>Ga0209745_1000477_pt1 | contig 24188 bp, 25 predicted proteins | sample BarGraNGADG00312_FD_184495 | JGI IMG/M metagenome (GOLD analysis project Ga0209745, IMG submission 184495) | Arctic peat soil microbial communities from Barrow, Alaska - Barrow Graham LP Ref core NGADG0004-312 (SPAdes) (version 2) | ecosystem: Environmental > Terrestrial > Soil > Wetlands > Peat...
CTCCCCCGAGGACGGTGCGCGATGACGGGCCCAGCTGTCGATCCCGCGGAGTCGTGGGCCCACCTGATGCGCGGCAACGCGCGCTTCACTGCCGGCGCACAGATGCACCCGCGCTCGCGGCCCGAACGCCGCCTCGCGCTCCTCGGATCACAGCGGGAGCCCCGCGCCGCCGTCCTCGGCTGCTGCGACTCACGCGTGCCGCCCGAGTTGGTGTTCGACCAGGGGCTCGGGGACATCTTCACGGTGCGCAGCGCCGGCACCGTGCTGGACGACGTCGTGCTGGGCTCGCTCGAGTTCGCCGTCTCCGTGCTGCGCGTGCCACTGGTGGTGGTCCTGGGCCACGACGGGTGCGGCGCGATCGGCATTGCGCGCGAGGTGGCGAGAGGTGAGGCGACGGCGTCGGGTCACCTGGCCGCGATCGTCGCGGGGATCGCCCCGGCCGCTGCCGCTGCCCCTCCCGGGGAGGCGGCGGAGGTGCAGGCGGTCGCGGTCGTGGACGCGATCGTCGCCCAGTGCCCGCCGATCGCCGCGGCGGTGGCTGCCCGGCGGGTCGCCGTCATCGGCGCCACCTATTCCCTCGAGACCGGGGAGGTGCGGGAGGTCAGCCCTCGACCGTGACCCGGATCGTGTGCCAGCCGGTGGCGCCGTCGGGCGCGGGCGAGGCGGACTCCCCGGTCTGGGTGTAGCCCGAGGAGTCGGTGGCACGCACCCGGATGTGGTGGTCGCCCGGGGTGGGCGTCCACGGCATCGTCCATTGGCGCCACGAGTTGTCACTCAGGGACTCGGCGAGCTGGGCCTCCGCCCACTCCTCCTCGTCGATCTGGACCTCCACCCGGGCGATCCCGGTGTTCGGCGCCCACGCCACCCCGGCGATCGCGCGCGGCTCCGCGCCGAAGCGCTTGCCGTGGCGGGGCGTGTCGATGCGTGACTGGGTCTTGACGGGCGCCTCCTTCGACCAGCCGCGCGGCACCCAGTAGGCATCGAAGGCGTCCCACGTGGTCAGTTCGATCTCGGACAGCCACTTGGTGGCGGACACGTACCCGTACAACCCGGCCACCACCAGCCGGACGGGGAACCCGTGGTCCACGGGGAGCGGTTCGTCGTTCATGCCCACCGCCACGAGGGCGTCGCGCCCGTCGAAGGCCACGCCCGTGGGGAACCCGACCGTGAACCCGTCCACTGACCGCCCCACCAGCTGGTCCGCCCCCGCCCGCACCCCGGCCCGGTCGAGGATCGCGGACAGGGGCACGCCGAGCCACTTCGCGTTCCCCACCAGCGAGCCCCCGACGGTGTTGGAGACGCAGGACAGCGTCACGTAGCGCTCCACCATCGGCATCGCGAGCAACTCGTCGTACCCGATCTCGTAGGGCTCGTCCACGAGGCCGCTGACGCGCAGGGTCCAGGTGGACAGGTCGACACTGGGGACGGACAGCGCCGTGTCGATCCGGAAGAACTCGTCGTTCGGCGTGATAAGGGGGCTCAGCTCGTCGATCGCAAGCGACGCGGCCGCCGGCGGCGGACCGATCGCCTCCACCGGCGTCGGGAGGACGACGCCCTCCCGCCCCGCCACCAGCCGCTTCGCCCGGTCGGCGATCACCCGGCCGGCCGCCGTCGAGAGCGCGGCGAGGGCGACGACGACGCCGACCGCCGCGAGGAACGACCGGCGCCCGCCGTCGACCTCACCGGCCGAGCCGGGTTCCTCGCGCCGCAGGCGGCCGAACAGCCAGTTCAGCGCCACCAGCCCGACGGCCCCGGCGATGGCCCCGCCCACGATCGCACCAATCACGGGCTCTCCCGCGGCGATCGCGGCCGCGACGCCCACCGCGGAGAGGACGCCGAAGCCGATGACGGCCACGCGGAAACCGCGCCGGGCGGCCACGCCGACCCACGCCCCGATCAGGGAGATGGTGAGGGCAATGCCGACGACGAGGGCCGGCTTGTCCCCGGTCCCGAAGGTGTCGATCGCCCAGTTCTTGAGGCCGGGGGGCACGACGTCGATGACCACGGCGCCCACCGACTCGACGAGCGAGGGAACCGGGCCGAGCGCGCCGGCCGCCAGTTCCGACGCCGCGAGCGCCGCCAGCGCCGAGACGGCGCCGGCAACTGCGGCTCGGCCACGGGTGGACATGGTGACAAAGGTAACTGACAGCCCACGACACCACCAGAGCCGCGGCCCCGACCGACGGCGCCCTCGGCGGCACCGTCCAAAGTGCGCGTGGGAAGGCGGTCTCCCAGTATGATTGCGTGACGAACTGCACAACCTGCCCGGAAGGAGCGAAATATGCGCGGCTCAGGCCTGATCTGGACGATTGTCGGAATCTTGGCGATCATTGCCCTGCTCATCTTCATCTTCCGGTAAGACGTATGGGGCAACCCACCGGGCGCCGGACTGTATCACTGGACGGCGGACCGCCCTCGTGACGGAGATGCCGGCCTAGTCCAGCATCTCCGTCACGAGGGCCGCGATCGCGGAACGCTCCGAACGCGTGAGGGTCACGTGCGCGAACAGGTCGTTGTTCTTGAGGGCCTCGATCACGGCCACAACGCCGTCGTGCCGCCCCACCCGCAGGTTGTCGCGCTGGGCGACGTCGTGCGTGAGCACCACCTTGGAGTTCTGCCCGATGCGGGAGAGGACCGTCAGCAGGACGTTGCGCTCCAGTGACTGGGCCTCGTCCACGATCACGAAGGCGTCGTGCAGCGAGCGCCCGCGGATGTGGGTGAGCGGCAGCACCTCGAGGAGCCCGCGCGCCATGACGTCGTCGACGACCTCCTGGGAGACCACCGAACCGAGCGTGTCGAACACCGCCTCGGCCCACGGGTTCATCTTCTCGGCCTCGCTGCCCGGCAGGTACCCGAGCTCCTGGCCACCCACCGCGAACAACGGCCGGAAGACCACCACCTTGCGGTGCTCCTGGCGCTCCAGCACGGCCTCGAGACCCGCACAGAGGGCGAGCGCGGACTTCCCCGTTCCCGCACGCCCCCCGAGTGAGACGATCCCGATGTTCGTGTCCAGGAGGTGGTCGATGGCCACGCGCTGCTCCGCCGAGCGGCCGCGCACCCCGAACACCTCGCGGTCCCCGCGTACCACCGTGATGCGGCCGTCGCGGGTGATCCTCCCGAGCGCGGAGCCGCGCGGGGAGTGCATGATCACGCCCGTGTGGACGGGCTGGCCGGCGAGCTCGTCCGGGGTCGCGAGGTCCGCGATCACGAGGGCGGAGTCGCGCCACAGCGCCGACATCTCGGACTCCGTGAGCTGCGCGGTGGTCATGCCGGTCCACCCGGACTCGATGACCTGCTGGGCGCGGTACTCCTCGGCGTGGATGCCGAGCGCGGCGGCCTTCACGCGCATCGGGAGGTCCTTTGACACCACCGTGACCGCCTGGCCCTCCGCGGCGAGGTTGGCCGCGACGGCGAGGATGCGGGTGTCGTTGTCCCCGAGACGCATGCCGGACGGCAGCGTGTTCTCGTTGCTGTGGTTGAGCTCCACGCGGACGGTGCCGCCATCGGTTCCCACCGGGATCGGGTGGTCGAGGCGGCCGTGGGTCACCCGGAGATCGTCCAGCATGCGCAGCGCGCTGCGGGCGAAGTAGCCCAGCTCGCTGTGGTGGCGCTTGGCCTCCAGTTCGGTGATCACCACCACCGGGAGGACGATGTCGTGCTCGGCGAACCGGAGGATCGCGTGGGGATCGGAGAGCAGGACCGAGGTGTCCAGCACGTACGTCCGAAGCGGTGTCCCCGTGGGTTCCACCAGTTCCTGTGCCTTCAGTTGCGAAGTCACGTGGGCCTCCTCGTGGCGCCTCAGCGCCGTTGGCGTTGTGGTCACTGCCCACACTACGTACCCGACCCCCGCGCTCGGGTGAGGCGCGCCCGACACGCCGTCGCCACCGCCGCGCACGCCGTCGCCACGGAAACGTGGGATCGCGGGTTCACGGGCGGCCGGAGGGGCCACAATGGTCCCTGACAGCTTGCAGGCCGCGGGCACCCGCGGCGAACGGAAGGAGGGGCGCACATGCCGGCACCCCAACTCCGCGGCACGTTGCGACTCCCGGCCGACAAGTCGATCGCGCACCGCGCCCTCCTCTTCAACGCGATGGGCCGCGGCAGCGCCGAGGTCTCGATGCACCGCCCGGGCGCCGACGTGCGCTCCACCGCCGCCGCGCTCGCCGACCTCGGCGCGCTGGCCACCGTGGACGGCGACCCCGACGACGGGACACCCGTGCGTCACCGCGTCACCGGGGGCGCCACCGCGCACCACGCCGCGCTGCCCGGGACCGCGGACGTCGCGCTGGACTGCGGCAACTCGGGCACGCTCATGCGCCTTCTCGCCGGCGCCGCCACCACCCGGGCCGGGCGTACCGTGCTGGTGGGCGACGACTCGCTTTCGTCCCGCCCCATGGAGCGCATCGCCGAGCCGTTGCGGGCCATGGGCGCGAGCATCACGACGGCGAACGGCCACGCCCCCGTCACCGTCGCCGGCGGCGCTCCGCTGACGCCCACCACGCACCTCTTGCGCGTGGCCTCCGCCCAGGTGCTCGGGGCCCTCACGCTGGCCGCCGCGGCCGCCGACGGCGTCACCGAGGTCACCACCCCGGGACCCACCCGCGACCACACCGAGCGCCTGCTCGCCTTCCTGGGCGCGCGGGTCGAGCGGGCAGGGCACACCACGACGATCCACGGGCCGGCGATCTGGGACTGCCGGGACATCGACGTGCCCGCGGACCCGTCCGCCGCCGCCTTCTGGCTGGTGGCGGGAGCCCTGCACCCGGACGCGGACATCACGCTGGACCACGTCGGACTCAACCCCACGCGGATCGGCGTCATCCGGGTGCTGGAGCGCATGGGCGCCCGGATCGAGGTCACGCCGGCCGATGCCGCGGGGCCGGAACCGGCCGGGACGATCCGCGTCCGGTCGGGCGAGCGGCTGCACGCCGTCGACCTCGGGCCGGACGACGTCGCCGACGTGATCGACGAGCTCCCGGTCCTCGCCGTCGCGATGGCGGGCGCCGCGGGCACCTCGACGGTGACCGGCGCCTCCGAGCTGCGGGTGAAGGAGTCCGACCGCATCGCCCTGACGGTCGCGGGGCTCCAGGCGATCGGCGTGGCGGCCGAGGAACTCCCCGACGGCTGGCGCATCACGGGCGCGCCCGTCCGGACCACCGCCTCGGGCGGGAGCGCGCTCGTCATCACCGGCGCCGACCACCGCATCGCCATGGCCTTCGCCATCGCGGACCTGGTCGGCGTTGGGACCACCGACTGCGACGTCGATGACCCGGCGTGCGCCGACGTCTCCTATCCCGGCTTCTTCGACGACATGGGACGGTTGCTGTGAAAACCTTCGAACTCTTCGGCCACCACATCTCCTACTCGGCCTCGCCGCTCATCCACCGCGCCGCGCTCCGATCGCTCGGCCTCCTGGATGACTACGACTACGTCGTCACCGACGTCAGCCCGGTGGACCTCCCCCACGAGATCGAACGCTTCCGCGCCTCGGGGGCGGGTGCGAACGTCACGGCGCCCCACAAGCGCATGGCCGCCGAGGCGTGCGACGAGCTGACCGACGACGCCCGGCTCTCCCGGGCCGCCAACACCATCGTCCGCACGGGCAGGCACCTGACCGGGCACAACACGGACCTGCCCGCCATCGCGGACGAGATCCGCTCGCTGTGCCCCGACGGCGTGCACCGCGCCGTCGTGCTCGGCAACGGCGGCGCCTCGCACGCGGTCCAGCTCGCCCTCTTCCGGATGGACGCGGCCGTGACCGTGGCGCAGCGGCGGGACGGGTCGATCCGCGACGTCGGCAGCCTGCTGCGCGGCGCGAACCTGCTCGTGAACGCCACCCCCGTGGGGACGGAGTCCGACCAGAGCCCGGTCGAACCCGAGGACCTGAGTCCCCACGCCGCGGTGCTGGACCTTGTCTACCGCCCCACGCCCTCCGCCCTGGTGCGGGCCGCGCGCGAGATCGGTGCCCCCGCGCGCAACGGCGCCGGACTGCTCGTGGGCCAGGCGTGGCGCTCCCTCGCGCTCTGGCTGGCGCAGGACGGTATCGAGGTGGGCCCGGAGCTCGCCGAGCCCATGCTGGCCGCGCTGCTCGAAGACCTGGGCGCGGCTGATGTCTGACGTCGTCCTGGTGGGCCTGCCGGGGGCGGGGAAGTCCTCCGTGGGCCGCCTCCTCGCCGCCGCCACCGGCCGCCGCTTCCTCGACCTCGACGACGAGTTCGAGCGCGTCCACCGGGTCTCCGCGGCCGGTTTCATCGAGGCACATGGCGAGCCGGCGTTCCGCGCGGCGGAGGCCGCCGTCACCCGCGCGGCCGCGTCCCTCCACGACACGGTGATCTCCACGGGCGGCGGCTCGGTGATCGACCCCATCTCCCGGTGGATGCTGTGGCACTCCGGCCCCGTGATCTGGCTGGACGCGCCCGACCACGTGCTGGGCGCCCGGCTCGCCGGCCACCACATCCCCCGCCCCCTCGCGAAGGACGACGAGCAGCTCGCCACCCGGCGGGGCGAGCGCACCGCCTTCTACCGGGCCGCGGACCTCACGATCTCGGGTGACATGGACGCGCGTCGCGCGGCGGACGTGGCTCTCGACTGGCTGCGCGCCAACGACCACAACGCCCCGGCCGCACGGCGGCTCTTCGACACCACCGTCCGCCGGGACCACCCGATGGGCCCACCCACCGCGCGCATCGTCCTGGGCGACCACCTCTCCCCGGAGAGCCTCGCCCACCTGGTGGCCGACTACTCCACGGGCGTCCCCGTGGTGGTGGTGGACCAGAACGTGATGGTCGCGCAGCCCCACGTCGTGGGCGCCTTCCCGGCGGGCCGCCGCCTCCTCATCGACGCCGGGGAGACCAACAAGCGCCTCGCCAGCGCGGAGGCCATGCTCGAGTTCGCCGCCGAGTGCCGCGCCGAGCGCGGTGACGCCTGGGTGGCCATCGGGGGCGGCACGACGGGAGACCTGGTCGGTACCGCGGCGGCGCTCTACATGCGCGGCGCGCCCCTCATCCAGGTGCCCACCACCTGGCTCGCCATGGCCGACGCCGCCATCGGCGGCAAGGTGGCCGTGGACCTCTCCGCGGCCAAGAACACCGCCGGGGCGTTCTGGCCGCCGGTCGCGGTGGTCGGGGACGTGGCCACGCTCTCCACCCTCAGCCGCGCCCGCCTCCTCGACGGCATGGGCGAGTCCCTGAAGTGCGGCATCATCGGCGACCCGTGGCTCTGGGAGCTCGTCAAGACCTCCGGCAACGCCGCGCTCGCGGACGGCCCCGACGCGGACCTCGCCGCCCGCTACGCGATGGTGGAGCGCGCCGCGCTGCTGAAGCTCGGGATCGTGGACCGCGACCCCTTCGAGAACGGCGAGCGGCGCACCCTCAACCTCGGGCACACCATCGGCCACGCGCTCGAGATCGAGTCGCGCTACGCCCTCCCCCACGGCCAGGCAGTGGTCCTCGGCACGCGCGCGGTGGCGCACATGGCGGTCGCGCGCGGCGCCGACCCCGACCTCGCGGCGGAGATCGACGACGTCGTCGCGGGCCTCGGCTTCGCCACCCACCGCGCGTTCGACCCGGCAGTCGTCACGCGGGCCCTCAGCGGAGACAAGAAGGTGCGGGCGGGCCGGCTGCGCTGGATCCTCCCCGAGGCGATCGGGCGGGTGGCGGAGGTGGACGACGTCACCGAGGCGGAGATCACCGCCGCGCTCGAGCACATCCGGGTGGCGTGATGCGCATCCTGCTGCTGAACGGCCCGAACCTCGGGAGGCTGGGCGCACGCCAACCCGAGATCTACGGCTCCACCACCCTCGCGCAGATCGTGGCGGCCGCCGCGGACCGGGCGTCGGCGGCCGGACATGCGCTCGCCGCATTCCAGACCAACCACGAGGGCCGCATGATCGACCGCATCGAGGAGCGGGACTACGACGCCGTCATCATCAACCCCGGCGCCTGGACCCACTACTCCTACGCGCTTCGCGACGCGCTCGCGGCCTGCGACGTCCCCGTGGTGGAGGTGCACATCTCGGACGTGAACGCCCGCGAGGACTTCCGCCGCATCAACGTGCTGGACGGGGTGGTGGCGCACTCCGTGATCGGCCGGGGCTGGCGGGGCTACCTCGACGCCGTCGACTGGCTGGCCGCGAACGCCACCTGACCGGCGCCTACTTGCCGAGACGTCGCTCGCGCTGGCCATAGTCGCGCAGGGCGCGCAGGAAGTCCACCCGCCGGAAATCCGGCCAATAGGTCTCGCAGAAGTAGAACTCGGAGTGCACGGACTGCCACAGCAGGAACCCGCTGATCCGCTGCTCACCTGACGTGCGGATGATGAGCTCCGGGTCCGGCTGGCCCGCGGTGTAGAGGTGGTCCGTGATGTCGTCCACCGAGAGGACGTTGGCCGCCTCCTCGATGGTGTAGCCCTTCGCGGCCTTCTCGCGGAGCAGCGCCCGGACGGCGTCCGTGATCTCGTGCCGCCCGCCGTAGCCGATCGCCACATTGACGTCCAGCCCCTTCCGGACGCGCTTCGCGTTGCGCGCCTCGGCGGCGGAGAGCCGGGCGGCGACGTCGGGCGGCAGCAGGTCCAGCGCCCCGACGAGGTGGACGCGCCAGCGGCCGTCGTCGGCGAGCTTGTCGATGGCCGTGCAGATGATCTCGAGGAGCTCGGCGACCTCCTCGGGGTCCCGGCCCAGGTTCTCCGTGGAGAGCATCCACAGCGTGACGCGCTCGATGCCCACATCGGCCGACCACTTCAGCAGCTCGGTGATGTTGTCCGCGCCCTTGCGGTGGCCGTGGGCGGCCGGCTCGCCCAATGCGGCGGCCCAGCGGCGGTTGCCGTCGAGCATCACGGCGACGTGCCTGGGCAGGCGCGCGGGGTCCAGGTTGCGGGCCAGCCGGCGTTCGTAGAGGTTGTACAGCACACCGCTGCCCACGTGCCCTCCTTCGCTGCGGCTTCCGCACACACGCTACCGCGAACGCCGCCGGCGGGAGGGCGGGACCGGGGCCGTACCACGGGCAGTGGCTGGCGTCACCGCACCAGGTCTGGCCGGATGGGGTGCTGAGGGCTTACGATTACGTAAGTTACGCAACCGTAGGTTCGCGCCGTTCGGCGCAGCGCGGCACGTGTGGCGGACGAAGGAGAGCGCAGTGACACACTCGGGGCACACCCGGAGGTCGAGGAGCGGGCAGCAGCAGGCCCGCGACGTCGTCGACAGCGCGCGCGACGCCGTCGGGAACGCACACGAGACGGTTGACCAGGCCTTCGACCGGCTGGAGGGCGCCGCGGGGCGCGTGGTGGCGAACGTCAAGCCCAAGCTGCGTGGCTGGATCCACGTGGCCACGACGCCCATCGCGCTCATCGCGGGCATCGTCCTGATCGCCCTCACCCCGGCCGGGGACCGCTGGGCGAGTGCCGTCTTCGTGGCCTCCAGCCTGGTGCTGTTCGGGACGTCGGCGGTGTACCACCGCGGCACGTGGTCGCCGACGACGGCAGCCGTGCTCCGGCGCCTCGACCATTCCAACATCTTCCTGCTGATCGCGGGCACCTACACCCCGCTCGCGTGGATGCTCCTCGAACGCTCGACCGCGATCGTCCTACTCGCGGTGGTCTGGGCGGGTGCGCTCGTCGGCATCCTCCTGCGGGTGTTCTGGCTCTCGGCGCCGCGCTGGCTGTACGTCCCGCTCTACGTCGCGCTCGGCTGGGTGGCCGTGTGGTTCATCCCCGACTTCTGGCGCTCCGGCGGGCCCGCCATCGTTGCGCTCGTCGCCGCCGGCGGGATCGCCTACACCCTGGGCGCCGTGGTGTACGGCTTCAAGCGCCCCAACCCCTCCCCCGCGTACTTCGGCTTCCACGAGATCTTCCACACCGGGACCGTGATCGGCTACGTGTGCCACCTGGTTGCCGTGTACTTGGCGGCGCTCACCGTCTGACGCGGCACGCCCGGCCCTCCGGTGGGCTAGGTTCGTGTGCAGAGGAAGGGAGTCCCCCGTGGCCACCAGCAAGAACAGCTCGAACGGCAGGAAGAACTCCGGCAAGGACGGCTCAGGTGCCACGATCTGGGCCACGGATCCCGGTGACCTGCTGCTGGTGGGCCCGACCTTCGACCTCAGCAGCCTCGACCGAGCCGCCACACCCGGCTGGACCGGGGACGACGACGCCGCGGACGCGTTCCGCCTACAGCGCGGCGAACTGCTCTCCGAGATGCAGGAACGCCTCTTCGCGCAGGCCCGCGCGGGCGGCGGCACCCGCTCGGTGCTCCTCGTGGTGCAGGGCCTCGACACCGCCGGCAAGGGCGGCATCATCCGGCACGTCGCGGGGTTGATGGACCCGCAGGGCCTGGCACTGCGCTCGTTCGGCGCGCCCACCGCCGAGGAGCTCCGGCACCACTACCTCTGGCGGGTCCGCCGCTCCCTCCCCACTCCGGGGAAGGTGGGCATCTTCGACCGGTCCCACTACGAGGACGTGCTCGTCGTCCGGGTGAACCACCTGGCGGACGTGGACTGGGACAAGCGCTTCGACGAGATCAACCGCTTCGAGAAGCAGGTCGTGGACGGCGGCACCGTGATCGTCAAGGTGGCACTCATGGTGTCCCGTGAGGAGCAGGGCCTGCGCCTCATGGAGCGCCTCGACCGCCCGGACAAGAACTGGAAGTTCAACCCCGGTGACGTGGACACCCGCTCCAAGTGGGACGACTACCAGGCCGCGTACCAGGTCATGCTCGTCAACACCTCCACCCACTACGCCCCGTGGCACGTCATTCCCGCGGACAACAAGTGGTACGCCCGGGTCGCGGTCACCGAACTGCTGGCACAGGCGCTCGCCTCACTGGAGCTCACGTGGCCCACGGTGCCGTGGCAGGTGGAGGACCAGAAGCGCCGGCTGGCCGCCACCATGGACCCCGCGACCCTGGTGAAGGCGGCGGAGTCCGCCGCCACGGAGGCCGAGGAAGTCCACGAAGAGACCGCGGCCCACGCCGACGACGTCCGGGAGGTCAACGAACTCGCGGCCGTGGACGCCAACGGGGGCGCCTCCCCCGAGGTGGCCTGGGGCGACGACGTCGCACAGGAGGACACCGTCGCCGCGACCGCCGAGGGTGACCAGCCCGCGTCGGGTGGACAGCCCGCGCCCGCCGCCGAGGCCCAGTCCGGCGGGAAGGGCAAGAAGAAGGACCGGAAGAAGGGCAAGTCCGGCAAGAAGTAGCCAGCGGGGCACTTCTGCCCCGGGGGGTACCAGGGCGCGTTTCCCCAGCCCGGGGGTGGGTCCCGCGGCTCGATGCGCCATCTAGCGATACACCCACTGGCGATACGCTCCCGGCCCGGCTCACCCGACCGTATCGCTAGATGGCGCCAGGAGGGGCCCAAAGTAGCGACTTGAGGGGCTTTCGGTGGTTCAAAGACGCAACATGCGATACACCGCCCACGGGGTGTATCGCATGTGGGTATCGCTGGCCGCGAAGCGCTAGACCCGCGGATCGACTTCCACCGGCGCACCCTCGGAGCGCGCCGCCGGCGCACCCTCCGGGCCGTAGAGCGCCGCTTCCCGTTCCGCGGCGCGGAAGTTGGCCTTCCGGACGTGCCTCATCATCGACATCGCCAGGAGCCACGCCGCCACGGCGAGCACCATGAACATGGCGAAGCCCCCGATGCCCGGGGAGACCACCCACGCGCTGTCCAGGTCCACGGTCGGGGACGGACTCGGGGTGGTCGCGAACATCAGGATCATGGACACATTGTCCCTCACGCGCCCGGTGTCGCGTGGCCGGACAACGGGCCGTCTCCGGCGGCGTCCTCGTCCAGCACGCCGGCGTCGTCGTCCACGACGCCGGCGAAGAGGTCATCCTCGAGCGGTGCCGTCGGGACGAGCGAGCGCGCGAGCTCGAACTCCTCCACCGGCCAGATCTCGCGTTCCAGGTCGCGCGGAAGGTGGAAGAAGAAGCCCTCGGGGTCGATCTGGGTGGCGTGGGCGCGCAGGGCGGCGTCGCGCTGGTCGAAATAGTCCGCCACGTGGATCCGCGCGGTGGCGGTCCGTTCGAACGCGGGGTCCCGCCGCTCGAGCCACGCCTCGTACGGGGACTCCTCCCCGCGGGCAATGAGGGCGGCGTGCACGGTCTCCAGGCGGGCCCGCGAGAAGCTGACGTCGTAGTAGACCTTCTGCACCGCCCACGGCTCGCCCGGGAGCGCCCCGGGGGTGGCGGCGGCCCGGACCGCCCGGACCGACACCTCGTGGGTCATGATGTGGTCCGGGTGTGGGTAGCCACCGCGCTCGTTGTAGGTGAGCAGCACGTGGGGACGGAACGCACGGATCTGGTCCGCGAGGGCGGGCACGGTGACCTCGAACGGCTGCACGGCGAAGCTGCCCTCCGGCAGCGGCGGCAGGGGATCGCCCTCGGGCAGCCCGGAGTCGACGAACCCGAGCCAGACGTGCTCCACCCCGAGGATCGCGGCGGCCTCCGCCATCTCGGCGCGCCGCACGGCGGGCATGTCCGCCACCAGTTCCGGGGTGACGGCCAGCCTGGGGTTGAGTATGTCGCCCCGCTCGCCGCCGGTGCAGGTGACCACGCGGACCTGGTGGCCCTCCGCCACGTACCGCGCCATGGTGGCAGCGCCTTTCGAGGCCTCGTCGTCCGGGTGTGCGTGCACCGCGAGCAGTCTCATCGGTCTCCTTCCACGTGTTCGCTCCATGATCGCGCACGCGTGGTGCACAACCAAACCCCCGGGCTGGGACAATGGGACCATGACCGACCTGAGCCAGTCCGAGTACCTGCGCCGTCGCTACGGTGGCCACGGTGCCGACCGGCGCAACCTCTGGATCGTCGCCGGTCTGCTGGTCGCGGTGGTGGTGGCCTGGCTCGTCTGGCAGGCGATCGCCCTGCGCCAGCCGTCCGTCGCCGCCGAGGGCGTCGGGTTCGACGTCGTCTCCTCCTCTGAGGTCACCGTGACGTTCAACGTGACGACGACGCCGGGGGCCACCGTGACCTGCACCGTGCGGGCCCTGACCGAGAACCTGACGGAGGTGGGGATCAAGGAGGTGACGGTGGGACCCGTCACCGAAGCGCTCACGACGGTCTCGACGACGGTGGCCACGATCCAGCCCGCAACCGGCGCGAGCGTGGGAGATTGCCTGATCGTGGATTCCTGACGTGCTAGAATGAGCGTTTAGCATGCACTTCCGGGTTCGCCCCACGACGGACCCGGATTTCTTATTGCTTCCGTGAGGGGAGGAACCGTGGCAGAGACAAGCACCTGGCTGACCCAGGACGCCTACGACAGACTCAGCGCTGAGCTCGAGTACCTGCGTACGGAGGGTCGGGCGGACCTGGCCGACAAGATCGATTCCGCACGTCAGGAGGGTGACCTCAAGGAGAACGGCGGGTACCACGCCGCGCGTGAGGAGCAGGCCAAGCAGGAGGCGCGCATCACGCAGCTCGCCACCCTGCTGCGCAACGCGAAGATCGGCGCGGCTCCCCCGGATGACGGCATCATCGAACCCGGCATGGTGGTGAAGGCCCTGATCAGCGGCATCAAGAAGACGTTCCTGATCGGCTCTCGCGAGGGTGCGCCCGACCTCGAGATCGAGGTGTTCTCGGAGAACTCACCGCTCGGCTCCGCGCTCAGCGGCCACAAGCCCGGGGACACGGTGACCTACACGGCACCCAACAAGAAGTCCTACGCGGTCGAGATCATCAGCGTCAAGCCCTTCCGGGAGTCCTGAGCCCGGGAGTCCTGACCCCGGCTCAGCCCTGTTCGGACGGCCCGGGGGCTGCTCCCGGCTCGCGCGCCGGGAGGGCCTCTGCGAGGTCCTCGTCCTCGGCGATTCCCACCGCGGTGGGGTAGCCGTACGAGGCGCGGATCTGTTCGTCGAGGGTCCCCGGCGCACCCCCCGGGCGATTCGTGGCGGTCGCCAGCCGCGGGAACTTGTCGTGGCCCGACAGGTAGAGCGCGACCGTGTTGATGAACGCCATCACCGGGACGGTGAACACCGCCCCGGTGATGCCCGCGACGTACGTGCCACCGGCAACGCCGAGCACCACCGCGACCGGGTGCAGCGAGACGGACGAGCCCATGATCAGCGGCTGGAGGATGTGTCCCTCGATCTGCTGCACCGCGAGCACGATGCCGAACATTACCAGCGCGGTCACGACGCCCTTGTCCACGAGCGCGACCAGGACCGCGACCGTGCCGGTCAGGAACGCGCCGACGATCGGGATGAAGGACCCGACGAACACCAGCAGGCCCAGGGGCAGGGCGAGCGGCACGCCCAGGATCGCGGCTCCGACGCCGATGCCGAGGGCGTCGATGAACGCCACGAGGATGGTGGACTTGGTGTAACCGCGCAGGGTCACCCAGCCACGGATCGAGGCCTCGTGGACCGAGCTGCGCCAGGTCTTCGGCATGAGGCGCACGCACCAGATCCAGATCGCCCGGCCGTCCATGAGGAAGAAGATGGTCAGGAAGAGGACCACGGCGGACCCGGCCGCGATGTTGCCGATCGACGACGTCACCGAGAGAGCGCCGTTGGCGAGCGCGCTCGAGTTGTCCTGGACCGCGGTGCTGAGCTGCTTGAGCCAGGCGTCGATCTGGGCCTGGTCGATGGCCAGCGGCCCGTTGGCGAGCCACTCGAGGAGCGACTGGAACCCGGCGCCGGCCTTGTCCGCGAGGTCGGTGAAACCCGTGTAGAGGCTGCGGCCCGCCACCGACACGAGTCCGCCGAGGAACGTGAGCACCAGCAGCACGGTCACGATCGCGGCGACCGCGCGCGGGAAGCGCAGCACGCGACGCAGCCACATGGCGAGGGGGTTCAGCAGGACGGCCAGGATCACGGCCAGCAGGATGGGGATCACCACGTGCTTCAGCTCGGCGACGAGGAGGACCATCGCCGCCACCAGCGCGAGGATCACGAGCATGCGCCACGACCATGCCGCCCACACCCGGACGTTCCACGGGATCTTCAGTTCCGGGGCGTTCAGCTCGCGCGCCGTGGCCTCCGATTCGGCGACCTCGCGGGGCCGGCGCGCCACGAGGGATTCCGCGCGAGCGCGCTCCTGCTGCCGCGCCACCCGGTCCCGCAGGGACTTGGGAAGATATGCCATTTCTCAGGTGTTCCTATCGGTGGCACAGTTGTCAAATAGCAGCCTACTTCTTCGTCGGTTGCCCGACGGACCTGACGTACAGGAGCGACCATGGCACCCATCCAGCCGATGAGGCACACGAGCGGCGAGCAGCCCGCCGGTGGACCCGGCACCGACCTCGACGTCATCTACCTGGCCATGGGGTGCTTCTGGGGTGCCGAGGAGCTCTACTGGCAGACGCCCGGCGTGGTCTCCACCGCGGTGGGCTACATGGGCGGCACCACCCCGCACCCGTCCTACGAGCTGGTGTGCACCGGCACCACCGGCCACGCCGAGACCGTCCGCGTGGAGTACGACCCGGACGTCACCGACGTCAACGAGCTCCTGAAGGTCTTCTGGGAGTCCCACGACCCGACCACGCTGGACCGCCAGGGCAACGACGTCGGCTCGCAGTATCGTTCCGCCATCTACGTCACCAATGACATCCAGCTGAACGAGGCGATGCGCACCCTGGACGAGTACCAGGAGGCACTGTACGAGGAGGACCTCGGGGACATCGTCACCGAGGTGGTCCCGGCGTCGGAGGCGGGCCCGTTCTACTACGCGGAGAAGCACCACCAGCAGTACCTGCTGAAGAACCCGCACGGGTATCGCTGCCACGCCCGCACCGGCGTGCCCTTCCCGCAGGTCAAGCGGCCCTAGCCCTTGGCCTGGCCCCCGGCGGAGCACCCGGGCCGGGCGGCATCAACGGCGACATCGGCGTCGACGGCCTCCCGGATGAGTTCGGCGTGGCCGCAGTGGCGCGCGTACTCCTCGATCATGTGGAGCGCCACCCAGCGCCTCGAGACGGGTCCGCCGGGCACGGGCCGGGCGGTGGGCCCGTCGAGGTCGGGGTCCTGCGCCCCGGTGTCCGAGCGGGCGACCGCATCGCGCCAGAGGGCGCGCAACTCCCCCGCGCCGAGCTCCTCAGCCATCCGCCATTCCCAGTCGGTGCCCGAGCCCCACTCCGCACTCCGCCACGGTTCCGGCGGCTCCCGGCCCGCCCACACGTAGCCGAACCAGTAGTCCTCCTCGAACGCGAGGTGGGAGAGCAGCCCGCCGAGCGTCATCGACGACGGCGGATGGTGCGCGTGCATCCCCTCGTCCGTCAGGCCGCCGGTCCTGAGGCTGAAGGAGGACCGCAGGTGGTCGAGGTGGCCGGCGAGTTGGTGCCATTCGGGTCCAGCGAGGGGCGGATCCGTGGTCATGCCTCCACGCTATCGGCCCGTCGCTCCCGGTGCCGGACGTTCGCCGAGGAGCTGGCGAAGCCCGAAGGCCGCGATCGCCTCCTCCGGGCTGCCGGGTTCGCCCACCGACCTGAATAGGCTGACCATGCTCAGGGCGAAGGCCCGAGCACGTTCCCACGTGGCGGGACCGTGGTGGTGGGCGCCGTCGACCAGGCCGGTGAAGACCGCCCGTTCGGGCGCCTCCAGGGCGAGCCACGCCACCGCGAGGTCGTAGGCGGGATCGCCGGCGGTGATGTCCCCGAAGTCGACGACCCCGCCCAGGCGCCCCTCCTCGTCCACCAGGAGGTTCAGCGGGTGGAGGTCGCCGTGGATCCACATGGGCGGGCCGCCCCACGGCGCCGCACCGCTCCACCGCTCCCAGGCCGCGCGTTCGGTCGCGTCCACCACGCGCGCCAGCACCGCTTCGCGCCGCGCCTCCAGCGGCCCGCCGCCCGCAAGCCGGGTGGCCGCCGGGACGCCGTCGAGCCACGGGGTGACGGACCAGCACCACGGGTACCCGTCCTGGGGCCGGCCGGCGTGGAGCGGCACCGGCACCGGCACCGGGAGGTGGGGGGCGAGCACCGGCAGCCAGCGCTGCTCGTGCTCCACGAGGGGCGCCGCCAGGCGGCGGCGCGGGATCCGCACCGCGTGGCGGTCGCCCAGGCGGTAAATCACGTTGTCCCAGCCGTTCGCCACGCGGCGCAGCGGGAGGCCGGCCAACTCGGGACACTGCGCGGCGAGGAGGGCGCGCACCAGCTCGTCGGTCACGTCGACCTCGGCCGGCGGGACGCCCGCGCTCACGACGGCGTCACCGGCGCCACGACGTCGGCCCGGTCACCGGGCGCCATGCCCCCGCACCCGGGTGTGCACGCGGACCCGCAGCGCGACGCCGCCCAGGATCGCCGCGATGAGCGAGGCCACCACGATGGCGAGCTTGGCGGAGTCCGCCTGCTCGCCGTCGCCGAACGAGAGTTGCGCGATGAGCATGGAGACCGTGAAGCCGATCCCCGCGAGGAGGGAGACGCCGAGGACATCCGGCAGGTCCACGCCGTTGCCGAGGGTCAGGGGTGTGAATCGGGTCAGCAGCGCCACGCCCCCGAAGATCCCGATCACCTTGCCGAGGACGAGTCCCGCCATGACTCCGGTGGCGACCGGGTTGGCCAGCATCGCGATGCCGCCCGAGATGGTGATGCCGGCGGAGAAGAACGCGAAGATGGGCAGCGCGAGTCCGGCGGACACCGGGCCGACCTGGTGGACGTAGCGGTGGGTCATTGAGTCGCGCTCGCGCTTCCGCGTCCTCGCGGGCACCGTGGCGCCGAGCAGGACGCCCGCGATGGTGGCGTGGACCCCGGAACGGTACATGAGGGCCCAGGCCAGGATGCCGAGGAGGATCAGGAGCCACCACTGGTTGCTCCGGCGCTGCACGAGGAGGCCGAACACCCCCACCACGGCGAGGCAGGCCGCGAGCAGCACGAAGTCGACGCCGTCGGAGTAGAAGATCGCGATCACGACGATCGCGAGGAGGTCGTCCACCACCGCGAGTGTGAGGAGGAATACCCGCAGTGCGGGGGGCAGGCCCCTGCCGAAGATGCCCAACAGCGCGACGGCGAAGGCGATGTCCGTGGCCGTGGGGATCGCCCAGCCCTCCAGGTACGGTGAGCCCGTGGCGATCTGGGTCACGGCGTAGATGGTGGCGGGCACCACCATGCCGAACACCGCCGCGAGCATCGGGAGGAGCGCGCGGGAGAACTTCCGGAGCGAGCCGGTCACGAACTCGGTCTTCAGCTCCAGCCCGATCATGAAGAAGAAGATCGCGAGGAGGCCGTCGGCGGCCCAGTGCGCCACGCTCATCCGCAGTCCGAGGGACTCCGGACCGAGGTAGGTGGCCGCAATGGCGTGGTAGCTGTCCTTCCACGTGCTGTTGGCCCAGGCGAACGCGAGGGCGACGGCGCCGAGCAGGATCATTCCGGCGACGGTCTCATGGCGCAACTTGTCGAGGAAGGCCTCGTAGGGGCGCCGGAGACTCCTGCCCGTCGACGTGAGGTGTTTGCCGTCCACGGCGGAGGGTCGGGGCTTCCGAGCGGCGTGGCGGAGACTCGTGACTGGCTGGGGCCCTCTACTGCCGAGGCGGGTCATCTTGGGCGGCATCGAATTCCTGACTTTCGAGAATTGCCGACCAGACTTCCCGGCACACCGAAATCACCCTATCAACGCGCACGGCCCCCGGGGGGGCGCTGTCAGCGGACGTGCAGGATGTCGACGACGAACACGAGGGTGTCGTCTCCGCGGATGCCCGCCTGCGGGACGCCGCGCGTGCCGTAGCCGTGCTCCGGCGGGATCGAGAGCAGCACCCGGGAGCCGACCTGCTGGCCGACCAGCCCGTCGTCCCAGCCCCCGATGACCATGCCGACCCCGATGGGGAAGGCCAGCGGCTGGCGGCGGTCGTACGAGTTGTCGAAGACATGGCCGCCCCAGGTCTGCCCGAGGTAGTTCACCTCGATCTCGCTCCCGGCGTCCACCACGGTGCCGTTCCCCTGCCGCAGCACCTTCACCTGCAAGCCCTCGGGTGCCTTGTCCGAAGGGAACTCGAGCGCGGGCTTGGTGCCGAACTCGCCGGTGACGGTGGGCAGCTGAATCGAAGTCATTTCGACCTTTCCGTGGGGCGAGTCGTGCGAGGCGCGAACGATCCCATGAATGTCGCATCGCAACGGTGCATGGAGATTCATAAAAATACTAACGCCGGGTGCCTGAAAAGCAGGCACCCGGCGGGTTTGGGATCGGTCACACTCCCCGGGCTGGTCCCCCCGAAGCGCCCCCGGGGCTACTCCCCCCGCAGGATGGCGAGGATGCGCAGGATCTCGATGTAGAGCCACACCAGGGTGACGGTGAGGCCGAACGCGCCGGACCAAGCGTACCGGGCCGGGACGCCGGCCTTCACACCCTCCTCGATGACGTGGAAGTCCATCATGAGCGAGAACGTGGCGAGCAGGACGGCGAACACGCCGATCAGCAGCCCGAGGGGAACCCCCCCGACCTCCATGGACCGCAGGCCGAACGCACCGTCGGCCACACCCGTGAGCATGAGGACCAGGTTCACCAGCGAGAAAGCCAGGTAGGAGACCATGGCGATCATCACGAAGCGCACGAACTTGCCGGTGACCCGGACGATCCGCTTGGCGTACAGCGCGAGGGTGACCGCGAACGTCACCACGGTGGCGAGCACCGCCTGGATCACGATGCCGGGGTAGGCGGCCTCGAAATAGGCCGAGATCCCGCCGAGGAACACACCCTCGAAGGCGGCATAGGCGAGGATCAGCGTGGGGCTCGGCTCCCGCTTGAACGCGTTCACCAGGCCGAGCACGAAGCCCGCCAGGGCTCCCACCATCGCGAGGGTCAGCGCCAGGGGCGGGTTGACAGCGGCCAGGGACCAGGTGGCGGCGCCCGTCAGGACGACGACGCCGAGGGTGAGCGCCGTCCTCATGACGACGTCCTCCATGGTCATCCGGCGCATCTGGCCCGGAGTCGCGGAGGGCTGGTTGTAGGACCGCTCGAGGTCGGCCGGGTTGGTGTAGCGGCCGTACTGCTGCGGCGACTGGCCGTATTGCTGGGGTGCCTGGCCGTACTGCTGCTGCCCGTAGGCGGCCTCGCCGTACTGCGTGCGCGGGGCCTGCTGCGTACCGGTCGCACCGCCGCGCGGCACGTACCCCGGGTACTCGGGGTAGCCCGCGGGCGTCACCTTGCTGCCGAAGGCCTTGTTGAGTGCTGGGTTGCTCATTCTCTCTCCTGTCGCGGCGATTGCCGTGGCGTTCATGATATCGGTCCCGCTATTTCCAACGTCCAGCGGGGCGCGGTTGTTCCGCCCGCTCAGGGCGCCTTCCGCTTCGGCACGTTGAGCGCGAGGAGGAACACCATGAGGCCGATCAGCCCCTGGACCAGCACCAGGAAGGGCAGCACCTCGCCGATCGCCACGCACACCCACACGGGGATGAGGCCGAGGATCGCGACGTCCGGCCCCACGACGAAGCTCTTTCCCATGTCCGCGGGGAACGCGCCCATGGGCGTGTAGACCAGCAGCCCCGAGAACGTGGGGTCCGCGCGGTACGAGGCGCGGATCGCGGCCGCCGCCCACACCGGCCCGCTGACGGCGCCCAGCGCCACCCAGTGTCCGACGTCGCCCACCCGCAACCCCAGCGCCGCGCCCAGGGCCGCCCCGACCGCCGTCATGACGGCCAGCGGGACCACCAGTCGCGCGCCCCGGGTCACCGAGGCGCTCAGCGGCAGCAGCTGGTCGAGGGCCGGGGTCCGTTGCGCGGCGCGGGCGCCCTCCGCCGTCGCCGACGCCGCCACGTACCCGCCGGCGAAGAGCGCCACGATCACGGGGACGGCCAGGAAGTCACGCATCGCGACGGCCAGCAGCACGATCACGGCGCCGATCAGCACCTGGGCGAGGTGGCGCGGCGAGCGGAGGAACTGCGCGGCGTCGGCGGTGACGATCGCGCGGAACGGCGCGGTGGTTCCCGCCACCCAGCGGAAGCGCGCGGAGCGCCGGCGGCGGAACCGCCGCGAGGGGCGTTCGAGCGCCCGGCCGAGCTCGCGGGTGTCCAGCTGCATAACCGAGCCCTGCGCGTGCTCCTGGGCGGCTCCGAGCCGTTGCAGGTCGGCGTCGTGGATCAACTCGAGGCGACGGTCCGCGGCCCACCACAGCGCCCCCGCGGCCGCGGCGAGGACAGCGGCGAGTACCCACGCGACCACCGGCGTCGGCGCCGGCAGCGGCGGGAGGCCGAGCATCACCACGGCCAGCGCCACGAGCGCGACGGCGAGCACGGGGGCGTCGGCCCACCACTGGCTGCGGCGTCGCCCGGTTGTCTGGGTGAGGGCGAGCAGCGCCACGCACGCCAGCCCGGCGCCGGCACCCGCCACCCCCGCACCGGCGACCGCGGCCGGCGAGCCCCCGAGCGCGCCCGCCATCCCGACGCCGCCGCCCGCTCCCACGAGCCCGATCGCCACGAGCCACACCAACAGTGCCGGCCGGAACAGCGAGCGGCGCTCCACCGGGGCGGGCAGCCACCACGCCGACTGCGCCCGCGAGAGCGCCACCGGCCCCACGCGGGAGACCACGGAGAAGACCACCGCGAGCAGCCACGCCACCGCGAGGAGCGTGAGCCACGAGGCGTCCACCTGCATCCGGGGGGTGGGGGTGGTGCGGTCCCCCATGAGCGTGGACGCCAGGTACCACACCACGGACACCGTGAGGACCAGACCGAAGAGTCCCGTGTAGACCGACGACGCGAGGTCGCCCCACGACCCGGTCGCGTTGCGCGCCGAGAGTGCCTTCGTCAGGCGCCGCAGTTCCGTACCCCGCACCGCTCAGCCCTCGATCGCCCGGGCGCCGTCCTCGACGCTCGCGCGCCGGGCGCCGTCGGGCGTGATGACCAGGGCGGCGGTGGCGGCCACGCGGACGACTTCGGGGTCGTGGCACGCCAGCAGCACGGCGCCGCCGTTCTCGCGTTCCTCGACGAGCATCCCGGCGAGCTGGTGCCGCATCGCGGTGTCGAGGCGCTGCTCGGGCTCGTCCAGCAGCATGAGCGAGCGCGGGCGCGCGAACGCCGCTGCGAGGAGGAGGCGGCGGCGCTGGCCGGAGGAGAGCGCCCGGGGGAACGCGGTGGCGTGGCCCGCGAGGCCGAAGCCGTCCAGTAGGGCGTCCACCACCTCCTCGGGGCGCGGCACGCGGTGGCCGCGGGTGAGCAGCAGGAGGTGCTCCGCGACGGTCAGGTTGGGGAAGAAGGCGTCGTCGTCGGCGACGGTGGCGACGGTCTCGCGGTAGTGGCGGCTGCGTTCATCGACGGGCCCGCCGAGCACGGTGAGCCTCCCCCCGAGGGGCTCGAGGATGCCCGAGACGGTCCGCAGGAGGGTGGACTTCCCGGCGCCGTTCGGACCGACGACGGCGAGGACCTGGCCCGGCCGCAGGTCGAAGGTGATCGCCGGGCACACGGGCTCCTCGGCGTAGCCCACGAGGAGGTTGCGCGCACGGACGAGGCTGGGATCGGGGGCCATGGTGCCACGATGCCACAGGTTCGCGCGGCGGCCGGGCGGGCGTGCGGTGGGCGGACGAGGGTGGCGGGGGCGCGGGGGGGCGCACCGGTGCCCCCGGCGGGGTTCGAACCCGCACTGGTCCGATTTTAAGTCGGATGCCTCTGCCGATTGGGCTACGGGGGCCACGGATCACTCTAGTGGGGAACCGCCCCGGCGCCGTTCCGCCAATTCGGGCCGCAGCGTCCGGACGACCGCACAGCCCGAGGAGATCGTCGTCTGACGAGGTTCACGCGAGCGAGAGCGCGATGCCGTCCAGGATGTCGTGCTCAGAGGTCGTGGTGGTCGCGAGCACGCCGCCGGCCGCCTCCACGTCCCGCTGCACCCGCGCCATGACCTCCGACCACACCAGCGCGCCCGCCGCGATCACGTCCACCCGGCCCGGGTGCAGGTAGCCCCGCGACGCGCGCGCGTCGTGGTCCGCCCGCAGGTACCACTCGCAGGCGCGCTGGGCGTCGGCGATGGTCATGGTGGCGCCGTCGATCAGGGCGGGGTCGTAGTGGTCCAGGCCGAGCACCTCCCCCGTCAGCGTCGTGACGGTGCCGGCCACCCCGACGAGCGTGCGGGTGGCACCGAGGTCGACGACGTCGCCGGCCGCGTCCAGCAGCGCGCGGATGTCCGCGCGGGCGGCGTCCAGCTGGGCGTCCGTGGGCGGGTCGGAGTGCAGGTGGCGCTCGCGCATCCGCACCGAGCCGACGTCCATCGAGTAGCTCGACGTCACCCGCCCGCCGGACCCCAGCACCAGTTCGGTGGAGCCGCCGCCGATGTCCACCACCAGCACCGGGTCCGCCTCGTCGCGCAACGCGGAGGTGGCCCCCGCGAAGGAGAGCGCGGCCTCCTCGTCACCGCTGATGATCTCCGGGGAGACGCCGATCAGCGCACGTACGCCCTCGACGAACTCCGCACGGTTCGCGGCATCCCGCGTGGCGGAGGTGGCCACGTAGCGGATCCGCTCGACTCCCAGGTCCCGGCACTCCTGCGCGTACCGCGCCGTGGTGTCGAGGGCCCGCGCGAGGGCGGCGGGATCGATCATGCCGGTGCGGTCCACGTCCTGGCCAAGCCGGACGATCTCCATCCGGCGCACAACGTCCTGCAGCGCGCCGTCCGCGATGTCCGCCACCAGGAGTCGGATCGAGTTGGTCCCACAGTCAATTCCAGCCACACGTGTCACGGACCAACTCTGCCATGCCGGCCGGGGCGGGGGCACACCGTCGAATCAGCAGGAACACGCCCGCGGGGACCAGGTGCCCTCCGCCTCCAGGCGGGCGAGGACCTCGTCGCCCAACGGGTTGACCCCCGGTCCGGCCGCGAGCGCGTGCCCCACGAGCGCATGCAGGCACTTCACCCGCGTGGGCATGCCCCCGGCTGACACGTCCGCGATCTCTGGCACCGCCGGGCCGAGCTCCGCGCGGCGGCGGATGTAGTCGCCGTGCGCCCCCGCGAAGGCCGCGCGCAGCGCCTCGTCCGACGCGAGCCGCCGATTCATCTCCTCCATCAGGCCGGTGGCCTCGAGGGTGGAGATCGCCTTCACGGCGGGCGGGCAGGTGAGGTAGAACGACGTCGGGAAGGGGGTGCCGTCGTCGAGCCGGGGGGCGGTGGTGACCACCAGCGGCCTGCCGCAGACGCACCGCGCGGCGATGGCGATCGCACCGCGCGGGTCGCGCCCGAGCTGCTCCCGAAGGGCGGCGAGGTCCGCGTCGCTGACGCTCATCCGCCCGCCGCGCCCTCGGTGTCGCCTGCCAGGCGGATGGAGTCCCAGACCTCGAAGTACCAGGGCCCCA
>Ga0209745_1000478_pt1 | contig 24158 bp, 24 predicted proteins | sample BarGraNGADG00312_FD_184495 | JGI IMG/M metagenome (GOLD analysis project Ga0209745, IMG submission 184495) | Arctic peat soil microbial communities from Barrow, Alaska - Barrow Graham LP Ref core NGADG0004-312 (SPAdes) (version 2) | ecosystem: Environmental > Terrestrial > Soil > Wetlands > Peat...
GACGATGACGGCCGCAGACATCAGGCTCCCCCAGTCGATGCTGGCGTAGGAGACGAAGTTGAAGATCGCGACGGGAAGCGTCTTGGTGTTCGCTCCGGAGAGCACCAGGGCGAACATGAAGTTGTTCCAGGAGAAGATGAACGACAAGATGCCCGCGGTCGCCAGTCCTGGCACCGAGAGCGGGAGCGTGATCCTCAGGAAGGCTCCGATCGGTGTCAGTCCGTCGACCTGCGCGGCGTCCTCGAGCTCGGTTGGCAGGGAGTCGAAGAAAGACATCATGAGGTACACGATCAGCGGTAACGCCACGAACATGTGGGACAGGATCAGCACGCCGAAGCCGCCAACCAGGCGGAGGTTCGCGAAGATGAAGTACCAAGGCACCAGCAGGCTCACCCCGGGAATGATGCGGGCCATGAGCACTACCATTGCCGACCGATGCATGGTGAACCGGCTCATCGCATACGCTGCCGGCACTCCTAGGATCAGCGAGAAGATTGTTGACCACAAGGCCACCCAGAAGCTGTTGAAGATGAAGATGAAGTAGTTGTTGCGGCCCAGCACATTGGCATAGTTGTCGAGCGTAGGCGTGAAGAAGAAGGTCTTGTCGGGGTCGTAGATGTCCACATTCGTCTTGAGTGACGCCACCAGCATCCACACCAGCGGCGCGATGAACAGCAGCACTGTGAGCGTCAGAACGACCACCCGAAAGATCGGGTAGGCGCGGGGCTTGTGTGGCCGTCGCGGCTGTCGCGGGAGCGTGGGTTCCGGGAGTGTGCCTGCCGGCACGGCGTGGGTTGTCACGGCGTCGGTCATGACCGTTCTCCCTTTCTGCGGTACGTGACCATCCACATGAGCGCGATGATGAGCAGGAAGAACAGAACCAGTACGGTCGAGGCGATCCCATAGTCGTTGTAGTCAAAGCTCAGTCCGAAGGCGTACACGTTGAGCGTCTCCACCTCGTGAAAAGACCCGCCGCCCTTGCCCTTGGTCGCATACAGGATGTCGAACGTCTTGAGCGCGTCGATACCGCGCAGCACCAGGGCGACGATCACCGTCGATCTGAGCAGGGGAAGCGTGACGAACCGGAATCGTTGCCATGAGTTCGCGCCGTCGATGCGGGCCGCCTCATCCGGCTCATCCGAGAGAGAGGTCAGGCCGGCGAGCAGGATCAGAACAATCATCGGGGTCCACTGCCAGACGTCGACGAAGATCAACGTAGGCAGCGCAGTCGCCTGGCCGGACAGCCATGGTTGCGGCGGGATGCCGAACCAGCTCAGGAACTGGTTTGCGAATCCAATGTTGGGGTCGAAGATGAGCCGCCACATCATGCCGACTGCAACGGGGGTCGCCACCAATGGCATCAGGATCGCAACGCGGACCCACTTCTCCCCTTTGAACGGACGCCACAGCAGGAGGGCAATTCCCATGCCCAGCACCATTTCCGCCGCGACCGCACCACCCGTGAAGGTGAACGTGCGCAGCACCGCCGGCCAGAAACGTTCGGTATCGCCAAAGACCTTCAGGTAGTTGGCCATTCCGACGAATTTCGACTCGGCGCGGACAGATCCCTGAGCGTCGGTGAGGCTCAGGTACACGGTCCAGGCCAGCGGGACGACTATGAGCAACCCGACAAAGATCATCGCGGGGGCCGCAAAGAGCCACTTCCGGTGGTGGTTTGCCCACGTGGAATAGGCCTTCCAGGCTGTCACCTTGGTGTTGACCAGGACGGTCATGCTCACCTCGCATTTGTTACGTGAGAACGACGGTGGAACGAGGTTGCAGGCGGATGGCCGGTATCAGCATGAGGCTGACCTGCCAGGCCATCCGCCTGTGATCGCTACTTCTCGGAGTCCAGGATCTTCTGGAACGCCGCACTCGCCGCATCCGCGGCCACGCTCGAGTCTCCACCGGTGATGGCGACCACGATGGGGTTCCCGACGATGTCGCGCGCCTCAGGCACCTTGATCACGAGGGGCCGGTCGTGGCCGACTCCGTTCTTGGTGCTGACAGCGATTGCCGCCGCAAGATCCGCCGGGTAGGTGGCGATCCCTGCCGGGTCGTTCCAGACGGACGTGCGAGCCCCGGGAACGCCGGCCTTCTGAATCTCCAGCGTCATCGCCTTGCTGGTGGCCCACTCGATGAACTTCCACGCGTTCGCCTGGTTGGAGGACGCCGCGTTGACCCCGAGCGCCCAGGACGGGACGTTGTACGCCTTCGAGCCGTTGGATCCGGCCGGCATCGGCGCGAAGCCGACAGTCTTGGCGACTTTTGACTTCACCGGGTCGGTGGCGTTCTTGTAGAGACTGTCGGCCTCGGTGTAGAGGCCCGCCTTGCCCTGAGTGAAGATGGCCATCGCCTCCGGCCAGCTCATGTCTGTGCTGACGTTGGCAGGACCGTAGTTGTGAATCAGGCCACCGTAGAACGCGTACGCCTTCTTTGCTGCGTCACTGGCAACGCCGGACTTGCCGTTCTCGTCGATGAAGTCACCGCCGAAGCTGTAGAGGAAGCTCGAGAACTGCGTTACCGCAGGCGACTTTCCGGTGCGAGCGACGAAGCCCGCAACGCCGGGGTTCTGCGCCTTGATCGCCTTGGCCGCAGCCTGGAGCTCGTCCATGGTGTTGGGGACCTCGAGCCCGGCCTTCTTCAGGAGATCCTTGCGGTAGTAGAGGACTTCCTGCTCGGTGATGGTCGGAACTCCGACAACCTTGTCTTTGTAGGTCGTCGCCACGACGGGGCCTGACTGGAAGTCCGTCCAGCCCCACTCCTTGTTCGTCTTCACGTCGGCACTGAGGTCCGCCAGGTAGCCGTTCTTGGCGAACAGCTTCCCCTCCTGGAGCGGCCGGTACATCATGACGTCGATCTCGTTCGTACCGGCGTTCAGCTTGACGTTGTACTGGTCCGAAAGCTGATCCTCGCCGTACTGGCTCAGCTCGACCTTCAGGCCCGTCTGCTTCTCGAACTCGGGCAGCTTGCTCTTGATGCTGTCGGTCCACACGTGGTTGGCGAGGGTCACCCGAAGCGTCTTCGGCCCCGTGTCCGAAGAGGGGGCCGTGCTGCCCCCGCAGGAGGTCAACGCTCCTGTGGCCATGAGTGCCGTTGCCGCCATGGCGGCGACACGTAGAGCTGAATGACGCTTCATGCTGTCTCCAATCTCGTGAGCCCGCCAGGTGACGGCGACGCTCGAACTGACCGCTCTTTACATCTGCCTCAAATCTCTGAGGCTAGTTAATAAAGCCTACTTAAGCAACTTTGTGATCTAAACGATATGATCTAACGCATGACGGACCTCGCGAAGACTGGGACAGGGTTGACAGGGCTGACAGGGCTCGACGCACTCGCTGCCCTGCCGGCGATGCTGGAGGGCAGCAGCGTAGGACTCGACCGCTCAAGAGTGATGTGGCGCCCTCCGTGGTCAGGTTCTGGCGCCTTCTAGCGACCCGGCAGCCGGAATCTGTTGCCGGACAAGGGTTCCACGAGACCGTCCGTGACCAGGCTGTCGAGGCAACGGTTTCGCTGGGCGTCGTCGGTGGACCATGCGGCGTCCACCTCGCCCGCTCTGGCGGGTTTCTTCGTCGCTCTCAACACCGCGAGGATGGCGCCCCGACACTGCCGGTCCGTGCCATGCCAGGACTGGCTACGGCGTACCGGACCCTTGTATGGCGGCCGGCTCGCCCGCTGCCATGCGCACAGATCGCTGACGGGACAGGCCGGGCATCGCGGTGAGCGCGCCAGACACACGAGGGCGCCTATCTCCATGACGGCCACACACCAGGTTCGTGCGTCGTTCGCGGCCTCCGGGAGAAGAGCCGTGGCCAAGTCCATCTCGGCCCGGGTCAGTGTGGGCGCGGCCTGGGCGGCACCGCTGAAGACTCTGGCAAACACCCGACGCACGTTCGTGTCGACCACGCTGGTCCGCCGACCGAAGGCGAAGGCGGACACGGCTGCTGCGGTGTAGGTGCCCACGCCGGGAAGGGCGAGAAGGTCGGTTGGCGTGTCGGGCACGTCGCCGCCGTGGCGTTCGACCATTGCCACGGCTGCCGCGTGCAGCCGCAATGCCCGACGTGGATAACCCAGCCTCCCCCAGGCATGGATCGCGTCGCCGGGGGCGGATGCGGCCAGGGCGGCAGGCGCCGGCCACCGTGACATCCACTGCCGCCACACGGGTTCGACGCGGACGACAGGCGTCTGCTGCAGCATCACCTCCGAGACCAGAACCCCCCATGGCGAAGTGCCGGGCTGGCGCCAGGGAAGATCTCTGGACTCCTTGACGTACCAGTCCAGAATCCGTTGGTGCAGAAGCGAACTGGGCACCCGCAACGGCTCAGACGTAGCGCTCGAGAATGCTCGACTCCGCCAGTCGGGACAGGCCTTCGCGAACCGCACGGGCACGACCCTCACCTACGCCCTCTACGGCCATGAGGTCTTCAAGGTTCGCGGCGAGCAGCTTCTGGAGGCTTCCGAAGTGGTCGACCAGCCGCTCGATGATGGCGCGCGGCAGGCGGGGCACCTTGGTCAGGAGCCGGTAGCCGCGGGGGCTGACCGGTGTGTCGAGGGCATCGCCGCCGACGATGAATCCCACGGCCTTGGCGCCCGCGGCAAGGCCGAGAAGCTCGATGGACGTGAGTTTCATGAGGTCGGCCAAGACCTGGTCGACGGTGTCACTGCTGTGGGCAGCATCGAGGTAGTCGCTGATCACCAGCTCGCGGTCATTGCCTAGGCCGCCGGTCAGCTCCTCGAGCTGGAGCGTGAGCAGGCGGCCGTCGGTGCCCAGCTCAATGACATAGCTGTCGATCTCTTCCTTGATTCGCCGGACCATCTCGAGACGCTGGAGCACTGTGGCCACGTCGCGGACAGTGACCAGGTCCTCGATCTCCAGCGCTGACAGCGCGCCGGTGACCTCGTCCAGACGCGTCTTGTAGCGCTCGAGAGTCTGCAGGGCCTGGTTCGCGCGGGAAAGGATCGCGCTCGAGTTCTCCAGGACATGGCGTCGGTTTGCCACGTAGAGAGCGACGATCTGCATGGACTGGCTCACCGAGACCACGGGGAAGCCGGTCTGCTTGGCGACCCGCTCGGCGGTGCGATGCCTGGTGCCGGACTCGTTGGTCTCGATCGAGGGGTCGGGCAGTAGCTGGGTGGCGGCGCGCAGGATGCGTAAGCCTTCGCGGTCGAGCACGATCGCGCCGTCCATCTTGGCGAGCTCACGCAGTCGCGTGCTGGAGAAATCGATGTCGAGCGGAAAACCGCCGCTCGACATGCCCTCGACGACCTTGTCGTGGCCCAGCACGATAAGCGCGCCGGTGCGCCCTCGCAGGATCCGCTCAAGCCCGTCCCGCAGTTCGGTCCCCGGGGCCACTGCCGCCAAGGTGGCATCCAGCAACTTCTCGTCGCGTTGTTCTACGATGATCTGTGCCCCCTTGGGCTCGGCGGGCTGGGTCGGATCGTTAGTTTGAGTCGGGTCGGGTGGGTTCGAGTCAGATCCGTCGCCGGTTCACACTCCCGGCCTGGGCGCAGTCTATCGGCCAGAGGGCCGCAGACACGTTCTGTGACCGACCCGTGATCTGGGCAATGTAAGTCCTGGGTCACGTACCTGCAAGCACGGAAATGCCGAGCCTGACCGCATCGCGGATGTCGCAGACCTCGATGACCTCCATTCCCGCAGGGGTGGGGTCGGTGCCCAGCGCCCCTGTGGGCACGACGGCTTTGCGGAACCCGAGGCGTGCTGCCTCGGCGAGCCGACGGGGGATTCCGGTGACGGCCCGGATCTCACCGGCCAGGCCCACCTCTCCCATGGCGACGGTGACCGGTGGGAGAGCCCGGTCGGACACCGAGCTGGCCATGGCCAGCGCGATCGCGAGGTCCGAGGCCGGTTCGGACACCTTGACGCCGCCGACCGTCGACACGTAGCAGTCGGCCTGGCGGACGGGGACGTGCGCTCGTTTGTCGAGAACCGCAAGGATCATCGCGACCCGGGAACTGTCCAACCCGCTGGTCGTGCGCCTGGGTGAAGGGGCCGTGGTGGCCGAGAGCAGCGCCTGCACCTCGGTGACGAGGGGACGTCTGCCCTCGAGCGCGACGGTGACGCAGGTGCCGGGCACGATGAGGTCGCGGCTGGACAGGAACAGGCCACTGGGGTCGGGAAGACCGACGATGCCGATATCGGACAGGTCGAAGCAGCCCACCTCGTCGGTCGGGCCGTAGCGGTTCTTGACCGCGCGCACGAGCCGCAACCGGGAGTGCCGGTCGCCCTCGAACTGGATCACGACGTCGACCAGGTGTTCGAGGACGCGCGGCCCGGCGATCGACCCGTCCTTGGTGACGTGACCGACCAGCAGGATCGAGATGCCCCGGGTCTTGGCGAGCTGGATCAGTGAGGCCGCCACCTCACGGATCTGGGAGACGTTGCCGGCCGCGCCCTCGACCTCGCCGCTGGCGATGGTCTGGACCGAGTCGATGACGACGAGGTCGGGCCCGATCTGGCTGATCTGCCCCAGCACGGTGGCCAGGTCGGTCTCGGCCGCGAGGAAGAGGTTCTTGGCCATGGCCTCGATGCGCTCGGCCCGCATCCGGATCTGCGCGGCCGACTCCTCACCACTGACGTAGAGGACGGTCTGGTCCTGCCGGGCGGCTCGGGCTGCGACATCCAGTAGCAGCGTCGACTTGCCGATCCCCGGCTCGCCGGCCACCAGGACCACGGCGCCACGGACCAGGCCCCCCCCGAGCACCCGGTCGAACTCGCTGACGCCCGTGGAACGCGCCTCGGCCTGGCGCGCATCGACCTCACCGATCCGGACGGCGGGCCGGTCGACGACCACCGAGGCGGTCGTGGTGACCCTGACCGCGCCGATCTCGATGACCGTGCCCCAGGCCTGGCACTCTCCACAGCGACCGACCCACTTGACTGCCGACCAGCCGCATTCGGTGCAGCGGTGGCCGGGGGAACGGGTCATCGCCTTGGTTGCCATGCGGGTGACCCTACGAGACGCCTCTGACAAGCCCGTTCATAGACGAGCCAGTTCATACCTGCGAGAAGCCGGCTCAGGCGAAGGTGCGCCACCACAGGCTGACGGCGTAGTCCACGCCCGATCCCTCGTGGTCGGCCAGGATGCCGTCGGCCACGGTCTGTGTGAACTCGATCCGCAGGACCGACTCGAAGTCTGCGCGTGACCCGAAGGACCATCGCATGTCGATGCGCTCGCGCGACCAACCCTGCCGGGCCCAGAAGCGTTCAATGGCAATGGCGTCATAGGCCGGCATGGCCCTGCGGAACCACCCACCGAACGTGGACCGCGAGGCGTCGTTGTCGATCACGAATGCCGTGCCACCCGGTCGCAGTACCCGCTCCAGCTCGGCCAGGCCAGGCTCACACCCCGGCCCGAAGAAGTAGGCCCACCGGGCATGCACCATGTCGACGCTGTTGTCGGCCAGCGGGAGCTCCTGGGCAGCGCCGTCCAGAACCGACGCGTTAGCCAGCGACAGATCCCGGACCCGTTGCCGCGCGAGCGTGGCCAGCGGTTCGTGCGGTTCGACCCCCACCACACTGGACGCGGTCTGGGCGAACCGTGGCAGGTGAAATCCACTGCCACAGCCAACGTCAAGAACCCGCTGCCCGGTCCAGTCATGTATGCCGGCCATGGCAGCCTCGATCAGCCCGTCAGGATCGACCCCGCGGTTCTCGATCTCGTACACGTCAGGGTTTGCCCAGATGTTCGGGCTGGGGATCATTGGCGCTTCTTTGATCGCACAGGGCCGGCTTCGTTGCCTGCGGCAAGATCGCCCTCGGCGAGACTCTGAGCAGCCAGCGTCGCTGGGTGCACCAGAAGGGGCAGCAGCCTGCGCGACCCGCCGTCCTTGGAGGTCCGGGCGGACTGGACGGCGACCAGGTGAGCGTCGCAGCGGACGACCAGCTCGTCATACGCAGCAGAACCCATGAGCTCGCGCAGCTCGCTGCTGTTGTTGCGATAGACCGGCTCTGTGCCGACGTGTGCTGCGGGGTTGCCCGAGCAGTACCAGTCCAGGTCATGGCCACCCGGACCCCAGCCCCTGCGGTCGTACTCGGTGATGGTGACCTCGAGGTAGGAGCTCTCGTCGGGCAGCTTGATGTTGCGGTAGGTCCGCCGGATCGGCAGCTGCCAGCAGACATCCGGCTTGACTGTGTGTGGTTCGACGCCCCGCAGCCGGGCGTGCTGGTGCAGCGCGCACCCGGCGCCGGCCGGGAAGCCCGGACGGTTCTGGAAGATGCAGGCGCCGTCGACGACCCGGGTCTTGGGCTGCCCGTCCTCCTTGGTCTTCCAGCGACCGCCCCGGCCGGCCGAGTGATACTGCCATTCGTCCTGGCCGAGCTTGGCGACGGCGGCTTTCACCCGCGATACGTCGTCCTTGTCGGTGAGGTGCGCGCCCAGGGTGCAGCAGCCGTCGTCTGGGCGGTCCGCATAGATCCCGGCGCACCCGTTGCCGAAGATGCAGGACCAGGAGGACGTGAGCCAGGTCAGATCGCAGCGGAAGCGCTGGCTGGCGTCGGCGGGGTCGGTGAACTCGACCCACATGCGCGGTATGTCGAGCGCGGTCTCTGACATTCGCCAAGACTATGCGGCCCCGGCGCTGGTCTCACCTCGATAGATTCATCCCATGCGGCTCGGCGTGATCGACGTGGGATCCAACACGCTCCACCTGTTGGTCGTCGACGCGTATGTCGGTGCCCATCCACTGCCGACGTCATCACACAAGATCGAGCTGAGGCTCGCTGAGCACGTCGAGGCGAACGGTTCGATTGACCGATCGGGTGCCGACGCCTTGGTGGCGTTCACCCACGAGTGTCTCACGTTCGCCGAGGATCAGGGTGTTGAGGACCTGCTTGCCTTTGCTACCAGTGCAATTCGCGAAGCGCCAAATGGGGAGGCGGTTCTTGCCCGGGTGCGTGAGGAGACCGGGGTCGAGCTGCAGGTGCTGTCCGGCGAGGAAGAGTCGAAGCTGACCTTCCTGGCGGTTCGGCGGTGGTTCGGCTGGTCCAGCGGCCGGTTGCTGGTGATGGACATCGGCGGCGGTTCGCTGGAGCTTGCGGCCGGCATCGACGAAGTGCCCGATGTCGCCCTGAGTCTGCCGTTGGGGGCGGGTCGTCTCACCAGGTCTGGGCTGATGGGAAACCCGCCCAAGTCGGCGCAGGTCAAGGCGGTGCGCAAACAGGTGCGTGCCGACATCGCCCGGGTGCTGCGCGACGTGAACAAGACGGGGGTGCCCGACCGGTTCGTGGGTACGAGCAAGACGTTGCGCTCCCTTGCCCGTATCGCCGGCGCGCCCTCCAGCCAGCTCGGACCGTATGCCGTGCGCGCACTTGGGCGAAAGAGCGTCACGGCGCTGGTGGCGCGGCTCGCCGAGATGACCGCCGCGGACCGTTCTCAGCTGCCCGGAGTATCCGTGGGGCGTGCGCCACAGATACTCGCAGGAGCGATTGTTGCCGACGCAGCCATGGACCTGCTGGGTATCGAAAGGCTCGACATCTGCCCCTGGGCACTGCGCGAAGGCGTGATTCTGCGGCGCCTGGACTGGATCTCGGCGGGTTGAGGCCCCCGTGCCGTTTAGGCTCGGTGCCATGACCGCAGTTCAGGTGCCCGGGGCGCGAGTGGCGCTGTCCACCGCTTCGGTCTATCCCCAGAACTGCGCCACGGCTTTCGACCTGGCGCAGCGACTCGGTTACGACGGGCTCGAGGTGATGGTGTGGACCGACCCGGTCTCACAGGAGGCCGGCGCATTGAAGTCGCTGTCGGACCTGCACGGCATTCCGATCGTGTCGGTCCACGCGCCGACTCTGCTTCTCACCCAACGGGTCTGGGGCCCAGAGGCGTGGTCCAAGGTCGACAACTCCATCGAGCTGGCCGCGGCCGTCGGTGCGGATATCGTGGTGCTGCATCCGCCGTTCCGCTGGCAGAAGGACTACGCCCTGGAGTTCGCCGACGGGGTGGCCTTTCGTGAACACGACACCGGCATCAGGCTGGCCGTCGAGAACATGTTTCCGTGGCGGGCGCGCAACCGTTCGGTCGAGGCCTACCTGCCGCACTGGGACCCGGTTGACCAGCCCTACGACCATGTGACCCTGGACCTGTCGCACGCGGCTATCGCCGGATCGGACGCACTGGCGATGGCGGCGGCACTGGGGCCACGACTCGTGCACCTCCACCTGGCCGACGGTTTGGGCTCCCCTAGGGACGAGCACCTGGTGCCCGGTCGTGGCGGTCAGCCGTGCGCTGAGCTGCTCGGGGCCCTTGCGGTGCAACAGTTCTCGGGGTCGGTCGTCGTCGAGGTCAGCACCCGGCGGGTGTCGGACGAGCAGCGTGAGGCAGATCTGGCCGAGTCGTTGGCGTTCGCCCGGCTGTACCTGGCAGCGGCGGCTGTCCCGTAGCCCGATAGCAGACGCCCCTGCAGCGATGTCCGCCAAGCGAGAGGTGGAGACTCTTGTCGTGGACCCGACAGCGAAGCAAGTATCAGCCCATGATGAATGATCAGACTCCGGCCGTGGTGGTGGACGGTCTGCACGTATTCCGGGGCTCCCGCGAGGTGCTTCCCGGAATCTCGCTGACGGTGCCGCGTGGGCAGGTCGTCGGCCTGCTCGGACCCAACGGCGGGGGCAAGACCACTCTGCTTCGTTCGATCGTTGGCGTTCAGATCATCGCGGGTGGGACGGTCACGGTTCTGGGGGAGCCCGCCGGGTCGCCCGGGCTGCGGTCACGCGTGGGTTACGTCACTCAGGATGCGAGCGTGTATGCCGACCTGACGGTCCGCGCGAACCTCAACTACTTCGCGGCTCTCGCGGGCGCCCCGCGTTCTGACGTTGAGCGCATCATCGAGACGGTAGACCTGACGACCGAGTTCGACACGCGGGTGGACCGGCTCTCGGGCGGTCAGCGCTCGCGCGTTTCGCTCGCCGCGGCCCTCGTCGGGTCCCCTGAGCTGCTGGTCCTTGACGAGCCCACGGTCGGGCTCGACCCGGTGTTGCGCCGCGACCTCTGGGCGGTGTTCCGGGGGCTCGCCAGCGAGGGCACCACGCTGCTGGTGTCGAGCCATGTCATGGACGAGGCGACCCGGTGCGACCGGCTGTTGCTGCTGCGCGAGGGCCGCCTGCTCGCGGACGACTCTCCGGACGGGCTGCTCGCCCGCACCGGAGCTCCGGACGCCGAGCAAGCCTTCTTTGCCCTGATCGAGATAGAAGGGGCGGCATGAAACCCCGGCTCACTCTCGCGACGGCGAAGCGGGTGCTGCTGCAGCTCCGCGCCGACCATCGCACCTTGGTCCTGATGATCGCCGTGCCGTGCGTGCTGATCGGCTTGCTGGCCTGGATCTTCAATGGCACCCCGGTTTTTGACCGCATCGGTGCGCCGCTGCTGGGGGTCTTCCCGTTCGTCGTGATGTTCCTCATCACGAGCGTCGCGACCCTGCGCGAGAGGTCGTCGGGCACGCTCGAGCGTCTGCTCGCGACGCCCCTGGGCAAGGGTGACTTCCTCGGCGGATACGCGCTGGCGTTCGGCGCCCTCGCGGTTGTCCAGGCATTGGTGGCAACGGGATTCGCGATCTGGGTGTGCGGGCTCGACGTCGCCGGTCCGCGTTGGCTGCTCGTCGTGGTGGCCGTGACAGATGCCGTCCTCGGCACTGCGACCGGCTTGTTCGTCAGTGCTTTCGCGCGCACGGAGTTCCAGGCGGTCCAGTTCATGCCGGCCTTCGTCCTTCCGCAGTTCCTGCTCTGCGGGCTGCTCCTGCCACGCGACATGCTGCCTCGTGCCCTGGAGCTGGTCTCAGATTTCCTGCCGCTCTCCTATGCGGTCGACGCCATGCGCACGCTCACGACACAGGTCGATGCTGCGGCAGACGTTGGTCGCGACGTGGTGATCGTGGCGGCCTTCGTGGTGGCCGCCATCGCCGCCGGTTCGCTCACGCTTCGCCGGCGCACCCCCTGACCGCCAGGTAAGGGAGCGCTGTCCGGTGACCGAGCTGTGGGGCCTAGCCTTGTGTGGAAGTCACTGATTACGGCATACGGAGGAACATGTGTTGGATCTAAGCGGCGTGCTGCGCCAGGGGCTGTTGCAGTTGTCCAAGAGCGATCGCGTGCGTGATCTGGTCGAGAAGGCCCCTGTGAGCAGGGACGTCGTGCGGCGTTTCGTGGCAGGCGAGTCGACCGCGGACGCCGTGCGTGTGGCGGGCGATCTCGCCCTCACCGGCCGCCTGTCCACGATTGACAACCTCGGTGAGGACACGTTCGACCTGGCGCAGGCGCAGGTGACTCGCGATGCCTATCTGTCGCTGCTGTCGGCCCTTGGCGAGGCCGGTCTGGCCCAGGGCGGCAAGGTTGAGGTGAGCCTCAAGCTGAGCGCTGTGGGACAGGCGTTGCCCGGTGACGGCGCCAAGATCGCCCTGGACCACGCTCGCGAGATCTGCCATGCAGCCGCCAACGTCGGCACCAACGTCACCCTCGACATGGAGGACCACACCACCACCGACGGGACGCTCGAGACACTGCGCGAGCTTCGCCAGGACTTCCCGTCCGTGGGTGCAGTGCTCCAGTCCTACCTGTACCGGACCGAGGCCGACTGCCGTGACCTCGGCTACGAGGGCAGCCGTGTTCGCCTGTGCAAGGGCACCTACAAGGAGCCCGAGTCGGTGGCCTTCCAGGGCAAGGCCGAGGTTGACAAGACCTACGTCCGGTGCCTCAAGGTACTGATGGAAGGGCACGGCTACCCGATGGTGGCCAGCCATGACCCGCGGATGGTCGAGATCGCCGGCGCCCTGGCCCACAAACAGGACCGGGCCGCGGACACCTTCGAGTACCAGATGCTCTTCGGCATCCGGCCCGAGGAGCAGAAGCGGATCGCCGACCGCGGGGATCAGATGCGGGTCTACATCCCGTATGGCCAGCAGTGGTATGGCTACCTGATGCGCCGGATGGCTGAGCGTCCGGCCAACACCATGGTCTTCCTACGTGGACTTGCCACCAAGAACTGAGAGCGGGGAGTCATGGAGAGTCCTGCGGAGGGTGTTGCCGAGAACGGCATGGAGGACCAGGGTGCCCAAAGCGCAGGTGGCGCAGATGACCCTAGGACCGTCGCGATCATGGGCGTCGGCGTCATGGGCTCGACGCTTCTTTCTGGTCTGATCCGTTCAGGGCGAGATGCCGCGGAGATAGTCATCACCGGCCGCAATGCCGAACGAGCCGAGGAGCTGGCCAGCACCTACGGCGTCCGCCTGATGAGCAACGTCGACGCGGCGCAGGCGGCCGACACTCTGGTTCTGGTGGTCAAGCCTCAGGACATGGAGGGTCTGCTCGCCGAGATCCGCGACCACGTCCCACCTGGGACCCTCGTGGTCAGCCTTGCCGCCGGCATCACCACCGGTTTCCTGGAGGAGCGCCTGCCTGTGGGTACCGCGGTCGTCCGGGTCATGCCGAACACCCCCGCCCTCGTCGATGAGGGCATGGCGGCCGTCAGCCCCGGACAGCACTGCGACGAGGTGCATCTGAGCGAAGCCGAGGAGCTGCTGCGCTCCTGCGGCAAGGTCCTGCGGGTCGCCGAGAAGCACCTGGACGCCGTCACCGCGATCAGCGGTAGCGGACCGGCATACATCTTCTATGTGGTGGAGGCGATGATCGAGGCGGGCGTGCTGCTCGGCATGCCCCGTACGACCTCGACCGAGCTCGTCGTCCAGACGCTCTACGGGGCGGCGACCATGCTCAAGGAGACCGGTCAGCACCCCACCGTGTTGCGTGAGCAGGTTTCCAGCCCGGGAGGTACCACGATGGCTGCGCTGCGCCAGCTCGACGACCACAAGGTGCGGGCGGCGTTCGTCACGGCCATGGAAGCCGCTGCCGAACGCTCGAAGCAGCTTGCCTCGGGCAGTGCCTGAGTCGCGTCACAGCATCCCCCGGCGTCGCCGCGCTGGAGCCCTCCACCCTAGGGTGAGCGCATGAGCGAGATCAACGTCCGTGCCCTCGGGGAAGAGGACTGGCAGCAGTTCCGCGACATTCGCCTGATGGCGCTCCAGGATGCTCCGGAAGCCTTCGTCGCCACTGCTGCACAGGAGGCAGCACTCGACGAACAGGCGTGGCGCGAGCGGATGCGCCGGGCGCGCCGACTGGTCGCCGAGCTTGACGGATCACCGGTGGGAGTCGTCAGCCTCGGGCAGGGCGATCCTGAGCATTCCTGCACCGGTGAGCTGTTCGGCCTGTGGGTCGCACCGCAAGGACGGGGCACCGGGGTTGCCTGGAAGCTGGTAGAGGCAGGCGCCGCCCAGGCCCGTGCCGACGGGCACCGGAACCTGGGTTACTGGGTCGGCACGAACAACGGCCCGGCCGTGGCCTTTGCCAGCAGCTTCGGGTTCCGCCCGACGGGCACCCGCCGGCCGATGAGGGTGACGAACGAGACGGACGGAGCCGAGGAGATGGTGATGGTTCTGCCTTTGGGCGAGGACCCCGGCACGGTCCCCAGCACCGTCGTTCGCTGATCGCATCAGGTGGTCCGCCCGCGGAGGGGCAGGACCCGCTGGCCCTGCTCGCAGGCTTCCTCGACGGGCTACGCAGCCCTATTCCAGGGCGTCAGGGTCGGGCGACCAGCTGCTCGAGGAGCTCGCTCGGACCGCTCACGATCAGGGTGTGATTGGCGTTCACCTTCGTCTCCGGGACAGCGTGGGTGAAGTCTTCACCGGGTGCCTTCACGCCGACGACTGTCACGCCGTATTTGGTGCGAATCGCGCTCTGCGCCAGCGTGAACCCGATCGCCTCCTGTGGCGGAGACATCTTGACGATCGCGTAGCCGTCGTCGAACTCGATGTAGTCCTGCAACCTGCCGTTCACCAGGTGCGCCACCCGGCGGCCGGATTCGACCTCGGGCCGGACGACGTGCTGCACCCCGATCCGCTCCAGGATGCGGGCGTGCTCGGAGCTGACGGCCTTGGCCCAGATTGTCGGGATCCCGGCGTCGACGAGGTTGCCGGCGGTCAGCACCGACGCCTCGACCGACGTGCCGATGCCGATGACCGCAAACTTGTAGGTGTTCGCGCCGCGCGCCTCGATGGTCTGCGGCAGGGAGGCGTCGCCGACGATGACCCGGTTCAGCCGGCCGGAGAAGCTCTCGGCGACCATGGAGTCTTTTTCGATGGCCACGACCTTGTGTCCGAGCCGATGGAGCCCGAGGGCAGCCTCGGACCCAAATCGGCCGAGCCCGATCACGAGAACGTCATCCTGGTACAAACGGCTCTTGGCCATGAACCCTCCTTGGGGCGTGCAGGTCAACTCAGACGGCGGCTCAGGCAACCTGCCGGTACCGTGCCATTATGCCAACACAGGCGCGCGTGGTCTGGGACCAGAGTTTCACGGAGTACAACTTCGGCGCGGACCACCCCATGAGTCCGACGCGTCTTGACCTCACTGCCCGGATGTGTGGAGCCTTCGGGCTGTTCGACGGGCCCGACGTCGAGGTCGTCAACCCGGCGGTGCCGGGCGACGAGGTCCTGCTCACCGTCCACGACGCGGAATACGTCGCGGCGGTCCGCCGCGCCTCGGTCGAGCCTCAGGACGCGGACGAGTCCCGGGGCCTGGGCACCGAGGACGACCCCGCCTTCATCGGGATGCACGAGGCGAGCGCCCGTATCGCGGCCGGTTCCCAGGGTCTGGCAGCTGCGGTCTGGCGCGGCGAGACCGAGCATGGCGTCAATTTCTGCGGGGGACTGCACCACGCGATGCCTGACCGTGCCTCGGGATTCTGCATCTACAACGACGTCGCGGTGGCCATCCAGTGGCTGCTCGACAATGGTGCCCAGCGAGTGGCCTATGTCGACGTGGACGTCCATCACGGCGATGGCGTCGAACGCATCTTCTGGGACGACCCGAGAGTGCTTACCATCTCCGTGCACGAGACTGGCAAGGTGCTCTTCCCCGGCACCGGTTTTCCTGGCGACACCGGCGGAAAGGGTGCACCGGGTAGTGCCGTCAACGTGGCGCTGCCGCCCGGAACCGGCGACGCGGCGTGGCTGCGGGCGTTCCACTCGATCGTGCCCCAGCTACTGCGCGCATTCGACCCCGAGATCTTGGTGAGCCAGCAAGGGTGTGACTCGCACGTCCTCGACCCGCTGGCTCATCTGGCGTTGTCCGTGGATGCCCAGCGCACGTCGTACGACTCCATCCATGACCTGGCCCACGAGGTCTGTGGTGGCAAGTGGGTCGCGCTTGGCGGTGGTGGCTACGAGCTTGTCGATGTGGTGCCCAGGGCGTGGACGCACCTGACCGCGATCGCCGCGCATCGCCCGATCCCGCTGGATACCGAGGTACCGCAGGGGTGGCGGGACTATGTCCAGGAGCGCTATGCGCGGTCAGGGCCCACCCGCATGGGCGATGTCCTGACCAAGGGTGGACGGGTGTGGTGGCGTTCCTGGGCGGTCGGGTTTGACCCGGAGGACGCGGTGGACGTGGCGGTGATGGCGACAAGGGAGGCCGTGTTCCCCTTCTACGGCCTTGACGTCTGGTTCGACTGAGCGGCCCGCGTTCGGCGTGCCGGTCTGACGGCCGCCGGCTGTTTTCGGTGGAGGGTCATGGGTGGAGTGTCATCCGTGGTGTCTGATGGTTCACTTCTGCCCTTACTCTGAATCTTGCAGGTAAGTGGAGGTCTGCTGGAGGGGACGCCGGCGCGACGTCGAATGTGGAAGACATGAGGTGCACGATGGCTCAGGACCGCCGACTGGCCGACGTACGGTTTGCCACCGTCGCCGAGGTCGCGTTGCTCATGCGCGTGTCGAAGATGACGGTGTATCGCCTGGTTCACAGTGGCGAGCTTCCGGCCGTTCGGGTCGGTCGCTCCTTCCGGGTCCCGGAGAGTGCTGTTCACGACTACCTCAGGACCTCGCTCGTCGACACCGCTTGACACCCGGAGTTTGGGACGGGGGAAGCGAGGGCGGTAGGCTATCGCAGAATGTTCGGCGTGGTGCGGAGTTCGTTACTGCAACGCTCGTGCCTGCAACGTTCGTGATGCCTGCAACGTTCGTGACTGCAACAGCGCGCGTCGACACAGTATTTCGTAGCAAACTCAGCGCAACAACTCAGCACCGCCCACTTATTCAGGCTTGAAGGCAAAGGACACTCTATGGGCTCAGTCATCAAGAAGCGCCGCAAGCGCATGGCGAAGAAGAAGCACCGCAAACTGCTTCGCAAGACGCGCCACCAGCGTCGTAACAAGAAGTAGGTCTGGTTTTGTGCGGGGCCCGTCACCTTCGTGGCGGGCCTTCTTGTTGCTCTGGCTAGGATCGTCCCCAGGCGCCGGATGTGGCGTCGCAACCGTGGCGGAGAGGGTGGCTCATGGCGGATGTGGTCCTGGTGACCGGCGTGTCCCGCTATCTCGGTGGTCGCTTCGCACGCCTGCTCACGGCTGAGCCCAGCGTCGCGAGAGTCATCGGCATCGACGTCATCCCGCCGCCGCACGATATCGGCAACGCCGAGTTCGTCCGCGCCGACATACGCAACCCGATGATCGCCAGGATCATCGCTCAGGCTGAGGTCGACACCGTCGTCCACATGAACGTCATTGCCACGCCTCTTTCCGCGGGGGGACGGGTCTCCCAGAAGGAGATCAACGTCATCGGCACCATGCAGCTCCTTGCGGCCTGCCAGAAGGCCCCCAGCATTCGCCGCCTCGTGGTCAAGTCTTCCGCCGCCGTCTATGGTTCCTCTCCTCGTGACCCGGCGATGTTCGCGGAGGACATGGGGCCAAAGGCATTGCCACGGGCTGGTTTTGGCAAGGACTCGGTTGAGGTCGAGGGCTATGTCCGGGGCTTCTCGCGTCGTCGCGCAGACGTCGAGATCTCAATGCTGCGCCTGGCCAACATCGTCGGCCCGGGCCTGCGGACCGGTCTGACGGACTACCTGAGCCTGCCTGTGATCCCGATCCCCCTGGGGTACGACGGCAGGCTTCAGCTGCTCCACGAGAACGACGCACTCCGGGGTTTGTTGCTCGCCACCATCGGACCCCCTGTCGGCATCGTCAACGTGGCCGGCGACGGCATCATCACGGTGCAGCAGGCCGCTCGCCTGGCGGGTCGGCCCACGGTCCCGGTGCCGCTGGCCGCCTGCGGGCTGCTGGGTCAGTTCGTCAAGCGCGCGGGGCTGGCGGACTTCTCTTCGGACCAGATGCAGTACCTCGCGTGGGGCAGGGGCATGGACACAACCAGGATGCGCGAAGTGCTTGGTCTCGAGCCGGAGTTCACGACTCGCATGGCTTTCGAGGACTTCATCTCCCATGCGGGATCAGGCCTGCCGGGCGCCGCGATCGCTGCGGCCGTCGGCGGGCTGGCGGACTCGGCGGCCAAAGTTCTCACCCGCTCACATCCTTCGGGGGGGAGTCACTGATGGCCGATCCCAAGGTCACCCCGATACAAGGGGGGTCCGGAGCCAAGCAGGGCAGGAGTCGTGGCCCTGGCGTGGACATGTTGGCGGCAGGCGCAGCCAGGGCCTCGAGCGAACGGGCCAAGCGGCGCCGGACACCGTTGCTGACGGATGCCTCTGGCGACGAGATCGCGCCGCGGCCGGTTCTCAGCGCCATCGACGTCACGGCGACCGGCGTCCATCGCCCGCGCCCCGTCCCGAAGTCGGGTCGGGTTCCGGCGGCAAATGCCGGGCGCAGCTCTGTTACCACGTCCCCGTCGAAGCGTGTCACTGCGAAGACGGTGAAACCATCGGCAACTGGTTCTCGGGTGGACGCCGGCGTCGAGGACATGGTCACGTTCGCGATCGCGACCTTGCGCCGGGCGGCTGCGGCCTCCGGGCTCTCCGGTGATGACATCGAATGTCGGGTCGCCGCAACGTTGGCGTTCGTTCGTCGACGGCTCAGCGGGAACTACACGGTTGACGACTTCGGCTTCGATGAGGACTTCACCGAGAACGCCTATCTCCCCCTGCTGCGACCGCTGTACAAGTCGTGGTTCCGCGTCGAGGTTCGCGGCATCGAGAACATCCCCAGACTCGGCGGCGCGCTCATCGTGGCAAACCATTCGGGCACGATCGCGCTGGACTCGCTGATGACCCAGGTCGCAGTTCACGACGAGCACCCGACCCATCGTTTCCTGCGCATGCTCGGAGCCGACCTGGTGTTCAAGACGCCGATAGTCGGCGCGGTCGCGCGAAAGAGCGGCTGCACGCTGGCCGCCAACCCCGATGCGGAGCGTTTGCTGGCCTCGGGCGAGCTCGCCGGTGTGTGGCCCGAGGGCTTTAAGGGCGTCGGTAAGCCGTTCAGCGAGCGCTACAAGCTGCAGCGATTCGGCCGGGGCGGGTTCGTCGCGGCGGCACTGCGCACCAGCGTGCCGATCGTGCCATGCTCCATCGTCGGAGCCGAAGAGATCTATCCGATCCTCGGCAACCTCAAGACCGTCGCCCGCCTCATCGGAGCCCCCTACATCCCGGTGACGCCGACCTTCCCACTTCTGGGTCCGCTCGGCCTGGTTCCACTGCCCAGCAAGTGGATCATCGAGTTCGGCACACCGTTGGAAACCGCCGTTCTGGGACCCCAGTCGGCTGACGATCCCATGGTGGTGTTCGACCTCACCGACCGGGTCCGCGAGACGATCCAGCAGACGCTCTACTCGCTTCTGTTGCAACGCAGGTCGGTCTTCTTCTGAGCCCTTCTGGGCCCGTCTGGGCCATGGCCCGGCATGCCGTGTGGTCATACAGTGGGGTTCGTGGCTGACCGCGTCCCTGCCAGGATCACCCTCATCTCCAAGCCCGGCTGCCACCTGTGCGGTCCGGTGCGTGAGGTGATCGAACGGGTGGCGCTGGATCTGGGTGTCGACTGGGTGGAGCTGTCGATCCTTGATGACCCCGCCCTTAGCGCTGCCTATCGGGAGCAGATCCCGGTGACGCTGGTGGACGGGATCCAGCACGACTACTGGCGGGTGGACGAGTCCCGCCTTCGTCGGGCACTCGGGAGCACTCGGGCGATGGATGGTCCGGACACGCAGCCCCAAGGGTGACCGCGTCCCAAATCTGACCGCATCCCCAGCTTGACCGGCAGGCCGGGGCACCCTTCCCATATCAGGGACGGCTCCGCTTCGCGACTTTGTGTACGCGTTCACAAAGACTATTGTGGGGGCATCCACGCGCTGCTAGTGCCTCCGTGCTATGGAGGTGCACAACCCTGAGAGGAGTCGGTGACTTCGTGATCGCCGACCCGGCGCGTCAGGAAATACCCGATGCCACCGTTGCCCGACTTCCGCAGTACCTGCGCGCCCTGAGCGATCTCGCCGAGCGAGGTGTGGCCTCCGTCTCATCCGAAGAGCTTGCAGCCGAGGCCGGGGTGCGTTCGGCCAAGCTGCGCAGGGATCTCAGTCATCTGGGCTCGTACGGCGTTCGTGGGGTCGGGTATGAGGTCGAGATGCTCGCCCATGAGATCACCCGTGAGCTCGGGCTCGCCCAGGACTGGCCCGTGGCGATCGTCGGGCTGGGCAATCTGGGTCATGCGCTCGCTGCCTACCTGGGTCTTACCACCAGAGGATTTCAGGTTGTCGCCCTCCTGGATCGCGACCCTGACGTCATCGGCCGCGAGATCGCCGGGATGATCGTCGGCTCGGTCGACGACCTCGAGCGGATCATCACCGAGCGCCGAGTCGCCATCGGCGTCATCGCGACGCCTGCTGCCTCCGCACAGGAGGTGTGTGACCGCTTCGTCGCCGTTGGCGTGCGATCGGTCCTGAACTTTGCTCCGTGTGTGCTTTCGGTGCCTGAGGGTGTCGACGTGCGCAAGGTTGACCTGTCCACAGAGCTGCAGATCCTGGCCTTCCATGAACAGCGCAAGGCCCCCATAGCTCATAACAGAATGCCCCTGCTGGAGGTTGCTCCGTGAGTATTGTCGTACTCGGACTGTCGCACCGGTCGGCGCCGATCGCGCTGCTCGAGGCCGTCGCCTTGGACCCGGCTGGCGCCGCGGCCCTGGCCATCGCGGTGCGATGTGGTGAGAACGTCAACGAGACCCTGGTGCTCGCGACGTGCAACCGGGTCGAGGTCTATGCCGATGTCGTCACCTTCCACGGCGCGGTGGCCGAGATCGGTGACGCGCTCGCCGCTGCCTCGGGGGTTCCCCTGGCCGAGCTGCGTGAGCATCTTTATGTCCACTACGAGGACCGTGCGGTTGCCCATGTGTTCTCAGTCGCCTCCGGGCTGGAGTCCATGGCGGTCGGTGAGGGCCAGATCCTGGGGCAGCTGCGTATGGCGCTTCGTTCTGCCCAGAAACGCGGGCAGGCCGGCGGCGTGCTCAGTGCGCTGTTCCAGCAAGCCCTGCGGGTGGGGAAACGTGCCCACTCCGAGACGGGCATCGACCGGGTCAGCGTGTCCTTGGTCGAGGCTGGCCTCGGGCGAGCGGCCGATCTGTTGGGGCCTCTTGCCGATACCCGCGTGCTGGTCGTTGGCGCCGGATCCATGAGCAGCCTCGCAGCCACGACGATCTCGAGGTTGGGCTCTGCCGAGCTGGTCATCATCAACCGGACGTTGGCCAAGGCTGAGCATCTGGCAGCCGCAACAGGTGGTCGCGCTCTCCCGATGTCCGATCTGGCGGTCGGCCTGTGTCAGGCTGACCTTGTCATCTCGTGCTCCGGTGCGCTCGGTCACGTCATCACGGCCCAAACCCTGCTGGCGGCAGCTGACTTGCGAACGAGCGGACCCCGGATGTTCATGGATCTTGGGCTGCCTCGCAATGTGGCCTCGGATGTCGCCGACCTTCCCGGCGAACACGTCGTGGGCCTCGCGGAGCTTGATGAGATCCTGGCCTCCGACAGCCAGTACAAGCCGCACGTCAAAGCGGTGGCCGATCTGGTGGTCGCTGAGGTCGCCGGATATCTTATGAGCCGTCGAGCCCAGGAAGTCGCCCCGACGGTTGCCCTCCTGCGATCCCGGGCAGCGGATGTGGTGACTGCAGAGCTGAGCCGCCTGAGCCAGCGTCTGCCTGATGACCTGTCGGAGAACGCCCGCGGCGAGATTCGCCTCGCGGTTCACCGGGTCGTCGAGAAGCTTCTGCACACTCCGACCGTCCGCGCCAAGGCACTTGTGGCGGGCGGTGAGGGCGGTGACTACGCCCGCGCCCTGCGCGAGCTCTTCGACCTCGACCCGCATGAGGTCGCCGCTGTGTCGGTCCCGCCTGAGACTGGAGGCCTGTCGTGAACGCCATGACCATCCGGCTGGGGACTCGACGCAGCACTCTGGCCACGACTCAGGCCGGGATGATGGCCGACCAGCTGCGCGAGCTGGGACATACCGTGGAGATGGTCGAGATCACGACCATCGGTGACACCTCCACTGTTTCGCTGTCCAGCATCGGCGGCACCGGCGTCTTTGCCGCAGCCATCCGGCAGGCCCTGCTCGCCGGCGAGATCGACATCGCGGTCCACTCGCTCAAGGATCTGCCGGTGGCACCGGAGCCGGGTCTGGTCATCGCCGCGATCCCCGTTCGTGAGGATGCCCGTGATGCCCTGGTGGCACGCGACGGCCTGACCCTGGGTGAGCTTCCCGTCGGATCGGTGGTCGGCACAGGTTCCCCGCGGCGGATGGCACAGCTGGCAGCCTTGGGGCTTGGGCTGCTCGTGACCGACATCCGTGGCAACGTCGACACCCGGATCTCGTTGGTGCACAACGGTTCCTGCGATGCCGTGCTGCTGGCCCGCGCCGGCCTTTCCCGCCTCGGCCGACTGGATGAGGTCACCGAGTCCCTTGACCCGCTGCAGATGCTCCCCGCTCCTGGTCAGGGAGCGCTCGCCATCGAGTGCCGCGCGGATCGCCCCGACCTGATCGAGGCTCTGGCACCGCTGGATGACCCGGACACCCGCGCCGCCGTGAGCGCAGAGCGCGCTCTGCTTGCCACTCTTGAAGCCGGCTGTACGGCGCCCGTCGGCGCTCTGGCCGAGGTTGTCGAGGGCGAAAATGGCACCGAGCTCTTTCTGCGCGCTTTCGCAGGTAGCCCAGACGCCAGCGTCGAGCTGCGCCGCTCCAGCGTCGGACCACTCAACGATCCCCAACGTCTTGGCCGTGAGCTGGCGGCCGTCCTCCTGGCGGAGGGCGCCGCCGACATCATCGCCTCCGAGACCGTCCAGCCTGTTGCTTCCCGTCCAGATCGATCCCTTACGGAGCGTGCCTTGTGAGCCCTATGCACTCGACCGTCAAAGAACAGTCCACGTCGGCCAGGGCAGTCGGTCATCCTGGCCGGGTCGCCTTCGTCGGCGCCGGTCCTGGTGACCCCGGTCTGATGACCGTCCGCGCCGTGGAGTACCTCGCCGAGGCCGATGTGGTCGTCATCGACCAGGTCAGCCGCGAGGAGTTCGTGGCTCGCCACTGCCGTCCTGATGTCGTGGTCATCGACGCGGGACACGGCGAGCACGGTCAGCCGCTGACCCACGCGTCACGCGCGAAGCTGCTGGTCAAGGCTGCCAAGGCGGCCGGTGCCGTCAACGGCAACGGGCTGGTCGTCAGGCTCATGGACGGAGACCCGGCCATGTTCAACGGTCTGTCCGAAGAGGCGCTTGCGTGCCACAAGGCCGGGATCAGGTTCGAGATGGTCCCCGGTGTCAGCGCCGTCAGCGCCGTCCCCACGTATGCCGGCGTGCCGCTGACGTCTGCGACCTCACCGTCACTACATGTCGTCAGTGGTGGCACCAAGGTTGACTGGACCCGGTCGACCGCCCACAACGTCACCGTGGTCGTGCTCGGCACACCCGAGACGCTCAGCAAAGCGCTCGGAGACCTGCTTGCCGCCGGCCGTGACCAAGACACTCCTGTGGCGCTGACCGAGCGTGGCACGACCATCACCCAGCGCACCCACACCACCACGCTGGGTCAGGTGGTTGACCTGATCACATCGGCCAAGGTCGAGTTCCCGTCACTGGCTGTGGTCGGCTCGACCGTCCCGCTGCGCGACCAGCTCTCGTGGTTCGAGACCAAGCCACTGTTTGGCTGGAACATCCTGGTGCCGCGCACCAAGGACCAGGCCGGTTCGATGACCTCGCGCCTTGCGTCCTACGGCGCGACGAGCGACGTCGTCCCCACGATCAGTGTCGAGCCGCCGCGTACGCCGCAGCAGATGGAACGCGCGATCAAGGGTCTGGTCACCGGACGCTACGAGTGGATCGGGTTCACCTCCGTCAACGCCGTTCGGGCCGTTCGTGAG
>Ga0209745_1000479_pt1 | contig 24097 bp, 20 predicted proteins | sample BarGraNGADG00312_FD_184495 | JGI IMG/M metagenome (GOLD analysis project Ga0209745, IMG submission 184495) | Arctic peat soil microbial communities from Barrow, Alaska - Barrow Graham LP Ref core NGADG0004-312 (SPAdes) (version 2) | ecosystem: Environmental > Terrestrial > Soil > Wetlands > Peat...
CCCGCCTCACGGCGCTGAACGAGCTGATGAGCCTGGAGCTTGGCTCTCGGCTTGACCTGGACAAAACGCTGGACGGCATCGCCCGCCTCGCGCGCAGAGCCATTTCGGCCGAATTCAGCGCCGTTTGCCTCTCCACGGGCCCGGATAATCCTCAGTTTAAGATGGCCTTCGACGGCGTTCCCAGCCAGCAGCAGGCTGCAATGTTCCGCGAGGCCCACCTGGATCCGATCGGGGAGGTGGTGGCCAGGACGGGGCAGCCGCTGCTGATCGCGGATATCTCCAGGGCCTCCGTGGGGGATCGTCCGCTGCTCGGTTTCTTCAATTGCAGAACCCTGGTGTGCGTCCCGATCAAGCTGGACGACGAGGTGCTTGGGGTCCTCTACAACGGCGTGAACTCGCCCGAGAGGATTCGGCAGGGCGAGGTGGACCTGCTGGTCGCCATGGGCCGCCACACAGCCCTGGCCATCGCCAACGCCCAGATGTACGATCGGGAGCGCAGCAACGTGGTTCGACTGGAGAAGCTGGAGCAGATGAAGAGTGACTTTCTCTCCACCATCTCCCACCAGTTGAAAACCCCCATTACCTCCATTGCCACCTCCGCCGACCTTCTACGAGACTCGGTGGAGTCGATGAGCGAGGACCAGGGAAGGCTGGTGCAGAACATCGCCCGGAACGCCGTGCGGCTGGACAACCTGGTGGCGGACGTGCTGCAGATGGCCCGACTCAAGGACGGCCACGTGCAGCTATCGCTGAGCCCCCTTCAGCCTGCCGGCATGGTGAGCGAGGCGGTCTCAGCTGTGAGGCTGCTGTTCGATGCCCGAGGCCAGGCGGTTGAGACCCACGTGGACCCATCGCTGCCCCGGGTGATGGCGGACCGCAAGCGGGTGGAGCACGTTCTGGTGAACCTCCTCTCCAACGGCTGCCGCTACACCCAGCGGGGAGGCAAGGTATCTGTGGAAGCCTGCGAGGTCGACGGCGCTGTGGAGTTTGCGGTTAGAGACAACGGCCCCGGCATGGACCAGGCGGTGGTGGAGCGGGCCTTCGAGCCCTTCTTCAGCGCCGCCGGCCCCGAGGGGCAGGGGGGCACCGGACTCGGGTTGGCCATCGCCCGGGGGTTGGTGGAGCTGCACGGGGGAGACATCGCCATCGACAGCACCATCGGCTCCGGCACCGCGGTACGCTTCACCCTGCCGATCGCCCAGGAGAACAACAGAGGAAGCGTGGGGACGGACTGCGATGAAGATCCTGATAGCTGACGACGAGCCGGACGTGGTGGAAGTGCTGGAGATGACCTTCAAGATGCACTGGTCGGATGCGGCCATCTTCACCGCCTCTAACGGCGAGGAGGCGCTCGCGGCCTTCTTCGAGCACCAGCCGGGTCTCCTCCTCCTGGACATCTCCATGCCTCTGTTGAGCGGGCTGGAAGTGTGCCGGAAGATCCGGCGCGTCTCCAACGTGCCGATCATCATGCTCACCGTGAAGGACGAGGAGATCGACAAGGTGCGGGGGCTGGAGGCCGGCGCGGACGACTACGTGACCAAGCCCTTCGGCCATCTGGAGTTGATTGCCAGGGCACGGGCGGTGCTGCGCCGAGCCGGGCTCAATGCCTGTACTGTAGACAAGGGCAGCTTTGACAACGGCTACCTCTCCATCGACTTCTCCGCCTGCGAGGTGCGAGTGAGGGGCCGGAGAGTCCTCCTTACTCCCACGGAGTTCCAGCTGCTCTCACTGCTGGTGCGCAACCCGGGCCAGCTTTTGCCCCATGCCCTGCTCCTTTCCCGCGTGTGGGGGCCCGAATGCACCGATGATCGAGACTACCTGAAGGCCTACATCAAGCGGCTCCGCCAGAAGCTGGAGCCCGACCCTCGCAACCCCATCTACATCCTGACCGAGCGGGGCTTCGGGTACCGCTTCGTGCCGGAGTCGAAGCCACCGATGTAGAGGTCTGCCCAGAGACTGCCACGTGGTGGGCACGCTCTCGCCTTGCCATTAACTGAATCGGATTGAGCTTTGGCCGGAACCGCCAGCCAAAGCCTCCACTCCTTTTGAGGATTCTCTCCGCCCTGGCACCTCCCCTGTCCCCATCTTTCACCCTCCTTTCCCCCTGATTTTCACCGTCCGGCCGTAGTCTTCTCCATGGGCGCGAGGGTGTTTCCCTCCTGTTGTCGACGGCGGCCGGCAGCCCACACGGCCGGACGCCTCCTCTGCGATCTAAGGGATGGCGACGATGCAGCGGCCACTCAACGCGAAAGGGCTGCCCCACTACGAGCGGATCCTCTACGTGACCGACGGTTCCCCCTCCGCTCAGGCAACGGGCAGACACGCCGTGTTCCTCGCCCAGCGTTCTCAAGCTCAGTTGATCGTGCTCTACGTTGTTCCCCACTCCATCACCCGGCGCATCAGCTTCCTGATGCGAAGGGTGATGGGTGAAGAAAGGAGGATTGCCAGAGAGTCGGTCGAAGAGATCGCGAAGCTGGCGACCACCAGCGGAGTCAGGACCCTCACGGCCATCGAGTCCGGCAACCGCGGCGACGCCATCGATCGAGCCGCTTCCAGGTTCGACGTCGATCTGGTCGTGATGAGTTCCCCGGGAGGCGAGGACCTCCAGCGGATCTTCGGGCCACCCCACGCCGGGAGCGCTCCCCTGTGGGAGGCCCGTCCCATCTGCGTGATCATGTGCTAGGAGGTAGTAAATGAGCATGGCTGCCCACAGCCGCGAGATTGCGGAGCTTCTCAGGGAGCTGAGCACCAATGCCGGCACGGGACTTTCGAGCGACGAGGCTCGAAGGCGTCTGGAGCGCTACGGACCCAATGAGCTTCGAGAGAAACCAAGGCCATCCTTCTTCCAGATGTTGCTTGCCCAGTTCAACAACTTCCTGATAATCCTGCTGATCGTTGCCAGCGTCATCTCCGCCGTCCTAGGGGAGTTGACCGACGCCGGAATGATCATGGCCATCGTCATCCTGAACTCCGTCCTCGGCGTTGTCCAGGAGTCCAAGGCGGAGGCGGCGATGGCGGCGCTGAAGAAGATGGCCGCTCCCAATGCCAGGGTCATTCGGGACGCATCCATCCAGGACGTTCCCAGCCGGGAGTTGGTCCCCGGCGACGTGGTGCTTCTTGAGGCCGGAAACTACGTTCCCGCCGATCTGCGGCTGGCCGAGGCGGTCAACCTCAAGGTGGAGGAGGCTGCCCTCACCGGCGAGTCGGTGCCGGTGGAGAAGTCGGAAAGTGGTGCCCTTGGGGAGAACATCCCCATCGGTGATCGGGTAAATAGTGCTTTCATGAGCACGGTGGTCTCCTACGGCCGGGGTAAGGGGATCGTAACCGGCACCGGCATGGAGACCCAGATCGGCGACATCGCCGAGATGATCCAGTCCTTCGAGGACGAGGCTACTCCACTCCAGAGGAAGCTGGAGGATCTGGGTAAGACCCTGGGCATCGCCTGCCTGGCGATCTGCGCCATCGTCTTCGGCATCGGCCTGATGAGGGGCGAGGAACTCCTCTACATGTTCATGGTGGCAGTCAGCCTGGCCATCGCGGCGGTACCCGAGGGGCTGCCGGCAATCGTCACCATCTGCCTGGCGCTGGGGATGCAGCGGATGATCCGCCGCCACGCCCTGTTGCGAAAGCTGCCGGCCGTGGAGACGCTGGGAAGCTGCACCGCCATCTGCTCCGACAAGACCGGCACCCTTACTCAGAACGAGATGACCGTGGTCAAGCTGTATACCAACGGTTGCGTCGTCGAGGTGGCGGGTAGGGGATACCAGCCGGTTGGGGGCTTCACCATGGGCGGCCGGCCGGTGGAAGTCGCCTCTGATCCCACCCTCAGCTTCCTGTTGGCCGGCTCCACCCTCTGCAACGATGCTCAGCTGGAGAACCACGCCAAGGGCAAGAACGGCTCGTCCGAGGCTCCGCTGCCGCCTTCCAAGGACGGCCAGAGCTGGAGGATGGTGGGAGACCCCACCGAGGGTGCTCTGGTGGTGGTGTCTGCCAAGGCGGGGCTCTGGAAGGATCAGGCCGAGACGAGACAGCCCAGGCTGGCCGAGATACCCTTCGACTCCGACCGGAAGCGGATGACTACCATCCATGCCAACCCGGACCGCGCGGGGGGCTACACCGCCTTCGTGAAAGGTGCTCCGGACATCCTGGTCGGACTCTGCTCTGCTGCCTATCGGGATGGGCAGGTAGTCTCCCTGGATGAGAAGGGCAGGGCAGAGATCCTGGCTGCCAATGAGTCCATGTCCAACGAGGCGCTGCGGGTGCTTGCGGTGGCCTACAGGCCGCTGGACGAGCTGCCCACGAAGCCGACGCCCGAGACCCTGGAAAAGGAGCTGGTCTTCGTGGGGCTGCTGGGAATGATCGATCCCGCCCGCCACGAGGTGAAGGACGCCGTTCGGATCTGCAAGCAGGCGGGCATCAAGCCGGTGATGATCACCGGCGACTACAAGAACACGGCCGTCGCCATCGCCCGTGAGCTCGGCATACTCTCCGACGGCGGCTCAAGGGTGCTCACCGGAGCCGACCTGGACAAGATGCCCGAGCACGAGTTCGCCAAGAGGGTGGAGGGCGTGGACGTCTACGCCCGCGTCTCCCCCGCCCACAAGGTGAAGATCGTGGAGGCGCTGAAGGAGCGGGGCCACGTGGTGGCCATGACCGGAGACGGGGTGAACGATGCCCCCGCCCTCAAGCGGGCCAATATCGGTGTGGCCATGGGGATCACCGGCACCGACGTCGCCAAAGAAACCGCCGACATGGTGCTGACGGACGACAACTTCGCCAGCATCGTCTCCGCGGTGGAGGAGGGCCGGGTAATCTACAGCAACATCAGGAAGTTCGTCTTCTTCCTGCTCTCCTGCAACGTGGGCGAGATCCTGATCGTATTCATCGCCATGCTCGCAGGTCTGCCGGTTCCGCTGGCGCCGGTCCAGCTGCTGTGGCTCAACCTGCTCACGGATGGCTTGCCCGCCTTGGCGCTGGGTATGGAGAAGGGCGACCCGGATATCATGGATAGGGCGCCACGTCCTGCCACCGAGTCGATCATCAACCGGGAAATGCTGATCGGCATAGTGGTGCAGAGCATCGCGATGACGGTTGCGACCCTCGCGGCCATGCTCATCTCCCTGTCGCGTGACCCGGACAACATCAGGATGGCGCAGACCATGGCCTTCACGACCCTCGTGGGGTCGGAGTTGGTGCGAGCCTACGCGGCCAGGTCGGAGCGCTTCTCGGTCTTCTCCCAGGGGCTGTTCTCCAATAAGTACATGGCAGGAGCCACCTTTATATCCTGCCTGCTGCTGCTGGGTCCCCTCTACATACCCGGCCTGCAGGAACTCTTCGAGGTAATTCCACCCGCCCCTTCCGATTGGCTGATGGTCCTCCCGCTGATCTTCGTCCCCTTCACCGCGGCGGAGATCACCAAGCAGGTGCTCAGACGTATGGACGTACGGCGCCGCAAGGAGGCGTCGGTCAAGATGGGAGCTTCGGCCTGAGTCTTGGTGGAGGGGAGCGCCCGAGGCGTTCCCCTCCACGCGAGGGTGAATCGATGAAGCTCAGACAGTGGGTAATCATCACTTTGGTGGCGACGGCCATCATTGGGGCGCGGTTGCTGGTGCTGGAAACCGTGGTGCCTGGAGAGGACCGCTCCCCGCGTCTGGTGGAACTCAGCCTTGCCGTGGATATGGTCAAGCAGGGAACGATCGCCCGCGTGCTGGTGGACGGCGATCGGGTGGAACTAGTCGATCGCTCAGGGGTCAGACTGGTCACCCACAAGGAGGCGGAGGTCTCCTTCCTGGACACGCTGCTGGGATACGGCGCGACCCCCGAGCAGATGGCGTCGATCCATCTGGAGGTGGTGCCCTACTCCAACCCGCTGGATGTAATTATCCCCTTCGTCCTCGTTGCCTTGGTCATGGCGGCCGCGGCCTATATGGTCTTCCACCCCAGGCGAGATTGGGCGCTCAACAGGCCGGATATGTTCTCCTTAGGGCGGAGCATGGCTCGCGAGAAGAGCGCGGATCGCCCGGGCATCTCCTTCGACGACGTGGCGGGGGCTGAGGAGGCCAAGCAGGAACTGCTGGAGGTGGTGGAGTTCCTCCGGTCACCCGCGCGCTTCTCCGCCATGGGGGCGCGGGTTCCCAGGGGGCTGCTGCTGGTGGGGCCTCCCGGCACCGGCAAGACGCTGCTTGCGCGAGCCACCGCGGGCGAGGCGGGAGTGCACTTTCTGAACTGCAGCGGCTCTGAGTTCGTCGAGATGTTCGTGGGGGTGGGGGCGGCCCGAATCAGGGATCTCTTCCAGAAGGCAAGGAAGTCTGCCCCCTGCATAGTGTTTATCGACGAGATCGACGCCATAGGACGAAGACGCAACTCCGGATCCGGGAACGAGGAGCGCGAGCAATCCCTCAACCAGATCCTGGTGGAGATGGATGGCTTCGACCCGAGCAGCAACGTGGTGGTTATGGCGGCCACCAACCGGCCGGACGTGCTGGACCCGGCGCTCCTTCGCCCTGGGCGATTTGACCGGCGGATAGTGGTGGACAGCCCGGACGTGAGAGCGCGGCTGGCCATCCTTCGAGTTCACTCCCGCGGGAAGCCGCTGACGTCGGAGGTTGCGCTGGAGCAGGTGGCTCGGCAGACCACCGGCTTCTCCGGGGCAGATCTCGAGAACGTGATGAACGAGGCGGCCCTGCTGGCGGCCAGGAGACGAGGTGAGAGCATCGGCCGTCTGGAGGTTGAGGAGGCGGTGGATCGGGTGCTGGTGGGGCTTGCTCAGAAGAGCCGCGTGATCAGCGAGCGGGAGAAGAGGATCACCGCTTTCCACGAGGCTGGCCACGCGCTGGTGGCACACGAGCTCCCGGATTCCGACCCCGTGCAGCGCATCTCCATTATCCCTCGTGGCGGCTCAGGTGGGCACACGAGGCTGCTGCCGGTGGAGGATCGCCACCTCTGGAGTCGGGCGCAGCTGTGCGATGCCATAGCCTTTGCCCTGGGCGGCATGGCGGCCGAGCAACTGGTGTTTGGTGACACCACTACAGGCTCCGCCAACGACCTGGTGGAGGCTACCAAGATTGCGAGGAAGATGGTATGTCTGTTCGGGATGAGCCGGCGACTGGGGCCGATGGTGCTGGGAGAGTTGGAAGATGCGCCCTGGAGCCAGGAGCTGAGCGAGAATACCACCGATGCCGCGGACGCCGAGACCAGGGTTCTGCTGGAAGAGGGGCGGGAGAGGGCCAGAGTCGTGCTGGAAAGGGAGCGGCCTCGCATGATCTTGCTGGCCGAGCGGCTGCTGGAGCAGGAGACGCTGCAGGGCGATGAGCTGCAGTCGATCCTGGAGCGAGCCGTGGCCTCCCCCGAGAGTGTAGGCTGGCGAGGGGAAGCGGTGGTGGCCGCGTCAATGCTGGAACGAGCGGTTGAGCAATCCAGCGCTGGATTTCACCCGTTCAATGGGCAATAAGAAGGGGCCAGCGGTCAGGCCGGCCCCGGGGTGTGCTCGGTTGGGTAAACTAGGCTTCCGGCTTCGCGTTGGCAACGGCGACCGCGGGGGCACCCTCCGCGAGGGCCTCCCTTGCCTTGGCCCGACGCTTCATCATGGTGGCGATCACCGGAACGCCCACGGCCAGCATCACCGGAATGCCGTACTCGATAATCGGGGATTCCAGAACGGCAACAGGGATGAAGCTGCCGATGACCTTGTCCTCCAGCATCATCACACCGGCGGTCCAGGCAATCACGATGGCGCCGATGTAGTTGAGCCAGGGGAAGCGGTTCATCAGCTCCGCCACGATACCGCCGCAGAACAGCACCAGCGGCATGCTCATGGCCAAGCCAACGATGAGGGTGGTCATGTCTCCGCGGGAGATGGCGGCGACCGCCAGGATATTGTCCAGGCTCATGATGATGTCGGCCGCCGTGATGATCCAGATGGCCTGCATCAACGAGTTGGCCGTCTTGCCGTCCCCTTCACCTGCTTCCTCGTTGAGCAGTTTGAAGGCGATCCAGACCAGCATAGCGCCGCCGATGAACTGAAGAGCGGGGATCTGCATCAGGGAGGCGGCCACGGCGGTGAAAATGATCCTTAGCACGATGGCTGCAACGCCGCCGAAGATGATGGCCAGCAGCCGCTGCCTGCCCTGCAGTTTGTGGGCTGCCATTCCGATGACGACGGCGTTGTCGCCACTCAGGACGAGGTTAACGACTATCAGGCCAAGGGCGGTGGTGATATTTTCCAACGCGGACTATCCTCCAAATCGAAATCGGCACCATTGCCGTTAGAGGGAGACCAACCGAGGGGACACCCTGACGGGGGCGATTATAGGCGCCCAGACCCAGGAAAACAACCTGATTAATTCCGAGAATATGTGAGAGTTATTACCAAAAGGCCTTAGCCGCCTTGAACTGTCTCAGCGTGGTATGCCGAGGGAGCTGGTACCCCCCAGTCCATTGGCGAAGTACATGGAACGCTCCACGGCGATCGGCGTGTCCGAGATTATTCTGGTGGAGATCTCGGCGTCTGGCAGCATGTCGTTGACCTTCAGCGTCAAACGTGACGTGGGGTTCATCACGGCGTAGCGCGTCGTGGTCCCACCGTCGGCGTTCATGAAGGTCACCAGCAGGCTGGCGAGGTGATCGCTGGGATTGAGCACGGCGATCTCCTCGGTAAACGGGGGCTGGGTCGAGCCCTCCGGTAGATACCATTCCTGAGAGAGGAGCGGCGTGCCAACCACGTTGTGCCCGCCCTTTCCATCGGCAAAGTAGGTGGATCGCTCTACCACAATCGATTGGTCTGATTCCACTTTCGCCCCCACCCTCCCGGTGCCTACCGCGTCGTTCACGAAGATGCTGAGGCGGCTGCCCGGCTGAATTGCGTAGAAGCCGGTGGCGGTGGTTCCGTTCTCCCGCATGTATGTGACCTTCAGGTTGGCGGCCGTTTGGTTGGGGTTCATGGCCAGCAACCATGTGTCGAAGCCATCCCCCACCCGCCCTTCGGCCATGTACCAGCTTTTCGACAGCTGACTGGAGGCCATGCCACCGTGTCCCCCTGCCTGCCTGAAGTACATCGATCGCTCGGCGATGATCGGCTGGTCGGAGGAGACTATGGTGGAGATGTCGGCGTCGGGAATCACCTGATTGGCGTACACGCTGCGCCGCGAGGTGGGGGGCATGGCCACGCTGATCTCTTTCCGCTGGCCCTGGGAGGTTAGGAAGGCTACGCTCACGTTGGCCGGGGTTCCCATGGGGTTCTGCAGAAGGATCCAACTGTCGAACCCCGCTTTGGTGCTACCTTCGGCCATGTACCAGCGGGTGGAGGGTGCCGACACCCCGATGCTGTCGATTCCGTCGGTGCGGAAGTACATGGCCCTCTCGGCGAGAAGTAGGGCATCCGACTCCACCTTCATTGAAACGTCGCTGTTGGGTATGACCTCGTTCACGAGGATGGATCTCCTGGAGTTGGGGGCCAGGCTGAGGTTCTGGATCTGCTGGGATCCATCTGGTTTCATGTAGGTCACCCTGGCCGCGACGGCTGCGGCGTTGGGGTTCTGAAGCAGCAGCCAGAGGTCGAACGGGCTCGCGGTGCTGCCCTCGGCGAAGTACCAGACGCTTCCCGGAGGGCTGGTTGGGCGCGCAGTTGTCGATGGAGACGCCGGCGTGGCCACCGGGGTCTGTGGTGTCGGAGTCGCGGCCGTTAACCTGGCCACCAGCAGCGCCTTGTAGGCGTTTAGCCGCCCCGTGCCGTAGTACTCGTCTTTCCCCGGGGCCCCCAGGTCGTCCGCCGTGTCCAGAAGGATCTGCTTCATCTGACTGTTTGTGAGAGATGGGTTGACCGACTTGATCAAGGCCGCCACCCCCGAAACGAGTGGAGCTGCCGCGGAGGTGCCTTTGGCCGAAAGATAGGCGGTCTTGTATTCAGATCCTCGCCAGTAGGTGCTGACTATGTTGACCCCGGGTGCGCTGATCCCCACGTAGGGGTGGTGCTGGGAGAAATCGGCCACTTCGTCGTTCTCGTCCGTTGCGGCCACGGCGAGCACCGGATCCACGGCGGCGGGATACACCATGGAGTTGTTCGTCTTGGCGGTATTTCCTGCGCCCGCCACCAGCAGCGCGCCCTTGCCCCAGGCGTATCGGATCGCCTCAGCGAGGATCTGCGATGAGACAGGGCTGCCGAAGCTCATGTTGATCACCTGGGCGCCGTGATCGGCCGCGTAGATAATGCCCCGGGCGATCACCGAATCTGGGCCCTCCCCGTTCGCGTTCAGCACCTTGATCGGCATGATCCGGACGTTCCAGGCCATCCCCGCTATTCCGATGCTGTTGTTTGAGGAGGCCCCGATTATGCCGGCGTTATGGGTGCCGTGGCCGCTATCGTCATCTGGATTGGGGCTGTCGTTCAGGAAGTCGTAGCCGGGGATGAGTCTTCCCGCCAGGTCCGGGTGGGATGCATCTATCCCCGTGTCCAGGACGGCAACGATGACATCTGGACTGCCGGTGGTGATATCCCACGCCTGCTCGGCCAGGATCTTCCGCAGATTCCATTGGAACTGTTGATAGAGGGGGTCGTCTGGGATCCGCAGTGCCTCCGCCAGCTGGTTCGGCTCTGCCCACTCCACCAGAGGGTCACTCTGAAGCCGGAGCGCGCTCTCCACTTCCCGGCCCACCGGCACTTCCAGCTTTAGCACCCCCAGGCCTGGAACCGTTTCTTTGACTGAGATGGGGTAGCCGAGAGAGAGGGCTATGGAAGGGGCCAGTTCCAGGCTGCCCCCGCGCTGTTTTAGCAGCAGCTCGCCGGGGACGAAGGATGGTTTCGAGGCCGGATCTGCCATTGGCGTGGCACGGCCCCACAACGACCAGTGTAGAGGGAGGGCCGGAGAGAGGGAAGCGATAAACAGCGACAGGAAAGCCGCCAGCAGAAGGACAAACAGACCGCGACGGCCCGAACGAAGGAGCGACTTCATCGACACCTCGATGTTAGGTGGCGCCTGTAACGCACGCCGCGTATTCTAACACAGCGCTAGGCGAGTGGCCGGTCCGGGGTGGTGCGCCGCTCCAGTAGGTAGCCAAAGCCGCGGACGTTGAGCAGGTAGCTGGCCTTGCTCGGATCATTGTCCAGCTTGCCGCGAAGGCGGCTTACGTGCACCTTCACGATCTCCTGGGCCTCTTGCTCGGGGCAGGAATAGCCGCTCATCTCCTTGAGTAGCTCTGAACTGGGGACCACTCTCCCCAACTGCCCGGCCAGGCAGGCCAGAAGCCGGTACTCGGCCGGGGTCACCGCTACAGGCTCCCCATCCAGAAGTATCTCCCTGCGAGCTAGATCTACGATTATCCCCCGGACCGAGACCGCGAGGGCGGTGGTGGCAGGTGGAGAGCATTCCATGTGGCCAATCTCGTGTTCTAGGGTTTCCACTTCGTCCGGCTTCAGCTTGATGAAGAGGCCGTTTCCCTCCACGGCGACTGTGCCGTCATCCAGCAGAATTTGCCCCGTTGCCTCGATCGACCGGCCTCGGTCCCGAGTCACCTCGCCCGCAATGGTGATCTCCCGGCCGAGTGGCACCGGCTTGCGGTACTTCACCTCGAACTTGGCGGTGAAGGTCCAGTACCCGTAGATGAACCCTGCCCTCCCGATGGTCTCATCTAGCAGGGCACTGGCGATCCCGCCGTGCATCCGGTCGGGGTAACCCTGGTGCTCTGGACCGGGTGTGAATCGGGTGAACACCCGGGTTCCCTGCTGATAGAAGCGGACGTTGAGACCTATGGGATTTTCTTTGCCGCATACGTAGCAGTTGCGGTAGGAGGGCTGCCAGACTACGTCTTCGGTCACTGCTCTACTGCTACCCTTCCCAAGACCCGCTTCAACTCCTCCACCTTCTCGGGTGCCATGCTTGTCTTGGCCCTGCGGAAGATCGCCCTCAGATCCTTGGTCTTTACGATGGGCATGGGAGGATCCTTCACCATCAGGTTTACGCCCGGGTTGGTGAACACGATGACGGGTCGGGCCTCCAGTCCTGCAACCAGCTCATCGGAGCCGTTCTTCCTCAAATAGCTGGCCAACTGCTCCATGGCGACCTTAACATCCAGCATAGGGTTGCCCAACCCACCTTCAGCCAAACCGCGCAGAAAGGTGGAGCTGAGGCTGCCTCGGGACCATTTGCCGTTGACAAATTGAACGGTTCCGCCATTGGGCTTGGGCACCAGGAGGTAGAGACCGCTGGGGCCGACCATCACGTGGTCCGGCAGATCGGGAGCGGCGTAGTTGTACAGAGTGTGGTTGTTGTCCACACCGCGGAGCGCGGGGATCAGCCACTGATCCTGCCGGAAGCGGGACCCCCAACGGCGGGTGAACCTGCGTCCATAACTGAGAAGCAGGAAAGCGCCGATTAGGCACACGTAGGCGACGAAGATGACCTCCTGGCCGAGGGTGCCGGTCGCAAGTGAGAGCACGAAGCCGATGACCAACAACCCCATCGACGCGAAGTGTGCGTAGTTGCCGATCTTCATCCTGCCGTTGACGTAGCGGTCGTTCACCACTGTTTGCATTGATTCACCTAATTCCAGATTTCAGAACTTCTTGAAGACGAGGCAGGCGTTCTGGCCGCCGAAGCCGAAGGAGTTCTTCAGCGCTACCTTGATGGCCACCTCTCGCCCCTGGTTGGGAACGTAGTCCAGATCACACTCCGGGTCCGGCACCTCCAGGTTGATGGTGGGGTGGATGAAGCGGTCCCGCAGGCTCAGCACCGTTGCCACCGACTCCACCGCTCCCGAGGCCCCCAGCAGGTGGCCGAGCATCGACTTTGTGGAGCTGATCGGGATGTGGGCTGCTCGCTCTCCGAACACCCTCTTGATCGCCCTGGTCTCGGTGACGTCGTTGAGCTGTGTCGAGGTACCGTGGGCGTTAATGTAATCCACCTCCTCGGGACTAACCCCGGCATCCTCCAGCGCGGCCCGCATCGCCCTGGCTGCCCCTTTCCCTTCCGGTTCCGGTGCCACCATGTGGTAGGCGTCGGCCGAGGCCCCGAATCCTGCCAGTTCCGCGTAAATGTGAGCTCCCCTGGCCTGCGCGTGACCCAACTCCTCGATCACCAGGATTGCGGAGCCCTCGCCGGGCACGAAGCCGTCCCGATGCATGTCGAAGGGCCGGCTGGCGTGCCTCGGGTCGTCGTTTCGGGACGACAGGGCCCTTATGGCGCAAAAGCCGGCCAATCCCATGGCACAGATGGAGGCGTCGGTCCCGCCCACCAGCATCGCGTCGGCCGCACCCCGTCTGACCACCTCCAGCCCCTCGCCTATTGCCTGGGTGCCGGCGGCGCACGCGGTCACGGTGGTGGAATTATACCCCTTAGCGCCGATCAATCGGCTGACCTGCGCGGCGGCCATATTGGGCAGTATGGAGGGGATGAAGAAAGGGCTTACGCGGTCCGGCCCCCTCTGCAAAAGAACGTCATGCTCGTCGGCGATCGCCCCGAGGCTGCCAATTCCGGTCCCCAGGAACACCCCCGTCCTCTCGCTATCGGATCCTTCCAGGCTGAGCTGGGAGTCCTCCAGCGCCATCCTGGCGGCGGCCACGGCAAGCTGGCTGAATCTGGCCATCCTCCGGGCCTCCTTGGCGTCCATCCAGTCGGCGGCCTTGAAATCCCGAACCTCGCCCGCCAACCGCGAGCTGCACGAGCTGGGGTCGAAGTGGGTGATTCGGTCGATCCTGGTCTCGCCGGCCCTTGCTGCCCGCCAGAACTGCTCGGCTCCAATGCCGATAGAGCTCACTACCCCCAGCCCGGTTATCACAACCCTCTTCGGGCTGCCGTTGTGGAGCGTGGCCCTCTTGCCCAACGGGGCAGCGGCGGTCGCAGAATTGGACTCGGCCGATCCTGGCCGAGGTTGATTCTGGGTAGGTGGGTCGCTAGGCATGCCGTCCTCCCGGTGGAGAAGGATCCAGGGGTTGCGGCGATTGTATGGAGGGGTAGTCTACCACTGGTTGGCGGTGGCTCCTCCTGCCGTCACTCCGGCCTTGATCGCATCCACCAGCTTCTGGTCCACTGCCTGCTTCGCCACGCGCACGGCGTTCTTGATGGCCAGGGCGTTGGAGCGTCCATGGGCGATGATCGCTACCCCTTCCACTCCAAGCAGGGGCGCTCCGCCATACTCGGCGTAGTCCAGCCTGCGCTTGACTCGCCTGAAGGCCGGCTTCAGCACCAGTGCGGCCAATTTGGAGGCGAGGCTGGCGCTCAACTCCGTCTTGATGATATCGAAAAGGGCCGTTGCCAGCCCCTCGCTCAGCTTAATAACGACGTTGCCGGCAAACCCATCGGTGACGATAACGTCCGCCGCCCCGTTGGGGATGTCCTTGCCCTCCAGGTTGCCCACGAAGTTGATTGGGGCAGCTCTCAGTAAAGGAATGGTGCCCAGCACCAAGGCGTTGCCCTTGGTCTCCTCCTCGCCGTTGCTCAGCAGTGCTACCCTGGGGTTGGGGACGCCCATCACCCGTTCCATGTAGGCCGATCCCATTATGGCGAACTGGAGAAGGTACTCCGGCTTGCAGTCCACGTTTGCCCCGGCGTCGATGACGAAGCACTTGCTGCTGACGGTGGGGAAGACGGTTCCGATGGCCGGCCGGTCGATCCCCTCGATCCTGCCGAGGCCGAACAGCGCGGAGGCCATCGCCGCGCCGCTGTTGCCGGCTGAGATGAAGGCGTCGGCCTCGCCGTCGTGGACCAGCTTTATTCCAACGGCAATGGAGGAGCGTCGCTTCTGGCGTAACGCCGTGGCGGCATGTTCCTGCATGCCAACCACCTCTTCGGCGTGGACTATGGGGAGGCTGAGCCCCGTGCTGTCGTGCTTGGCCAACTCCCGATGGACGTCATCTCTGGGGCCAACCAGCATCACCTCCACCCCATACTCCCGGGCTGCGGCCAACGCCCCTTCCACTACGGCAGACGGGGCGTTGTCGCCACCCATTGCATCCAGGGCTATACGCGCGGAAGCAGTAGACAATGTGGTTCTCCAGACAGGATTGGACCGATACTAGCAGAGGGTATCACCGCTGTCACGGAAGCTGGCGTAGGGATGCGACCCACAAACCTGCCGGACCCTTTGGGGCGGGATCGGGAGATTGCCCCTTGCTCTCCCTGGCCCTGGAGCCAGCCCCGCTAGTATAGAACGGCGCCAGCCTGTAAGCCAATACCGGGCAGTAGTTGGGGGTTTGCAGCGAAGAGGATGGCGGAAGGGCGTTACCTGGGTACACCCAGGTAACGCCCTTCCGCTGCTCAGATCGTCTTTCGGAAAGCCGACGGCTCTCCTTTTCTAGATGCCTCAACCACCGGAGGTGGGGCCGCAGGCGGAGCCGCCGCCGAAGGACAGCCCGCCGGATGATCCGCCTGATAGGCCGAATACTGAAACCTTTCGCTCCACGTTGGCGGCGTCGCAGCTGGGGCAACGGATCTCCACCTGCGATGAGGTGGATCGGATCAGTTTCTCGAAGTGCTCACCGCACTGGGGGCAGACGTACTCATAGATCGGCACAGAACCCTCCCGGAACTCCATAGACTACCCGTGCAATATACCCCTATAGGGTATAAGTGTCAAGGGCAACGATAAAGGCGAGAGCTCAAGTCTTCAGCCCTCGCCTCTAGTCGCTAACTCCAACCCCAAAAGGAGCTGAAGCCAAGCCAGGCTCCCCCTGGAGGGAATAAACGTTAGGCGCTACACAACCGCACTCGGTTTTACCTCGCCACTCCGTTATTCACGGGGTCCCATACGGCGTCTCACGACGCCCAGCCTCGCGTCCTAACCTTTATCGGACATCAATATACACCCCAGGGGTAATTATGTCAATGGTAGTTGCTGCCTTTTTCGACCGAGTTTTCAAAGATTTCCGGTTGATCCGTGACGCCGCGCGGTAATCCCCGCCGCGGCTACGCCATCGGGGTGGGCATTGCCACGTTGAACCTGTCCGCGACCTGCTTGAGGGCCGTCACCGTGTCGTCCGCGAGGACCACGCCCTCCTCAGATCGCTTCGCCTTCATGCGACGCTCCGGCTCGCCGGGCACCATCACCTCGCTGAAGCCTGGGGCCGGCTTGGCCGACTTGATCTCGTGCAGCCGCTCTGCCACCTCGGCCTGGAACTCGGCCAGGGGGCGGAAAGCCTCCACGTTTACCACAAACAGGAAGTTGCCAAAGGAGACGCCGTTGGTCGCTGCCTTCTGGCCGTCTGTGAGGGCGCGGCCCAGCAGGTCCACGATCACCGAGAGCACGTAGCCCTTATGGGCCCCGAAGGTGAGCAGCGTTCCCCCTTCGTAGTAGTCGTTCGCGTCGGTGGAGGGTTTTCCATTCTTGTCCAGGATTGTGCCGGGGGCTATCGTCTGGTGCTTGGCTCGGGCAACGCGCAGCTTGCCCTCCGCGACCACCGAGGTGGCCATGTCCGCCACCACCGGGCCCTCAACGGTTCCTGGGATGGCCATGGCGAGGGGATTGGTCCCCAGCACCCTGGACGCCCCGCCGAAGGGAGCCACCGCCGCGCCATTGAAGGTACCGCCGGCCATGAAGGCGACCATGCCCTCCCTGGCGGCCAGCTCCGTGTACTCGCCCAGCCGGCCGATGTGGTTGCAGCGGACCACGGTGACGGCCGACACCATGGCGGTGCGAGCCTTCTCGATGGCCAGCTTGGTGGCGAAGGTGGCGGTGATCTGTCCGAAGGCCCAGTTGCCGTCTACCTGGGCGGTCGTGGGGGTCTCGTTGCCAACAGAGGGGCGCGCGTTGGGCACGCAGGTGCCGTGATCGATCGCCTCAAGGTAGCTGGGTATGCGCAGGATGCCGTGGGAGTCGTGACCCATCAGGTTGCTTTGGATTAGCGACTTGGCCACGTGCTGGGCAATATCGGGCGGTGCGCCGACCCCGGCGAAGATCTTGGTGGCCAGGGTCTCCAACTGTGAGGTAGAGAAGGTGGGCATTTTTGTCCTCCGAGAGAATTAAGCGTGATGGCTAGGATAAACCTTTCGTAGGGCGTAGCGCTAGCGCAGCTTGGACACCCACACCTGGGGCATATCCAGCAGCGACAGCCTCTCCATGTATGGCTTCACGTCCGGGTACAGCTCCTTGTACAGCGGAAAAAGCTGATTGTAGGCGTCGTGGGCCCTTGGGTCCGGCTCGAACCGGGTCTGCAGCTTCACAGTTGCCTCGATGGCGGTCGGGTAGTCGGGGTAGGCCCCTACGGCCACCCCCGCGAGCATCGCCGCCCCCAGCACCTCGGTGTGCATCTGGGTCAGGTTGATCACCGGCTTGCCCAGCACGTCGGCGATGATCTGGTTCCACACTCCGTTGGTGGCCGCGGCCCCGCCGATGCGCACCTCGTTGATCGCGACACCGCCGTCGGTCTCCAGTATTTCCAAGGAGTGGCGGATGGCGAAGGAGGCCCCCTCCAGAACGGACCGGAAGAAGTCGTGGCGGTTGTGGCCCAGCGTCACGCCAAAGAAGACACCGCGGGCGTAGGGGTTCCAGATGGGAGTGCGCTCGCCCGAGATGTAGGGTAGGAAGAGCAGCCCCTTAGAGCCGGGGGGCGCGCTGGCGGCCTCTGCCGTCATCAGCTCGTACACCTCCTGCCCAGTCATCTCCGCCACCTGCTGTTCCATCTGCCCGAAGGTGTCGCGCATCCAGCGGAGGGAGGAGCCGACCCCGTTCATGGCGCCGAGAGCGAGCCAGCGGTTGGGCAGGACGTGGGTGCAGTTCATGAAGCGGTTGTCGAAGCGGGGCTCGCTCAGGGGGGTGCAGATCCGGCCTGCGGTGCCCATGATCAGGAACGCCTCGCCCGGCTCCATGACGCCGGATCCGATGGAGGCGCCGATGGAGTCCATGCAGCCGGCGATAACGGGGGTGCCCGCGGCCAGCCCAGTCAGGGCGGCCGCATCGGCGGTCACTTCACCGGCGATCTCCTGGCAGTCCAGCAGCTTCGGCAGCTTCTCCTCCGGGATGCCCAGCTTCTGGAGGAAGGGCTGGTGCCACTGCTTCTTTACGATGTCGAAGAGCAGCGTGGTGCAGGCCCGAGTGTAGTCGATGGTGAACTGGCCGGTGAGGCGGGCGACGAGATAGCCGCCGGGGACCATCAGGCTGCGGGCGGCCTCGAAGATCTCCGGCCGCTGGTTCTTGAGCCATAGGATGGTGGGCAGGGAGTAGGCGCCCGGCGCCAGCGGGTTGCCGGCGATGCGGAACACCTCGTCGCCGTCCAGTATCTGCCGGATCTTATCCACCTCCGGCAGGGTGCGCTGGTCCCAAAGCATCAGGGCGGGCGCGAGGGGCTTGCCCCTGTCGTCTACGGCGATCAGCCCATTGGTGCAGCTAATGCCCACGGCCAGGATGGCGCGGGGGTCGATCCCCTGGACCACCTGGCGGATCGCCTTGACGGCCTCCGTCCACCACAGCTCCGCGTCGTGCTCGGCCTGGCCCGGCACCGTGCTGATCATGCGGTACTCGCCATAGCCGGAGCCGATCAGCTCGCCGTTAAGCGCAAAGAGGCTGGCCTTGGCCCCGGTGCCCCCGATATCGATACCAAGCAGGTACTTCGGCAATGGTGCAACCTCCAGTAAATCTACCCGGAATCCGCCCGGCCGCGCTGTGCGGTCGGGATAATGCACCCGAGTATGGCGATGAAAGCGGGGCGGACCCGCAACCGGTCGCTCCGTCGATGGGTCTGGATCGTAAGGGTATGCCCGGACTCACGGGGAGAGGAGGATCGGCCTGTGGCCTCGGGCCGCGCCCAAAGCCGGAAGGAAACGTCGGCGAAGTGGTTCGGCGCCAGAGTAAAGGAACATTCATGGAGCGTCAAGCCGAAGCGGGGGGCTCACCGTGGAGGTGAGCGGCTTTCAGTACCCTAAAAAGAAATCGCGAAGAGGGCCGATTATTGATGTGAGATGTGCTGCCAGGCGGTTACTTGACACAGTATGCTATGATGCCGCATGGCTGTGGTATGACAAGCTTGTCAAAGTTGTCTAAGCGGCTGGGTGGTTAGGTCGATGTCGCAATCAGCGGAAGGATCTGAGCAAAGAGGCTTCACCCCCGAGAATGAAGCACCAAATGCCGAAACCAATACGGGGCCGGTGGAGTCTCCACCGGCCCTTTCTGATTTCTCTCCGAGTAGCGGAGAGGGAATGGTCTCGAGCGGGGCCTTTGACGATGTCCCCCTCCGCGGTGCACAGCTGCCGCTGCCGCTGGATCTGGAGCCGGAGACACTGCCCACCATTCTGCCCAAGCGGAAGCGAAGGGGCGGCTCCCAGGGCTTCGTTCCAGTGACCCGGGATCCGGACGTGGCCAGATCTTACTCCGACAACGTGGCGCTGGATTACGCTGTGGCCAGGGGGCTGGCTCAGGCCCTCTCCAGCCTTCCGCCAGAGGAGTTGGCGGCCCTCAGAGCCAAGGTGGCCCAAGCCTCTCAGGCCAGGAACAGGTCCTCCTCTACCCGCAAGAACCGCTAGCCTTTCCATCCCACGCTCTTCTCCACAGAACTACGAAGTCACGAAGACACGAAGGCGCAAATGGCCTCGTCTGATTTGTGTGCCGTCGCGTCATTGTGGTAGCGGAATGGCAGGTTGGTAGCGGAATGACAGGAAGATCAACTGCCGCCGGAGACCCTGGAGGAGACCTCTGGCTCGAGCATGGCGAGGGCCCTGCGGAAATGCTCGGAGAGGGGCTGGCCGGTTACGGCGCCGAAGACCCGATCCATACCCCTGGCGAAGCCGGCGCCCATGTGGCAGTAGCCATCCACCAGGACGGGGGCGGCGTAGACATCTGGCGAGGCCAGGTCCAGAGGATGGAAGCGCCCCTCCATCATTCGGGCGAAGTCCTCCCCCGGCCGGCCGCTCAGCCGCTCCACTCGATCGGTAGCGACGCCGGACAGCAGAAGTAGGGCCCGGACCATGCCCAGCGCCTCGGCGGGATCGGCTATTCCGGACTGGGGGAAGGCGCCCCGTACCGCCTGCTCCCTGGTGGGCCCACAGTCGGTAGCCCATATCAGGAGATCCGCCAACTGCTGGGGAATCTCGGGATTAGAGCAGATGTGGTAGGCGACCAACGCCTCCAGCCGCTCGAGCGGGGTTGCGCCGGGACGGCAAGGGACTCTCAAGTTTCGCTCCAAGCGACGCTCTGAAGTTGTTCGGAGGACGAAGGACAGTCTACCAAATCCGGCGGCCCCGCAACAATCACTTTCAGCAGGTAATTTGGGGAGAAATGGGCCCCGCTTGCGGCCGGCAGAAGCCGAGGCTATCATTTGCTTTCAACGTCAGTCCATTCCTGGGAAAGGTGACACAATGGCTCTGGATCCGGAAAGCCTCTATCAGGTGGTACATCAGACCCGGGTGTTGCGCCCGCCCCGACAGTCGCTCGCCACCTTCGGCACCACCTCAATCTCCTACTATCTGATCAGCAAACCCGTCTATGGCGAGCTGGTCGGCGACACCGGGGAGACGGTGGTGCGCCACGGGAAGGTGATGGCAGAGCGGCCGCAGATCGTGACTCCCTACTACCTCCTCAACCTGTTCAGGGGCTTCGAGCACGGGGAGGAGTACGCTAACTACCTGTCGCAGAGCTACGGGGCCAACTCGCCGGGGCTGTTGTACTCCTACCGGAACGACCTGGAGGACACCAGCGTCGTCTCCGACCCACCGGCGGCCGTTGGCCAGCGGCTTTCGGACGACCTGGAGCGGGATGGCCAGAGTCTTGCCGCGGTGATCCAGGTGGTTGACCACTTGTGGGACGTCTCCCTCATGAAGTTCATCTTCGATCTCACCGTCTCATCCCTTGGGCAGAACGTGGCCGAACTTGCCGGCCGCGGCCTGCTGGGCATGGAGGGGGGTCTTCCCAGGGCCGCCAGGGCGAGGATCGAGGAGCTGTTCGCGGGCGTCACCCGGGGAGGGGTGAATCCCACCGAGCTAAAGGCCGAGCTAGACCGCTGGGGAGCTTTCAGGGATTACGAAGACCGCTTCCTGAGATGCGCCATCGATTGGAAGGGTCGCAATCGTTGAAACCGGTGTGATCTCCTACACCGTCGCCAAGACTGGCTTCCCAACGTCTCTATGACGCTTCTGCCGCCTCTGGAGCGGGCACCCCGCAAGGGGCGCCATCCGCGCACTGGGCACGAGATGGGGATCCCCGGCTCGCAGCTACCTGGGGAACTCGAACATAGGGCATCCCGGCGCGGGAGTAGTTGCCCGAGAGGCCGCCCAGGAAGCAGTGGTAGCGGCACCAACTCCTGCGCTCGAAGAAAGCGCCGATGGTTACCACGCCGAGTATGTCGGGCTTCGTCTCATGGCGACAACCACGGCGATTACCACGGCGGCCAAGTCCAGCAGCACGCTACCTATGACCGTCCAGTCGGGGCCGGCGCTGCTCACGGCGATGTTGAAGACCACCGGGGGCCGGAGACCCCTGGGGTCGACGACCACCCCTGCCTTCCAGTCACCCGCGTTGCTGAACACCACCTTACCGGCAAACCTACCAGGAACCTCTTTCACGGCTTTCAGATCGACGGTGATGGGGTCTTGGGTGACCAGCTCCACCTGCACGTTGCCGGCTGTCTTGGTCTCGGACGTCCTGGCCCACTCCTCCGCGAAGGCGACTGATGTGGCCATCCAGAGGCTCACCACACCCACCGTCATCGCCAGCACAGTCCAAACTAATCTTCACGTCTCACCTCATCCTTCAGGTTGGATCAATCGCTCCAGGATCATGAGGAGCCACCTTGTGGCCGCCTACAAAAGAACGGGGCAGCCCAGACCCATGGCTTGCGCTTAGCAGGGTGGCCCGATCGCTCACTCCCCGCTCAGCCTTGCCTCAGGAACGCCTCAGGGCGAGGCGTGACAATGGATGAGGCAAGACTAGGGATCTCGCTTCTACCTCTGTGACTGTGATCAGCACTTCCAACAGGCTGAAGCGCTGGAAGGCAAGAAAAAGCGAGACCCACGAGAGTGGGGTGGAAAAGTCATCGCTATGGGGGCCACCCCCTCCGACTACGACCTGTGGCCGTTGGTTGCGATTTACGCCGCTGTGTTCCGCCTGAACTCTCAGTCAAGACTAAGCCGTCTCTAAAGATGCCTTAAGCGGGACATGGCACAGTAGAGTCGCCTGCCCGTACGGTGGTGGAGATGTGTAACTGAGGTGAACCATATGGACCAGCAGTCCGGCAACAAGCACATGTTGATCATGGTTCTGTGCTGCCTTGTGCCTCTGGCGATACTCTTCACGGTCACGATCCTCGGCGTTCCTCTCGGCAACATTGCCACCTTCGCGTTGGTGCTGATGTGTCCCCTGATGCACCTCTTCATGATGAAGGGAATGAGGGGGCACGGGGACCAAAACCAGGGGGCCTGCCACGACGCCAAAGGGGAGGCCGCTCGTCCGCTTCCTAACAGAGAGGGGTGAGTCGGCCGGAGCAAGGCCACCGGTGCGACACCGATCAGTTAATCTTATATTTCCGATTGACATACTAGACAACAGGAGAGGGGTCGTTGTATGCTGGCGGCGCTAGCGGTGAAGAGGCAGTTCCAGGAGGAGTGGAGATGGGAGAAGCAGCGCGCGTCGGCGAGGTGATGCCGGTGGGCGAAGCGAGAGAACAGATCCTCACCATGGTGGAGCGGGTGGCGATGGTCCACTACCACTTCGCCACCACCATCATCGAGGAGCTTGGGGAGGAGAAGGGGCGGGAGCTGATCGCCAGGGCGATCGAGCGCTACGGGCGTGAGGTTGGGGAGCGGCACCGGGCGAAGGTGATCGCGGCCGGCCTGGAGCCGAGCTGCGAGAACTACAGGGCGGTGCCGGACCTCGCCCCGCTCGCCTGGAGCCCGGAGTCGCTGCCCTGGGTCGTGCTCGACGGCCGGGAGCGGCGGGTGTGCCCCCTGGCCAAGTACTGGATCGAGAAGGGCGCCCGGGATATCGGGAGGCTCTACTGCCGGGTGGACCAGGCGAAGTACCGGGCCTTCGACCCGGAGTGCGAGTGCCGCCACCCGCAAAACGTCCTGGACGGCGACGATGTCTGCCTGGTCGTGGCTAAGAAGCGATCGGAGTGGCAGAAGATCGACGGAGGTGCGTTGTGACGATTGACTATACGAAGGCCGACCCGTGGAGTATGGATCCGACCCCGTTGCGGGCGGTGATCCGCGAGCGAGGGCACCACACCATCGAGATCCAGCTGTACGAGGCGATCCACAAGGGGAAGCCGCTGGCGGCGGACACCGGAGAGCGGGTTAAGGAGCTTCTCTCGATCTGGGAGTCTCGCGGCTTACCCAACGACCACCCCGATCTCGTCTACGTGAGGTCGCTGGTAGAGATGGCAGAGCGGGTGAAGAGGGGCGAGCGGGTGGACCTCTCCGGCTTCGCCTGGAAGCCCTTCGTGGGCGACGACCTGGAGGCGGCCCGGAAGCTGATCTACGAGCGAAGGTCGGTGCGCCACTGGACCGAGGAGGAGGTGCCCGACTCCGTCATCGACCAGCTACTGGACGCAGGGCTGTGGGGGGCCCACGGCTGCAACCTGAACTCCCTGCGCTACCTGGTGGTGAGGGAGAGGAACGCGCCCGGCCTCTTCCGCGGGGCGGACATACCCGGCGGACCGGTCCATATCGTGGCGTGCCAGGACCGGCGGGTCTACTACTGCATGAGCGGCTACGTGGCGTTCCCCGAGCGACTGGAGAACAACAGGGTGCTGGACTGCGGGGCGGCCATGCAGAACATGGTGCTGATGGCCCACGCCCTGGGGCTGGGGGCGGTGTGGCTAACCTTCCGGCCCGAGATGATCACCAGGCTGCGGGAGCGTTTCGAGCTGCCTGACCACCTGCAGGTCGTCACCTACCTTGACCTGGGCTATCCCTCCCAGACCCCCATGCCCCCCGGCAGGATCAGCGTGGAGGAGGCCGTGCTGGCCAGGATCTGACCCCAGGCTGCCCTCACCGGGAAGTTCCAGTTTTCCGATCGGAATAGTAGGAACTGCCACTTGACATCGGCCACCGGAGGGTTAAACTGGAGGCGATGACCTACTATTACGATAGGATTACTCAACAATGCAGCTGATCGAGACTCCCCTGGCGCGGGCGTACGGCCCGTCCGCCCCCCGCTACACCCCCTGCACCTGTCGTTAGCCCCG
>Ga0209745_1000480_pt1 | contig 24080 bp, 24 predicted proteins | sample BarGraNGADG00312_FD_184495 | JGI IMG/M metagenome (GOLD analysis project Ga0209745, IMG submission 184495) | Arctic peat soil microbial communities from Barrow, Alaska - Barrow Graham LP Ref core NGADG0004-312 (SPAdes) (version 2) | ecosystem: Environmental > Terrestrial > Soil > Wetlands > Peat...
CGCGATCGAGCCCTCGAGCGCGTACACGGTCGGCTGGGCGCCGATCTTGTAGCACACCGTGGTGAGGAGCCCGTTCTTCGACAGGATCGGCTCGGTGCCTGTGTTGAGCAGCATGAAGTTGCCGGTGCCGTAGGTGTTCTTCGCGTTGCCGACGTCGAAGCACGCCTGCCCGAACGTCGCGGCCTGCTGGTCGCCGAGGATGCCGGCGATCGGTACGCCGGGCACCAGGCCGCCTGTGCGGCCCGTGCCGTAGACCTCGCTCGACGAGCGGATCTCCGGGAGCATCGACAACGGGATGGTCATCTCCGCCGCGATCTCCTCGTTCCACGTGAGCGTGTCGAGGTTCATCAGCATGGTGCGCGAAGCGTTCGTCGGGTCGGTCACGTGGACCCCGCCGTTGCCGCCGCCGGTCATGTTCCACAGCACCCATGAGTCGGTGTTGCCGAAGAGCAGATCGCCCTTCTCCGCTTTCGCGCGGGCGCCTTCGACGTTGTCGAGGATCCACTTGATCTTGGGTCCCGAGAAGTAGGTGGCCAGCGGGAGCCCGACCCGGTCCTTGTAGCGTTCCGTGCCGCCGCCCAGCGCTCCGAGATCGTCGCAGATCTTCTGCGTGCGCGTGTCCTGCCAGACGATCGCGTGGTACACGGGCTTGCCGGTCGTCTTGTCCCACACGACCGACGTCTCGCGCTGGTTGGTGATACCGACGGCGGCGATGTCCTGGTGCGTGAGATTGGCGCGGGCGAGCGCGATCCCGACGACTTCGCGCGTGTTCATCCAGATCTCCTCCCCGTCGTGCTCGACCCAGCCCGCGCGCGGGAAGATCTGCTCGTGCTCGAGCTGGCCCGTCTCCACGATCGTGCCGGCGTGGTCGAAGATGATCGCCCGGGAGCTGGTGGTCCCCTGGTCGATGGCGAGTACGTAGTCAGCCATGGTGTGTGATTCCTCCGTGTCGTGGTGGATCGAGATGGTAGTGAGTGCGGGAGTCCCTTCAGGTCAGCTGACGTACCAGGCGCCGACCAAGCCGGCGAGCGCGCCACCGACGAGCGGACCGAGGATCGGGGCCCAGCTGTCGGCCCGGTGGCTCGAGCCCTTGCCCCTGATCGGCAGAAGGAAGTGCGATCCGCGGGCCGAGGTCACGAGCGGGGATGATCGCGTACCCGGTGGCGCCACCGCGGCTCGCCCCGATACCGACCATGATCAAGCGACGGCAAGCGAGCCGAGCTGGGACGGTGACTTCGCGCTCACCAGGATCTAGAAGAACCAGCGCAAGCGTGCCGATCGCTTCGGTCGTGAAGTTCCAGCCGTACGGGCGAATGCCGGCCCGGTCGAGAACACGCCACGTTCGGTGGCCGGCTCGGCGACCTGGTCGACGTGCCTCGTGGCGGCGAGGAATGCCAGCACGGCCCCGAGGAAGGCGCCCCGTTGGGTCCGTTGCTCTTCGGCAGGACCACGAGGGCCATAGGGCCGGCGCCGAGCAGGACCAGGACAGCGGTGCCGAGAATCTCCGAAACGGGGGCCTTGCCTAGGAGACTGTTCATGGTCTACCTCCTTTCTGTGGCGTCGTTGTCATGTTCATCCTGGCCGATGGCGCCCGGGACGGCTGCACCCTCCGTCCTCGCGGGCACGGGCAACGGGCGGAAACCCTCAAGCTGGGGCCAGCTTGTGCAGCGGGGCGATCTCCGCAGCCTTCAGGCGCACCTGCTCGGCGGACTCGTCGTCGGGCTGGAGCTCGGCCTCGGCTTCGGCCTCGGCGCGCTCGCGGTACGCGGTGATCTCCCGGTCCCGGGTCTCGTCGTCCCAGCCGAGCAGGGGCGTCACGATGTCCGCGATCTCGTCGAGCGCGCCCATGCCGCGGTCGGCCTGCTCGTAGTTGAGCCGGGTGCGGTGCATGACGATGTCGTCGAGGTGCAGCGCACCCTCGTGCGTGACCGCATAGGCGACCTCGGCCCGCAGGTAGGCGGGCGCGCCGGCGAGGGGCCAGGCGAGACCCGGGTCGGCATCGACGGTCTCGGCCAGCTCGGTGACGAGCGAGCCGTACCGGTGCAGCAGGTGGTCGATCGTGGCGCGGCTCCAGCCGTACCGGCGTGCGATGGTCGGGGCCTGCCTCTGCACCACCTGCAGGCCCTCGGCACCCGAGAGCGGGATGGTGTCGGTGATCGACGGCAGCGAGTGAGCGCGTCCGCCGAGGGCGAAGTCGATCGCGTCCTCGGCCATCACGCGATAGGTCGTGAGCTTGCCGCCGGCGATGACGGTGAGGCCCGGCGTCGGTGAGGCGACGGTGTGCTCGCGGGAGACCCTGGACGAGCTCGTGCCCGCCTTGGTGCCGGGCTGCAGCAGCGGGCGCAGGCCCGCCCAGGTGCCGATGATGTCGCTGCGGGCGATGGGACGAGCCAGCACGGCGTTCGCGTGCTCGATCACGTAGTCGATGTCGGCTGCGGTGGCCACCGGGTGCAGCGGCTCGCGCGTCCATGGGGTGTCGGTCGTGCCGATCACCCAGTAGCGCGCCCACGGGATGATGAAGAGCACGCTCTTCTCGGTCTGCAGGATCAGGCCGGTCTCGCCGGCGATGCGGTCGCGCGGGACCACGATGTGGATGCCTTTGGAGGCGAGCACGCGAAGCCCGCCGTCGGTCCCGGCGAGCGCCTCGGTCTCCTCGGTCCAGACCCCGGTCGCGGTGACGACCTGGCGTGCGCGCACGTCGAATCGGCGTCCGCTCTCGAGGTCCTCGACGGTGGCGCCGGTCACGGTGCCGCCCACGGTGGTCGACAACGTCATGACCTGGGTGCGCGACGCTGCGGCGGCGCTGTAGGTGACGGCGGTTCGGATGATTGTCGTCACCAGACGGGCGTCGTCGACACTCGCGTCCCAGTAGCGCACGGCCCCGATCGCGGCGTCGTGCCGAAGATCGGGGAAGAGCTTCTCGAGGCCGCGGCGGGTCACATGACTGTGCAGCGGCAAGGCGCGGCGGCGACCGTTGATGCTCGCGAGGGTGTCGTAGAGCGCGACGCCCGCGCCGACGTAGGCCCGCTCCCAGATGCGGTGCTCGAGCGGGTAGAGGAACGAGACGGGTCGAACCAGGTGCGGCGCGAGCCGCGTGAGCAGCAGGTCCCGCTCGGTCAGCGCCTCGCGGACCAGGTGGAAGTCGAGCATCTGGAGGTATCGCAGCCCGCCGTGGACCAGCTTGCTCGACCGGCTCGAGGTTCCGCTCGCCCAGTCCTGGGCCTCGACGATGCCGACCTTGAGGCCGCGCGTCACGGCGTCGAGCGCAATCCCCGCTCCGGTGACGCCGCCGCCGATGACCAAGATGTCGAGCTCGTGGCCCGTCGTTGTGCTCGCTTCGAGCACGTCGAGGGCCGCTGTCCGAGCCCGCGCCGAAAGTGCCGCCGTCTTCACGTTGTCCCCCTCGCCGCGCGACCACCCATGGGTCGCGCGCTGCTTGCGGCCCCCTACGGCTTCGCCGAGGTGTCGAACGAGCAGCAGCCCTATGCTGGTGGTGCACGGAACGTACGCGCAACTACCATGCACGGATGTGCAACGAGCGGGGGCCTCGTGGTGACAGATGGCGAACAGGACGTCCTGACGGCCGCGACCATGTACTACCTCCAGGACATGAAGATGGAGGTCATCGCCCGCCATCTGCATACGTCCCGGTCGACGGTGTCCCGGCTCATCAAACGAGCCCGTGAGATGGGTCTGGTGGAGATCACGCTGCGCCCGGCGAGCAGCCGGGCACCGGGCCTCGGCCAGAGCATCAGTTCGGCCTTCGGGATCGCCACCTACGTCGTGCCCGTGCCCGACTCGGCGGGGGCCACCGACCGGATGGAACAGGTCGCGATCACAGCCGCGAAGCTGCTGGCCTCGTGGTTCGACTCCGACATGGTGATGGGGATCGCCTGGGGGACCACGCTCGCGGCGGTCAGCCGGTACCTCACGCACAAACCCACTCGCGGCAGCACCATCGTCCAGCTCAACGGCGCGGCGAACGACCGGGCGAGCGGGACGGAGTACGTGAGCGACCTCATCTCCAGCTTCGGCGCGGCCTTCGACTCGGCGGTGAACTACTTCCCGGTGCCCGCGTTCTTCGACTTCCCCGAGACCAAGGCCGCGATGTGGCGCGAGCGGTCCGTGCGTCGCGTCCTTGACGTGCAACGACGTGCAGACATCGCCCTCTTCTCGGTGGGTGCTGTCGCCGGTGCGGTGCCGAGCCACGTGTACTCGGCCGGGTATCTGGACGAGGACGACGTCCGCACGCTGCACTCCGAGGGGGTCGTCGGGGACGTGTGCACGGTCTTCCTCAGGGCCGACGGCAGCTACCGGGACGTCGCGCTGAACGCGCGTGCGACCGGTCCGACGCCCGACGAGCTGCACCGAGTCCGGCGCCGGGTCTGCGTCGTGTCCGGGGACAACAAGGTGGTCCCCCTGCTCGCCGCGCTGCGCTCGGGGGTCGTCACCGACCTCGTCGTGGACGAGCTGACCGCCTCTCGCCTGCTCACGGCCGTGCACGCACGGGACACCGCCGGTGGGCGGCTGACCCGGGCGTTGGGCGGCACCACGATCCGGGGGCGGCTCGGCTGGCCCGGCGACGTGCTGTAGCGGGACTGTCAGCCGAGGGCGCCGACCGACCGCACCGCGCAGGGCGACTAGGTTGTGGCAGTGGCCAGCCCCGAGCTCACCGTCCGACCCGCCTTGCCGGCCGACGTGAACGCCATCCGCGATCTCGTCGAGCCCTATGCGACCGAGCGGATCCTGCTGGCCAAGGAGATGGTCGGCTACTACGAGGCCGTCCAGGAGTTCCTCGTCGCCGACCTCGGCGCGAACGAGCTGGTCGGCTGCGGCGCGCTGCACGTGATGTGGCAAGACCTCGCTGAGATCCGCACGCTCGCCGTTGCGCCCGCCTGGCGCGGCCGTCGTGTCGGGCATGTGCTGCTTGACGCGCTCGTCGTGCGGGCGCGGCGGCTGGGACTGAGCCGCCTGTTCTGCCTGACGTTTGAGGTCGAGTTCTTCATCTCGCACGGGTTCCATGCGATCGTCGGCACGCCCGTGCCGCCCGACGTGTACGCCGAGCTGTTGCGGTCGCACGACGACGGGGTCGCGGAGTTCCTCGACCTTGCGCGGGTGAAGCCGAACACGCTGGGCAACACACGGATGCTCATCGAGCTGGACTGAGCGGCAGACGGAAGGTCGGGACCGCGGCGCCGGCCGGGAGCTTCTCGACCAGCCCGTCCGCCATGAGCCCGTCGAGGCAGCGGGCGAGCTGGGCATGGTCCGGCCAGAGCGCCTCCACGTCCGCGATCCGCACTGGCGTGAGCGTCTCGCGGAACAGCGCCATGACCCGGCCTCGCACCTGCCGGTCCGTACCCGCCCAGGCCTGGGTGCGTCGTCGGGCCACGTGGGAGTCGGCGGGCCGTCCGGCCGCCCGCCACGCGCACAGGGACGCGACCGGACACGCGTCGCAGCGCGGCGCGCGCGTCGTGCAGACCAGGGCTCCGAGCTCCATCGAGGCGGCAGCCCAGCGGGCGGCCGCGGCCGGTTCAGCCGGCACGACCGCGGCCGCGGTCCGGACCTCGTCCGCGGTCTGGCTCACCGGGGGCAGCGCGACGCCCGCCACGGCTCGCGCGAGCACCCGCCGCACGTTCGTGTCGAGGACGACCGAGCGGCCGCCGAACGCGAATGCCACGACGGCGGCTGCGGTGTACGCGCCGATCCCGGGTAGCGCGAGCAGCTCCGCCTCGTCGTGGGGCACGTCCCCGTCGTGGTCCGTTGCGATCGCGCGGGCGCACTCGTGCAGCCGCAGCGCGCGCCGTGGGTACCCGAGGCGGCCCCACGCCCTCAATACGTCCGCCGTGCTGGCGGCCGCGACGTCCCCCGGCGTCGGCCAGCGCGCCATCCACTCGGTCCACGTCGGCAGCGCGCGCGCCACCGGTGTCTGCTGCAGCATCACCTCGCTCACCAGCACGCCCCAGGCGGTCCGGTCCGACGCGCGCCACGGCAGGTCACGCGCGTGCTGTGCGAACCAGTCGAGGATCCCGGCGCGCAGCTGCGCCGCGCGGGCGGCCGAGACGACGGGCACCGCCGTCCCGTGCGGTCCGAGGGCCGGGAGCATGCCTGCATCCTCTCCCAGATCGGTCGTGTTCGGCGTGCCCCGCTCGGCACCGGCGCGAGCAGCCGTAGCGTGGGCTCAGGTCAGCGGTCGCGACGGAGGGAACCGAATGAGTATCTTGCTGCGTCCGGTCGGACCGAACCCCCCGCGGGTGTACTGGATCCGGCGGTTCGTGGTCATGGTCGCCCTGGTCGCCGTGATTGCCGGCGTGGTCGCGATCTTCTTCGCCTTCCGGGGTGATGCGGTCGGTGCCGCACCCGCGGTCGGTGCCGCGGCCACGACGAAGTCCGTCGTGCAGGGTGCCGCGCAGGCGCCCGCGACGCCGGTGGGCTGCCGCCCGGCCGATCTTCAGCTGGCCGTGGTCCCGGACGCTGCGCAGTACCCGCCGGGTGCCCACCCGGTGCTGCAGACGTCCGTCACCAACATCGGTTCGGTACCGTGCACGGTCGACGCCGGTGACGTGCCGCGTGAGGTCGTCGTCAGCTCGGGGGCCGACCGCGTCTGGTCGACGAAGGACTGCGCGAGCGCAGACACCGCCTCCCGGCAGTTGTTGCTCGCCGCCGGGGCGCGGGACTCCGTCGACATCCCGTGGGGTCGCCTCCGATCGGCCGGGGGCTGCCCAGGGGGCCTACCGGCGCCGCGTGCCGGCACCTACCAGGCGGTGGCGACGCTGCTCGGGGTCACCTCGCAGCCGGTGGCCTTCGTGCTGCAGTAGTCCGCCTCAGACGTAGCGTTCGAGGATGCTCGACTCCGCCAGGCGGGACAGCCCCTCGCGGACCGCACGAGCGCGCTGTTCACCGATGCCGTCGACCATCATGAGGTCCTCGACGCCCGCCGCGAGGAGCTTCTGCAGGCTGCCGAAATGCGCGACCAACCGATCCACGATGACGCCGGGCAGCCGCGGGACCATCGCGAGCAGGCGGTAACCGCGTGGCCCGACCGCGGCGTCGAGCGCGTCGCCACCGCCTGGTAGCCCGAGCACGCGGGCGATGTGTGCGTGGTCCAGCAGCTCGGTCGAGTCCAGCTCGGAGAGGGCAACTTGGACGTCGATCGCGCCGAAGTCCTTGTGTGACGTCTCGACGTAGTCGCGGATCACGGCCTCGCGGTCCGAGCTGATCCCGCCGATCAACTCGTCGAGCTGCAGCGCGAGCAGTCGCCCGTCCGAGCCGAGCTCGATCACGTAGCCGGCGATCTCCTCGGAGATCCGGCGCACCATCTCCAGCCGTTGCACGACGGCGGAGACGTCACGCACGGTGACCAGGTCCTCGATCTCGAGCGCGGACAGCGTGCCGCTGACCTCGTCGAGCCGCGACTTGTACCGCTCGAGGGTTGCGAGCGCCTGGTTCGCGCGCGAGAGGATCGTGTCCGCGTCCTCGAGCACGTAGCGGAAGCCACCGACGTAGAGGGCCACGATCCGCATCGACTGACTGACCGAGATCACCGGGAATCCGGTCTGCTTGGCGACCCGCTCCGCGGTGCGGTGGCGCGTGCCCGACTCGGTCGTCTCGATCGTGGGGTCCGGGAGCAGCTGGACGGCGGCGCGCAGGACCCGGGTGGCACCCTCGTCGAGGACGATCGCCCCGTCCATCTTGGCGAGCTCGCGCAGCCGGGTTGCCGAGAACTCGACGTCGAGGACGAAGCCGCCGGAGCAGATGGACTCGACCGTGCTGTCGAAGCCCAGCACGATGAGGGCACCGGTGCGTCCGCGCAGGATGCGGTCGAGCCCCGCGCGCAGCTCACCGCCCGGAGCGACCGCGGCGAGCGTGGTCCGCAGCAGGTCGTCGGGGGAGAAGTGGGATGTTGCCACGTGCGGAGCCTAACGGTGCGGGAGTCGGCGGGAAGGCGGACGCGACGAGCGACTACGCCGGACGGTCCAACGGTCCGGCGCTGACGCGGACCGCCTCGGCCAGGTTGGCGACCTCCAGCAGCGTCATCCCGGCCGGTGTCCCGGTGGGTTCGACCGAACCGACCGGGACGACGGCGTGGGTGAATCCGAGGCGTGCGGCCTCGGACAGGCGCCGGGAGACGCCCATCACCGGACGGATCTCCCCGGCGAGCCCGACCTCGCCGAGCGCGACGATGCCCGCGAGCAGCGGGACATCGTCGCGTGCGCTGATCGTGGCGAGCGCGAGCGCGAGATCTGTGGCAGGTTCGACCGCGCGCGCCCCACCAACGGTCGAGACGTACACGTCCTGGTCGACGAGCTTGACGCCGACCCGGCGCTGCAGCACTGCGAGCACCATCGCCAGCCGGCTCGAGTCCACCCCGCTCGTGGTGCGCCGCGGGTTGCTCAGCACGCTCGGCGCGACCAGCGACTGGATCTCGGTCGCGAGCGGTCGCCGACCCTCGAGCGTCACGGTCACGCACGTCCCCGGCACGTGATTGAGCACGTGCGAGACGAACATCCCGCTCGGGTCCGTGAGGCCCACTACCCCGGTCTCCGACAGGTCGAAGCAGCCGATCTCGTCGGTCGGGCCGTACCGGTTCTTCGTCGCACGGAGCAGACGCAGCCGCGAGTGCCGGTCTCCCTCGAACTCGCACACCACATCGACGAGGTGCTCGAGCGTGCGTGGACCCGCTATCGAGCCGTCCTTGGTCACGTGACCGATCAGTACCGTCGGGATGTCCCGGTCCTTGGCGACGGCGATCAGCGCGGCGGCGACCTCCCGAACCTGACTGACACCGCCGGGCGAACCGTCCACCTGGGAAGAGGCGATCGTCTGTACCGAGTCGACCACGAGCAGGTCGGGCCGGACCTGGTCGACGTGCCCGAGCACGGTAGCCAGGTCGGTCTCGGCGGCGAGAAACAGGTGGGCGTCGAGCGCCCGGATCCGTTCGGCCCGCAGACGCACCTGGCCCGCCGACTCCTCGCCCGTGACGTACAGCACGCGGCGACCGCGCCGAGCGACCCGTGCCGCAACGTCCAGCAGCAACGTGGACTTGCCTACCCCCGGCTCGCCCGCGAGCAGGACCACGGCGCCGGGCACGAGACCGCCACCGAGAACGCGGTCGACCTCGTCCACACCGGTCGGCCGTGCTCGAGCGGTCTCGACATCGATATCTCCGATCGGCCGTGCTGGTGTGCGGCAGGGGACGGTCGCGACGGTTCGGGGTGCCGCGCCACCGGGGCCGGTGTCCTGGTCGACGCTGCCCCACGCTTGGCACTCACCGCACCGGCCGACCCACTTGGCCGCGGTCCAACCACACTCGGCGCACCGGTACGTGGGCCGGATCGGGCGGTCGGCCCGCTTGGACATCGACGGCCTGGCGGTGGTGGGGGAAGCCATGGCGCGAAGGCTAACCGGAGCCACCGACGTTGCCGACGGCCCTCGTCGCCGGTGCGTCGCCGGTGCGTCGCCGGGTGCGGCAACCTCCGTGCGCCCTGCCGATTGCGTAGGCTTCGCACGACGCGCCGCGATCGGACGGCGGCGCACGCAGGAGGTAACGGATGACCGAGAGCACGCCTGGAACCGGGGACGCCGACAGCCTGCCCGACCCGCCCGCCCCCGCCGGGGCCTGGTCGCGGGCCGGCCGGCACGCTCCGGATGCCGACGCGCGGGATGCCGATGCGCAGGATGCCGACGCGCAGGACGACGATGCGCAGGATGCCGATGCGCGGGACGACGACGCGACGCCGTCGGGTCCGGACTCCGCGGCGCCGTCGGACGCCGAGGCCGCGGCGCAACCCCCATCGTCGCGCCGGCGCATCGTCCTGATCGCTGCCCTGGTGGGTGGTGTCGTGATCCTCGGCGGAGTTGTCGCCGCCCTCGCGGGAGCGTTCAACAGTCCGGAGCCCGCCGCGGCGCGGTCGGCCAGCGCGGTCACCCTCCCTTCGCCGACACCCACCATCGCGTCCGTCGCGCGTCAGCCGATCTCCCCGTTCGCCGACGCGCTGCCGGGCGCGGTCCTCGACTACGCGCTCACCGGAATCGCACCGTACCCGCAGCTCGTCGTCGCCGGCGCGCTCGAGGCATTCAAGCTCGACTACTCCAACGGCGGCACCGGCACGGTGACCGTCTACACCGGTCAGTGGGAGACGGCCGCGGAGGCTGCCACCGCGTACGCCACGCTCGTCCCGCCGAGCCCGCCCGCTACCACAGGTGCCGCGACCCCCGACCCGAGCGCGACTGCGACGCCGCCCACGAGCGGGACGGTCGAGGTCGGCGGTCAGCCGGTCGGAACCTGGGCGATCACGAAGGCGGCCGGCGGCACCGGTCGGGCCACGTGGACGAACGGCACGGCGCTCTTCCAGGCCGTTGGACCCGCCGGCGTCGTCGCGGACTTCTACTCGGCCTTCCCGCTCTGACGCGGCACGGCAACGGGCCGGGGGCTCCGCGCCCGGGCCGATACGCTCGTCCCGACTCCAGTGAGAGGCATGTCATGAGCCAGGATGCACGCACGGCGACGCAACCGCGCCTGGCGATCCTCGGTGGCGGGGTGATGGGCGAAGCGCTGCTGACGGGCGTGCTCGGCTCCGGCTGGGGGGTCGACGACGTGGTGGTGAGCGAACGCTCTGCGAGTCGTGCCGAGGAGCTCTCGGCCAGGTACGGCGTCCGCGCCGCCGACGGGAACGCGGGCGCCGTCCGGCTCGCCGACGTCGTCGTCGTGGCGCTCAAGCCCAAGGACATCGGCGCGGTGCTGACAGAGGTCGTCGGATCGTTGCGTGCCGGGACGCTCCTGGTGAGCGTGGCGGCAGGGCTCCCGTGCGCCTTCTACGAGCAGCGGCTTCCGGCGGGTACACCGGTCGTCCGGGTCATGCCGAACACGCCCGCGGTCATCGGCAAGGGCGCGAGCGCGATCAGCGCCGGCACCCACGCCACCGAGCAGCACCTCGCCCTGACCGAGCGCATCCTCGCGAGGTCGGGCCTCGTGGTCCGCGCCGACGAGAAGGACCTCGACGCCGTGACGGCGATCTCCGGGTCGGGCCCGGCATACGTGTTCTACGTGGTGGACGCGCTCGCCGAGGCGGGCGTGCTGCTGGGGCTCACCCGGGAGCGCGCCCGGCAGCTTGCGGTCGCGACCGTTGCCGGGTCGGCCGCCCTGCTCGCCGAGAGCGGCGAGCACCCCGTGATCCTGCGGGAGCGGGTGTCGTCGCCGGGTGGGACGACGGTCGCCGCGCTGCGCGAGCTCGACGCGCACGGCGTCCGTGCGGCGTTCCTGGCCGCCGCCGTGGCCGCGCGGGATCGCTCGCGTGAGCTCGCGGCCGAGGCCGCGCTGGACCCCGACGTGTAGCGGTCCCCGGCGATGACGATCGAGAACGGAGGGCGCCCGCGTCTGCCCGCGATGAGCGATGTCGCGCAGGTGGCCGGCGTCTCGCACCAGACGGTCTCGCGCGTGCTGAACAACCATCCGAGCGTGCGCGCCGAGACCCGCGAGCGGGTCCTGGCCGCCGTCGTCGAGCTGGGCTACCGTCGCAACACCGCCGCGCGGGCCCTGGTCACGCGTCGTTCGGGAGCGATCGGCGTCGTCACAACCGGACTTCCGTACTTCGGCCCTACCTCTACCCTCATCGCCGTCGAGGAGGCCGCGCGTGACGCCGGGTACTTCGTCAGCATCACGACGCTGGCCGGCACCGACGCCGGGAGCGTGGACCACGCGGTCGAGCACTTCCTCGCGCAGGCGGTCGAGGGCATCATCGTCATCGCGCCGCAGGACGACGTCCGGGACGCGCTCGTCCCGTTCGCCGACCAGGTCCCGCTCGTGATGATCACGGCCGAGCCGAGTCCCGGCTTCGCGTACCACACGATGAGCGTCGATCAGGAGCTCGGGGCGCGGCTGGCTACGCGGCATCTGCTCGAGCTGGGCCATCATGACGTCGTGCACCTCGCTGGTCCGCAGGACTGGATCGACGCCCGGCTCCGCGTCGTGGGTTGGCGGGCCGAGCTCGCCGCAGTGGGCATCGTGGCGGGCGAGCCGATCACCGGAGACTGGACCCCGGACCGCGGGTACCAGGTCGGCCGGCGCCTGGTGCGTGAGGGGATCCCGAGCGCCGTGTTCGCGGCCAACGATCAGCTCGCGCTCGGGCTGCTGCACGCCTTCGCCGAGAGCGGCGTGGTGGTCCCGCGGGACGTCTCGGTGATCGGGTTCGACGACGTCTCGGAAGCCGCACATTTCGGCCCACCGCTGACGACGGTGCGGCAGGACTTCGCGGCGCTGGGCACCGCGTGCATGCAGCTGCTCGTCGCGGCCATGGCCGGGCGTGACGTCGATCCCACCCCTATCCCGCCGCGGCTCGTGGTGCGCGCCAGCACCGGGAGACCACGGGTTTGACAGGTCGGATGTGAGCGCTAACATTGGCTCCTGGCCGACGGCGTCCGTCGTCGGTGGGTGAATCCCCGCTCCGGCGGGCGACGAGCGGGAGCGGCGCCAATGACGGTGGCGAACGTGGGACCCCGGCGCGTGAACGCTCGGGACGCGCTGGTGGTGGGTGTGGACTTCGGCACCTTGTCCGGCCGGGCCGTCGTGGTTCGAGTGCGCGACGGCGCCGAGCTCGGTTCGGCGGTCCACGAGTACCCGCACGCGGTCATGGAGCGCACCCTGACAGCCGGCCCGGCCGCGGCCGGCGGTGCGCCGGTCGTGCTCGCGCCCGACTGGGCCTTGCAGGTCCCGGCCGACTACGTCGACGTGCTCCGCACGGCGGTGCCCGCAGCGATCCGCGCCGCGCAGGCGGCGCACGGCATCGACCCGGGCGACGTCATCGGCGTCGGCACCGACTTCACGGCCTGCACGATGGTCGCGACGACGGCCGACGGCACGCCGCTCGCGGAGCTCCCCGAGTTCGCCGACCGGCCGCACGCCTACGTCAAGCTCTGGAAGCACCACGCCGCGCAGCCGCAGGCCGACCGGATCACGGCCCTGGCGCACGCGCGGGGCGAGAGCTGGATCCCGCGGTACGGCGGCCTGATCTCCTCGGAGTGGGAGTTCGCCAAGGGCTTGCAGCTGCTCGAGGAGGACCGCGAGGTCTACGACGCGACCGTGCACTGGGTCGAGGCCGCGGACTGGATCGTCTGGCAGCTGTCGGGTGAGTACGTGCGCAACGCGTGCACCGCCGGCTACAAGGGCATCCTGCAGGACGGCGAGTACCCCTCGCGCGACTTCCTCGCGGCCCTCAACCCCGACTTCGCCGACTTCGTGGACACCAAGGTCGCTCACCCGATCGGCCAGCTCGGCGCCCCCGCCGGCACGCTGACCGCGCAGGCGGCCGCGTGGACCGGCCTGCCCGAGGGCATCGCGGTCGCCGTCGGGAACGTGGACGCGCACGTCACCCCGCCCGCCGCGAACGCGGTCGAGCCCGGCCAGATGGTCGCGATCATGGGCACGTCGACCTGTCACGTGATGAACGGCGGCGCGTTGCACGAGGTGCCGGGCATGTGCGGCGTCGTCGACGGCGGGATCGTCGAAGGGCTTTGGGGCTACGAGGCCGGGCAGAGCGGTGTCGGGGACATCTTCGGGTGGTTCGTGAGCACGGCCGTGCCGTCGGAGTATGTGACCGCCGCGGGCGAGCGGGGCCTGTCGGTGCACGCGTACCTCACCGAGCTGGCCGCGAGCCAGGAGATCGGCGAGCACGGCCTGGTCGCGCTCGACTGGCACTCCGGCAACCGCTCCGTGCTCGTGGACCACGAGCTCTCGGGTGCCGTCGTCGGCCAGACCCTGCTGACCAAGCCCGAGGACACCTACCGCGCGCTGCTCGAGGCCACCGCGTTCGGGACGCGCACGATCGTCGAGGCGTTCGTCGCCTCGGGGGTGCCGGTGACCGAGCTGGTCGTGGCCGGTGGGCTGCTCAAGAACGCGTTGCTCATGCAGATCTACTCGGACGTGACGCGCCTGCCGCTGAGCACGATCATCTCGGAGCAGGGCCCGGCGCTCGGCTCGGCCATCCACGCCGCGGTCGCCGCAGGCGCCTACCCCGACGTGCGTGCGGCCGCGCAGGTCATGGGCCACCGCGTGGTCGCCGCGTACTCGCCGATCGAGGCGAACGCGGTGCGGTACGACGCTCTGTTCGCCGAGTACACCGCCTTGCACGACTACTTCGGGCGTGGCGGCAACGACGTCATGCACCGGCTCAAAGCCATCCGGCGAGCCGCGATGGGTGGCCGCGCGTGAGCGCCGACCCGGTCGGCCTCGGGGCGTACCCCGCCGAGGTGCGCGCCGCCGTCGGGCAGGTCCGCGCGATCGTCGCGGCGCTGCACGCCGAGCTGCCGCGCTACGGGCTCGTGGTGTGGACGGCCGGCAACGTCTCGCAGCGCGTGCCGGGTGCCGACCTGTTCGTCATCAAGCCGTCGGGTGTCTCCTACGACGACCTGACGCCCGAGGCCATGGTGGTCTGCGACCTCGACGGCGACCTCGTCGACGGGACCCGGGCGCCGTCGTCGGACACCGCTGCGCACGCGTACGTCTACCGCCACCTGGCCCACGTCGGCGGCGTCGTGCACACCCACTCGACGTACGCGACCGCCTGGGCCGCCCGCGGCGAGGAGGTGCCTTGCGTGCTGACGATGATGGCCGACGAGTTCGGCGGCCCGATCCCGATCGGTCCGTTCGCGCTCATCGGCGACGACTCGATCGGCCGGGGGATCGTCGAGACGCTGCGCGAGAGCCGCTCGCCCGCCGTGCTGATGCGCAACCACGGCCCGTTCACCGTCGGGAAGGACGCCCGCGCAGCGGTCAAGGCCGCCGTGATGGTCGAGGAGGTCGCCCGCACCGTGCACATCTCTCGCCAGCTCGGGGAGCCGGTCCCGATCCCGCAAGCCGACATCGACTCGCTGTACAACCGCTACCAGAACGTCTACGGCCAGGGCACCGGCCGCGAGGGAGTCTCATGAGCAAGGCATTTGCCGACCGCGAGGTCTGGTTCCTCACCGGCAGCCAGGACCTGTACGGCGAGGACACCCTGCGCCAGGTCGCCGAGCAGTCCCGCGAGATCGCCCGCGCGATCGAGGCGGCCGACCAGGTCCCGGTGAAGGTCGTCTGGCAGCCGGTGCTGAAGAGCTCCGACGCGATCCGCCGGATGGCGCTCGAGGCGAACGCGGACGACGCCTGCATCGGCGTGATCGCATGGATGCACACCTTCTCGCCGGCCAAGATGTGGATCGCCGGGCTCGACGCGCTGCGCACCCCGCTGCTGCACCTGCACACCCAGGCGAACGTCGAGCTGCCGTGGGGATCCATCGACATGGACTTCATGAACCTCAACCAGGCCGCGCACGGCGACCGGGAGTTCGGGTACATCCAGTCGCGGCTCGGGGTGGCGCGCAAGACCGTCGTCGGGCACGTCTCCAACCCGGCCGTGCTGGCGAAGATCGGCACCTGGGTGCGCGCTGCGGCCGGCTGGTCCGCGACCCACGAGCTCAAGCTCGCGCGGTTCGGCGACAACATGCGCAACGTCGCGGTCACCGAGGGGGACAAGACCGAGGCCGAGCTGCGCTTCGGGGTCTCGGTCAACACGTGGGGCGTGAACGATCTCGTCGAGGCGGTCGACGCAGCGACCGAGAGCGACGTCGACGCTCTCGTCACCGAGTACGCGGACACCTACGACGTCGCCCCCGAGCTGCGCAAGGGCGCCGACCGGCACGACTCGCTGCGCTACGGCGCCCGGGTCGAGCTGGGGCTGCGCTCCTTCCTCGAGGGCCTGGGCGCGACCGCCTTCACCACCAACTTCGAGGACCTGGGGGGACTGCGGCAGCTGCCCGGTCTCGCGGTCCAGCGGCTGATGGCCGACGGCTACGGCTTCGGTGCCGAGGGCGACTGGAAGACGGCCGTGCTCGTGCGCGCGGCCAAGGTCATGGGTCAGGGGCTGCCCGGCGGTGCCTCGCTCATGGAGGACTACACCTACAACCTCGTGCCCGGTGCCGAGCTCATCCTGGGCGCGCACATGCTCGAGGTCTGCCCGTCCCTCACCACGTCCCGCCCGAGCCTCGAGGTGCACCCGCTGGGGATCGGCGGCCGCGAGGACCCCGTACGGCTCGTCTTCGACACCGACGCCGGTCCAGGCGTGGTGGTCGCCATGTCGGACATGCGCGAGCGGTTCCGGCTGACCGCGAACGTCGTCGAGGTCGTGCCGCCGCTGGCGGACCTGCCGAAGCTGCCGGTCGCGCGCGCGGTCTGGAAGCCCGAACCTGACTTCGCCACCTCCGCCGAGGCGTGGCTGACCGCCGGTGCGGCTCACCACACCGTGCTCAGCACCCAGGTCGGCGTCGATGCCTTCGCGGACTTCGCGGACATCGCGCGGACGGAGCTGCTGGTCATCGATTCCGGCACGACGTCGCGCGGGTTCGCCCGCGAGCTCCGGTGGAATCAGGCCTACTACCGGCTCGCACAGGGGTTCTGATGTGCGCGTGGACGGCTTGCCGAGTGGCAAGGTCCCACTTTCGAGAGCGAAAGTGTTTTGGCAACCTGGTCGAGCGGTTGCCCGCGGTGCACGCCCACGAGTAGCCGCGTACTTCGGCAATCTGCGGGATATTGCACCCACCCATGCATCTATGAGTTCGAAGCGGACCGGCTCTGGCCGGACGTGCCGGGGTTAGCGTGTGCCGCATGGCGGATCAGGTGCATGTCATGTGGTCCCCCGCCCTGCTCGGTTACGACTTCGGTCGGGGCCACCCGATGTCGCCGGTGCGCCTCAAGCTGACGATGGACCTGGCCCGCGCCCTTGGGCTGCTCGACGCCTCGGGCGTGCGCGTCGTCGGTGTTGAGCCTGCCGGCGACGACGACCTGCTCACGGTGCACGTCGCGACCTACATCGCGGCGGTCCGCGCGGCCTCGGACCATGGGAAGCCGGACCCGGCTCACGGGCTCGGGACCGCGGACGACCCGGTCTTCGCCGGGATGCATGAGGCTGCGGCGCGGATCGTGGCCGGCAGCCTCGCGGGCGCGTCAGCGGTGTGGTCCGGCGAGGCCCGGCATGCCGTGAACATCACCGGCGGTATGCACCATGCGATGCCGGATTCGGCCTCGGGCTTCTGCGTGTACAACGACGCCGGCATCGCCATCCGCCGGCTGCTGGCCGACGGCGCGCGGCGGGTGGCCTACGTCGACGTCGACGCCCATCACGGGGACGGCGTCGAGCGCATCTTCTGGGACGACCCGAGGGTCGTCACCATCTCGGTGCACGAGAGCGGGCGCAGCCTGTTCCCGGGTACGGGCCATGCGGCGGAGATCGGCGGTCCCGGTGCGTTGGGGACCGCTGTGAACGTCGCGCTTCCAGCAGGGACCGGCGACGCCGGCTGGCTGCGGGCTGTGTCGGCCGTCGTGCCGGCGGTGCTGCGCGGCTTCGCGCCCGACGTCGTCGTGAGTCAGCACGGCTGCGACGCGCACGCGTCGGATCCGCTCGCCAACCTCCGGGTGACCGTCGACGCGCAGCGTCGCGTCGCCGAGATCCTGCACGAGCTCGCGCACGAGGTGGCCGGCGGGCGATGGTTGGCGCTCGGGGGCGGGGGATACGCCGTCGTCGACGTCGTCCCGCGGGCCTGGAGCCACCTCATCGCCATCGCAGGCCACGTCTCGCTCGACCCGACCACTGCCCTGCCGGCCGCCTGGCGAGCGGACGTGGCAGAGCGCTGGGGCCGCAACGCGCCGGAGCGGATGACCGACGGCGCGACCGGCGCCTTCCGCGCGTGGGGGGACGGTTACGACCCGGCAGACGACGTGGACCGGGCTATCCGGGCGACCCGGGAGGCGGCTTTCCCGCACCTGGGGCTGGACCCGCAGCACGATTGAGCCGGTTCACTCTTCTTCACCCCTATCACACCAGCCCCTCCAGGCCTTAGGGTGAGCGCTGCGCGTCCGTCGACGACGGGACGCCGGTTGTCGGCGCCCGTGCCCGGCGCAGTCGAAAGAATGGTGGAGGATGTCGAGCGAACAGCCACGAGCGCGGTTCCTCACCGTTGCCGAGGTGGCTGACACCATGCGCGTCTCGAAGATGACGGTGTACCGGTTGGTCCACTCGGGTGAGATGCCCGCGGTGCGCGTGGGTCGTTCTTTCCGCGTGCCCCAGGATGCGCTCGAGCAGTACCTCGCGACGTCCTACATCGAGGCCGACCGACTTACGTCCTGAGCGTCGGGTCCTCGGTCGTGCCGGCTCGTCGTCCGCGTCGTGCCGCACCCGCTAGAGTGATGTCGGACTTTCCCGTGCGTGGGCCATTGCGAGCGCGCCGCGCGGGCGTTCCGGCCAGCACCAGTCGAACATTGTGAGGATCCATGGGCTCCGTCATCAAGAAGCGTCGCAAGCGCATGGCCAAGAAGAAGCACCGCAAGCTGCTGCGCAAGACGCGCCACCAGCGGCGCAACAAGAAGTGACCTCCGGGCCCGGCAGAGATGCCGGGCCCGAGTTGGTCCGGGCCCGGCGGACGGCTCCGGATCCCATCAGCTCCGCAGCGAGCGCCGGATCGAGCGCAGCACGAGGCCGACGGCCCAGGCGAGCCCCGCCCAGCTGGCCGTCTCGATGCCCCGCTTGGCGACCCGACGGCGTCCGCGGAACTCCCATGTCGGCCACCCGGCCGCATGGGCGTGCCGACGCAGGCGACCGTCCGGGTTGATGGCGCACGGGTGGCCGACCGTGGACAGGACCGGCACGTCGTTGATGGAGTCGCCATAGGCGAACGACGCCGTGAGGTCGATGTCCTGGCGCTCGGCCAGGGCGCGGACGGCGCTCGCCTTGGCCTCGCCGTGCAGCAGGTCTCCGACGAGTCGGCCCGTGTAGAACCCGTCCCTGTGCTCGGCGACGGTTCCCAGGCAGCCTGTCGCGCCCAGGCGCCGTGCGATGAGGTTGCCGATCTCGACGGGTGTCGCGGTCACCAGCCAGACCTGGCGGCCGGCTGCCAGGTGGTCGTCGAGCAGCTCGAGCGTGCCGGGAAAGATCCGGAGCGCGAGGACCTGGTCGTAGACCTCCTCGCCGATCGCGACAACCTCGGCGACCGAGTGGCCGATCATGATGCTCAGCGCCCGCGACCGGATCTCGTCGATCTGGTCGCGGTTCTCGCCGAGAATCTGGTAGCGCGCGTTGTGGACCGCCGCCCGCACGATGTCGCGGTAGCGGAAGAACCCACGCCGCCGCAGTGCGCGCGCGAGGTGGAATGCGCTCGCGCCGCGAATGATCGTGTTGTCCACATCGAAGAACGCCGCCGCGGTCCGCGCGGGGACCGGGGTGCGAGCATGGGCAGCAGAGAGCTCGGGCACCCCTCCACTGTATCGACGGCACCTAAGGTTGCCTCATGACCGACGACGCGGCGCGCGTGGTGCTGTACCGACGAGCAGGTTGTCACTTGTGCGATGTCGCCCGCGAGGTCGTCGCGGCCGCGGCGGCGACGGCAGGTGCGCGTTGGGTCGAGATCGATGTCGACGCCGCGGTGGCCGACGACGGCGGCGCGCTCCAACGTGAGTACGGCGAGCACGTGCCGGTGGTCCTGGTCGATGGCGTCCAGCGCGGTTTCTGGCGCATCGATGCCGACCGCCTGGCGGTGGCACTGGGGGAGCCCAGGTGAGCGGGCCGAACCGCCAGACCCCTCGTGGCCGGGCTGCGCGTGGGTCGGTCGCCGTCCGTGCGGTCGCGCGTGAGGTTCCGCCGGCGACCGTGGGACGCCTACCGCTGTACCTTCGCGCGTTGGCGGTCCTTGCGGACCGGGGCCTGGGCACGGCGTCGTCGCGTTCGTTGGCGGCAGCCGCGGGTGTCGGGTCTGCGCAGCTGCGCAAGGACCTGTCGTGCCTCGGTACGCACGGGACCCGCGGCGTCGGGTATGACATCGCGTACCTGAGCCGACAGCTCACGGTCGCCCTCGGGCTGACGAGCCAGCGGCGGGTGGTGATCGTCGGGATCGGGCACCTAGGGTCCGCGCTGGCCAACTACTCGGGCTTCGTCGGACGCGACTTCGTCATCGTGGGTCTCGTGGACGCGGACCCGCTCGTAATCGGTACGACCGTGGGCGACCTGGAGGTCCAGCCTGCGGCGCGGCTCGCAGAGGTCGTCGCCGGGGGCGGGGCGACCATCGCGGTGATCTCGACGCCGGCGGAGGTGGCTCAGGATGTGTGCGACGCGGTAGTCGCGGCGGGGGTGACCGGGGTGCTGAACTTTGCGCCCCGCGCGCTCAGCGTCCCGCCGGCGGTCGACCTGCGGGTCGTCGACCTTGGCTCGGAGCTGCAGATCCTCGCTTTTCACGATCGGCGCAAGTCCGACCTCAGCCGCTGACGGGGTATGTCGACCGGCGAACCGCAGCACCCGACGAGGCAGGGGCGTCCCGGTGCCGGGACGCCCCTGCCGATGGTGCTCGGTGCGTGGGGCCCGGGGCTTCACCCCGGACCAGGATCAGGTCTGGTTGATGGCCGAGATCTCGAGGGCGAGCTTGACCTTGTCGCCGACCATGACGCCGCCGGTCTCGAGCGCGACGTTCCAGACCAGGCCGAATTCCTTGCGGGAGATCTCGGTGGTGGCCGAGAAGCCGGCCCGGATGTTGCCATACGGGTCGACGGCCGTGCCGTTGAACTCGGTGGCGAGGGCGACCTCGCGGGTCACGCCGTGGATCGTCAGGTCACCCGTGACGACTGCCTCCGTGCCGGAGCCGGAGACCGAGGTGGAGACGAAGGTCCACACCGGGAAGTTCTCGACGTCGAAGAAGTCGGCGCTCTTGAGGTGCGCGTCGCGGCCCGCGTCGCGCGTGTCGATCGACGAGGCGTCGAGAGTCGCGGTGACGGCGGACGCGTTGAGGTCCTCGCCGACGGTGATGGTGGCCTCGGTGATCGCGACGGAGCCGCGGACCTTCGAGATGCCTGCGTGGCGGACGGTGAAGCCGGCTTCGCTGTGCGCCGGGTCTGCGGCCCAGGTGCCGGCGGTGAGCTCGGCCGGAAGGGTGGCGATGGTCATGTGGATCTCCTTGGTGCCACTCGGGGCAAGTTGTGTCCGGGGCCTGCGTCCGATAGTTGAACTTGCAAGTACCCGTTGGTTGATATTTCTACTATAGTGTGGGGCAGAACGCAAACCCGCAGGCCAGGCGGTGCGAGATGTGACCAGAGAGCAGGTCCGCGATGTCGACCACGTCCCCCGCTTCTCGATGGCTGACCGTGGAGCAGCAACGACACTGGCGCGCCTACCTGGACGGCAGCGCCTGCCTCGCCCGGGCGCTAGGTCACCAGCTCGAACGCGATGCGGAGCTCTCGCTCGGCGAGTACGAGGCGCTCGTCCGGCTCTCCGAGTCGCCGGACCACACCCTGCGCATGTCCTCGCTCGCCGGCGAGCTGTCGCACTCGCGGAGCCGGATGACGCACACGATCCGCCGGATGGAGTCGCGCGGCTTCGTCGAGCGGCGAGCCTGCCCGGGCGACGGCCGCGGGGTCAACGCCACGATGACGGCCCTCGGCTTCGCGCGGCTCCAGACCGCCGCACCGGGTCATGTCGAGACCGTCCGCGCGCACCTCGTCGACGTGCTCACCGACTCTCAGCTCCGCGCGCTCGGGGAGTCGATGGCCGCGGTGCGGGATGCACTGCGGGGGTCCTGACCGCTCCTGTTGTTTGCCACACTGTGCGCATGGTCGCGACCACCCTTCACCTGCTCCGCCACGGCGAAGTCCACAACCCCACCGGCGTGCTGTACGGCCGGCTGCCCGGATACGCGTTGTCCGAGCGCGGCCACCTGATGGCGGAGCGGATCGCGAGCCACGTCGCAGACCGTGACATCACCGTCGTGGTCGCCTCGCCGCTTCAGCGCGCGCTGGAGACCGCAGTACCGATCGCGGCAGCCCTCGGGCTCGAGATCACGACCGACGCACGACTTCTGGAGGCGGAGAACAAGTTCGAGGGGCTGACCTTCGGCGTCGGTGACGGCTCCCTGCGGCACCCGCGCCTGTGGCCGCTGCTGCGTAACCCGTTCCGCCCGTCCTGGGGCGAGCCATATCGCGAGCAGGTCGACCGGGTCCTGCTCGCGGTCGCCGCCGCCCGCGAGCAGGCTCGCGGCCACGAGGCTCTGCTCGTCAGCCACCAGCTGCCGATCTGGGTGACCCGGCGCGCGCTCTCGGGGCATCGGCTGTGGCACGACCCGCGGCGTCGGGAGTGCTCGCTCGCCTCGCTGACCTCGCTGCTGTTCGACGACGAGCGTCTCGTCGGCATCCACTACAGCGAACCCGCAGCGGACCTGCTGCCGGGTGCATCCGCCGTGCCCGGGGCGTGAGGGGGTGCTCCGGCGGGTCCTGGTGGCGCTGATCGCGGCCGCAGCCCTTGCGGTCCTGGCCGGCTGCACGAGCGGTGCCGGCAGCATCCGCGCCGCAACCTCCGTGGTCGACCAGGGCTACCAGTCGGGGGACGGCAGCACCAAGACCTGGCCCGCGACCGATCGCGGCGGACCCGTCGTGCTGAGCGGTACCGACTTCGCGGGCGCACGGATCGACATCACCGCCTGGCGCGGGGACGTCGTCGTGCTCAACACCTGGTACGCGGCCTGCCCGCCGTGCCGCAAGGAGGCGCCGGACCTGGTCTCCCTGGCCGCCGACTACGCCGCCGACGGCGTGCATCTCCTGGGTATCAACGGCACCGACGCCGCCGGTGCGGCGCAGGCGTACGAGCGCACCTTCGCTGTGCCGTACCCGTCGATCGCGGACACCGACGGCCACGCGATCGCGGCCCTCCAGGGTGCTGTGCCCCTGCAGGCCGTGCCGACCACGGTCGTGGTCGACCGCTCAGGTCGGGTGGCCGCGCGCATCCTGGGCCTCGCCGACGCGTCGACGCTGCGTGCGCTGGTTGACGAAGTGCTCGCCGAGCCGGCCCAGACGGGCGCCCGATCGTGACCGGGCTGCCCGCGGACGTCTGGGGGGATCTCGGGAACGCGTTCGGGACGGCCGCGTTCTCGGGCTCCATGCTGCTCGCCGTACCCGTCGCGCTGATCGCCGGTCTGGTCTCGTTCGCTTCCCCGTGCGTGCTGCCGCTCGTGCCCGGGTACCTCGGTTACCTGGGTGGGATGAGCGGTGCGGCGCTCGGGCGACCGGCCGTCGGCGGTGGCGGGGCGGCGGGTCGGGCATCCCAACGGCCACGCGGACCAGGGGGGGCAGTGCGCCAGAGTCGTGGCCGGCTCGTGGGCGGGGTGGCGCTGTTCGTCGCCGGTTTCACGGCCGTCTTCGTCGCCTTCGGGACGCTCGCGGGATCCCTTGGTGGGCTGCTGGGGCGCTGGGAGGACCCGATCAGTCGGATGCTGGGCGTCGTCGTCGTCCTCATGGGCGTCGCGTTCCTCGGGTTCGTCCCCTTCCTGCAGCAGGACCGGCGAGTGCGCGTGAGCCCGACGGCCGGGCTGTGGGGGGCGCCGGTGCTCGGCGTCGTGTTCGGGCTCGGTTGGGCGCCGTGCATCGGCCCGACGCTCGCGGCGGTGATCGCCCTCTCTCTCGATGGCGGCTCAGCCGCGCGGGGGGCGGTCCTGTCGGTCTCGTACTGCGTGGGGCTGGGTCTGCCGTTCTTGCTCATCGCCCTCGGCTTCCAGCGCAGCACCCGTGGGCTGAGCTTCGTGCGCCGCCACCGGCTGGCGCTCATGCGTATCGGCGGCGGGATGCTGATCGTGATCGGGCTCGCGCTCGTGACTGGTCTGTGGGGCTCGTGGACCCAGTCGTTGCAGGGGCTCATCGGCGGCTTCGAGCCGGTGGTGTGATGAGCGGGTACCGACCTGAGGGCATCGACGACTCCTTCAGCAACGCCCCCAGGCAGGAGGGCGACGCGCCGACTCTGCCGCGCCTCGGTGTCCGTGGTTCGCTGCGCTGGATGTGGCGGCAGCTCACGAGCATGCGTGTCGCGCTCATGCTGCTGATGCTCCTCGCGGTCGCGGCGGTGCCCGGTTCGGTGTTGCCGCAGCGTCCGGTGGACCCCGCGAAGGTGGCCGAGTACCTGGCGGACCACCCGGGCACCGGCGCGTGGCTCGACCGTCTCGGGGCGTTTGACGTCTACGCGTCCGCTTGGTTCTCTGCCATCTATCTACTGCTCTTCCTGTCGCTGATCGGCTGCATCCTGCCGCGGACGCGC
>Ga0209745_1000481_pt1 | contig 24077 bp, 21 predicted proteins | sample BarGraNGADG00312_FD_184495 | JGI IMG/M metagenome (GOLD analysis project Ga0209745, IMG submission 184495) | Arctic peat soil microbial communities from Barrow, Alaska - Barrow Graham LP Ref core NGADG0004-312 (SPAdes) (version 2) | ecosystem: Environmental > Terrestrial > Soil > Wetlands > Peat...
TACTAATCGCCGCACTTCCCCAACCCCTTGGGCGCACCCTGCTTCTGTCTCGAATCCACGAGGGGATTGATGCCGGCTCCGACGCCTACGCCCTGCCCACGGCCCAGTACCACGACGGAACCGTCAATCCGGCCGGATACGTCTTCCTGGAGCAGTTCCGGCTGGAGGGTACCATGCCGGTGTGGCGCTATCGATGCCGTGACCTGGTGCTGGAGAAGTCGCTCTGGATGGAGCGGGGGCGCAACACGACCTTCGTTCGCTACCAGTTGCTCTCCTCCCCGGGTCCCGTTCGGCTTCGGCTAGAGCCCTTCACCCAGCATCGATCCCACCACGATCAGACCCATGGCGGCCACGATTGGCACATGACCGTGCAATCCATGGGCGACTCCTGCCGGGTGGAGTCGTTCCCCGGCGCCACACCCCTCTGGCTAAGGCTCTCCGGCGGCAGCTTCGTGGAGACAGGGCTGTGGTACTGGCGATTCCTCCATCTGAGGGAGCGAGAGAGGGGCTACGACGACCTGGAGGATCTCTACACGCCAGGCGTCTTCGGCTTAGACCTGGCACCCGGCGAGACCGCCAGTCTGGTCGCCACGACGCATCAAGCGGATCTGGAGCTAGACCCCGAGCGGAGCCTTGCCGCCAAGCGGGAGGCCGAGTTGGCACTGCTGCGGCGGGCCGGCGCCACCGACGACGACCCGACGCGCCAGCGGTTGGTGCTGGCAGCGGATCAGTTCGTGGTGCATCCTGCGCCCGAAAGTGTCTGCGTGGTGGCCGGCTACCCCTGGAACGGCCGCCGCAACAGGGACTGCCTGGTGGCGCTGCCGGGCCTTTGCCTGGCCACCGGCCGATCCGCGGAGGCCAGAGCGATCCTCACTGGTGTGGCATCCCAGTTATGCGGCGGCCTCCTGCCCGACGAGTGGACGCAACCGGCCGACGTCCCCGCGTACGGCAACGCCGACGTTGCCCTCTGGCTTTTCGAGGCCATCGCTCGGTATGAAGCGGCCACGGGCGATGTCGCCCTGGTGGACGAGCTGTTGCCGGCGCTGGCAGGTCTGCTTGCGGCATATCGGGAGGGCACCAACACCAGCATCGGCATCGACCCCGAGGATGGGCTACTGCGGACCCGGCTGGGAACGGCCCCCCTAACCTGGATGGACGCCCGGATCGGCGATTGGTTGGTGACTCCCCGCGACGGCAAGCCCGTGGAGCTGCAGGCCCTCTGGTACAACGCACTGCAGCTGCAGGCCGGCTGGTTGCGAGAGAGGGATCGGATCCCTGAGTCGGAGGGGTTGGAGGGGCTGGCGAGACGGTGCGGGGACAGCTTTAACCGCCTCTACTGGGATGAGACGCGGGGCTGCTGCTTCGACGCGGTGGAAGGGGCGGATGTCGACCACCTGGCGCTACGTCCGAACCAATTGCTGGCCACGTCCCTGACCCATCCGGTGCTGGAAGCTGGTCGATGGGAGGCGATGCTGGTCACAGTGGAGCGTGAGCTGATGACCCCAGTGGGGCTGCGTAGCCTTTCCCCGGGTGCGCCCTCCTACGCCGGCAGCTACGCGGGCAACCCGGCCAGCCGTGACCTGGCATGCCACCAGGGTTCGGCGTGGCCATGGCTGATCGGCCCCTACATCCGGCTGGCTCGGCGAGTCCGCGGTGCGGGGTGGGATGCCCATCCGGCGATGGAGGGGCTGGTGTCCCACCTGGGGGAAGGGTGTCTGGGTCAGGTGGGCGAGCTGTTCGGCGGCGACGCCCCCCACCAGCCCGGCGGCTGCACAGCCCAGGCGTGGAGCGTCGCTGCGCTGCTGGAGGCCTGGGGGAGGTAGCTACGGGCTTGCTCAGCGGCTGAGTTGCTGCTCCAGAAGATCTCGCAGCACCACGGCTTCGTTGTGCGCCTCATCCTTGGCGCCGTAGACCAGGGTCACCCTCCCCTCTTGGGTCCTGTGGGCCAGATCGTCCACCAGGCCGCGCTTCTCGGGTGAGGATAGCTCCTGGCGATAGCGCCTCTGGAACTCGCCCCATTTGGCGGGGTCGTGGCCGAACCAGAGTCGCAGCTCGGTGCTGGGGGCAACCCCCTTCATCCAGCCATCCAGTTCCAGCGCCTCCTTCTTCTTCCCCCGGGGCCACAGGCGGTCGACGAGCACCCGATAGCCGTCGGCGGGGTCGGGTTCTTCGTACGCCCTCTTCATGCAGATGTTGATTCTGCAATCGGCCATGGTTACCTCCATCTTTTCCGTCCGTCGGTGGGAGCGGCTATGAAATCCACCTGGCTCCCTGTGTCGATATTGTCTAAGGGACGTTAAGCAGCCCGTATGCCGTGAGCTTCCCGTTCTCATCGGTGATGTAGAAAACGCCGTTGGCGACGATAGGACTCACCCAGTGGAAAGCCGCCACGCTTGCACCTCCTAAGTCGTTTGCCGCTGCTCGCCCCTGCCACGATGACTACCTTCCCATCAACCGAAACGTGGCTACTCAACAGTTAGCCACCTCACACCTTGCGTCTATTCGGATGCTCGACCAACCACTGTTCTGACATCGCCTCCAGCATACCCGGCAAACGAGCCGGGCAGGGGCGGTGCCATTCACACTGTCCCTGCCCCCCTAGTGGCCGGTCAGTTGCCATTCGGCGGCCCCGCCTCGACCATCTTCTTGACCTGAGCGTCCACGCCATCCCAATAGCTGGCATACTCGGCGGGAGCCAGGTACTTAACCTCCTGCCCTGCCGCCTTCATCCTCGTTACGAACTCAGGGTCGTTGATCGCCTTCTTCAACGCGCCCGCCCAGATATCCACGATCGTCTTCGGAGTCCCACTCTTCAATGCAAACCCCCGGCTTGCTATCGACACGCTGTCGTATCCCAACGACTTCATCGTCTTTACCCCGGGCATGAGCGTCGACTCCGATGCACTGGCAATGGCCAGCACTCGAACGCTCCCGTTCTGCACGAACGGGGTGACGTCAGCCACCGATGTAGCCGCGACCGCTACGTGCCCCCCGATTAGAGATGTCTGCTTCTCGGCCGACCCGTTGAACTGCACCGACGCGAACCGGACTCCAGCGGCCTGCTCCAGTTGAGCCACCGTAAACTGGTGGAAGTTCAACCATGGGTCGCTCCCAATCGTCACCTTGTCCGGGTTTTTCTTCGCATCGTCGATCACATCCTGCAGTGTCTTGTAGGGACTGTCGGCCTTGACGGCAATGACGCTACCGTCCTCGGACTGCTGGGCAACAGGCTCGAAGCTTTTCCTATCGAAGATTGCTTTTCGGTCCGCCTGCAGATACACCGTGGAAAGGGTTGGCAGGCTGGCCTGGCCAAGCATGTATCCATCCTCTTTGGAATTGATCAAATCTGTCATCCCCACCTGGGATGATGCACCTCCCTTGTTCACGATCTCGACGTTAGTCCCCAGCTCCCTAGCAAGAATCGGCGCGAGCAGCCTGGCGGAGATATCGTTGGATCCGCCAGCGGGCCAGGGAACGTTAAACATGATCGTCTTGCCCTTGGTAGGGAAGTCAATTGTCTTCGCCGATGTGGTCGGCTGTGCCGACATTACCTGGGTCGGTGCCGCTTGCGGAGCGGTTGCCTTCGTGGACTCAGTCTTCGGAGCGGCCTGCGTTGAACTGGAAGCAGGCGCAGAAGGCATGCATGCGGCAACGGAGACCAGTATTACAGCCGCAGCCACTAGATAAAGCGCGTACCTGGGTCTCATGAGTATCCGTCCTCCGTCATCAACTTGGCTATTCGAACTAAACACCATTCCAATCCAGCTACGAATTCCTGTACTGCGCTGATGCAGCCCTAATTGGACGAGACGAAAGCGCACCCATTTAGGGCGGAGGGCGCGATTGTCCCGCCAACCGGACAGCAGACACAGGAGTCCCGGGGGTGGACCTCTTGGTTGGATGTCTGTCACTAACGTTAGTGCCAAGTCTCATTCCTCTTCAACAAATGGATACAAGACGCCGCAGTCATTCGGACGGACGCACTAAAATGACTTTCGTGCAACCAACTCGCGTTTTGAGTTATAGAGTGGCCATTGCGCATTGATGGGAATTCTTGGCCAGGCGGGCCCGGTAGCGGCGGCTGACGCAAGGCGCCCAGCCGCAAGGAGTAGCGGGCCCGACCGCCGTCGGGCCGGAACTGAATGACTACCCCGTCTTCGGCAGACAAGACGTCAGCTGAGGTCCGCGCTATCTGGGTGAGGACCACCAAGCCTGGAATCTTGCCAGCTTGGGGTCCACTCTCCGTCCAAACGGTGTCGGCGGACCGGAAAGCGAAGTTCAGCCCGGCGAAGGGGATCATTCTGTCGTTGCCCAAACATGCCGGCTACCAGCTCTGGTTCCCCTCGATCGAGGACCGCCCACTCACCGATTCCAGGCATAGCCCTGGCCCAATTTCACAACTATTCAGCTCCTGCGATGAACGACATTGGCATGATGGCAACCTCAGGGATGACCGTATTCGAGGATCGGGTTGCAAGGAACAGGATCGCTGCCGCGACCTCATCTGGGGCAACTAGCCCTGACGGATCCTCTCCCGGGTTATTCCGTCGACGCATTTCGGTGGCGATAGGCCCAGGAAACACCGTGCTGACGGTAATTTTGAACTCCTTCAGCTCGCGCTGGATCGCCTCCCCAAAGCCTGCAACGCCGAACTTGGCTGCCGAGTAAGCGGAGCGCGTCGGCGAGCCACGTTTCCCGGCCATCGAGGCCACGTTTATGATCTTCCCAGAGCGCCGTTCGATCATTGTGGGTACCACCGCCCGGGTGCAGAAGAATGTTCCCGTTGTATTGACATCGAGGATCCTCCGCCAATCCTCGGTGGTCACCTCCCAGATCGGCTTTCGAGTATTTGTTCCGGCGTTGTTGACGAGTATGTCGATTGGACCAAGCTCGGCAAGTGTCCGGCGGACAAGCGTTTCAACCTCGCCCTCGTTCGCTACGTCGGTTGGGATAGCGAGGGCCTTTCCATCGGTCGCGCGGATCTCCTCAGCAACCCGATCGAGGTCTGCGGCCGTCCTGGCGGCCAGGGCTACTGCGCACCCAGCCCCTGCAAGCGCCAGCGCCGTCGCCCGCCCAATTCCCTGTCCTGCCCCGGTTACGATGGCCACTCGGCCTTCCAGTTCCTTCTGCCGATCGTTCGAGATAGCCGCCATCATCCTCACTCCTTGCCTCGATAGAACTTCTGCAGTATGTGAAAAACATGCCGATCGCGACCACGCCACTTCGCGCCGGTGACCAACACTTCTCCGACATACAGGTCTCCGTGTGAGTCCGTACGCAGGCTGCGGGATCCCAGAAAGCCTCCAGGCTCAACTGGGGTTTCACCTGAACTCGATGAGTGCAAGGGCAACACGCCATGGCCGCCCCTTGAAGGCTGATGGCAATTCGACAATTGGCCTCGAAGGCGCGTGCTAGTGGGTCATTCGTCAAACATCTCGCCATTCCCGAATAGGAGATGGGGCTTCATAACACGGTTCACTAGGATTGCAGGCTTGGAATTGGAAGCCCAGCTGCCACGCTTGCATGGAGTAGGGTATCCGCTTCTGCAGCGCTCAAGCGAGGCGCCGGTGAAACCATGTGGTCTCCATCGATCAGCCCCCGCGCTTTGGCTAGAGTCTTGAAGGTGTGGACGATCGCCCGCCCACGGAGGCGAACAACTCGGTCGAGACGGGCCTGACAGGCAAATGCCGCGCTCATGTCGCCTTTCTGGGCGGCTGCCATTAACTCGACCAGCAGCTGCGGCCAAACGTTCGCGTGGCCCGGCACCAGCCCATCGGCACCGGACAAGATGCTGATTGCGCTCAAGTTCTGGTTCCCTTGAAGCACCCTGAAGCCCGAAGGACGGTTAAGCAAGATCGCCTGAACCTGGGACCAGTCGCCAGAACTATCCTTGATGCCAGCGATATTCGGCACCTGGGACAGGCGTACCGCCAGGTCCGCGCTCAAGGGAACCTTGGTATTCTGGGGTATGTTGTACAGCAGCACAGGAAGATCCGCGGCCTCGGCGATTCGGGAAAAATGCCCGTACAGTTCGCTATCGTTATAGCCACCGAAGTAGAACGGCGTTGTGGACACATAACCGGAGAGGCCTCGACCGGCAAGAGCCCGGATCTCATCCACTACTCGCGGGGTACTTGCTTCGATCGCGCCGGCTATAACCGGCACTCGTCCGGCGGCCGCCTCGACAGCGACTTCGGCCAACTCATGACGAACGGCAGGCCGCAAGACCGCACCTTCGCCGATGCTTCCCAGAATGAACAGGCCGTGGACGCCGCCATCAACGAGAAAATCCACGATTCTGTGAACCGAGGCGCGATCCAGTCTTTCATCCTCGGTCAAGGGGGTAATCATGGGTACGACGACGCCGGTAAAATCGACTACCAAGACAATTCCTCCTAGAAATGGTCAGCTTACCCTAAGAATCCCATGAGTTTGGAAATCTGCACGACATGCTCCGCCCCAAGATCGATGCTGGCACGCGGTAGGTTGAGATTGGATGGGCTTTGCCAAGCCTGAAGCACCATGAAGGACCACGTCACTGTTCACGCGGCCCAACGCAGGGTCCAACCACTGCACCCTGGGCAGCTTCGCAACCCTCGCGGTGCTCTTCATCTGTGAGTGGACGGTCAATCGCCTGCACGGTTTCATCAAGCTGGCTGGTGGAACTGGCGCCGATGATCGCGCTGGTGACGGCTGGGTTACCCATCACCCATGCGAGCGCATACTGGGCGAGGCTAAGCTCCGCTTTCGCCGCAACAAGTTTCAACCTCTCGACGGCCTCCAGAGTCTGCTCGTACCAGTAGCGCTTGCTGTACAGTTGGGAGTTAAATTGGAAGCGAGTGCCCTCGGGAGGGGGCTGTCCGAATTGGTACTTGCCTGCGAGAAGACCGCCGGCAATCGGGTTGTAGGGCAAGATCGCGACTTGCTCAGAAGCGCACAAGGGCAGCAACTCCGGCTCGATCTCGCGAGCCAGAACGTTGTATCGATTCTGGACGCTCTCGAAGCGAGTGACCCCCTTCACATCGCTCGCCCACAGGGCCTTACATAGTTCCCATGCCAGGTAATTAGAGCAGCCGATAGCCAGGACCTTGCCCTGCCAGATCAGGTCGTCCAGGGCGCGCAACGTCGTCTCTATAGGAGTCAAGGGGTCTACCGCGTGTATCTGGTACAGGTCTATGTGGTCCGTCCGTAGTCGTTTCAGACTCGCTTCTACGGCATGCATGATGTGCATACGAGATAGGCCCGTATCGTTGTGACCATTTCCCGTTCGGCCACGGACTTTGGTGGCGAGCACCACCTGCTGGCGCTTGCCTTCCAGCCAGGTACCGATCACCTCCTCCGTCCTGCCTCCCTCGTAGATGTCGGCGGTGTCGATGAAATTGATGCCTAGCTCAAATGCGTGGTCCAAGACGCGATGGGATGCCGCCTCGTCGAGCTGCCTGCCGAATGGCACCGAGCCAAGACACAGCCGAGAAACCCGAATGCCGGTCCGTCCTAAAGTGGTGTACTGCAAGCTCTCCTCCTTGGTGATCTATTCATCACATGGCCTCTGTCGATTAGAGAATCCCTACGGGCCGGACTCCGTTCTCGGGTATCCAGATATGCTTGGGCAGGCCAACAACGAAGCGGCACGTTAGGGCAATGTCATCCGGGCAAAGGGCTGCGGCAAGTTGCTCCGGGGCCGTCGGTATGGGCCGGTCATTCAGCATCGGAGTGTCGGTCAGGCCTGGGACCAGGATCGTGCAGCGGATCCCGTCGCGGTGATGCTCAAACTGCACCCCATCCGCCAGGCCCTTCAGCGCGTGCTTGCTGGCCATGTAGGCAACGCCAGCCGAGTGTGGCCCACGCACCGCACCCGAAGAGATGTAGACGAACAACCCGCCTGCCTGGCTGATCATCTGAGGGAGAAGCGCCTGGGTGCAGTGGAAGGCGCCGGTCAGATTGGTTGCCACCATGTCATCCCAGGTCTCAGGGGGCAGTACGCTGATGGCCCTCTGGGGTCGGTTGATCCCAGTAGTATAGACCAGGGCATCGACCCTGCCCAAGTGGTCCATCGCCACTCGTACAAGGCGCTCCACCTGTTCGCGGTCTCGCGTGTCCGTGGGACAGCTGATCGCTTCCAGCCCCCGAGCCTCGAGTTCTCCCTGCAACTGGGTCAAGTCTTCCTGGCGGCGTGCCGCCATGACCGCCTTTGCGCCGGACTCAGCCAGCAATCTAGCGGTAGACCGACCCATGCCGCTGCTTGCGCCGGCTACGATAACGACCTGACCCTGGACAGAGACGTCGCTGCTCATCCTTAAGATACCTTACTTACTCAATATTGGACTGACACCTGCACGTAGGAGGAGAGATACCCGATGCGGGATTCTGATGGTGTTGATCTGGAACTCGACTGGCCTATTCAACATGTATCGCGTCTATGAGGCTTCTCAAGTGAGCATCTATGACGGTGAGTAATTCCTGAGTGGATCGGCTCTCCAAAGCAGCTAAAATGGCTTGGTGATCGATGTCGGTACGGCCGCGTCGATCCAGCGAGGTGGGTGTTCTCGCGATACACCCGTAGGAGTGGATTCTCTGATGCATCTCTATCAGATGGCGGTTTCCGCAATTCTCGACGAGGATGCGATGGAACAAGATGTCCTCAGATATGCGTCGGGCACGCACCTCTGACTCGTCTAGCCGGCTGGCGGACAACTCCTCCATCTTCATTGCCAGGGATTTCATTCGCAGGATGTCCTCACTTCCGACGTTATCAATGGCAAGTTCGGCAGCTCGGAGCTCAAGGACGCGTCTGACATCAAGCAGTTCACGCAGGTCCCGCGCGTCGAAGGCACTCACAAAGGTGCCCCTGCGTGGCTCAATGACTATGAGCCCTTCGGCCGCCAGGCGGTTGAAGGCGTCCTTTACCGGCGTTGGACTGATGCCTAGCTTTTGGGCAACCTCTCCTGCCCGCAGGCGACTGCCTGGTCGCAGTTCGCGGTTCAGGATGGCAGTACGTACCAGGTACAGTACGCGTTCATTCAGGTTCGTCTTCTCAATCGTCTGAGTCAGCATTCCCATTGTGTCACCAGCTTGGTGTGATATGAAAAATTTCAGATTGTACGGGGCCATCCTAATCAACAAGTACTTGGCTGTCAATACGCCGCATTGACTCCATCGTCCGCAGGTCGTGCTCCAGGCTTCACCTGGTGGGTGAGCGAAGCTGGGACTGTGAGGCCTAGGGCGGGTTCCTCGTGGATGCAGCTTTCCAGTGAGCCAGGTACACTTGTTTGCCTAGGTGGTGTGCCATGCGGAAGGGCAAGCTGTCGCCGAGGGCGCTAGACATTGACTTCGATGGCGGTCTCGTCGAGGAGATGGCCGACCATGGTGGGGTCGCGCTCCTGCGGTGGCATCGGGGCAAGGCGGGAACCGTGGAGCACACCCACCGAGTGCTCGAGGACGAGCTGGCGGCGGGTGTGTATCCCAGCGAAGTTCGGGGCCAATGCGGCCTGGTTGCGCCTCCAGCTGCTCACGGCCAACCTGCTGATACTGGTGTAGGCGACGGCTCTGTCGGGAATGACTTGCCCAGCTTTGAGTGACTTCCCAGCCGGGCGGCATCAAGGGAAACCTGTTGGCTGCAACCGATTCGATCAGAGACGTGTTTCAGGCAGTGGACTGGATAGACGACTGGAAGTAACCTTTGGTGCGAATCGAGGTAGCCCATGAAGGCCATGGACCCGATAGGCGAGTCTCAACTTCGGAGGGAGCTGGCCTCCGATCTGAACGGCTCCTTTCCCGGGCTGGTGGTCGCCTATCAGGACCGGTTGTATGCATTTGCCTATCGCGTTACCGGCAGCAGTCTCGATGCGGAGGAGATAGTGCAGGACGCGCTCGTCCGTGCCTACCGAGCGCTGCAGGGCTATTCGGAAGAGCGGATAATGGATCTCGCGCTCAAGGCATGGCTCTACCAGATCACGTTGAACGTCTGCCGTAACAGGCTAAGGAGCAGGAAGCCACCTGCGGTATCTCTGGACCAGGAATCCGACGGCCAGGTTATCGACCCGCCGGATGAGGAGGGCAGACGTCCGGACATGCTCTTCGAGAGCGCCGAGCAACGACGCGAGCTCGCGACCCTGGTCGGAGCGCTCCGCGCACGCTATCGAGTTCCGATACTGCTGCGCTACATGGAGGGGCTTTCCTACGTCGAGTTGGCCGCGATCCTCGATCAGCCTGTGGGAACGGCAAAGTCGAACGTCCACCGTGGGATCAATCAGCTGCGTGCTGCACTTGCTGAACGAGAGCTGGCTCGGCCAGTGGGAGTGGAGGAATAGGATGAACGAGAGGAATCAACTCTCTATAGCGACGGGTCGTCGGCTGCTGCGAGGGATGCGGGGCCTGGGAGAGGTGACCGCTCCCCCATCACTGCTGGGCACCATCCTGGCCGAGGTCGGATTGGCCGATGCCTACTGGCACATGGATACCCCTATCGGTCGCATCTACCTGGCATACAATGCTCAGGGGATCTCGGCAGTTATGCCTGCCGTCGACGACGAGGCTTTCGAGAGGGCCTTTCGGGCGCGCTTCCATCGTCCACTTTCTGCGGTGGCCCAGCCGCCCGCGAGACTGGCTCGCCAGGTTGCCGAACGGCTGCGCGGCGAGGGGAAACGGGCGATGCGATTCGACATGCGCGGTTTGACTGAGTTCGAGCGAGCGGTGCTGCTGAAAGCCGTGGAGATACCCTATGGCGAAGTTCGCCCCTATGCCTGGATTGCCAGGGAGATCGGCCATCCCAAGGCCGTACGCGCCGTCGGCTCAGCATTAGGCAACAACCCCGTTCCCCTGCTGATCCCGTGTCACCGGGTGGTGCGCAGCGAGGGGGAAATCGGTAACTACGCCTTCGGCAGCGAGTTCAAGAAGGCGGTCTTGCGGGGTGAGGGAGTCGAGTTGGAGGAGTTGGAGCGATTGGCCAGGACCGGCGTCCGCTACTTCGGTAGCGACTCGACCCATATCTACTGTTTCCCGACCTGCCGGCACGCGAGGAGGGTAACGGCTCGGCACCTGGTGACATTCAGATCGGCGGTCGAAGCTGACTTCGCGGGCTATCGACCCTGCCAGATATGCCGCCCCGCGAAGGCCTCGTAGAAAAAAGGAGTCGAGGCCGATTCGGCCCCGACTCCTTCGATGCGTTTAGTAGTCCATGCCGCCCATGCCGCCGGGAGGCATTGCTGGGCCCTTCTCCTTCTCGGGGATGTCGGTGACCAGCGCTTCGGTGGTCAGGATCATCGAGGCAATGGAGGCGGCGTTCTCCAGGGCGGCCCTGGTCACCTTCAGCGGATCGATGATGCCCCGCTCCACCATGGGGGCGTACTCGTTCTTCAGGGCGTCGTAGCCCACGCCCTTCTCGGAGTTCCTCACGCGCTCTACGATAACGGAACCTTCCTGTCCCGCGTTGATGGCGATGCGGCGCAGCGGCTCTTCCAGGGCCCTTCGCAGGATGTTGACGCCGGTCTCGGCATCCCCAGTCCCCTTCAGCTCAGCCGCGACCTTATCCAGGACGGCCACGGCGTTCACCAGGGCCACGCCGCCGCCGGGCACTATGCCCTCTTCCACCGCGGCTCGGGTCGCCGAGAGGGCGTCCTCCACCCGGTGCTTCTTCTCCTTCAGCTCGATCTCGGTGGCCGCGCCGACCTTGATCACCGCGACGCCGCCGGCCAGCTTGGCCAGCCGCTCCTGCAGCTTCTCCCGATCGTAGTCCGAGGTGGTCTCCTCAACCTGGGCCTTGATCTGCTTGATCCGGGCCTGGATTGCGGCGTCCTCGCCCTTGCCCTCAATGATAGTGGTGTTGTCCTTGTTGGAGACAATACGGCGAGCCTTACCGAGATCCAAGACCGTGGTGGAGTCCAGCTTGCGGCCGACCTCCTCGGATATCACCTTGCCACCGGTGAGGACAGCGATATCCTCCAGCATCGCCTTGCGGCGATCGCCAAAGCCGGGGGCCTTGACGGCCAGAACGTTGATGGTGCCACGCAGCTTGTTCACCACCAGGGTGGCCAGCGCCTCGCCCTCGACGTCCTCGGAGATGATCAGCAGGTTCTTGCTGACCTGGAGGATCTTCTCCAGCACCGGCAGAATGTCGGCGATGGCGGAGATCTTCTTGTCGGTGATCAGGATGTAGGGGTCGTCCAGGACGGCTTCCATCCGATCCGGGTTGGACATGAAGTAGGGGGAGATGTAGCCCCTATCGAACTGCATGCCCTCGGTGTACTCGGTCTCGAAGCGCAGCCCCTTGGACTCTTCAACGGTGATGACGCCGTCCTTGCCGACCTTGTCCATCACCTCGGCGATCAGATTGCCGATCTCCTCATCCGCTGCGGAGATGGAGGCAACCTGGGCGATGTCGCTCTGCCCCTTGACCGGGGTGGACATGGCCTTCAACTCTTCGACAATCGCTGCAACGCCCTTGTCGATGCCGCGCTTCAGCAGCATCGGGTTGGCGCCGGCCGTAACGTTCTTCAAACCCTCTGCCACGATGGCCTGTGCGAGCACGGTCGCGGTTGTGGTGCCGTCGCCGGCCACATCGTTGGTCTTGGTGGCCGCTTCCTTGGCCATCTGGGCGCCCATGTTCTCGAAGGGATCCGACAGCTCGATCTCCTTCGCGATGGTAACGCCGTCGTTGGTTATGGTGGGGGCGCCGAACTTCTTGTCTAGAACAACGTTGCGTCCCTTGGGGCCCAGGGTAATCTTGACGGCGTCGGCTAGGGCGTCGATCCCTCGCTTGAGGGCGTACCTGGCTTCCTCGTCAAACTTGAGTTGCTTTGCCATTTAGTTCTTCCTCCTGAAGGGCCGAAGCCTTCGGTGTAAATGGTGCCCGGCTGAGCGCGGGCCTAAGTGGAACTAGGCCGTGACGACGGCCAGAATGTCCTTCTCGCTGAGGATCAGAAGTTCCTCTTCGTCCCGCTTGAACTCGGTTCCGGCGTACTTCTGGAAGAGGACCTTATCGCCTTCCTTCAGCTCCACTGCAACCCTCTGGCCGTTGTCCAGCAGCCGGCCGGGGCCGACAGCCACCACATTGCCCTCCTGGGGCTTCTCCTTGGCAGTATCGGGGATTACGATGCCGCTCTTGGTAACCTCTTCCCTGCCCAGGGGCTTGACCACAACTCGGTCACCAAGGGGCTTGAGTCCGATGGCCATGTCTTCTAACCTCCCTGCTCTGAGATCTCAGTCCGACGATTTCGAGATGCCGCCTTGTTAGCACTTTAGCACTCGGTAGAGGAGAGTGCTAACGATCCTCGCTATATTAGCCCAGCCGCAGCCGAGCCGCAACTACACAATATGACAAACCGTAGCACTCAGATGGCTTCACGGCATACAAACTCGCACAATCTCACAGATACTCCAGGAAGCTCGATGAATCGCGACAATACGTTGCCAGCAACCGGCCTGGGGGTCGAACCATGGCTATCGCAGCAAGTCTTGCACCCGGTTATGATGAAGTAGTAGCAGTCCGATGTGGGGATTGCCAGAGAGAAGCTACAGCGGCAGGTTGGGGGATACGTCCAGATCCAGACCGTCCCGCTGGCCGGCCCGGAAGCGGTAGTAGCCGGCGCTGGCGATCATGGCCGCGTTGTCCGTGCAGAGGTAGATGGGGGGCACGTGCAGCGGCACTCTCACCCGCTCCTTGGCCCGCTCTCGGAGCGCAAGGTTGGCCGAGACGCCGCCGCAGATGGCCGCCTGGGCCGCGTGGAACTCATCCGCCGCCCGGGCCATCTTGGACGAGAGGATGTCCACCACCGCCTCCTGGAAGCTGGCCGCCAGGTCCGCCACGGGCAGCGGCCCTTCCAACGATTGCACGGTTCGCAGCACGGCCGTCTTCAGGCCGCTGAAGCTGAAGTCGTAGCTATCCCCCAGTCTGGCACGAGGGAAGGGGAAAGCCTTGGGATCGCCCCCCTGGGCCGCCTGCTGAATGGCCGGGCCGCCGGGGTAGCCCACGTTCAGGATGCGCGCAACTTTGTCGAAAGCCTCGCCGGCCGCGTCGTCCCTGGTGCTGCCCAGCCGGCGGTAGGCGCCGTGGTCGGTCATCAGGTAGAGGTCCGTGTGGCCCCCTGAGACGATTAAGCAGAGCAGCGGAAAGGACGGCTCAGGAAAGGGCTGGTCGGTGATGATCCAGTTGGCGTAGATGTGCCCCTCCAGGTGGTTTAGCCCCACCAGCGGGATCCCCCTGGCCATGCTGATCGCCTTGGCGACGTTCACCCCAACCAGCAGCGAGCCCGCAAGCCCTGGCCCCCGGGCCACGGACATGGCGGAGATGTCGTCCCACCCCACCTTAGCCCGCTCCATCGCCTCTTCAACCGTGGGAAGGATCGCCTTGAGGTGGGCGCGAGAGGCCACCTCCGGCATCACCCCGCCATACTTGCGATGGAGGTCGATCTGGGAGGCGACCACGTTGGATTCTATGCGGCGGCCGTCGGTTACCACCGAGGCCGCCGTCTCATCGCAGGAGGACTCTATGCCCAGTATCTTCATGCCTTACAGCTTCTAGTTCGCCAGAGGTGGGAGATCGAATGAGATGAGCGATTTGCGTGCCAGTAAATACAGCTTCCGGCCTGCCTCGTCCACGAAGATATCCCGTGCGTCCTTGAACGACACGTCGTTGCCGCTGGCCTTGAACTGCCGCTGCAGCTTGCCCTCCGGCGACATCTGCAGCACTCGTTCCCCCACGGTGTCCAACAGGTAGACCGACCGCGTGTTGGCGCTGGCGAACAGCGCCTTTGGTCCCTTCACCGGCCCGTCGGGCAGATCGGTCACGAAATCGAAGGGGCGGCCATCCCGGTTGAACCGTTTGATGGTCCCGCTCCCTTCCAACAGGTAGAGGTTCCCATCCAGGGCGATGTCCACCGCCTTGGCCAGGTCCACATTCGCCCTGGAGTCCACGATGGTGTAGGGTTCACTCTCGTACCCGTTCTTCGTGGGTGGATAATAGAAGATCCCCTTCAGCTTGGTGTCCAGCAGGTAGAGCCCGCCGGCGAAACCGTTGATTGCCTGGATTGTCCCCCACTGTTGACTTTCCGAGACCTCCAGGCGGGAGAGACCTGTCTTGGGGTCGTAGGTGATCAGGGATCGGCCGCTCTCCAGAGCGAAGATGGCCGGCGAATTGCGCAACTGCCCGGCGGGCATCCATGCCAGGGAGAGGATATCGCCGACGGTTCCCCCGTCCAGCTTGTCGCCCCGTTTGAACAGCACCGGATGCTTACCCGGTTCCTGGAGGCTCTTGCCATCAGCGTTCAGGATGTACTTGTACACCCTGTCCAGCGCCTCGTCCAGGACGTACATGTTGTTCCCTTCCACCACCAGCTGGGTGACTTCCCCCTTCTCGTCAACCACTGAAGTGTAGTCCACCAGCTGCGTGGCCTGATTCACCCGGACCACCTTGTCTATCCGGTCCAGGTCGTCCAGGACGGCCGCGGTCGACTTGCTGGTGCCGTCGTCGTCCTTGGCCTTCAGGGAGCGATTGTAAAGGTCGTATGACTCCACCAGCAGTGTGCGGGCGGCGGCCTGGTCCTGGGCCGTGGTGGCCAGTGTGCGCTTCTGCTGGGCCTCCTGGGACAACGCCACGGGATCGCCCAGCTGCCACGTCCTCCAGCCGTTCAAGGCGGCGTTGCCGGCCACGGCGAAGAGCGCGGCCAGTATCAGCATCAGTATAAGCTTGCCAGCCCACGGAACGGCGACTCCCCTGCGTTCACCCCAGCTTTCCGGCCGCCGCGAACTGAGCCGGACCGAGGATCTGCCTACCACCTCCAGGGGCGGGCCGGGGGGATACAGGGGGAGCTTCGGCTGCCGCTTGGGGCGGAACCGGTCCCAAAACGATGGCCGGCGTGCTGCCGGGGGGTTCTCGCGCCCCTGGGAACCGCAGGCTTTGGACCGGCTAGCCTGCCCCGGGGAGCCAGTGGACCTGCCGCCCGTACCCTGCCCCGGCAGCCCTGTGGATCTGCCATTTTGACTCTGTCCAGGAAGCCCCGCGGACCTTCGCGTGGTGCTCCTCCCCGGATTGCCGGTCGCCCTCTCGGACGCGCCCAGATACTCAGCGGGACGTCTTCTACCATCCTGTGGTGGCGGCGGCTCGGACATTGATGGGATTTCCGCCATCTCCATCACCGAGGCTCGGGGCTCCGCTGGCATTCCTTTCAGCTCCTTCGGCTGCTGCTTTGCCGGAAGCTTCGACATCCTGATCACTATGACCGAGGTGGTGGGTCTTCGAGCGTGGCCTATGTAGCATCCGTACAGCTCAGAAGCAGCAATCTCGGGATCGACGTGCCTCGCCGCATCCTGTATGTACCTGTCTGACACCAGATTCCAGGAGGCGCCGGATGCAAGCACAACCAGGTCGCCCCCCAGAAGGGAGCTGTAGGCCAGGTTAACTTGAGGGTCGAGGCCAGAGCCCAGGGAGCCCGAGGCCCGGTCGTTCCCGTTGCTGCTGAAGATCCGCTTGACCGTTCCCTCGTGCAGGATAAAGGCGTTGGCGGGAGCCACCTGGGCGACGTAAACGTCGCCATCCCTTACCACGGCGCAGCAGAGGCCGACTCGGAGCTGTCGGTCGGGCGTCGTCCTGGAGTTCTCGGCGCGCAGCCTGCCGTTGGCCACGGCAATCGCCCCCTTCAGACTTGCCGTGACGGAGCGAGATGGGTCGCGGAAGTACTCGTCCTCAATGGTCTCGATCAGCCGCTTGCAGACGGCATCCGCGTCCGGGAGACTCGGTTCAAGGATGGTGAAAAGCTGTCCGCGCCTGCGCTTGAAGAATGAAAGTACGGGAGAGGTGGCGACTCCGACCCGTTCGGAGTTCTCCTGGTGTTCGCCCGCGAGCACGTGCAGCTCGGCGAACATCACGTCTCCCTTCATAAGATTCCTCCAGGCCCGCGACAGAGTTGATTGAAAGGGGGTTAGGAAAAGTGGACGCCTGACTTCTAAACAGCAGTATAGCAAAGGGGTTGAGCGGGGTAAACCCGACTCAACCCCTTTGGAGGCCTTTGGGTCAGCTAATACTTGGAGACATTCATCTCCTCCATCTGCCCTGTGACCATGAAGACTATGCGCTCACAAATGTTGGTGATCCTGTCGGCAAACCGCTCCAGGTTGTGGGCCACCCACAGCAGATACGTCGCCCGAGAAATCGTGCCGGGGTCGTTGATCATGATGTCCAGCAGGTCGTGATAGACCCTGTTGTAGAGCGCGTCCACCTCGTCGTCCTCGTTGGCGAGCTTCCTTGCCGCTTCCGCGTCCTTGGCCACGAAGGCGTCCAGCGCCCTACGCAGCATATCCCTCGACTTATCTTCCATCTTCGGGATGTCGATGAGCGGCTTCAGCAGCGGCTCGTTGCCCAGCATGAGGTTGATCTTGGCGATCCCCTCCGCATGGTCACCCATCCGCTCCAGGTCGGTGATGATGCTCATTGCCGCCGCGATTACCCTCAAATCGGAGGCCATCGGCTGCTGGGTGGCCAGCAGCAGGAGGCACTTCTCCTCTATCTCGAACCGCTTTCGGTTAATCTTCATGTCGTCGGAGATGATCATCTGCGAATCGTCCAGATCGCGCTTCTTGAGCGCCTCGACGGAGCGGGCCAGCGCCTTGTCAACCATGCTGCCAAGGATCAGCACGTCATCCCTGAGCCCCGCGAGTTGTCGGTCAAAGGTTGCTCTGGTGGTCGACACGGGCTCTTCCTCCCTCCTCTACAGTATGCTCTCTGGAAATCCTTGCGTCATCGATATTGCCGATCTTCTTATCAGTGTAACCCTTAGGAAATTCCATATTCAGCCATGCTTCCTCATCGCGCTCTATCCGAACCGGCCCGTGATGTAGTCCTCGGTGCGCTTGTCCTTCGGATTGGTGAAGATGTGGTTGGTATCACCATACTCCACCAATCGCCCCACCCGATCCTCAGCCGCCAGCATGAAGGCGGTGTAATCCGAGACTCGGGCCGCCTGCTGCATGTTGTGGGTGACTATCACGATGGTGTAGCTCTGCTTCAACTCTTGGATCAGCTCTTCGATCTTCAGCGTCGCGATGGGGTCCAGGGCGCTCGCCGGCTCGTCCATCAGCAACACATCAGGCTCCACTGCCAGGGCCCTGGCTATGCACAGCCGCTGTTGCTGGCCTCCGGAGAGGGCGGTGCCCGGCTGCCCGAGCTTGTCCTTCACCTCTTCCCACAGGGCCGCCTGCTTGAGGCTCTTCTCCACGATGGAGGGCAGGGTCCTCCGGTCCGCCAGGCCGTTGAGCTTCAGTCCCGCGGCCACGTTGTCGAAGATGGACATCGTGGGGAAGGGGTTCGGCTTCTGAAACACCATGCCGATCCTTCGGCGGATCAACACCGGGTCCACGCTGGCAGCGAGGATGTCTTCACCATCCAGCAGTATGCGGCCCCGTGCCCTCGCGCCTGGGATCACCTCGTGCATGCGATTGATGCAGCGGATCAGGGTGCTCTTGCCGCAGCCCGATGGGCCGATGATGGCGGTGACCCGGTTCGGATCCACTGACATGGTCACCTTTTCGATGGCCAGCTTCTCCCCGTACCAGGCCGAGAGCTCCTCAATCTCAACTCTCCTCCCTAGCAACTTGACTTCTTCCGGGGCCATATTGTTTTCCACCGGCTCCGGCCTCAGGTTCAACGCAGTCATATCTTACCTCACCGCATTGGAGCGCCGCGGGTGAATAGGCGTGCCAATAGGCTAATTACGAGCACCATAGCAACCAACACGAAGGCCCCCGCCCACGCCTGCGCCCGCCAATCGTCGTAGGGCGACACCGCGTAGGTGTAGACCTGAAGGGGGAGTGCGGCAATGGGGCGATCCAGCCCAAAGGACCAGAAGCGATTTCCGAAAGCGGTGAAGAGCAGCGGTGCCGTCTCTCCTCCTGCCCTGGCCACTGCCAGCATTACCCCGGTGATTATACCGCCCATGGCGGCGGGCACCACCACCCGGAGGACTGTTTTCCACATGGGGATGCCCAGGGCCAGGGACGCCTCGCGCAGTGAACCGGGAACCAGCTTGAGCATCTCCTCGGTGGCTCTCGTGACTGTGGGGATCATGATTATCGCCAGGGCGATGGCGCCGGCCAGGGTGGAGAAGCCGCGCATCGGAAGCACGACGACGGTGTAAGCAAAGATGCCGATTGTGATGGAAGGGATCCCCGTGAGAACGTCGGTGACGAAGCGAACCGCGGTACCCAGCCTGCCGCTGCCGAACTCTGCAAGATAGATGCCCGCTCCCACACCAACGGGGACCCCCATAGCCGAGGCCAGCCCCAACAGGATCAGTGTGCCCACAATTGCGTTGCCCATGCCGCCGCCGGTCTCACCCACCGGCTTGGGCAGGTGGGTGAAGAACTCTGGGTTCAGCGCGGAGCCGCCCTGGATCAACACGTACCCCAGGACATTGAACAAGAAGCCGAGGGCTACCAGCGTGCTGAGCATGGCCAGCCCAAGCATGACCCCGTTGGTCAGCTTGCGGCGCAGATGGAGGTTCGTCGCCATCCCGTCACCCTCCTGTCGGGCCATAGGCCACACGCCACACCAGCAGCCGCGCAAGGGCGTTGAGCAGCAGTGTCACACCAAAGAGCACCAGACCAATCTCGACGAGAGCAGACAGGTAGAGCTCGTAGGTGGCCTCGGTAAACTCGTTGGCTATCACGCTGGCCATGGTGTACGACGGTGCGAACAGGGAGGCCGAGATCTCCGGCCGGTTGCCGATCAGCATCGTGACCGCCATGGTCTCGCCCAGGGCGCGCCCCAGCCCGAGAATGAAGGCCCCGAAAATCCCGGAGTTGGCATAGGGCAGCACTGCCAGCCGAATGGTCTCCCATCGGGTTGCACCCAGCGCCAGCATCGCCTCCCGCTGGGTGTTGGGGACGGCGCGCATCACGTCCCTCGACACGGCAGTGATGGTTGGGATGATCATTATGGCCAGGATCAGACCGCCTGCCAGCAGCCCGACCCCATACACGGGTCCCTTGAAGAGGGGCAGGAAGCCGAGGGAGTTTCCCAGCATGGGCTCCAGAGAGGACCGGAGCCATGGAGCCATCACGAAGATGCCCCACAGCCCGTATACGACGCTGGGTATCGCCGCGAGCAGTTCGACCATGAAGGAAACCGGACCGCGAAGCCAGTTGGGAGCGAGCTCGGACAGGTAGATCGCCGCGCCGATGCTGATCGGGCCTCCGATCGCCAGCGCGAGGAGTGAGGATACCAGAGTCCCATAGATGAAGGGCAGGGCGCCGAACTTCTGGAAGACCGGGTCCCAGGTGGTGCCGGTGAGGAAGTCGAACCCGAACTTCTGGATCGACTGCATAGAGCTGTCGATCATCTTGAAGACGATCAGCCCAACCAGCAGCAAGATACCACAGGCGAGGGCCGTCACCACCGACTTGAAGACCCGGTCACCCAGGTTGGCGGGCCGACCCCTGGCAGCGGTCGCTCCGACCCTGCCGGTTTGGCCCTGAGTATTGACCATAGTGCCTCCGACCTCATTACGCCATGCTGAGCGGCTGCGGAGTCCCTCGCCCTGCCTGCGTCAAGTTACTCCGCGCCACTCTGTGTGCTGGCTCTTCTTTGGATCCCCCTCTTGGATCGCTCCTGGCTGGGGCAAGGGGGCCGCCCTAGCCATCGTCCACGTTACCTCAGTGGCTTTCCCTGGAAGCTGATCGAGTTGATCTTGGCCTCGGCCTTGGTCACAACCTCGGCGGGAAGCGGGGCGTACATCAGATCCTTGGCGTACTGCTCCCCGTCGTGAATGCCCCACCAGAGGAAGTCCACCAGCGCCTTGGCCTTGGCGCCGTCGGTCTGGTTCTTGTAGACCAGCAGGTAGGTGTATCCACATATCGGATAGGACTTCTCGCCCGGGGCGTTCACAATCGAGACCCTGAGATCCTCGGGCATCTTGGAGGCGGCGCCGGAAGCGGCGGCGGTGGTGGAGTCGAGGCTGGCCTCGACGAACTGCCCGGCGGCGTTCTTGACCAGGGCGAAGGTCAGCTTGTTCTGCACGGCGTAGGCGAGCTCGACGTAGCCGATGGATCCGGGCGTCTGCTTGACCTGGCCTGCCACGCCCTCATTCCCCTTGGCGCCGAGGCCGTTGGGCCAGTTGACCGAGGTCCCCATGCCGACCTTGCTCTTCCAGTCGGGGCTCACCGTACTCAGGTAGTCGGTGAAGATGTTGCTTGTGCCGCTGCCGTCGGAGCGGTGCACCGTGGCGATATCGGTGGCCGGCAGCTTCACGCCGCTGTTGTCGGCAACTACCTTGGGTTCGTTCCACTTCGTGATGGTGCCCAGGAATATGCCGGACAGGGTTTCTGGGGTCAGCTTGAGTCCCTTTTCCACGCCATCGATGTTGTAGATCACCACCGCGGGGCCCATCGTGGCTGGAATGTGGAGGATGTCGCCGCCCGCCGCCTTGATCTGGTCGTCGGACATGGGGGCGTCACTCGCACCAAAGTCCACTGTCTTCTGGGTTATCTGCTGGATGCCGGCGCCGGACCCCACGGACTGGTAGTTGATCCTGACGCCGAACTTCTGGCTGTAGACGTCGAACCACTTGGAGTACAGGGGGTAGGGGAAGGTCGCGCCCGCACCCGTGAGCTCCTTGGCGCCGGCCACGGACGGAGCTGCAGCGGAGGATCCGCTATTTGGAGCGGCGGACTTGCCGTCCGGTGCCGCCACCGGGGCCGCTCCACCGCTGCAGGCCGCCACGCCAAACACCATGGCTAGAGCCAGCCCGCCCAGGGTCAGGCGCCTACGACCGGAGCGAACCGAAGCCGCGACAAGCATCACGATTTCGCCAGTACCTCTCGTCATTTTCTCCTCTTAATTTCCACAATTCATCTTCACGATGGATGATACTGCCTTCCGCTTAACACAGCCTCAACGAATTGTTAACGTCTCGTTAAAAGGTGCGGCGGTAAGCCGACTGCGCCTGGGATTCCGAGGGTCCCCTTGCACTCGCCGTCCACGCGGGGTAGCCTATTTAGGGTCCTCATTGGGGATATTTAGGATTCCTCTTTGGGGAGATAATGAAGACGGAGGGTTCTCCAATGAATGAAGAGACCGGACCGGAACCGGAGATCCAGCGGGTAGAGGGTTTCCCACTGCCGGAACCGGAGCAGACGACCGTGGGCACGGAACCGCTCCGCCCCGCGGAGATGATCCGCCTTCCAGCCAAGAAGAACCCGGTCCTCCAACAGCTGCTGGCGAACATCAATGCCGACGAGGACCTGCACACCCTGTGGCGCTGCCAGAACATCAACGCCGTGGACCGACTGGGCATGAGCGACCACGGTCCTATTCACATGCAGATCGTGGTGAACATCTCGCTGAGGATCCTTCGAATGCTGTTGGCCGCGGGGTTGGTGCCGGCGGTCGTGACGAACCACCATCTCACCAACGAGGATGCAGAGGTGGTAGTGGCGCTGGCCTCCCTGCTCCACGATGTGGGAATGTCCATAGATCGGGTTAACCACGAGGAGATGGGGATCTTCCTGGCCCACGGGAAGGCGATGGAGCTGCTGGATGGGATCTACCCTACGGTGCCAAAGCGGGTGATAGTCTCGGAAACCCTCCACGCCATCCTCAACCATCGGAGCGATGGCCATCCCCAAACGCTTGAGGCGGGCACGGTTCGGTTGGGCGATGCCCTGGACATGGCAAAGGGTCGCAGCCGCATCGCCTTCGAGACAGGGCACGTGAACATCCACGCCGTCTCCGCGGCCGCCATCGACAGCATCGAGATCGACGATGGGGAGACCAAGCCGGTCCGCATCACGGTGCACATGCTCAACGCTGCCGGCATCTTCCAGCTGGACGAGCTGCTGAAGAAGAAGCTGAAGAACTCCGGGCTGGAGCCGTATGTCGAGGTCTTCGCCAACGTTCTGGGCGAGTCGGACAAGCGGCTTTTCGAGACCTACCGTATCTAGTCCGCCCTTCGAAACGTAGAGCAGGCCCGCCACGACGGCGGTGAAGGAATCCACCGTAATCAGGCCGAAGCTGCCCACTAAGGATTGCCCTCATACTGATATACTGAGACGCATCCAACTTCGGCGGGAGAGGAGGGATAGAGGTGGACGACAGGGATCAGATTAATCGCTTGATTGCGAGTACGGGGGCCCTGTACGAGCGTGGCCACTACAAGTACTTTTCGGGGCTGCACGGCGCGGTCTACGTGGAGAAGGACCGTGTGCTGGCGAACGTTGAGGTGGCGAGCAAGCTGTGCTACCGGATTGCCAAGCACTACTTTGCTGACAAGATCAAGGTGGTTACCGGACCGTCGATGGGCGGGGCGATGATGGCGCCCTTCGTGGCCTACTACCTCGAACCGAAGGCTATTTCGGTCTATGCGGAGGGCGAGCGCGAGAACCGCTATTTCCGCCCCTCGGTTGTGGACATGATTGCCGGCAAGAGGGTTCTGGTGGTTGAGGATGTGCTGGACACCGGCGGCTCGGCCCTGAGAGTAATCGAAGCGGTGGAAAGCCACGGCGGTGAGGTGGTAGGAGTCGCTGCCATCTGGAACCGCGGCAACGTCAGCTTCCACTATCCCCTGTACTGTCTGATAGAGCATGAGACATTCGAGCCCGGCGATTGCCCGATCTGCAAGGCGGGCAAGATCCCCTTGGAGACCCCTACCGGGATCAAGTAGGATCGCGTCGGAAGGCATCGCATCCGACGGCAGCAGAGAGGCCCAGCTTAGAGTCGGGCCTCTCTGCTTTTATTCGATTGTCTATTCTGTTGCCGGGTTGACGGCCGTGAGGCGGGCATCCCGCCCATCCTCTTCAGTCGCCAAGAGGGTTCAGCCTCCGCTTCCTTACCAAGCAGAAGGCGTGCCAGGGAATTGGCTACGAAATCAAGAAGGGCGGTCCGATCGTCCCTTGCCCCGATCGGACCGCCCTTCCCTGCACTGGATCTTGTGTGGGCCTGTCAGCTAAGGCTTGACCACACTGCTAGACCTGCGTGTCGCTGCCTCGGACCTTGCCGACCATCTGGAAGGTCGCGCCCAGCACGAAGATCGCGGAGATTGCCAGCAGTCCTGCGGAGATGGGTCGCGTGAAGAAGATGGTGAAGTCTCCTCGGG
>Ga0209745_1000484_pt1 | contig 24041 bp, 28 predicted proteins | sample BarGraNGADG00312_FD_184495 | JGI IMG/M metagenome (GOLD analysis project Ga0209745, IMG submission 184495) | Arctic peat soil microbial communities from Barrow, Alaska - Barrow Graham LP Ref core NGADG0004-312 (SPAdes) (version 2) | ecosystem: Environmental > Terrestrial > Soil > Wetlands > Peat...
GCGTCGCCCGCTTCGAGAAGCGCTACGCCAAGAAGGACGCCAAGTAGCTGACTCACAGCGCCGGGTGCTCAGGGAGACCTGAGCCCCGGCGTTTGTCTTTCGGGGCTTCGTCGGTTCCGACAAGTTCAGCACAGGCAAGCTCAGCCAGCGTGTTGTCAATAATCGGTTAATGGATCAGAGGGAGTGGCATGTTCGAGGTTGCAACCGGGCTTCGTGAGGAGTTCGACAAGCTCGAGCAGCAGCTCGCCGACCCCGCCATTCACTCCGACCTGGCCGCCTCGCGCCGGGTGGGACGCCGCTACGCCGAGCTGAGCCCGATCGTGCGGGGGCTCGAGGCGCACGAGCGGCTGACCTCCGATCTTGGGGCGGCAAGGGACCTCGCAGAAGAGGACCCGGGCTTCGCAGAGGAGGCCGAGTCGATTGCGGCGGAACTGGCCACCGTCGAGGAACGGCTCACCCGGCTGCTCGCCCCACGCGACCCCAACGACTCGGCCGACGCCCTGATCGAGATCAAGTCGGGCGAGGGCGGTGAGGAGTCGGCGCTGTTCGCCGGCGACCTGTTCAGGATGTACAGCCGCTTCGCAGAAACCAAGGGCTGGAAGATCGAGGTCCTTGACGCCCAGGAGACCGACCTCGGCGGCTACAAGTCGCTCACTGTCGCCGTGAAGGCGACCGGTGCCCCTGACCCGGAGAACGCCCCGTACGGCGTGCTGAAGTTCGAGGGCGGCGTGCACCGCGTGCAGCGCGTGCCCGTCACCGAGTCGCAGGGACGCGTGCACACCTCCGCCGCCGGCGTGCTGGTGATGCCGGAGGTCGAGGCCACAGAGGTGCAGATCAACGACGACGACCTGCGCATCGACGTCTACCGGTCCTCCGGACCCGGCGGCCAGGGCGTGAACACCACCGACTCCGCCGTGCGCATCACCCACTTGCCCAGCGGCATCGTCGTGTCATGCCAGAACGAGCGCTCCCAGCTGCAGAACAAGGAGTCGGCGCTACGCATGCTCCGTGCCCGGCTGGTTGCCCGCGCAGACGAGGAGGCTGCCACCGCAGCGTCCGCAGCCCGCCGCTCGCAGGTGCGCACCGTCGACCGGTCGGAGCGGATCCGCACCTACAACTACCCGGAGAACCGCATTGCCGACCACCGCATCGGCTTCAAGGCCTACAACCTCGATCAGGTGCTTGCCGGGGACCTGACCGCCGTGATCTCCGCCCTGCAGGCCGCCGACCTCGCCGAGCGACTGGGCGGCGTCGAGGCATGACGGCGGTCAGCCAGTTGCTGGCCGACGGCGCCCGGCGCCTGGCCTCCACAGCCGAGGCGCGGACGCTGCTCGCGCACGCCGCCGGTGTCGCCCCGTCCCGGCTGCTGCTCCTTGACGCCGTCCCCGAGGCTGTTGCGGGCGACTACCGCGGGCTTGTGGAGCGCAGGGCGGGCGGCGAACCCGTGCAGTACCTGACCGGGCGGGCCTGGTTCCGCACGGTCGAGGTCGCGGTTGCACCGGGGGTGTTCATCCCGCGTCCGGAGACCGAGGTCATGACCGGCTGGGCCATCGAGCAGCTGCGGGCGCTGGGGGCGCACCCGGTCGTCGTCGAGTTGTGCGCAGGCAGCGGGGCGATCTCCGCAGCCATCGCCGCCGAGCGACCCGGTTGCCGCCAGTACGCCGTCGAACTCTCCCCGGAAGCAGCGCGCGCGGCCGAGGCCAACCTCGCCGGCACCGGCGTCGCCCTCGCCGAGGGTGACATGGCCGGGGCCTTCCCGGAGCTGGACGGCCAGGTCGACCTCGTGATCGCCAACCCGCCCTACATCCCGCTGGAGGCCTGGGAGCACGTCGCTGCCGACGTCCGCACCCACGAGCCCGCGCTCGCCCTGTTCTCCGGGATGGACGGCCTGGACGCCATGAAGGTTGTCGCCCGCACGGCCGCCCGGCTCCTGCGTCCCGGCGGCCTGGTCTGCGCGGAGCATGCGGAGGTGCAGTCGGAGAGTGCTGTCGCGGTGTTCGCCAGCACGGGCGCCTTCACCCGGGTTGGTGACAACACCGACCTGAACGACCGCCCACGGTTCGTCACCGCCGCCCGCGCCGGCAAGCTGGCAGGATGAGCGGCATGGCAAGGGTTTGGGACATCGCCGCCGAAGCGGACGCAGCGATCGATGCGGCGGTCTCCGCCGTCCTGGACGGGGCCTGCATCGTTCTGCCGACCGACACCGTCTACGGCATCGGCGCGGACGCGGCCTCCGGCCACGCAGTGCAGGGCCTGCTGGACGCCAAGGAGCGCGGCAGGGACATGCCGCCGCCGGTGCTGATCGCAGAAGTGGCGATGCTGCGCGCGCTGTCGGAGGAGGTGACCGACGACGTGCTGGCGCTGGCCGACGCGTTCTGGCCCGGTGCGCTGACCCTTGTTGTGAACGCCCACCCGCACCTCAAGATGGACCTGGGTGACCGCGGCGAGACCATCGCCGTGCGCGTGCCCGACCACGATTTCACCCGTGAGCTGCTGCGCGCGACCGGTCCGCTGGCAGTGAGTTCCGCCAACGTGTCCGGGCAGCCGGCAGCCACCACGATCGAGGAGGCAGAACGCCAGCTCGGCACGCGTGTCCGGGTGTACCTGGACGGGGGTCCCGCCGGCGAGGGTGATTCGTCCACGATCGTCGACCTCAGCAGCGGGACGCCGACCATCCTGCGCCAGGGACGCATCAGCCGGGCTGCGCTCGCCGCCGTCCTGCCGGCGCTGGCAGTACCTGAGCCAGTGCCAGTGCCAGTGCCAGAGCCAGAGCCAGAGCCCGAGCCGGATCCGGAGCGCAAGCCGCAGAACGAGCCCGAGAAGGCCGACAACGTGCTGGCGGACGACCCGCAGGACGCCCCCGATGCGTGAGTACCTGCTGGTGCTGCTCGTCTCGGCCGGGGTCACCTACCTGCTCAGCGGCCTGGCCCGGCGCCTCGCGTTCCGCTACAACGCCGTGGCCATGGTTCGCGACCGGGACGTCCACACCAAGCCGGTGCCGTACTTCGGCGGCGTCTCGATGTGGTTCGGCCTCGCTGCGGCACTCCTGATCGCCTCGAAGCTGCCTTGGCTCGGTGGCTTCCCCCAGGTCGCCCACGACGCCGGGGCCGTGCTGCTCGCCGGCGGGATCATCTGTGCGGTCGGCGTGATGGACGACATGGTCGAGCTGAATGCCCTTGCGAAGATCGCCGGCCAGTTGCTCGCAGCCGGCGTCGCCGTGCTCAACGGCGTCAAGGTCTACTGGATCCCGCTTCCGGACGCGATCATCTCCCTCGACGAGGGCAGCTCGATCGCTGTCACGTTGGTGTTCATCTTCGTCGCCGTCAACGCGATCAACCTCATCGACGGCCTCGACGGACTGGCTTCCGGAGTGGTCGCGATCGGCGCCGGCGCGTTCTTCACCTACGCCTACCTGCTTTCCAACGAACAGGAACTGGTGCGTGCAACAGCTTCCAGCCTGATCTCCGTCGCCACCGTGGGGGTGTGCCTCGGCTTCCTGCCGTACAACATCCACCGGGCCCGCATGTTCATGGGCGACTCCGGAGCGATGCTGCTCGGCTTCCTGCTGGCGACGGCGATGATCAGCCTCACCGGGCAGCTCGACCCGTCCCGCCTGAGCCGCTTCGGCGCGAACGCGCTGGCCGCCTACCTGCCGCTGCTGCTACCGCTGGCGGTGATGGCGCTGCCGTTCCTCGACCTCGTCATGGCCTACGTCCGGCGGACACTGGCCGGAAAGCTCTGGTACCAGGCGGACAAGCAGCACCTCCACCACCGCATGCTCAACCTCGGACACAGCCACGGCCGCGCCGTGGCATTGCTGTGGCTCTGGTCGGCGCTGGTGGCCTACGGAGTTGTACTGATCGGACTGTTGCCGCATCCCGTGACGTACGTTGCGTTCCTCGTCGGCATCCTGCTGGCCGCCTACCTGACCTGGGGTCGACGGGTCGTGCGTCCTGCCGATGGCTGAGCGTCAACCGGCCGCTCCCAGCGCCAAGGCACCGAGCGCGAACGCGATGCGAGCTCGGCGTCTGTTGGCCGGCGGGGCAGTGGGCGGTCATGCCGCGCTGGTGTCGTGCGTCGTGGCCTTCGGCATCGCCGGCGGTGTGCCGGGCGCGGTGTCCGCAGCCCTGGCCGGCGTGCTCACCGTCGCCTTCTTCACGATCGGTCAGGCCGTTCAGGTACTGGTTGCCGACGCCGATCCCCGCACCGTCCTGTTCGCCTCCATGGTGTCCTATATCGCCCGCGTCGGCGGGCTGGGGGCGCTGCTGGCACTCGCCCTCGCCAACGGCGACCGGTTCAAGGCGATGAACACCACAGCCGTCGCTGTGACCACGATCGCGGTCGTTCTCGGCTGGCTCGCGGCGGAGATCAGGGTCTTCTCGCGGCTGCGGCTACCCGTCTTCGACGAAACCGAGCGACCCTCGGACACCATGGACTGAAGTGGTGATTTCGGCGCGTTATGGCTGGTAAAGTCCGGAAGGCCATGGGTGAGCAGAGCGGAATGGACACCGGACTACGGGTTCTCAGCATTCTGATCTCCGGAACGATCTTCTACGGAGGACTGGGCTGGGTGTTGGATCGCTGGCTGCAGACATCCTGGTGCTTGCCAGTGGGGATCGTTCTCGGCACTGCTGCCGGGGTCTACCTGGTAATCGCGCGCTATGGACGGTCCGCTTGATCGACAGACAGGAGAGTGCATGCCCGGCCTGGTCGGTCTGCTGATCCCGCTTGAGTGGGCCGTGTGCCTCGGTGACGGAGCCGAGCACGCCGCTTTCCCGCCCGGCGTTTCCAGCTTCTGCTCGCGCGCCCTCCTGCCTGGTGTCCTGCCGACCTGGGTGAACAACCACCTCATCCAGGCGATCATCGGCGCAGCAGTGGTCATCGCCTTCTGGCTGTGGATGGCACACGCCCAGAAGGTCGTGCCGGGCCGCAAGCAATTCGTCGGCGAGTACCTGTACAACGTCCTGCGCAACACCATCGCCCGCGACATCCTCGGCCACGACTACCGCAAGTTCCTGCCCTATCTGGTCGCGCTGTTCAGCTTCATTCTCGTGAACAACCTCTTCGGTGAGTTCGTCCTGTTCATGTTCCCGACGTTCTCCAAGATCGGGTATGCATACGCGCTCGCACTGATGTCGTTCATCCTCTACAACGCGGCCGGCATCGCGAAGTCCGGCTTCTTCGGCTACCTGAAGAAGAGCACGCTGCCTGCTGGCGTGCCCAAGGCGCTGTGGGTCCTGATCATCCCGCTGGAGTTCCTCTCGAACTTCATCGTCCGGCCGATCACGCTGGCCCTGCGTCTCTTCGCCAACCTGTTCGCCGGGCACCTGGTGGTGCTGGTGTTCGTTGTCGGCGGGACCCTGTTGTTGGAGAGCGGTCAGGTGTTCCTGATCGCCGCCGGCGGAGTGTCGCTCATCTTCAGCTTTGCCATCTTCGCCCTGGAGATCTTCGTGGGTGTCCTGCAGGCCTACATCTTCACCGTCCTCACCGCCCAATACGTCTCCTCGGCCCTGGCCGAGGAGCACTGAGCAACGCCAAGTAACCCTCGAAAGGAAAGCGCACAATGCTCCCTCTGGAAATCGTCGGCTCCATGAACATGCTCGGCTACGGTCTTGCAACGCTCGGCCCGGGCCTCGGTGTTGCGTGGATCTTCTCCTCGGTGATCAACGGCACCGCCCGTCAGCCCGAAGCCCGCGGCGCCATGATGGGCACCGCCTGGATCGGCTTCGCCGTGGTTGAGGCGCTGGCGATCATCGGCATCGCCCTCGCCTTCGTCATTCAGTGAAGTTGGCCGGCATGTTGCTGGAGATCAACCTCGGACCGCTGCTTCCCGAGGAGCTTTCCGAGATCATCGCCGGTGCTGTCCTCTTCCTGATCGTCTGGTGGGTGGTCGCGAAGAAGGTGGTGCCGGTCTTCGAGAAGACGTACGCCGACCGCACCGCGGAGATCACTGGCGGCATAGAGAAGGCCGAGGCTGCCCAGAAAGAGGCTGCCGAAGCCCTCGCCGAGTACCAGGCACAGCTGGCAACAGCCAGGGCCGAGGCCGGACGCATCCGCGAGGACGCACGGGCGCAGGCCGTGACGCTCGCAGCGGAGATCCGAGTGCAGGCACAGGCCGATTCGACGAGGATGGTCGCCGCAGCGAAGGCGCAGATCGAAGCCGAGCGCAACCAGGTGATCCACCAGCTCCGCACGGAGGTCGGTGGCCTTGCCACCCAGCTCGCCGGACGGATCGTCGGGGAGTCGCTCGAGGACGACGAGCGGGCACGCCGCAGCGTCGACCGGTTCATCGCCGACCTCGAGTCGCAACCGGCGGAGAAGGCATGAACGCCGCCGCCGAGGCCCGGTCGTCCGAGCTCGACCGGGTGCTGGACGCCCAGGAGCAGAGCCCGGAATTGGCGGCGGAGCTCTTCGCCGTTACCGACCTGCTCGGCGGACAGGCGCAACTGCGCAACGCCATGGCCGACCCGACCGTCGCCGACGACCGCAGGAGCGAGTTCGCCACCGGCGTGTTCGGCAGCCGTATCGGCGAACCTGCCGCAGCGGTATTGGCTGCTGCGGTGGGCCTACGCTGGGGCAGCGGGTCGGGCCTGGTTGCAGCCATCGACCGCCAGGGCGTCCGCGCCCTGCTGGGACACGCGCAGGCGACGGGCACGCTGGATGCCGTCGAGGACGAGCTGTTCCGCTTCGGACGCACGGTGGTGGCCGATCAGGCCCTGCGCCGCGCGCTCGACGATCGGTCGGCTCCCGTGGCACTTCGCCAACAGCTGATTGGTGACCTGCTGGCTTCGCGTGCGAACGACGACACGGTGGCGCTCGCGCAGCGGGCGGTGTCGGCAGCAAAGCTGTCGTTCGAGACCGCTATCGAGGGTTACCTCACACTCGCTGCGGCAACGAGGGCACGGGCAATCGCAACGGTGACCGTCGCGCGTCCGCTGGCGCAGGAGCAGAAGGAACGGCTGCAGGCGGCGCTGGAGCGTCAACTCGGCCGGCAGGTGAACCTGCACGTCGTCGTCGACCCGTCCGTGGTCGGAGGCGCCCGCGTGCAGGTGGGCGACGAGGTGATCGAGGGCACTGTCGCCGGTCGGCTCGCGGCCGCTGAGAAACAACTCACCCAGTAGAGAACGAAAGCAGAAGGTGCACAAATGGCGGAACTGACCATCAGCCCCGAGGAGATCCGGGACGCGCTGGACAAGTTCGTGTCCAACTTCAACCCCGAGATCGCTTCCCGGGACGAAGTTGGCACCGTGGTGACCTCCGGCGACGGGATCGCCCGAGTCGAGGGGCTGCCGTCGGCGATGGCCAACGAGTTGCTGGAGTTCTCCAACGGCACGCTCGGTATCGCGCTCAACCTCGACGTCCGCGAAATTGGCGTCGTCGTGCTGGGTGACTCCGAGGGCATCGAGGAGGGCTCGGTCGTCAAGCGGACCGGCGAGGTGCTCAGCGTCCCTGTGGGCGACGGCTACCTCGGCCGCGTCGTGGACGCGATGGGCAACCCGATCGACGGCCTCGGCGAGTTGAAGGACATACCGGAACGACGGGCCCTGGAACTCCAGGCCGCCGGCGTCATGGACCGGCAGAGCGTGAGCGAGCCGCTGCAGACCGGCATCAAGGCCATCGACTCGATGACCCCGATCGGTCGCGGCCAGCGCCAGCTCATCATCGGCGACCGCAAGACCGGCAAGACCGCCATCGCGATCGACACGATCATCAACCAGAAGGCCGCCTGGGCAACCGGCGACGCCAAGAAGCAGGTGCGCTGCATCTACGTCGCGATCGGCCAGAAGGGTTCGACGGTCGCCGCGCTGCGCACTGTGCTGGAAGAGTCCGGCGCCCTGGAGTACACGACGATCGTGCACGCCCCCGCGTCCGACCCGGCCGGCTACAAGTACATCGCCCCATACACCGGCTCGGCCATCGGCCAGCACTGGATGTACCAGGGCAAGCACGTCCTGATCATCTTCGACGACCTCACCAAGCAGGCAGAGGCCTACCGGTCGATGTCGCTGCTGCTGCGCCGTCCACCGGGCCGCGAGGCCTACCCCGGCGACGTGTTCTACCTCCACAGCCGTCTCCTCGAGCGCTGCGCGAAGCTGTCCGACGAGCTGGGCGCAGGCTCGATGACCGGCCTGCCGATCATCGAGACGAAGGCCAACGACGTCTCGGCCTACATCCCGACGAACGTGATCTCGATCACCGACGGCCAGATCTTCCTGCAGTCCGACCTTTTCAACGCCAACCAGCGTCCGGCCATCGACGTGGGCATCTCGGTGTCCCGCGTGGGCGGCGCAGCCCAGGTGAAGGCGATGAAGAAGGTCTCCGGCACGCTGAAGATCGGCCTTGCGCAGTACCGCGACATGGAGGCCTTCGCGATGTTCGCCTCGGACCTGGACGCCACCTCGCGCCGGCAGCTGGACCGTGGTGCACGCCTGGTGGAACTCCTGCGCCAGCCGCAGTACAGCCCCTACCCGGTGGCAGAACAGGTGATCAGCGTGTGGGGCGGCACCACCGGCAAGTTCGACGAGGTGCCGGTGAACGAGGTGCTGCACTTCGAGCGTGAGTTCCTCGACTACCTGCGGCACAACACCAAGGTGCTCGACACGATCGCCGAGACCGGCGAGTTCACCGCTGACAGCGAACAGGCGACCGTCGAGGCCCTTGCGAAGTTCCGTGACCAGTACGTCAGCACCGATGGTCGTCCGCTCGTGAAGGGCGATCCTGCAGCGAAGGCGATCGAGGACGAGGATCTGATCCATGAGCAGATCGTGGTGAAGAAGAAGCGGAGCTGATCGGATGCCAGCCAGCCTGCGGGAGCTGCGACAGCGCCGGAAGTCGGTGACTTCGACCAAGAAGATCACCAGGGCGATGGAACTGATCGCGTCCTCACGGATCATCAAGGCGCAACAGGTCGCGGCGCGCGCCCTGCCGTTCACCCGCGAGCTCAACCGGGCGGTGTCCGCAGTGGCCAACAAATCGCGGCTCAACCACCCCCTGACAAGGGATGTCGAGAACCCGCAGCGGGTCGCTGTGTTGTTCATCACCTCAGACCGGGGCATGAACGGCGCCTACTCCTCCAACGTGATCAAGACCGTCGCCGGCGTGCGGCAGCGGCTTCACGAAGAGGGCAGGGAGATCGTCCGCTACGTCATCGGCCGCAAGGGCGTTGGCTTTCTGAAGTACCGGGGCCTGCCGATGGAGGCGCACTGGGAGGGCTTCTCCGACGCACCCACCTACGACCGTGCCGTCGAGATCTCCGACCGGCTGCTCGAGGACTTCCTCAAGCCGACGGAGGAGGGCGGGGTGGACGAGATCTGGGCGGTCTACACCCGGATGGAGTCGATGCTCACCCAGACGCCGCGTGTCCGCCGGCTGCTTCCCCTGGAAGTTGTCGAAGGGGTGCAGGAGTCGACCGATCCCGAGCACCCGGAACCGCTGTACCTGTTCGAACCCGATCCAGAGTCCGTGCTGGACGCCCTCCTGCCGCTCTACATCCGCAGCCGCGTCTGGTTCTACCTGCTGCAGTCGGCAGCGTCCCAGCTGGCCAGCCAGCAGCGTGCCATGAAGTCGGCGACCGACAACGCGCAGCAACTGATCGAAAGGCTGACCCGGGAAGCCAACGCCGCCCGGCAGTCCGAGATCACACAGGAAATCAGCGAGATCGTCGGTGGCGCGAGTGCGCTGGCCGACCTGACCGAAAACGACTAGGCAGACAGGCAACAGCGATGAGCGTGACTACGCAGACCCCGACCGACGCCGACACCGGTGCCGCGACCGGACGAGTAGCCCGGGTGATCGGCCCAGTGGTGGACGTCGAGTTCCCGGCCGACCACTTGCCCGACATCTACAACAAGTTGCTGATCGAGATCGACACCGGCGACGGCGACCCGCACACGATCGCGGCCGAGGTCGCGCTGCAGGTTGGCGACAACGTCGTGCGCGCGATCTCGCTGAAGCCCACCGACGGCATGCGCCGCGGCGCGAAGGTGTTCGACACCGGCGGCCAGATCACCGTCCCGGTCGGCGACGTGACCAAGGGCAGGGTCTGGAACGTGACCGGCGAGTGCCTCAACGAGGACAACACGTCCTTCGAGGTCAAGGAGCGCTGGCCGATCCACCGTTCGGCGCCTGCCTTCGACACCCTTGAGCCGCGCACCCAGATGCTGGAGACCGGCATCAAGGTGCTCGACCTCCTGACGCCGTACGTTCAGGGCGGCAAGATTGGCCTGTTCGGCGGCGCCGGCGTGGGCAAGACCGTGCTGATCCAGGAAATGATCTACCGGATCGCCCACAACTTCGGCGGCACCTCGGTGTTCGCAGGCGTCGGGGAGCGCACCCGTGAGGGCAACGACCTGATCGCGGAGATGATCGAGGCCGGGGTCATGAAGGACACGGCACTCGTGTTCGGCCAGATGGATGAGCCGCCGGGCACCCGCCTGCGCGTCGCTCTGTCCGCCCTCACCATGGCCGAGTACTTCCGCGACGTGCAGAACCAGGACGTGCTGCTGTTCATCGACAACATCTTCCGGTTCACCCAGGCCGGTTCCGAGGTGTCCACGCTGCTGGGCCGGATGCCGTCGGCGGTGGGCTACCAGCCCAACCTCGCTGACGAGATGGGCCAGCTGCAGGAGCGGATCACCTCGACTCGGGGCCACTCGATCACGTCGATGCAGGCCATCTACGTGCCTGCGGACGACTACACCGACCCCGCGCCGGCCACCACCTTCGCCCACCTTGACGCGACGACGGAACTCAGCCGCGAGATCGCTTCGCGTGGTCTCTACCCGGCAGTGGATCCGCTGTCCAGCTCCTCGCGGATCATGGACCCACTGTTCATCGGTCAGGACCACTACGACACCGCCACCCGGGTGAAGCAGATCCTGCAGCGCAACAAGGAACTTCAGGACATCATCGCGATCCTTGGCGTCGACGAGCTGAGCGAGGAGGACAAGATCATCGTTTCCCGCGCACGGCGCATCCAGCAGTTCCTGAGCCAGAACACCTACATGGCCGAGAAGTTCACCAACGTGGAGGGTTCGACCGTCCCGCTGAAGGACACCATCGAGTCGTTCAAGATGATCTGTGACGGCGAGGTCGACCACGTGGCAGAGCAGGCGTTCTTCAACGTCGGCGGCATGGACATGGTGATGGCGAACTGGGACCGCATTCAGAAGGAAGCCTGACGTGGCGGATGTGCTGCGGGTCGAGGTCGTCTCTGCCGAGGGCATCACGTGGGATGGTGAGGCGCTGAGCGTCATCCTCCGCACCACCGAGGGCGATCTCGGCGTGCTGCCCGGTCACGAGCCGTTCCTCGCAGCCCTGGTGCCCTGCGCTGCGGAGGTACTGACCGCGGACGGTAATCGTGAGGTGCTGGCCCTCGACGGCGGCTTCATCTCCGTGGCGGACAACCGGGTGTCGGTGCTGTCGCAGTTCGCGAAGGTGGCGAAGGAGATCGACCTCAAGGCCGCCGAGCATGAACTGGCAGCGGCCGAGAAGCGCCTCAACGCCGGCGAGCTGGACGACGAGACCCGTCAGCACTACCTGCGGGCCCAGGCCCAGGTGCGCGCGGCCACGCTGGCCAAGCAGTCGAACTAGACGGCGAACTCAGGGCGGAGCGCGGATGGACTGGCTGGGCATCACCGAACTGGTGGCGCTGACGCTGGTCGTCCTGTTGCTTGTCCCGGTGCTGTTCCTCGGCGTACGCCGCCGCTGGCTCTCGCGTCAGGGCGGTCTGTTCGACTGTTCCGTGCGGCTGTCCACCGAGACGCAGGGCACCGGATGGGTGCTGGGCGTCGCGCGTTACTCCGGGGACAACCTGGAATGGTTCCGGGCGTTCTCGATCTCGCTGCGTCCGCGGATGATCTTCCCGCGGTCGCAGTCGCATGCCGGCGCCCAGCGGGAACCGGACCCGATCGAGTCCGTCCTGCTGTATGACGACCAACGGATCCTGCGGCTCGAACTCAGCGACGGGCGCTCCTGGGAGGTGGCCATGGCCGTGGCCTCACTCACCGGGCTGCTCAGCTGGCTGGAGTCGGCTCCGCCCGGGGCCCACTACCGGTGATGCGGTTCCGGCGGCGGGCGGCCTTCGGGTCAGCGATCTCGCGGTCCCTGCCGGGCACCCACAGAACCTCTCCGGCCTCCTGCCCGATGACACGGGCGAGGATGAACAGCAGGTCAGAAAGCCGGTTCAGGTAGCCCAGCGCCAGCAGGTTCACCCCGCCGGGACGCTCGTCGCTGGTCTGCTCGGTGCCGTACAGCTCCGCAGCCACCCACCCCGCTCGCTCGGCCCTGCGGACGACACTACGGGCGAGGTGCAGCAGGGAAGCTGTCTGCGTGCCGCCGGGAAGGATGAACGAGCGCAGCGGCGGCAGCGGGTCGCCGAACTCGTCGCACCAGCCCTCGAGGCGGTCGATGTTGGGCTGGATGATCCGCAGCGGCTCGTACGGCGGGTTCGCCACCTTTGGGTTGGACAGGTCGGCGCCACAGTCGAACAGCTCGTTCTGGATGTGGCGCAACACCTCGCGCACGCGCTCCGGCAGGTCTGCCTGGGTGGTGACAAGCCCCAACAGCGAGTTCGCCTCGTCCACATCGCCGTAGGCGTCAACACGCGGGTCGGACTTCGTCGTCTCGGACAGGTCAGAGAGCCGCGTCCTGCCGGCGTCTCCGGTGCGGGTGTAGATGCGGGTGAGGTTGACCATTGGTCCACGATATCGGTCTCCGATGCCCGAACCCGATCCCCAACGCTCCCTGAGCCTGACGAAGGTTCGCGCGAACCGCGTGCGGCAGCTGTGGCACCCTGTTGGGGTGAAGAAGTCGATCCTGCTGCTGCCCCTGATGCTCCTCGCCGCCGTCCTGAGCGCCTGCTCAGGCCCGGCTCCAGTGCCAGCCACACCGGCTGCCCCGGCGTCGTCCGCCGCGACCGCCGCGTCGTCTGCACCCGCCTCCGGCGCCGGTGCGGCCTGCACCTACACGGCAGCAGGAACGGCAGCCAAGAAGGTCAACCTGCCACCCACCTCCGGTGTGGCCAATAGCGGCATCGCCACGGTCACGCTGAAGCTCAACGACAAGGCGCTCACGCTCACACTCGACCACGAGCGCACCCCGTGCACCACGAACTCCTTCCTCTCGCTGGTTTCGCAGGGCTACTTCGACGGCACGTCCTGCCATCGGCTGGCCGACTCGGGCATCTTCGTGCTGCAGTGCGGCGACCCCACAGCGACGGGCACCGGTGGCCCCGGCTACCAATTCGCAGACGAGCTGACCGGTGAGGAGACGTACCCCGCCGGGACGCTGGCCATGGCCAACGCGGGCGCGGGAACCAACGGCTCACAGTTCTTCATCGTCTTCGGCGACACCAAGCTCGACCCGAACTACACCGTCTTCGGCGCGGTGGATGCGGCGGGCCTGAAGGTCGTCAAGGCCATCGCCGCCGGCGGGCAGGACGGCAGCTGGGGCGATGGCACCGGCAAGCCGAAGCTGCCGGCCGTGATCACCTCGGCTACGGTCGGCTGACCCCGGCCCCCAGTTCGGCGGCGACGGCGACGGCGAGCAGGGCGTCGATCACAGCCTGGGGCTGGTCGGCATGCACCCAGTGCCCGGCGTCGGCCACGACGCGGTGACGGACGGCGGGGAAGAGTCGGGTCATGATTGCCGCATGTTCGGGCTTGACGTAGTCGGACCGCTCGCCGGTCAGCCACAGCACTGGTCCGGGGTACGTGGCGTCCCCAGTGTCGGGCCAGTCACCGATCTGCTGCAGGGAGTCCCCGAGCATCGCGAGGTTCTGCTGCCAGTGCCAGCCGCCCTTGCGGCGAAGGTTCTGCAGCAGGAACAACCGCACGGCGTCGTCGGGAACGGCTGCGCGCATGCGCTCGTCGGCGTCGGCCCGGGAGGTGAGCGCATCAAGGTCGAGGGATCTCATCGCAGCGACCAGCGGGGTGAAGGTGTGCACCTGGTCGGAGGCGCCCGGGGCGATGTCGATCACGACGAGGGCAGAGACCAGCTCCGGGTGGTTGAGGGCCGTGAGCATGGCCACCTTGCCGCCCATCGAGTGACCCACGAGGATCAGGTTCGCCGCAGAGCCGAGCCGCAGGTCGATCTCGTCGGCGACGGCCTTTGCCATGCCGGGGTAGGAGAACGTCGGCGTCCACGCGCTCTGGCCGTGGTCGGGCAGGTCGAACAGCACCGACGCAAAGTCCGCCGCGGCCAGTGCCTGTGCCACCTGGCTCCAGTTGCGGCCACGGCCGAACAGCCCGGGCAGGAAGGCGAAGCGGGGACGGCCGTCGCCGACCAGTTCGGTGTGCAGGCCGGCCATCAGCGCCTCCGCTGCCAGCACGAGGTATGCCAGTGGCGCCGTTCCTCGACCGCCGAGGTCGACCCGATGCTCGCCTCCCGCGGCCAGGTGACCACGTGGGCGGCGCCGACGGCCACGGGCTGGCTGCAGCCGGGACAGGTGTAGGTCTTCGTCGAACCGTCGGCGGGCATGGTCTGAACCATCCACTCGCCGTCGGCCTTGGCCTCCATGCGGGCGAAGGCGCCGGTCGACAGCGGTCGGGGCACGCGCAGGTGCTTCGAGGGTCGCTTGGCCATGTCTGCAGTCCTATCCAACCCCGGTGCCGCGAGGCAAGTTGGCAGGCGTTCGCCGGTGTAGGTTGTGCGGGTGCGCCTGTTGATTGCCCGCTGCCAGGTCGACTATGCCGGACGCCTCACCGCACACCTCCCGATGGCCACGCGGCTGATCATGGTGAAGGCGGACGGGTCGGTGTCGATCCATGCCGATGACCGCGCCTACAAACCGTTGAACTGGATGAGCCCGCCGTGCACGCTCACCGTCGGACCACCACCGGAAGTGGCGGATTCACCGGACCTGGCGGAGCGGGTGCTCACCGAGGTCTGGGAGGTGCGCAACAACGACGGCGACACCCTGCAGATCTCGATCGCTGAGGTCTTCCACGACACCGACCACGAGCTCGGCGTCGACCCCGGCCTGCAGAAGGACGGTGTCGAGGCTCACCTGCAGGTGCTGCTGGCCGCGAATCCGGCAGCCTTCGGCGCCGGCTGGACGCTGGTGCAGCGGGAATACCTCACCCCGATCGGGCCGGTGGACCTGCTGTTCCGTGACCACTCCGGCGCCTACGTTGCCGTGGAGGTGAAGCGCCGCGGCGAGATCGATGGGGTGGAGCAGCTCACCCGCTACCTCGCTCTCATGAATGCCGACCCGCGGCTGACCCCCGTCCGCGGGGTGTTCGCAGCCCAGCTGATCAAGCCGCAGGCCCGCACGCTGGCCGGCACGCGCGGCATCGACTGCGTCCTTGTGGACTACGACGCCCTGCGCGGCCTGGACAACGCAGAGGACCGCCTCTTCTGATCACAAGCTGTGAGTTGGACGGCGACATCACCGCTCAACTCACAGCTTGTGAGCGCCTAGGTGCGGTTCAAGTGGGGTACCAGCACCTCGCGGTAGAGCAGCAGCAGCGCAGCCGTCGTCGGGATGGCGAGGACGGCTCCGACGAACCCGAGCAGCAGGCCACCGGAGATGGCCGCGAGCATCACCAGCACGGCCGGGATCTGCACCGAGTGCGAGAAGATCCTCGGCTGGATGACGTAGGCGTCGAACTGCTGGTAGGCAAGGAAGAAGATCAGGGTGATCAGCCCGGTGGTGGGCGAAGACGAGAACGCGATGATCGAGACAATGATCATCGAGATGGTGGTTCCGACCAGCGGGACGAAGGCGAACATCCCCACGACGACGGTCAGCGCGAGCGCGTACTGGGTCAGCCCGACGATGTTCAGGAACAGGTAGGAGACGCTCATCGCGATCAGCACAACGATGAACAGGCCGGACACGTAGCCGCCGACCCGCTTGAACATCTCGTTGGCCAGGTACTTCACCCGCGGACGCCGCGAGGAGGGGGCCAGTTGGTAGATGACCTCCTTGATCGTCGGAAGCGTCGTCAGGAAGTAGAGCGTGAGCACGGTGGTGATGATCACGGAGAACACCGTGCCGGCCACCACCTGGCCTGCCCCGACCAGGCCGCCGAACAGGCCACTGAGCAGCTCCCCCGAGGCCAGGTAGGTCACAGCCTTGCCGATGATGCCGTATTGGGCGTCGAGAGCGGCGATCTGGGGGTTCTGGCGCAGGTTCTCAAGGTAGTCGGGCGCCTGGACCAGCAGCCGGTTCACCTGCTCGCTGACCACGGGAACCAGGGCCCAGCCGGCCAGCGCGAGGAGCGAAATCGTGATGAGGGCGACAAGGAGCACTGACACTCCGCGACGCACGCCACGGTGGTGGAACCACTCGACGAGGGGGTTCAGCCCCAGCGCGATGGCCAGGGACAGCATGACCAGCACGATCACCGTCTTCAGCGAGATGACCGTCAGCACAAGCCCGTAGGCGGCCAGCGATCCGACGGTGAGGAAGAACCCGATCTGGAACGGGTTGCGATCCAGCAGCGAGACCCGATGCTCGGCGCGCGCGCTGAGGCCGTCGGACAGATCCGGGGGCGTCGGCTGGGTGGTGCGGCGCCACTTGCGCAGCCAGCTGCGGGTTTGCGGAGGCGCCGACGGCGTCCCCGCGGATCGTGGCGTCGGCACCTGGGCGCCGGCCGGGGCGCCCGGCGCCGGTGCCGGTTCGTGGCCCAAGGGTGGTGTGGTCACTGCGGCGGTTCTCCATCCCCGTAGTCGACGGCACTGGAGCCGGCGAGCGCCGAGAGTTCACCCAGCTGGGCGACGATCGCCTTGCGGCGTCCGATCAGGAGTGCGATCTCGGCCTCGAGATCGGCCTTCTGCTTCTGGCTGCCCTCCAGGATGGCTGCGCGCAGGGCCCGGGCGCGGTTGTCGGCCTCCTGCAGGACCGCAGCGGCCTCGGCGCGGGCGGCTGCCACGATCCCGGCGGCCTCCGCACGGGCAGCCTCGCGTCGCTGCTCCCAGGTGAGGGCGTCGGCGTCGAGGCCGGCGGCGTGCTCGGTCATGCGCTGGCGGGCATGGTCGAGCAGATCCTCCAGCTCCGCGGTCGTGGCCTCGTGGGCAGCCTTGACGTCGGCCAGCGCTGCTTCCTTCTCCGTGACAACGCTGAGCCGGTGCTCGGTGGCTTCCCGTTCGGCAGCCACCATCTTGGTCTCCGCGGCGAGCTGGGACTCCCGCTGGATCAGTTCTGCCTTCGCCGAGGCTTCTGCCAGCAGCTCTGCAGCCTGCTGCCGGGCGAATTCGACAGCGGCCGCTCCCTCGTCCCGTGCAGCCTGGAGCTCGAGGGCCGTCTGTTCGCTCAGCCGCCGACGGATGGCGTGCAGCTCGTCGGTCGAGGTGGCCTGTGCGGCGTCGAGGGCGAGCCTGGCCTCGACTCCGGTCTTCTCTGCCTCGGCCTCGGCGGCTGCCATGATGTGGCGGGCCCGGTGCTCTGCGGTGGTCACCAGCTCCTCAGCCTGCGCCTCGGCGGCGCGCAGCAGGCCGCGGGTATGCGCCCCGAGCTGTTCGTAGTCGGTATCGCCCACCCTGGTGCCGGCGTCGCGCAGTTGCCGGTGCTGCTCCCGGACCTGGGCCTTGGCCCGGGCCAGTTGCGACTCCACCTCGCGCACGTAGGCGTCCACCGCGCCGCGGTCGTAGCCGCGCAGGGCCTGGGGGAAGCCGTGGACGGCTGACGCCGTCTCGTCGAAGAGGTCGAGGCCGGAGGTGTCTTCTGGTGCCACGTCGATTTCCCCTTTCGCTCAGGCTTAGATGCTACTGGCCCGGTCCCGCAGGGGAACCGGGTCAGTGCAATGGGTCCTCGATCAGTGGGCGGCGGGCTCGACCAGCTCGAGCAGCACCCCACCGACGTCCTTCGGGTGGGCGAAGTTGATGCGGGAACCGTGGGTGCCGCGCTTGGGCTCCGGGAAGAGCAGCCGGACGCCACGCTCGCGCAGGGTGGCCGAGACGGCATCCAGGTCCTTGACCCGGTAGGCGAGCTGCTGCATGCCCGGACCGCCCTTGGCAAGGAACTTGCCGATGGCGGAGTCGTCGCGCAGCGGGGCGAGGAGCTGGATCTGAGCGTTCTCGGCGCCCTGGTCGCCGGTGCCGATCATGGCCTCCTCGACACCCTGCTCCTCGTTGGTCTCGCGGTGAAGCACCCGCCAGCCCATTACTTCCGTGTGGAACTTGATGGCATCGTCAAGGTTCGGCACAGCGAGCCCGACATGGTCGATGCACACAAAGAGATCGTCGTTGTTCATGGCTCCAGCTTTTCACATTTGGTCAGGCCAGAACTGCGTCGACCACCTGTTTGGCCTCTGCCTGAACCTGTGCAAGGTGCTCGGGGCCTCGCAGGGACTCTGCGTAGATCTTGTAGACGTTCTCCGTGCCCGAAGGCCGGGCCGCGAACCATGCGGAGGCTGTCGTCACCTTCAGCCCTCCGATGGCCGCGCCGTTGCCCGGCGCGTGGGTCAGGATGGCGGTGATGGATTGGCCGGCGAGCTCTGTCGCCGTCACGTCGGACGCGCTGAGCCTGCCCAGCTTTGCCTTCTGCTCGCGCGTCGCCGGAGCGTCCACCCGGGCGTAGCTGGACGCGCCGAACCGCGCCTCGAGATCGGCATAATGCTCGCTCGGGCTCTTCCCGGTGACGCCCTTGATCTCGCTGGCGAGCAGGGCCAGCAGGATGCCGTCCTTGTCCGTGGTCCAGGTGGAGCCGTCACGGGCGAGGAACGATGCGCCGGCGGACTCCTCGCCGCCGAAGCCCAGCTCGCCGCTGGTCAGGCCGGGCACGAACCACTTGAAGCCCACGGGCACCTCCACCAGCCTGCGGCCGAGGTCGGCCGCCACCTTGTCGATGAGGGAGGAGGACACCAGGGTCTTGCCGATGCCGGCATCGGGGCGCCAGTTGGGGCGGTGGCTGAACAGGTACTGGATGGCAACGGCCAGGTACGCGTTGGGATTCATCAGGCCGGCGTCCGGGGTGACGATGCCATGCCGGTCGGAGTCGGCGTCGTTGCCGGTGGAGATGTCGTAGCGGTCGGCGTTGGCGATCAGGCTGGCCATCGCGTACGGCGAGGAGCAGTCCATGCGGATCTTGCCATCCCAGTCGAGGGTCATGAACCGCCACGTCGGGTCGACCGTCGGGTTGATCACGGTCAGGTCGAGGCCGAGACGTTCGGAGATGTACTGCCAGTACTGGACGGCCGCGCCGCCGAGTGGGTCGGCTCCGATATGGACGCCGGCAGAGGCGATCGCGTCCAGGTCGATGGCATTGCGCAGGTCCTCGCAGTAGGCCCCCAGGTAGTCGACGCGGGTGACGTCGGCCGCGGCGCGCTCGTACGGGGTGCGCTGGATCGCGCCGGGGTTGCGGAGCAGTTCGTTGGCACGGGCTGCGATCACGCTGGTGGCGTCGGTGTCGGCAGGGCCACCGTGCGGCGGGTTGTACTTGAAGCCACCGTCGCGCGGCGGGTTGTGCGACGGGGTCACGACGATGCCGTCGGCGCGGGGGCCGTCATGGGTCTTGTTGTAGACGATGATCGCGCGGGAGACCGCGGGCGTCGGGGTGTAGTCGGCGTCGTGCTCTGCGCGAATGGTGACGCCGTGGGCGTGCAGCACCTCGATGGCGGTGCGCCAGGCGGGGCCGGAGAGGGCGTGGGTGTCCTTGCCGATGTAGAGCGGCCCGGTGATGCCTTGGCCAGCGCGGTATTCGATGATCGCCTGGGTGGTAGCGGCGATGTGCGCGTCGTTGAACGCCACGTCGAGGCTGGAGCCGCGGTGGCCGGAAGTGCCGAACACCACCTGCTGGTCGGGGTCTTCAGGGTTCGGGACGAGGTCGTAGTAGGCGCCGATCACGGTGTCGACGTCGATGAGATCCTCGGGCAGTGCAACCTGCCCAGCGCGTTCATGAGCCATGGGGCCATCTTGCCGTGTGCGGCCCCCGGGTGGGGAGCGCGGTGGCAACATTCGCCGCCGTGCCGAACCGGCTGGCAGAATGCTGCACGTGACACCTGCAGGTTTGAACCCGTCCCGCGCCGTGGATCTGTCCGGCATCGTTGCTGCAGCGAAGGCCCCGCCGCCACCGCCTGGAGCAAGCTTCGTGGTCGAGGCCGACGCCACGACCTTCGAGGCGGTGCTGGCCGAGTCGGTGAAGTACCCGATCGTGCTGGAGCTGCACTCGCCGCGCGCGAACGCCCAGGATCTTTCCGACGCCCTTGCAGCGCTGGCCAACGAGGCCGGGGGAGCGTGGTTGCTGGCCCGGGTGGACGTCGACGCCAACCCGCAGATCGCGCAGGCCTTCGGCATCCAGGCCGTTCCTGCGGTGTTGGGCGTCATCGGTGGTCAGCTGGCACCGCTCTGGCAGGGCACGAAGACCAAGGAGGAGGCGAACGCCTTCATCGCGCAGTTGCTGCAGGCAGCCAGTGCCAACGGCATCGTCGGACGCGCCCAGCCCGTGAGCGTTGACGCCGCCGCGGGGCCCGATCCTCGCTTCGCCGCCGCGGACGCGGCCCTCGCAGAGGGCGCCTTCGACCAGGCGGTCGCCGAGTTCGACAAGGTGCTCGCCGTCACTCCGAACGATCCCGAGGCGAAGGCTGGACGCGCTCAGGCGTCGCTGCTGTCCCGGGTCGCCACGGTTGACCCGGCCGAGGTGCTCACCAAGGCTGCGGCAGCCCCGACCGACCCGGAAGCCCAGCTGGCGGCCGCTGACGCCGAGCTGATGGGCGGCGCGACGCAGGTGGCGTTCAACCGGCTCATCGAACTCATCCGCAACACCTCGGGTCCGCAGCGCGAGACCGTCCGCCTCAGGCTGTTGGAGCTGTTCGAAACGATCGGCCCGGCCGATCCTGCCGTGCTGAAGGCCCGTCGCGACCTGATGAGCGCCCTGTTCTAGCGGGAACCCACACGACGGGGGGAAGATCCGGAGTGGAATCGTTCACTTTCACCAGCGCGCTGTGGCGCTGGGCCGCTCAGGACGCGTGGCGGTTCGTCACGCTCCCCGAAGAACTCTCGGAGACCATCCGGCTCACCTCCGGCCCCCCCAAAGGCTTCGGGTCCATACGGGTGGCGGTGACAGTCGGTGCAACCTCCTGGCGAACATCGGTGTTTCCCGATACCGAATCACACTGTTACGTCCTGCCGATGAAACGGGCCGTCCGCCAGGCCGAAGACCTCCAGGACGGCGACCTTGTCACCGTGACGGTGCAACCGCTGGACGCGTGACGGGTGACCTGAGCGAACCACTCGACCCGCGTGGGTTGGCCGAAGGCGCAAGCGAACCGCACTGGCTGAAGCGCGACACGCCGGAAACCAGCAGAAGTCGGCGTTGCCAGCGCGATTCGGCTCGCCCATGCCCCCGATCAGGCGATGCAGAGGCAGAACGGGTGGCCCGCCGGGTCGAGGTAGACCCGGAAGGTAGTGCCCGGCTGGTGCTCGGCCTTGGTGGCACCGAGCTTCAGCACGGCAGCCTCGCCCTCCTCGAGGTTTTCCACCGAGATGTCCAGGTGCATCTGCTGTGGCACCTCCTGCGTCGGCCACTGCGGTGCCTGGTAGTCCTCCTCAACCTGCTGGAAGCAGATGACCTGTCCGTAGTCGGCCCGGATCTCGGCCCAGTCCGAATCCAGGTCGACCTTCCAGCCGAGGATCTCGCCGTAGAACGTGGCGAGCCGGCCCGGGTCGGGGCAGTCGATGACAACGCTCGGGAATGCTCCTATAGCCATAAGGCCACCCTAGGTGCATCGTCCGACACCCCGTATGGGCAGAACCTCGGTCAACGTGGGCATGCCAAAGGCCGGTTCCGGGGCTGGAACCGGGCCAGTACGGAGCTGACGGACCTGAAGCCGCGCCTGCCGCTTGGCGACCTGCGCCTGCTCCAGCACACCGAGCGCGGCACCCGCGTCCAGCCCCGACATATCCACATAGTCGAACATGTGATCTATTATCACAGGCCCCACTAACAGTGCCGCTTCAGCTGATCCGCTCGCCAGCCTCGAGGTAGAGCGTGCGTCCCTCCCCGCGGGCGGCTAGCGCCGCCCGCAGCCGGCCCTGAGCGAACGGGGCCATCGTGGCGATCGCCGCCTCGGGTGCGAGCCAGTGCACAGCGCGGATCTCCCGACCATCCGGACGCAGCCGTGCGATCGAGAAGTCGGCCAGCTCGCAGCCGTCGAAGATCAGCTCGACCGCGTCCTCCCAGCCCAGGTAAGGGGCCAGCCAGTCGACAACGAGCAGTCGGCCGACGCTGACCGAGTGGTCGAGTTCTTCCTCCACCTCCCGGATCAGCCCGACCCGCGGGCTCTCACCGACCTCGAGAATGCCGCCGGGCAGTTCGAAGTCGGGCTTGAAGGTTGTCTCAAGGATGCAGACCCGGCCAGAGGAGTCGGTCAGCAGCAGGTGGCTGATCAGCCGCTTGCGGGGCGTCACCGTGTTCATCACTGCGGTGAACCCGAGCCGTCCGGACGTGTCGTCGCTACGCAGCCGCCCGTACTGCAGCTCGTCGACGGGTAGTCCGCCGTCGAGCCTGCGCTCGCGCGCCGTCCCCTCGAGCCGGAACCCGGCCCGGTGCAGTGCCCGCCGCCGGACGCTGTCGGTCGCGGCGATCGCCACCTCCACGCGCCGTACCGTGGCGTCCTCGAATGCGAGCGCACATGATGTCACCAACAGCAGGTCGTAGCGCTCACGCGCATCGTCGCCGGAAAAGTCGAGCACCGCGACGCCGTCGACGACTGTGAACGGCAGCGCGTCGCGGATCACTCCCCGCCGGCGTACTCGAAGTACACCGCGCCCAGCGGGGGAACGACGACAATCGCGCTGGCAGGCAGCCCGTTCCAGCCCTCTTCGGTGGCCTCGACCTGGCCGAGATTTCCGTGCGTGCCGGAGCCGTCGTAGATGCCCGAGTCGGAGTTCAGGATCTCCTTCCACACCCCGGCCTTCGGCAGGCCGATGCGGTAGTGCGTCCACGGCTCGGAGGAGTAGTTCACGACGATGGCGATGTCATGGCCGTCGTTGTCGCTGCGCAGCCAGGAAAACGTGTTGGCTCCGGCGTCGTCGGCGTTGATCCAGCGGAAGCCGGCCGGGTCGGCGTCCAGCTCCCACAGGGCGGGATGGCTGCGGTAGAGCTCGTTGAGGTCCTTCAACAGCCGTTGCAGGCCGTGGTGCCCCCACAGGTCGGTGACCCACCACTCGAGGCTGGCCGACTCGTTGAACTCGGTGCGCTGACCGAATTCACAGCCCATGAAGATCAGTTTCTTGCCGGGAAATGCCCACATGTAGGAGTAGAAGGCGCGCAGGGTGGCGAACTGCCGCCAGGTGTCCTGGGGGATCTTGTTGATCATCGAGCCCTTGCCGTGCACCACTTCGTCGTGCGAGATGGGCAGCACGAAGTTCTCCGAGAAGGCGTAGACCATCGCGAAGGTCATCTCGTTGTGGTGGTACTGCCGGTGGATCGGCTCCAGCGCGAGGTAGCGCAGGGTGTCGTTCATCCAGCCCATGTTCCACTTGAAGCCGAACCCGAGGCCGCCGTTGTGCACCGGCTTGGTCACGCCGCCGAACGAGGTCGACTCCTCCGCGATCATCACAACGCCGGGGACGCGCTCGTAGAGGTGCTTGTTCACGTAGCGCAGGAAGTCGATGGCCTCGAGGTTCTCGTTGCCACCATAGATATTCGGCACCCACTCCCCATCCTCACGGGAGTAGTCGAGGTAGAGCATGGACGCGACCGCGTCCACCCGCAACGCGTCGATATGGAACTCGGTCACCCAGTACAGGGCGTTGGAGACCAGGAACGACTTCACCTCGCTGCGGCCGTAGTTGAAGATGTAGGTGCCCCATTCCTTGTGCTCGCCCTGGCGCGGATCGGCGTGCTCGTAGAGGGCGGTGCCGTCAAAGCGTCCCAACGCCCACTCGTCCTTGGGGAAGTGCCCGGGCACCCAGTCGAGAATGACGCCGATGCCGGCCTGATGCAGGCGGTCGACGAGGTAGCGGAACTCGTCGGGACGGCCGAGCCGCGACATGGGCGCGAAGTAGTTGGTGACCTGGTAGCCCCAGGAAGGCTCGAAGGGGTGCTCGGTGATCGGCATCAGCTCCACATGGGTGTAGCCCTGCCAGGTCACGTA
>Ga0209745_1000485_pt1 | contig 24023 bp, 13 predicted proteins | sample BarGraNGADG00312_FD_184495 | JGI IMG/M metagenome (GOLD analysis project Ga0209745, IMG submission 184495) | Arctic peat soil microbial communities from Barrow, Alaska - Barrow Graham LP Ref core NGADG0004-312 (SPAdes) (version 2) | ecosystem: Environmental > Terrestrial > Soil > Wetlands > Peat...
TCTTACCTTGGTGATTTTTTCACACAATTCTACTATCTTATTGGAGGTGGGGCAGTTGTTATTACAATTACTTTGGGGTTACTCTGGTTATCCGTCTGCAAGTTGTTAAAAAAGATCAATGGGAATAACACTCTCATTTTATTACCGGTACTTCCCATAGTTTTCAGCTGGATAGCATTGTGTGATCCTGAATTTCCTATCTCAAATGTCATATCATTAATTATAAGTGTCCTTTCTGCTCTTATATATATTTCAATACCTTCCCACAGAGCCAGATTTTTGTCCGGAATAATAATGCTGCCTTTGCTCTATGTTGCAGTGGGAAGCAATTTCTACCTGCTTGCTGTGATAGCAGTGTATTACGAACTTTTTTATATGCAAAATCCGGGGAAGTTTTTGTACTCCTTCCTGCTTTGTACAATTACTCTGTTTGTTCCCTTTGCTTTGAAAAATAATTACCTGGTCACAACCGGGCAGGCTTATACTTATCTCTCGGAAATGATCAGGAATCCGGGGCTTAAACATTTTCTACCTTTGATTTCATTGATAATTACAGTTATAATTGCAGGGTTACCATTTGAAAAATTAAAGCCGGAAGCTAATTCATCACTGTCTTTTCTGATTAAATCAATTGTCATTATTGCGATGCTTTTTACAGGAATCCTGCTGAATGCAGATTTTACGCTGGAGAAAATTTTGAGACTGGATTACGAAGCTTCTCATAACATGTGGAGCGAAGTCTACGACTTGTCGGGGAAGTATAAGATGCACAATAACATTTCGACCTATTATACAAACATGGCGTTGTCGAAGCTTGGCTTAATGCCCTACAAGCTTATGGAGCATTATCAGCCTGCAGCTACCGGGTTGTTCATTCCTGTCAATGCGAATGAGAATTACATGACAATAACTTTCAGCAATGAGGTTTACTGGCAGTTGGGTGACATAAATGCATCGCAACATTCAGCTCTGCTGGGAATGATCTTTTCTCCCCGGGCGAGAAATGTCAGGCTTATGAAACGGCTTGTTGAAATAAATATAGTGAACGGAGAGTATGCTGTTGCAGGGAAGTATATTACTATCCTCGAAAACACCATGTTTTATCGGAAATGGGCATCAGACAGAAGAAAATTCCTTTTTGATGAAAAAGAATGCGCAGGTTCAAACTGGATCGTGGCAAAAAGAGCAATAATCCCCTCAAAAGATCTTTTGAAGAAAGGGAATGAATATGTAAAGACACTGAGAATGCTTGCTGATAATCACCCCGGGAATACTATGGCTGTAGATTATCTTCTTTGTTATCATCTTCTTACTAAGGACATTTCTTCATTTGTAGAAGATTTTAAGAGATACTATTCACCGGACAGAAACATTATTCTGCCGAAAGTTTATCAGGAAGGTTTATTGATCAGGATATCATCGGGAGAGGACAGTTATAAAGAATATGATAGATTCAGGTTCAGTCCGGATATTGTTAAAAATATGACTGAGTACACACGGATATATGCGGAAAACAAAGGTAACGGAACTCTACTGGAGAAAAAATTTGGCACAACATATTGGTTTTATTATCATTTTGCGACATTAACTTCGGGAAAATTTTATTGAGTGAATTTCGAATTAAATAACTATTTGAGCATATTCATAAAAAAATTAACAAATGAAAAAGTCGTTTTTTATAGTACTGATCTTTCTGGCAGGAAGTGTACTTCAAATTTCAAGCGCACAGAACCCGGTATCGCCGGTTAAAAATCATGGTGCGCTTTATGTGTCTGGAAACAAAATACTGGATCAGCATGGCATACAGCCGCAATTGAGAGGTATCAGCCTCTCGTGGAGTATATGGGAGGGAAAAAAGTATTATAACCCCGATGTAATAAGCTGGTTAGTGAGTGATTTCAAGGCAAATATTATTCGGGTCTCGATGGCTGTTGAACCTGATGGTGGATATCTTCAGGATCCTGATGGACAAAAAAAGCTCGTTTATACAGTTGTTGATCAGGCTATAAAAGATGAAGTATATGTCCTTATCGACTGGCATGATCATAATGCTGAAAAAAACCTCGAAAAATCAAAAGGTTTTTTCACGGAGATGGCAAAAAAATATTCCGGAGTGCCAAATGTTATTTATGAAATATGGAATGAACCCGCCACTCAGTCATGGGCGGTTATTAAAGCTTACTCAAATGAATTAATTACATTGATAAGAAAGTATGATCCTGTTAATCTGATAGTTGTTGGAAGTCCAAGATGGGACCAGGATGTTGATGTTGCAGCCGCAGATCCTATAACAGGTTTTAAGAATATTGCATATTCCTTTCATTTTTATGCCTCAGACAACAACCATCAGGAGGGTCTCAGGTTAAAAGGTGAAGCAGCAATGCAGAAAGGACTTGCATTAATGGTAACTGAATGGGGAGTAGGGGAATCAAACGGAAATGGCGAATTCAACCATGAAAGAACAGCCAGATGGCTCGACTGGATGGAGAAAAACCAGCTTTCCTGGGCCAACTGGAACCTGACTGACAGAAAAGAGACTACGGCTTTGTTGCAGCCCGGTGCTCCCGTAAATGGAGGCTGGACTGAAGGACAACTTACAGAAGCCGGAAGCTATATCAGGAAGGAGCTTATCAGGTCAAATAAGTAGCGAAAATGAGGGTTACCGGAAAGGCTTATATAAAAATAAAAAGTGTATTCTGCGGAATCTCTGTTCAAACACAATGCATAGCGTTTTTATTTCTTTTATTTACCGGTTGCCGTCATAACCATGAAGGAATAATTCAGTTGGAAAATTATCCTTCCATATATCCCGATTATATCAATGTTACAATACCTTTTAATGTTGCACCACTGAACTTTAAAATGAAAGAAAATTGTCAGCGGATTGAAGTGTCATTAAAAGGGAAAAGCGACATTATAAAATTACATTCAGCGTACAAGATCAGTATACCCCGGCACAGATGGAAAAAACTTCTTGAAGCACAGAAGAATGATTCAGTGGTGGTAAATATCTCAGCTCTTTCAGGTGGAAAATGGTATCAATATAAACCATTTTCCATTTATGTTTCTGCGGATATGATCGACCCATATCTGTCTTATAGGCTGATAGAACCGGGTTATGAAGTCTGGAATAAGCTTCAGATCTGTCAACGGGATATTGAGAGCTTTAAAGAATCGGTAATTGTCGACAATAACCTTGTTGATGGTGGTTGTGTTAATTGCCATATTTACTCAAAACAAGATCCTTCATTATCCTTTTTCCATTTACGGAATAAAAACGGAGGGACTATGATCCAGAAAAATGGTAAATTCAGGAAACTGAATACTGCAACTGATAGTACTATCTCCTCAGGTATTTACGGAAACTGGCATCCGGGAGGCAGATTCATTGCCTTTTCAACTAATGTAATTATCCCCGAATTCCACTCGATAAATAATCTACGGCTGGAAGTTTACGATACGATTTCTGATGTTGTTGTACTGGATATAGAAAAAAATGAAATTTTGAAAAACCGGCTTTTAGCAGGTAAGAACGAATTTGAAACATTTCCTGCTTTTTCTGCAGATGGGAGAAAAATATTTTTCTGTTCCGCAAAAGCCCTCAGGATGCCTGAAAACTATAAATCAGTAAAGTATAGTTTATGTGCAATCAGCTTTGATCCCGAAGCCGTATCATTTGGAACGAAAACCGACACATTGGTTTCCTGCTATCGGACGGGGAAAACCGTAAGTCAGCCAAAGCCTTCACCTGACGGCAAATACATTCTTTACACCTCATTTGATTATGGTAATTTCCCGGTATGGCATAAAGAGGCTGATCTGCACCTTCTGAAGCTATCGGATTTAAGCATTGATACACTTCGTATAGTCAATTCGGATAACTCCGACTCTTATCACAGTTGGTCATCCAACAGCAGGTGGTTTGTATTTGCAAGCAAACGCGACAACGGAATGTATGGCAAACCTTATTTTGCTCATATTGATGAGAAGGGAATATGCAGCAAACCGTTTCTCCTTCCACAGAAAGACGCTGATTTTTATGAACTTTTTCTGAAATCATTCAATATCCCGGAACTTGCAAAAGGACCGGTCCCATTCAGCCCTGTTGATATTGAACATGCGTTCAGGAAGCTGAAAGCAGAACCGGTTAAGTTTGTGGATAAGTAATTAGTTGAATATCAGATTAAAAAGAATAATAATTGATATGAATTCCCATAATGAAAATTTCAATAAATAATGTAGTTTTGTTAAGTAGTAAAATCTCGTGGTGATGGAAGATAACAAACTGCTGAAATATGTTGAATACCTCTTTACAGGGTTTTTCTTTACAGGTATATTTATCTTTTTTGCCTTCTTTTATAACAACCATCTTCACTTTGAAGAGCAGACACAACTTTTCCTTCTTACAGGCGATTATTTTATTTCAAAAATGAGTTTCCCGGGAGGATTTTCCGGCTATCTGGGCGGATTCCTTACACAGTTTTACTATTTATCATTAGTAGGTCCGCTGATTCTTGCCTTATTAATATTTGCAATTCAGCAGCTGACAAAGCATATTCTTTTCACAATTAACCAAAACAGGTCATTTTTTTTACTCAGCTTTTTACCCGCATTGAATGCCTCAATGATTATGTGCGATGAATTCTATCCCCTTTCAGCTATCGTAGGCTTTACAATTGCTTTACTTTCCGGATTGTTATACATCAATGTAAAAGGTGCCAGGTATCGTTTTATTTCAGGCCTTATCCTGATCCCTTTAACTTATTGGCTTGCAGGAGGATCTTACCTGATGTTTTTTTCAATGATACTGGTTTTTGAGTTTATCACTTTTCTAAGATCCAGGAAAGAGAAACATAACAGAAAAACCAAAGACAGGAATCCTAAACCTTCTTCGAACCTTAACCCCTGGTATTTTATTGTATATCTGTTTTTTGCAGCAGGTATCCCTCTTTTTGTGAAACAGTATCTTATACTTCAGCCAATCATGCTGACTTACATGACAGAGTTTTATTACAATCTCCGTGTAACAATTCCTATCGCAATTCCTGTTTTATTTCTCCTGCTGCCCGTTTTAATGATCATGATCTTTCTGCTTCCTTCAACTGAAAAACACTACAGAATTATCTTATTTTCACAGTTTGGATTGTTGATTGCCGCAACCTGGTTTGGTTTCAGAGTATGGGCAAATTTCAGTGCTGAGAAGATAATGACTTATGATTATCTTGTGAGGAATGACCGGTGGAATGAAGTTATAAAATTTGCTGAAAAAAATCCACCTGCGAATAACCTGTCACTGGCAATGCTAAACCTCTCTCTTGCCAAAACCGGACAATTGGGTAACAAAATGTTCAACTATAATCAGCACGATGTTGGTGGACTTTTTCTTCCTTTTACAAGGGAATATGTCGCACCACTAATGGGTAATGAGATATTCTATCAGCTGGGACTGATTAATGCTTCACAGGAATATGCATTTGAGAGCATGGAAACTATTCCGAGTCTGAATAAGTCTGCAAGGTTAATTAAAAGACTGGCAGAGACCAACCTGATAAATGGGAACTATAAAGTCTCAGAGAAATACCTTAATCTGCTGGGAAAGACCATGTTTTACAGAAAATGGGCCAAAGAGACAATGAAATATCTTTATAATGATGATCTGATAAACAATCATCCTGATTGGGGAGAAAAACGGAAATTGATGGTTAAAAAGGATTTCTTTTTCAAAGTTCAGAATATTGAAAGTACTCTGAACATGATGTTGAAGGAAAATCCTCAGAATAGAATAGCCTTTGAATATCTTATGGCTTTTTATATGATCAATAAGGACCTTCGTAACTTTATGAATTGTATCCCCATAATGGAGAAGATGAATTATCAGGAGATCCCGATTTCATACCAGGAAGCAATAATGTATATTATCGGATTAAATACTAAAAATCCGATGACTAATACTCCTTCGTATATCAGTGAAAGTACAAAAAACAGGATGAATGCTTATGCCGGCATCTATACAACATATCCCGATGCAAGGGAGAGGTTAAATAAGAATTTTTCGGGGACATATTGGTATTATCTTCATTTTAAAGAGATTGAGATAAAGAATGAAAAGTCAAAACCTTGAGAAACTTAAACTGATATGAATAAGATATCTATTATACTTTTATCGGCCGGTTTGATCCTCTTAGGCTCCTGTTCGTCTTTGCCGGGTGACTTTACTGAAAAGGGGGAAAATCCTCCCGTTTTTCCTGATATAAATGGTGTAACTGTGCCTGTTAACATAGCTCCTTTAAATTTCAAACTTACCCAGCCGTCAGAAAAGCTTGTGGCTGTCTTTAAAGGGAAAAACAGCAGTTTAAATATTCATGGTAAAGGAAAAATTGAAATACCGGTAAGGAAATGGCACAATTTACTGGAAAATAATTCAGACGACAGTCTTTTAGTTACAATTTATGCAAAACAGAAGAGTGGTTGGATTAAATTTCTGCCTTTCAGAATCATAATAAAAAAGACTCCTGTTGATCCATACCTGGTTTACCGTCTCATTGCTCCGGGTTATGAATCGTGGAGCGAAATGGGTATATACCAGAGGAATATTACAGATTTTGAAGAGGAGCCAATAATTGACAACAGGCTTCTGCCGGGAAACTGTATGAACTGCCATTCATTTAACAAAAATGATCCAAACCAGATGCTGTTCCACCTCAGGGGCAATATAGGGGCTACCATTCTTATAAAAGATGGCATAGCGACAAAACTTTCTACCAAAACAAAAGAAACTTTGTCGAATTGTGTTTATCCCTACTGGCATCCTTCAGGGAAGTACATTGCGTTTTCAGTTAATTCCATATCCCAGGTTTTTCATTCGGTCCCGGAAAAGCGCATTGAGGTAATGGATTCAAAATCTGATCTGGTTGTTTACGACATAGCAGCCAATAAGTTAATTACAAGCAAGCTTATCTCATCGGAAGATAATTTTGAAACTTTTCCAACCTTTTCAGCCGATGGAAAGACCCTGATTTTCTGCAGCGCAAAAAAAGGAACATTACCTGATGATTATAACAAAATAAAATATAACCTCTGTAAAATTTCTTTTGATGAATCTTCAGGAACTTTCGGTACCCGGGTTGATACCCTTGTAAGTTCTTATATAACAGGGAAAAGCGTTTCTTTTCCAAGACCTTCAGGAGATGGGAAATTCCTTATGTTCACAATGTCGGATTATGGAAATTTCTCGATCTGGCACAAGGAAGCAGATCTGTATCTCCTTAATCTTAAGGATGGTACAGTTAAACCAGTCAGCGCTGCCAATAGTGATAATACGGAAAGTTACCATTCCTGGTCATCAGGTTCACACTGGTTTGTTTTTAGTAGCCGCAGAATCGATGGCCTTTATACCCGACCTTATATATCATGGTTGAATGAAAACGGAGATGCCTCAAAACCATTTCTCCTCCCCCAGAAAGATCCGGATTTTTATGATGATTGTTTAAGGTCATTTAATATCCCTGAATTTGTTACCGGAAAAGTAAAGTCGAATGGAAGGAATTTGTTAAAGACCATTGGTTCCCCTCCGAAAAATGTTACTTTTGAATTAAAAGACTGAATCTTTATACCTGAGAGCTATTATATTTACCTTACACTGACCGCCGATAGTATTGATGATAAGTGGAAACAATGCCTCTCAGAAATCGCAATTAATTGAAATACAGTTAAAATCTGAGAATCCGGGAGGAATAATTAATAAATAGTGTACGGGAAGATGAAAAAAGCTATAATATTTTTAGGTCTCCTACTTTTTGTAGAAATCAGTTTTTCACAGCAATCCTCTTTCATTTTAAATAAACTTGAATATTTTGAAAAAGGTGGAGTCAATGTAATGGCTTATCAGGACATTTACCCCGAAGGTCATCAGGGTGGTGTTGCAATCATAATGAATGGGAAACGTGTTGCTACTAATGGTGATATAAGGCTAGATGAAACACCGGGACAGTGGCAGCCAATACCAAAACAGTTAGAAAGAAAAGTTGATTTTTCCGGAAACACGGTTATTGTCGGGCTGGCTTATCCCAATCCGGATATTAACCGCAAAGGGATTAATCCGGTTGAGTATCCTGATCTGAATTTCAATTATACTGTCAAAGTGAGGGCACAGGGAGAATCAATCATTGTGTCTGTCGATCTTGATAAACCGATCCCACAAGAATTCATCGGGAAAGTAGGTTTTAATATGGAGCTTTTCCCGGGATTGTTATTTGGAAAGACCTGGTCGCTCGGAACACATTCCGGAATATTCCCCAGGCAGGCAAATGGTCCGGCTATGACAGATCAGAAAGGTGAAATTATTTCAGCCATGCCAATGGCCGAAGGGAAGAAGCTTGTTGTAGCACCGGAGGATGATATGCTTAGGTTATCGATAGAATCTTCCACAGGTAATCTCAAGCTTCTCGACGGAAGGTATATCCATAACAATGGCTGGTTTGTTGTTCGTTCGCTGGTACAGGAAAATGCAACTAAAAATGCTATTGAATGGATCATTACACCCAATAGTATAATGGATTGGGTAAGTACTCCTGTTATTCATGTCTCCCAGATAGGATATCATCCCGGGCAGGAGAAAGTTGCAATAATTGAACTTGATAAAAATGAAATAAAAAGAGAAACTCCGGTACTATTAAGAATAGCTGAAAATGGCCAAAAGGTTGAAGTACCCGGGGCAAAACCTGAATCATGGGGAACTTTCCTCCGGTATAACTACCTGAAATTTGATTTCTCCTCAGTAAAGCAGGAGGGTGTTTACCTGGTGAAATATGGAAATGAGCAATCCCAGCCTTTCAGGATTGCTGAAGATGTATATCAGCGAAATGTCTGGCAGCCAACCCTGGAATATTTTCTGCCGGTCCAGATGTGTCATATGAGGGTCAATGAAAAGTATCGTGTATGGCATGGATTGTGCCACATGGATGATGCCAGGATGGCACCGGTAAATCATAACCATTTCGATGGCTATATTCAGGGTGATTCAACTTATACAAAATTTAAGCCGGGTGACCATGTTCCGGGACTAAACACCGGAGGCTGGCACGACGCAGGTGATTATGACCTCAGGGTTGAGTCTCAAAGTGGTGAAATGTACATTCTTACTGAGGCTTATGAAGCTTTCAATATAAAATATGATGAAACCACAATTGATCAGAACAGGCACTTAGTCGAAATACATCAGCCTGATGGCAAGCCGGATGTACTTCAACAAATTGAGCATGGCGCTCTTTCAGTTGTCGGAGGATACAAAAACCTTGGGCGTCTCTACAGGGGAATTATTTGTCCGACTAAAAGGCAATATGTTTTATTAGGTGATGGATCGACAATGACTGATGGCCTGATTTATGATGGGAGGCTGAAAACCGGGGAACGTACCGGTACTAACTCTTCTGAGACTGACGACAGCTGGGTTTTTACCGAAAAGAATCCCTCGCGTGAATTGACTACAGCTGCTCATCTGGCAGCTGCAGCAAGAGTTCTTAAGGGATTTAATGATGATCTCTCTAATCAGTGTCTTGATGTTGCCGAAGCCATTTATTCTCATAATTATCAGCAATCAGAAACCATAACAACTGCCAGGATACATGCTGCAATAGAATTATTTCTAACAACAGGTGAAGAAAGCTATAAAAAATATCTGCTTGAAAATGAATCTGCTATCACAAAAGGTATTCGTAGCCTGGCCTGGCTTATTGGCAGGGCTCTTCCCGCAATCAACAATCCCGATTTCACGGCTTCAGTAAAGAATTCAGCGAAGAGTCTTTCGGAGGAAATATTAAAGCAATCTGCTGAAACGCCTTTTGGCGTCCCATATCGTCCACATATTTGGGGTGCCGGCTGGGACATTCAGAGTTTTGGAGTACGACAATATTTTCTGCATGCTGCCTTCCCAGATCTTTTTTTTTCTTCTCCGGTATTTAATGCTTTGAATTTTATTCTAGGTGTGCATCCCGGTGAAAACACTGCATCTTTTGCTTCAGGTGTGGGTGCAAGATCGACAACAGTGGCGTATGGTGTAAACCGGGCTGATTGGTCTTATATCCCTGGTGGTGTCTCATCGGGTACTGCCCTTATTCGTCCGGATTTTCCTGAGTTGCTTGATTGGCCATATCTCTGGCAGCAACAGGAATATGTGATGGGAGGCGGTGCAACCAACTTCATGTTCCTGGTATTAGCCGCTGATCAACTGCTTGGCAAATAAGCAGAGTAAGTGAATTACAAACTTAAAAACATACGTTTATGAAATTACGGAAGAAATTAAATGCGTTGCTCGTATTTGCTTTTTTATTTTCTATTATTTCCCTGGTTAGTTGCGCTCAGAAAGAACAATTGTTTGTAAAGCGTGATGGTAAAAATTTTGTTATTGGTGATAAACCATATTACTATATTGGAGCAAACTATTGGCAGGGTGCAATATTAGCATCCAAAGGCGAAGGTGGTAATCGCGCCCGCCTGCTAAAAGAGTTGGATATGATGCAAAAAATGGGCATCAACAACCTACGTATTTTAGCCGGGGCCGAAGGGCCCAATGGAGAACCGACACGTGTTACACCAGCATTACAGCTTTCTCCCGGCAAGTATAACGATGAGTTGCTCGATGGCCTCGATTTTCTGCTTTCGGAAATGAAAAAGCGAAACCAATATGCAATTTTGTTTATAAACAATGCATGGGAATGGAGCGGTGGATATGCCCAATATGTGAGCTGGAGTACCGGTAGACCTATTCCATATCCGTCAGTTCCACCTCATACGTGGGGAGAGTTTATGCATTTTTCCGGTGAATTTATCAATTGTTCCGACTGCCAGAAGCTTTATCAGAACTTTGTAAAATTTATAATTTCGCGAACCAATAAGTATACCGGTGAAAAATATGTGAACGATCCAACGATTATGACCTGGGAAATTGCTAATGAACCGCGTGCTTTTTCCACAGCAAATATTCCCGCATTTGAAAAATTCATAAAAGAATCGGCAGCATTTATTAAATCAATCGATCCTAATCATTTGGTTACAACAGGCACTGAAGGACAGCACGGTTGCGAAGAATCACTTCCCTTATTTGAACGCATTCATTCCGATCCGAATATCGACTATCTTACAATGCATATATGGCCTAAAAACTGGGGCTGGCTCAATAAAGGAGATATTCCGGCTGCAATGGATATGGTTATACTCAATACAGATGCCTATATGAATGACCATATTGCAATTGCCCGAAAACTTAATAAACCACTGGTATTGGAAGAATTTGGACTGCCGCGTGATAAACAGGGTTTTTCACCTGCTGAATCAGTAATATCCCGCGACAAATTTTATGAAAATGCTTTTAATCAAAATCTGCAGCATTCAAAAGACAGAGATGTGCTTGCGGGATGTAACTTCTGGAGTTTTTCAGGCCTTGGAAGGGCTACTCCGGGCCATGTGCGCTGGGTCAGAGGCGATGAGCTCCTTGGCGATCCACCACAGGAGGAGCAAGGTCTTAATTCGGTGTTTGACACAGATTCAACGTTAGATCTGGTTAAAAAATATAACAAATTCCTGTTAACGATTGATAAAAATTAATTTAAATCTTTATGAAGACCGATTTCAAATCAAGATTAAATATTCTTACTGAGGAGCACAGAAAACTGATATTGCGGAAAAATGAGAGAATTGAGCCTGGGAACGGGATCTTTCACAGATACAGATATCCGGTTCTGACAGGAGATCATGCCCCGCTTTTCTGGAGATATGACCTGAATCCGGAGACCAATCCTCATCTGATGGAGCGTTTTGGCATTCATGCTGCATTTAATGCAGGGGCAATGAAATTTGATGGGAAATTTATCCTCGCTGTTCGTGTCGAAGGCAATGACAGGAAATCTTTTTTTGCTATCGCGGAAAGTCCCAACGGGGTTGATAATTTCAGATTCTGGGACTATCCGGTAACAATGCCTGAAACAGATATTCCCGACACAAATGTTTATGATATGCGTCTTACAAGGCATGAAGACGGATGGATTTATGGGATCTTTTGTTCTGAGCGGAAAGATCCTTCGGCTCCTGCTGGTGATCTCTCCTCTGCAGTGGCTGCCGCAGCTATTTCACGTACACATGATCTAAAAACATGGGAGAGACTTCCGGATCTGAAAACCAGGAGCCAGCAGAGAAACGTTGTACTTCATCCGGAATTTGTAAACGGAAAATATGCGCTGTATACGCGTCCACAGGACGGTTTTATAGACGCCGGATCGGGAGGTGGTATAGGCTGGGCATTGATTGATGATATGACTCATGCTGAGGTAAAAGAAGAGAAAATCATTAACTTCAGGTATTATCATACTATAAAAGAACAGAAAAACGGGGAAGGACCTCACCCGATAAAAACACCTGAAGGATGGTTGCATCTGGCTCATGGCGTAAGAGGCTGTGCTGCCGGTCTGAGATATGTTCTTTATATGTATATGACTGATTTAAAGGATCCTTCAAAGCTAATTGCGGAACCTGCAGGCTTTTTTATGGCTCCCGAGGGTGAAGAAAGAATCGGAGATGTTTCGAATGTTTTATTTACAAACGGCTGGATTATTGATGAAGATGGATCAGTTTATATTTATTACGCTTCATCGGATACCAGGATGCATGTAGCAGTATCGACTATTGAAAAACTTATTGATTATTGCTTAAATACACCTGCAGATGGTTTGCGATCTGCAGCTTCGGTTCAGACACTTAAAAATCAGATTGACAGGAACCTTGAATTACAGAAGGAGAGGTAACCTTTTTTAATAACTCACTTTAAAACTATTTCAATGATTTTACAAAAGTTGAAACTAAAAGAAAAGATCGGATATGGGTTCGGTGATGCTGCCAGTTCTATGTTCTGGAAACTCTTCTCTATGTACCTGATGTTCTTTTATACTGATATTTTCGGAATTTCTGCCACACTGGTCGGAACCATGTTTCTTGTCACAAGAATCTGGGATGCGGCATTCGATCCATTTGTCGGTATCCTTGGTGACCGAACTGAGACCCGCTGGGGTAAATTCAGACCATATCTCTTGTGGGTTGCCATTCCTTTTGGGATTATAGGAGTCCTCACTTTTACAACACCATCATTTACACAATCGGGGAAAGTAATCTATGCATTCATTACCTATTCCCTGATGATGATGGTATATTCCATGATCAACGTTCCCTACGCATCTCTTATGGGGGTTATGACTGCTGATGGAAAAGAAAGGACAAGTCTGGCTACTTTCAGATTTATTTTTGCCTTTGGAGGAAGTTTACTGGTACTTGCTCTGGCTGAACCTCTGGTTGACATCTTCAGTAAACTGGGAAAAGGAGGAGTGAACCTTCAGCAGGGATGGCAGCTTGCTGCGGTGGTTTTTGCCCTTATCGCAATAACATTTTTCATGTTCACATTTTCATGGACACGCGAGCGTATTAAACCTGCAACAGTAAAAACATCACTCAAAAAGGATCTTAATGACCTTCTCCATAATTCCCCCTGGTTCATTTTACTGGGCGCAGGTATTGCAGCAATATTCTTTAATTCCATACGTGACGGCGCAGCTATCTATTATTTCAAATACTATATCCAGGGACAGAGTGCCTTTTCAATAAAAGCTGTCAATCTCACAATTACATACAGCAGTCTTTATTTTGTTCTGGGACAGGCTGCCAATATCGTCGGAGTAATTCTTGCCAAACCGTTTTCTGACAGGATTGGGAAGAAGTATACATTTTTATATGCAATGCTTTTTGCTGCAATATTCAGTATTGGTTTTTACTGGCTTGACAGGAACAGTATAAGCCTTATATTCTTATTCCAGTTTTTAATCAGCATGAGTGCCGGAATTATATTCCCTCTTGTATGGTCAATGTATGCCGATGCGGCCGATTATTCAGAATGGAAAACAGGTCGCCGGGCTACTGGCCTCGTTTTCTCCGCATCTTCGATGTCACAGAAATTCGGATGGACCATTGGTGGCGCACTGGCAGGCTGGTTACTGGGGTATTACGGATTTAAGGCAAATGTTGTTCAGACAGCCGAAGCTCAGACTGGTATAAAAATGATGCTTAGTTTCTTCCCGGCAATAGGGACTCTGTTAGGAGCATTTTTCATGTTTATTTATCCATTGAGTGAGAAGAAAATGGAAACTATAAGCGCCGAACTGGCTGTTAGAAGAGAAACAACTCCTAAACATGATTAAAATACCTTTGTGAACCAAAGGGAAAACACAAAGCCCGCCCGGCTGACACCGGTCGGACGGGTAACACAAAGTGGGGAAAGTATAAATCATAAATCATTTAGAATATTAGACGATGTCAGTGAGTAAACTAGAGACGCTAAAGGTAGAAGTCAAAGATGAACTTGAAAGCAATATTCTGCCCTTCTGGATGACGAAAATGATCGATTCCGAAAATGGCGGATTTTATGGAAGGATCGATGGCTCAGGAGTTGTCCATCATGATTCTGACAAAGGATGCGTTCTGAACGCCAGGATTTTGTGGACCTTTTCGTCGGCCTACAGAATTCTGAAAAATCCTGGTTATCTTAAAACAGCTGAAAGATCAAAAGACTATTTATTTGATCATTTCTTTGATAAGAAATATGGAGGAGTCTACTGGCTCATCGATCATAAGGGTAAAATGAAAGACGGCAAAAAACAGATCTATGCCCAGGCATTTGCCATTTATGGATTGACCGAATATTACAGGATAACGAATGATAAGACCTGCCTCGATAAAGCAATTGACCTGTTCAGGCTGATTGAGAAATACAGTTTTGATGATAAGCTTAAAGGATATTTTGAAGCATTCAGCAGAGAATGGGGCGCTCTTGATGATCTGCGTCTTAGCGCAAAAGATGCAAATGAAAAGAAGACCATGAATACTCATCTTCACATTCTGGAGGCTTATACAAATCTTTACAGAGTCTGGAAGGATGATCTGCTGAAGCAACAGTTGCGCTGCCTGATTGGTGTCTTTATTGATAAAATCGTTAATAGCCGGACATTTAATCTCAATATGTTTTTTGATGAAGAATGGAACGATAAAACTGATCTGGTTTCATTCGGCCATAACATTGAATCATCGTGGTTAATTTATGAAGCTGCTCTTGTACTTGGTGATAAAACAGTCCTTACACAGGTTGAAACAATATGTCTCAGGATTGCCGAAGCATCAAAAGAGGGGATAATGCCGGATGGCAGTATGATTTATGAAAAATTTTTCAAGTCGGGACATATCGATTATGACAGACACTGGTGGGTACAGGCTGAAACTGTTGTCGGGTTTTTAAATGCCTTTAGTTTATCAGGTAAAGAAGAATTCCTTGATCGTAGTCTGGCAGCCTGGAGATTTATATCTGATCATCTGGTTGACAGGAATAACGGGGAGTGGTTCTGGAGCGTCGATAAAAATCTCCAGCCGAATCTCAAAGAAGATAAGTCAGGTTTCTGGAAATGCCCTTATCATAACTCCAGGATGTGTCTTGAGATAATTGAGAGGCAGAATGTCACCTGAATAATTTATTATATTTATAAAGTTAAAAAACTGAAATTCAAAATGATTATGCGAAAATTTATTTGTATTCTTCTAGTATGCTCATCTTTGCCGTTAGTTTTGACAGCACAGGATGCAGCTGTCAAAATACATCTCAACCAGATTGGATTCTATCCAGATGCTCCAAAAGTAGCAGTGATAGCTGAAAATGCGGAAAGTGAATTTCTTATTAAATCAGTTACTTCCGGAGAGATAGTATTCAAATCAAAACTAAGTGCTCCGCGCAAATCGCAGCTCTCTGATAAAGTCACCCGGATTGCCGATTTCTCAGCGGTTACAAAACCTGGTGTCTATATCCTTAATATACCAGGATTAGGAGATTCCTATACATTTGAAATAAAGCCTAAAGTAAACTGTGAACTTACTAAAGCACTTATAAAAGGATTTTATTTTCAGAGGATGTCCACTCCTCTGCTTCCTGAATATGCAGGAAAATGGAGTCATGCAGCTGGTCATCCTGACACCCGGGTCATCATTCATCCCGCAGCTGCCTCTCCAAAACGGCCAGAAGGTACTATCATTTCCTGTCCGGGGGGATGGTATGATGCAGGAGATTACAATAAATATATTGTGAACAGTGGAATTACAATGGGTACTTTACTGTCATTATATGAAGATTTCCCTGCCTATTTTGATACGCTTGGACTAAATATTCCCGAAAGCGGGGACCATGCTCCTGATCTGCTTAATGAAATTGTCTGGAATCTCAGATGGATGCTTACTATGCAAGATCCTTATGATGGAGGTGTTTACAACAAAGTCACCAATGCAAATTTCGACGGAATGGTTATGCCTTCAGTTGCAGTAACGCCCCGGTACGTTGTTCCAAAGGGAACTGCAGCGACTCTTGATTTTGCAGCTGTTATGGCGCAGTCAGGACGAATTTTTGGCAAATTCAAAAAAGTATTTCCCGGGTTGTCAGATTCTTGCATGAAATCAGCTGAAAAAGCCTGGGTCTGGGCGGTAAAAAACCCAAAAGTGGCTTATGATCAAAACCTTATGAATAAGGAGTTTAAACCGGTTATAAATACCGGTGGATATGGGGACTCTGATTTCAGCGATGAGTTTATCTGGGCAGCTGCGGAATTGTATGTAACTACCGGGAAAGATAACTATTATACAGCAATTCCCATGTTTCCCGACACGCTTATGCCATTGCCATCATGGGATTATGTGAAACTCCTAGGATATTATACATTGTCCAGGTTCGAAAATAAACTGACAAATACTGCAAAAAAGGATTTTCCAATACTCAAAGAGCGGATAATAAGAACTGCAGATAACCTAACAGAAGGAGTATCTGATCGTGCCTATATGACAGTAATGGGAAAATCTGCTGAAGATTTTATTTGGGGAAGCAATTCGGTTGCAACTAATGAGGGAATCTTATTAATTCAGGCTTTCAAACTCACAAATGATAAGAAATATCTGAATTGGGCCCTTACTAATCTTGATTATATCCTGGGTCGCAATGCAACGGGGTATTCATTTGTAACAGGATATGGACATAAAACACCAATGTTTCCACATCATCGTCAATCAGAAGCAGATGGCATTACCGATCCTGTTCCCGGTCTGATTGTAGGAGGACCAAATCGCGGTCAGCAGGATGGCTGTAAAACATACCCATCCAATATTCCTGATGAGTCATATACTGACTCTGTCTGTTCATATGCCTCGAATGAGATTGCAATTAACTGGAATGCACCAGCCGCTTATCTGGCAGGTGCCCTGGAAGCTTTGTACAACCATTGATTTTCTTCGTTTACCCCGGCCCCAAGGGGAGCGAAGAAAATCAATTTACTCCCCTTGGGGTTGGGGTAAATAAATTGATTTTCAAGCTACTATTAAGTAATAAATAATACTTACAAACATGAAATTAACCACACTTTTTTTGACCTTATTTATGACTCTGACAGGCTGTCAGACCAGATCAGATTTAAAGTTGCCGTCACTGATTGGCGACAATATGTTATTGCAACAGAAAACAACTGCAAAAATATGGGGCAAAGCAAACCCGGGTAGCAAAATAAGTGTTTCTGCGAGCTGGAATGCAAAGGGTCAGTCCATTGCAGGAAAAGATGGAAAATGGTCAGTTAATTTAGTTACTCCTGAGGCCGGAGGTCCTTATACAATTACAATATCAGGTAAGGATACCACTATTTCAGTTAAAAATGTACTTATCGGAGAAGTGTGGTTTTGTTCAGGTCAGTCTAATATGGAAATGCCACTTGCAGGCTGGCCTCCGAAAGACACTATAATGCATTCGTCAGTTATGATCGCATCTGCTTCAATTCCTGAGATCCGTCTTTTTAATGTTCAGAAAAAGATTTCAGGTGATCCTCTCGATGACTGTGCAGGTAAATGGGAAATTAGTACTCCGGAAACTGTTAAACAGTTCAGTGCTACTGCATATTTCTTTGGCAAAAAATTGTACGATGATTTACATGTACCTGTCGGCCTGATTGAATCTGCATGGGGAGGAACACCCTCGGAATCATGGACTTCATCAGAGTCACTTGAAAAGGCCGGTGAGTTTATTTCAGAAATTGAAGCAATAAGGAAATCGGCTCCACTTCAGGCAGAATATCAAAAATGGCTGAATACTCTTAAAAAGGTAGAGCTTAAACCGGCCGGAAATGATCAATGGAAAGATCTGAGTTTTAATGATGAAAATCTGCAATCCACAGAATATAATGATAATACATGGCCTGTAATGGTATTACCAACTCAATTTGAGAGAATTATCGGTGAATTTGACGGGGCAGTGTGGTTCCGGAAAACTATTAATATACCTCAGAGCATGAACGGAAAGGATCTTGTTCTTTCTTTGGGACCGATTGATGATATGGATCGGACATTTTTTAATGGAAAGCTGATCGGATCAAATGAAGCTTCCGGTTTCTGGCAGGTTGACAGGAATTATGAAATTCCGGCATCGTTGGCTAAGCCGGATGTAAACACAATATCAATACGGGTTCTTGATACTCAGGGCGGAGGTGGAATTTATGGTGCCCCGGAAAAGATGAAACTCACTTTGAAAAGTGATCCGAAACTATTTATCCCACTTAAAGGGGATTGGAAATATCAGCCTGTTGCAGAATTGATAGAAAATAAGTTTTATATTTTCGATATTACCAAAAATGAGTTCCTTACCAGAAAGAGACCGGTGCCGATTAGTCCGTACACTCCGACAGGTTTATATAATGCGATGGTCCATCCTGTAGTACCTTATCAGATTAAAGGAGCAATATGGTACCAGGGGGAAACTAATGTTGGAAGAGCTGCTCAGTATTCAAAAATTTTTCCGGCTATGATCCAGAACTGGAGAACGGCATGGGGTATAAAAGATTTTCCCTTCTATTTTGTTCAGATTGCTCCATATGTATATTCCGGTATTGATTCAACGGAATCCGGATTTCTCAGGGAAGCCCAGGAGAAAGCGCTTGATCTGGCCAAAACAGGAATGGTGATAACCCTCGATATTGCAACTGTAATGAATATTCATCCACCATTTAAGAAAGAGGTAGGGGAAAGGCTCGCACTTCTTGCTCTGAATAATGACTATGGAATGAAGAATCCCTGTGTGGGACCTGTTTATAAATCGATGTTGGTGGCAGGTGGTACAGTAAAATTGCAATTCGATAATATTGGTGAGGGATTGATTGCAAAGAATGGCAATCTGAAAGAGTTTGAAATTGCCGGTAAGGATGGAAGATATGTTAAGGCCAATGCAAAAATTGTTAATAACGAAGTTCTTGTATCTTCACCTCTGGTCAGCGAACCGGCCTCAGTTAGATATTGCTGGCGTAATGGTGCCGAAGCATCACTATTTAATAAAGCCGGTTTTGCTGCCTGGCAGTTCAGGACAAAAGAATAAAAAAAATCAGTCTTCGGAGAGGAAAGTTTATTAATTTAGCAAAAATTAATCTTTACTAACGATGAAAAAAATTCTATTATTATCACTAACCCTGGTCGCAGTTATCTTAACTTCCTGCAACCTGTCAACAAAAAATAAGGAGATGGTTAAAAAAGACGTATTCGGAACACACAATGGGAAAGAGGTTTATCTGCTAACCCTTACAAACAAAGCAGGTAATGTTATCAGACTTACTAACTTTGGAGCCAGAATTTCATGGATAGAAGTACCCGACAAGACAGGCAAAAAGGACAATGTTGCTTTTGGTTATGACACATTTGAATCAACTATAAAAGGTGATCCGTACTTTGGTTCAGTTGTTGGAAGGTATGCCAACAGGATCGCCAAAGGTAAATTTACCCTCGACGGTGTTGAATATACGCTTGCTATTAACAATCCCCCTAATACACTTCATGGCGGCCCAGGCGGATGGCACAGCGCTATATGGGAAACTGCAGTTGATGAAAAAGCTAAAGAACCGACAGTGATATTTACACTGAAAAGCCCCGATATGGAAGAGGGCTATCCGGGCAATGTGGATGTTAAGGTTGTTTATACATGGACTGATAAGAACGAGATTGTAATTAATTATACAGCTACAACTGACAAGAAAACTGTATTCAATATTACCAATCATGCCTATTTTAACCTTCATGGTGCAGGTAATGGCAATATTCTTGATCATCAACTCGTTATTAAAGCTGCTTCCTTTGTGCCTGTTGATTCAACCCTTATCCCGACAGGAGAAATTCGTCCGGTTGCAGGAACACCATTTGATTTCACTACTCCTCATACGGTTGGTGAAAGAATAGCTGAAAAATATGACCAGCTTGTTTATGGAAAAGGGTATGATCATACTTTTGTGTTAGACAAAAAGGAAGAAGTGGCTGCTACAGTCTATGAGCCTGTCAGCGGTCGTCTGATGGAGGTAATAACTGATCAGCCCGGAGTGCAGTTCTATTGCGGCAATTTCCTTGATGGCTCGATGATAGGTCATGGCGGCAAACCTTATGTCTACAGATCAGGATTATGTCTCGAAACAGGTCACTATCCCGATAGTCCTAATCATCCCGATTTTCCGACAACAGTTCTTAATCCAGGTGAAACGTTCAAATCGACAACTATTTACAGGTTTTCCGTTAAATAGATAACTGTTTAAAATGAGTTGCCGGATCTGAAAATTTCTTTTCATTTCCGGCTTTTTTCTTTATCCGATTTTTAATTCATAAAGATTAATATGAAGAAACATTCGACGGGTCAAAATTCAATACATGAAGCGAGAGGGTTTAGCAGGCGGCACTTTGTGAAAATGGCTGGGATTACTGCTCTTGGAGTGTCCTCTTTCGGTCTGTCTGATTTTTATACGAACAGAGTTTCAATTATTTCAGATCCTGAAGACAGGATAGCAGGATCGCCATCGGCGCAATGGGCATCAAAGGAACTGGAAGATTCCCTGACCTCCCGGGGGATTAGCGTTTTTAGATATAAAAACCTTTCTCAGGCCGACACCGGGGATTTTTGCATAGTAGTTTCAGGTATGGATTCTTCCATAGCGCGAAGATTACTCAAAGCCGGGAAGACAACCATACCTGCTGTGCCTGAAGCTCTTGGTTTGGTTCCTGTTAATTCAGCCGGCAAACAAGTATTGCTGACCTGTGGTTATGATCATCGTGGGCTCATTTACGCTCTGCTGGAACTTGCTGACCGGGTGCGAAACTCGACTCAACCCCTGGTTTCGCTGAATATCCGGAAACCTGTTGTGGAGGTACCTTCTAATGTTATCCGTAGTCTCAACAAGCTATTTGTCAGCGATATCGAAGATAAACCCTGGTTCTACGACAAGGAAATGTGGCCCAAATATCTCACGATGCTGGCGACTCATCGTTTTAATCGCTTCAATCTAAGTCTGGGGATCGGTTACGACTTTCTTCAAAATGTAACCGATGGCTATTTTCTTTTTGCCTATCCATTTCTTTTAAATGTTCCCGGGTATAATGTGCGGGTTCCTCAATTGCCGGATTCGGAACGTGAAAAGAATCTTGAGATGATTAGATTTATCAGCGGTCAGACTGTAGCCAGGGGACTTCAATTTCAGCTGGGTATCTGGATGCATGGATATGAATGGATAAAAAGTCCTGACGCTAATTATACCATTGAGGGACTGACACCGGAGACTCAAGGAACTTATTGCCGTGATGCAGTTAGGGAGCTTTTAAAAGCATGCCCCGATATTAGTGGCATCACATTCCGTATTCATGGAGAGAGCGGTGTGACAGAGGGGAGCTACGATTTCTGGAAGACAGTATTTTCCGGGGTGGCCACTTGCGGCCGGAAGGTCGAGATAGATATGCATGCAAAGGGTATGGACCAGACAATGATAGATTCAGCATTGGCCTCCGGAATGCCAGTTAACATTTCTCCTAAGTATTGGGCTGAACATATGGGTATGCCTTATCATCAGGCCGACATCCGTGCACTCGAAATTCCTAAGTCTGACGGGAAATCGTCCGGTCTGATGAATTTGAGTTCAGGATCGCGTAGTTTCACCCGTTACGGTTATGGCGATCTTCTAAAGGATAACCGGCGCTATGGAGTACTTTACCGTATCTGGCCTGGTACTCAACGCCTTCTTTTATGGGGCGATCCGAAAGTAAGTGCTGCACACTCCAGAGCGTTCAGTTTCTGTGGTAGCGTGGGTGCTGAGCTTATGGAACCGCTTTCGTTTAAGGGTCGCCGTGGTTCCGGTATTTCCGGAGATCGATGCGGTTATTCAGATAAAACTTTAAAGCCACGGTGGGACTGGGAAAAGTATGAATATAGTCTCAGGATTTTTGGAAGACTGACCTATAATCCGGATTCTGAACCAGATGTATGGCGCCGGTATTTGCTTAAGCAATTCGGACCTGGAGCAGAATCTGTAGAACTGGCTCTGGCAAATGCCACCCGGATACTTCCAATTGTGTTAACTGTTCATGGTGCTTCGGCAGGAAACAATACCTACTGGCCCGAAGTATATACAAATCAGTCTATCCCGAATCCAAAAAACAAGAATCCATATTATGATAGTCCTTCACCCGGAGTCTTTGGTAATGTGAGCCCGATGGATCCTCAACTATTCCTTCGGATCAATGATTTTGCTTCGGAACTGATAAAAAATGAACGAAGCGGTAAATATACACCAATTGAGGCTGCACAATGGTTAGAAGATTATGCCGAGGCTGCTGATAAATATCTTTCACAGGCAGAAAGTACGTCAAATGGCAAAGAAAGACCGGAATTCCGTCGGATGTCAATTGATGTTGCCATTACAGTTGGTTTAGGTCGTTTCTTTGCATCCAAATTTCGCTCTGGTGTGCTATATGGAATTTTTGAACAAAGTGGTGACTACAATGCACTGACGGAATCATTGAATTATTATAAAAAGGCCCGGAACTTTTGGGCTGAGCTGGCCAATCGTGCACGCAATGTCTACAAACCTGATATTACCATAGGTGAAAATCCGGTAATACGAGGGCACTGGCTCGACAGGCTTCCTGCCATAGATGAAGATATCGCATTTATGACCGGAATGGTCGAACGATCACAAAGCAATGTCACTATCCGGCAAGAAAATGTGCGAGCAGCAATAACAGAATCCAAAGGAAGACCAGCGCGTCCATACGGAGTCTGTCGTCATAACAGGCCACAAGGATTCAGAGCCGGACAACCACTTAATATCGAAATGTCTTTCGATAGAACACCTGCATCAGCACATCTTTACTACCGGCACGTGAATCATGCTGAACGATATGAAATAGAGGAGATGCACACACATGGTTCCGGTTATCTGGCAACCATTCCAGCAACATATACAGATTCACAATATCCTATTCAATATTACATAGAACTGAAGGATGGACCAGACAAAGCATGGTTGTTTCCTGGATTCAGTGAGGATTTAGCGAATCAACCTTACTTTATTGTGCACAGGATATAGAATATTGTAGTATTTTTATTGATACTTTAATGACGAAATTTGTACTTTATGACAACACGACGAGTATTTTTAAAAAACACTGTAATAACCACTGCAGGGTTGACTTTAGTTCCCACACTATCTGAGGCATTGACAGGTTGTGCTCCCTCCGACAGGATAAATGTAGGACTTATTGGTTGCAATGGTATGGGTTTTGCTGATCTGAGTGAATTTCTTAAACATCCTCAGGTAGAGTGCATTGGTTTGTGCGACATCGACGAAAGTGTGATTAACCGCAGAGCTGCCGATGTTGAGAAAATTAAGGGGAAGAAACCGGCAAATCTATATAAGGACTGGAGAAAGCTGATCGACAATAAAGATATAAATGTGGTAATTGTAGGAACGCCCGATCACTGGCATTGTCTGCAAATGATTTCTGCTTGTGAAGCAGGTAAAGATGTATATTGCGAAAAACCGATCGGCAGAACTATTGAAGAATGTAATCTGATGGTTGGTGCTGCCAAACGGTATAAAAGTGTTGTTCAGGTTGGTCAGTGGCAA
>Ga0209745_1000486_pt1 | contig 24007 bp, 17 predicted proteins | sample BarGraNGADG00312_FD_184495 | JGI IMG/M metagenome (GOLD analysis project Ga0209745, IMG submission 184495) | Arctic peat soil microbial communities from Barrow, Alaska - Barrow Graham LP Ref core NGADG0004-312 (SPAdes) (version 2) | ecosystem: Environmental > Terrestrial > Soil > Wetlands > Peat...
CGACGGACGCGGTCGCCCTGTCCCCATCCGGACGGCGGGCCGCGGTCGTCCGGGACGCCGCCACGTCGAACCTCCTGATCTACGACACCGCTACCCGGGCCGGGATTGCCCACCGCAGGGACCCGTTGACGCCTGAGTCCAACGTTGCGGTGGTGTATCCCCAGTACACCGACCACCTGGCTTTCCTCGACGACCACACGCTGCGCCTGGTGGGCAACGACGCGCGCTGGCTGAACCTCGACCTGCGCACCGGAAGGTCCAGTGGGGCCGGCTCCGTCAACTGGGCACCGTCCACGAGCCTGTACGTCACGTCCAGCCGCGCCGATTTCCTGCTCGCCGCGCCGATCACCAACGGGCAGGCGGTTCGGTCGTGGCGGCTGGACCGCGCCGGCACGAACCGTCCCCCGGTGGGAGCGGGCGTGCACCTGACCGACCCGCTGGGGATGGCGGTGAGCCCGGATGGGCGGCTGGTGCTGGTGAACGACTCCTCCACCGGCCTTTCCGTCGCCCCGGTGGCCCGCTCCGACAATGCGTCCCCCGTGGTGCCGGCGACCCGCATCGCCGGTCTCAGCGGCGTTGCGGCGATGGAGTTCGTCAGCCCTACCCGGGCGGTCGCCGCCGCACGCACCGAGCTCGTCTTCCTGCGGTTCGGCGAGGTCGGGCGGGGAGCGGCCGGCGCGAAGCTGGCTCCTCGTGGGGTCGGTGGTGTGCCCGAGTACGCCGTCGACTACCGGAACTCGCGCATGGCCGTGTCGCCCGATGGCTCGCGGGTCGCCGTGCTGGAACTGAACAACGCCCAGCTGGAGATCGTCCCCCTGCCCGGACGACACGGCACGGCCCTGCCCCGTACGAGCCTGGGCGACTCCGACCAGCTCGACTCCCTGTACGGGGTCGTCTGGCTCAATGACGACACCGTCCTTGTGCTCAGCTCGCAGCCCGGCGGCGTCGCGACGGGGCTGCCCGCTGGGGTGGTGCGCTGGAACCTCGGCCTGCCCCCGGCCGGCGATGAGGGCGACCGTCAGACCCCACTTGCCGCCTCCCCTACGGGGGTGGGAACCGTGCTCGTGGCTACCTCGGGCGGAGCGGTGCAGACGCGGGCGACAGCCACCGGCGAGCTGCTCCGCGAGGTCGACCCAGGGTCGTCCGGCGCGACCTACGACCTCGCCCGGTTCAGCGCGGACGGGCGGTACCTCGCCCTCATCGACACCGGGGAAACGCGCGACGACGGGTCCACCGCTCCGGCCGCGTTGCGGGTGGTGGACAGCGCGACCGGCAGTGTGGTCCACGAGCAGCAGTGGCCGCAGGAGACCGGGGTCGCCGGGCTGGAGTTCGCCGGCACGACCGTACTGGTGACCCACCTGGACGGGACCGTCGACGTGCTGCCTGACCTGGGACGCGGCGAGGCGAGCCGCATCTCGACGGCGGGCACGCGCAGCAGCACGGGCTCGACCCAACCGAACCCACCCGTGGTGGGCGAGGGCGGGCTGGTGGGATTGCCGACACGTTCCGGCCTCCAGCTGTACGACCTGACGACGCTGCAGCCGTCCGGAGCACTCCCGGCACCCCCTGGGTTCGAGGCTGTCCCCCGCACCTACGCGTTCGCACCCGACGGCCACACGCTTGTCACGGGTTACTTCGGTGCCGACGCCCGAACGGCCCAGGTGAGCGTTCGCGACCTCGACAGCGGTGCAGTCGTCGCCCGGGTGTGCGCCGGCGCCGGCGGTTCGATCAGCACCGGGGAGTGGCTCCGGGTTGTGGGGGACGCACCACCGGGCGAACCCGGGTGCCGATGAGCCCAAGGGGTTGCCCACCAATGCAGGGCAGAGCAGGCTGGAAGGCATCGAAATGACGAACGCGGCCGTAGCCCGACCTCCATCGGACCGACGGGCTGTCCGATGGGGCTTGGCCGTGCTCTTCGCCTTGATTGGCCTCGCTCTCACGTTGTTGATCGCCGTTCCCGCAGTGACGCGTCCCGACTGGGCGATCAGGCCCGGAGCTGGCAACGAGTGGTGGCAGGCCGGCCCCGACGAGGACCGCTTCCTCGTCGCCTTTTTGCTCGCCTGGGGACTGGCCATGCGCTTCTTCGCGAAAGCGCGCGGGCGGCGACGGTTCATGGAACGGGAATGGGTGGTGCTGTTGGCCGTCCTCACCCTGGGATTGGGTGCTGCCTCCTACGCGCCGTGCCGGGGTGATTCGACCTGGGGTTCTCTGGTCATGTGGACGGTCAACCTCTTCACCGGCCAGATGGAAGGAAGCGTTATTGGCCCGTCAGCGACCGCAGCGTGCGTCGGGGAACTCCCGCTCGCTTTCCAGGCAGCTCGCCTTGCCGGGGTGAGCACCCTGTTCCTGGCCGCGGCGAGCCTGCTGATTTCGGCCTCCATGCGCGGTCTCGACCGATGGTGGACGTGGTGGGCCCGGGACATCGACATCGTGGCCGGACTCAACGCGGAATCGGTCCCGCTGGTGCGGGCGTTGCTGGATGAACGTGCGCGAGAGCACGCCGCACAACCCTGGTATCACCTGACCTTCAGGGAGCGGCTCAGTCGGCTCCTGCCCAGCCGGTCTGGCGTAGTGGTTCTGCGCGCCAACCTCGAAGACGTGCTGCTCAGTGATGTCAAGGATCTGGGCGCTCACGTCTACATCGGCGATCCGACATCGAAGGAGACGTGGGAGCGAATCCTGCTGCGGTGGCAGCGGCCGATCCCTCTGCGGCGGCTGTTTGCCGTCAGCGCCTCCCAGTCTCGCAACATCGACGTGGTGGACGCCGCTCGCGCAGCCATCGAAACAGGGCTGCAATCGGTTCGCCGAACCCCATTCAACGACGTCCCCCGACTCATCGCACGACTGGATGATCCCAACGGTGCGCGAGCGTGGCGGCTCGACAACCTCGACGTGCAGGGGTGCTTCCTTGACGCGATCACCACCGACGAACTCCTCGCGCGGCAACTCGTGGCGTTGATCCGCGAGAAGGGTCACAACACCGTCGTCCTTGCCGGCGACACGCCGTTGACGACCAGTGTGCTTGACGAGCTGGCGCTGACGGAGGCGTTCGATGAGGAACTCCGCGGCCGCGACCCGGGCCAACCCGCCAGGCCACCCAGGAGTGTGGTCATTTGCCAGCCGCGAGGGGCTGAACTGGTTGAAGAGTGGCAAGCCAGTCGTACTCCGACGGCCGTCAGTGACCCGTTCGTCGTGAGCGCGTCGGATCTCGATTGGGAGCACCACATCTCCAGGCATCGCGTTCGGATGACCGTCGTTGTGACAGAGCCATTTCTGCCCGACACGCCGTCGAAGGCTCGACGGGTGGCGCGGATGAATCCACATACGCTGATCGCCTGTCGCTCGCCGCACACCCAAGGCGTCGAGCTCACCGATCCGCTCTCGAGCCTGATCACCTTTGGTCCGACCCTGCTGCAGTCAGGAGGGGTGCCCGAGGACTCCTGGACCGTCCTGGCTCGCCACAACCATGCCTTCTTCACCGATGCCCAGAGCACTCGTCCCGCGTCGCGGCCCTGGGGCTCGCCCACTGATCCACCGGAGGCACGATTGCCCGACTTCCTTCGCGAAGACACGCTGCGCCAGGAGCGGCTGATCCTCCAGCAGGTCGGAAGAGAGCACTTCCGCTGGATACCGGCCGAGCCGGGGCAGGGTGTACCGACGCTGCCTGCTGACGTGGTGGACCGCATCACCGAGGCGGAACACCGGCGATGGTGCGAGCTGCGGCTGGCCAACGGCTGGAGTTGGGGACCACGGTCCAGCGATCGCGCACTGGATGATCGCAACCGCCGCAATCCCAACCTCGTCGACCTGGCAACAGGGGAGCGGCTGGGAGCTTCGCCGCGCAGTTCGGCGACCGACGCCGAGGTTGCGCAAATCCGGGAGCATGACCGGAGCACGGTCATGGGCGTCATCGGCCGACTTAAGCAATGGGGCGTCGTCCCGATCCCGGTGTACGAACGGACGGGGGCGGTGCTGGCGAGACGACTGACGAAGCGGACGTCCTGGGTCGCCGAGTCCGGCGAGCAGCTGGTGAGTGAGAGCGGGGACTGGTGGGTCACCGACGAGGACGGGACCCACGGCCGCGGCGTCGCCCCGGACGCCTTCGCCCGAACCTACGTCCCCGATTCCGACAAGCCCGACCGCTACCTGCGGACCGGCCGCGTCGCCGCCCACCCCGCAACCGGCGGCGAAATCGTGCACACCCTGGAGGGTGAAGAGCGAGCCAACCCGGGTGAGTGGATAGTGGTCGACGAGCTGGGCAACTCCTGGCCCGTTCCCGCCGCCCAGTTTGCCGCCGGTTACCGACGCCCCTGAGATACTCGTTCGGCCGTCCCGGGGTACCGTCGTTGTGAGTGAGGGAGGCGACGTCGTGGTCGAGACCAAACCGTTGGGGCGAACCGATGTGCAGGTGCCGCCGCTTGGCGTAGGCACGATGACCTGGGGCGACCCTTCGGGGCTGAGCCGGTACACACCCGCCAAGTTGGCCTACGGAGGAGCCGAGGGGGCCGACCAGGAGGCCGCTGCCTTCGAGGCCAGCATGGCAGCCGGTGTAGTCCTGTTCGACACCGCGGCGATGTACAGCAACGGCGCTTCCGAGAAGCGGCTGGGCGAACTCGCGCACGGCACCCAAGCCCTGATCGCAACCAAGTTCCCGCCGGGGATACGTGCCACCGCAGCCGACCTGCCCGGCGCCCTGGCAGCAAGCCTGGCCAGGCTCGGCCGCGACACGATCGACCTGTACCAACACCACTTCCCCAGCCGCGGGGTCGACATCCCCACCCTGATGGGCCTCATGGCCGACGCTGTCGATGCGGGCAAGGTCCGGGCAGTGGGGGTGAGCAACTACTCGGCCCAGCAGCTGCGCATCGCCCACGCAGCGCTGGCTGAACGGGGCGTACCCCTGGCGTCCAACCAGGTGCAGTACTCGCTGCTGCATCGCAAGCCCGAGACCGACGGCGTCCTCGACGCCTGCCGCGAGCTCGGCATCACCCTGATCGCCTACCAACCTCTGGCCAGCGGCGCCCTCACCGGCAAGTACCTCGCGGGCGGACGTCCGCGAGGCCTGCGGCCCCTCATGCCCAACTTCCGCGGCAAGGGCAAGCAGGCTGTCGCTCCCGTTGTTGCACTCCTCAAGGAGATCGGTCAACGACACGAACACGACGCCACCCAGGTAGCCCTCCGCTGGCTCCTCCAGCAGGATGGCGTTCTGCCCATCCCCGGCGCCAAGAACGCGGCCCAAGCTGCTGGCAACGCCCGCGCACTCACCTTCACGCTGTCATCCGACGAACTCCAGGCACTGGACAGCGCCACCCGCGCCTGGCGCAAATAGGTCTGATCCTGGTGGCTGGGTTTGAAGAGTCCTGCCATGCCGCACCGCGGTTACGCTCGGTTCATGCGCGCAATCCAGGCTGTCAGGGCAGGCGGCCCCGACGTACTCGAAGTTGTCGACCTCCCCGCCCCCGTCCCCGGCCCCGGCGAGGTCCTCGTCAAGACGACAGCCGCCGGAATCAACTTCATCGACACCTACCGACGCGGCGGCGTCTACCCGATGCCCTTCCCACACATTCCCGGCAGTGAGGGCGCCGGCGTTGTGACCGCTGTCGGTGACGGTGTCATCGACCTGGCCGTCGGCGACAATGTCGCCTGGGCAGATTCATCGGCCTCCTACGCCGAGCTTGTGCGCGTCAAGGCCGACCGCGCGCTCAAGGTACCTGATGGCGTCGATCTCGAGATCGCCGCGGCGCTGCCACTGCAGGGACTCACCGCGCATTACCTGGTGACATCCACCTACCCGGTGAGCGAGGGCGAGACGATCCTCGTCCATGCAGGCGCGGGCGGTGTGGGACTGCTGCTCACCCAGCTGGCCGCCGCGCGCGGCGCCCGGGTGATCACCACCGTCTCCACCGCGGAGAAGGAGGAGCTGTCCCGAGCCGCGGGCGCAGCGGAGGTCATCCGCTACGACCTTCTCCAGGATCTGACCGCGGAGCTGCCGGGCCTCGTCCGCGACCTGTCCGGTGGGGGCGTCCCGGTGGTCTACGACGGGGTCGGTCGCTCCACCTTTGACGCCTCGCTGGCCTGCCTGCGTCGCCGCGGCATGATGGTGCTGTTCGGCGCCTCCAGCGGGCCGGTGCCCCCGTTCGACATCCAGCGACTCAACGCCGGCGGCTCGCTGTACCTGACCCGCCCGACCCTGGGCCACTTCACCGCAACCACCGAGGAACTGCGCGGACGGGCGGACGAGTTGTTTGCCGCCGTCCTCGACGGGACGCTCGACGTTCGGATCGGTAACCGGTTCTCTCTGGCGGAGGCTGCCGAGGCCCACCGGGCCCTTGAGGGACGCGCCACCACCGGCAAGGTGATCCTCGAGATCAGTTAGCGCCTCGTCAACCCGCCGATAGTCGCGGCTGCCGTGCCGATCGTCATAAGGCAGAACACAACGGCCGGAATCAGCATGACCAGCCAACGCCGGCGCCGTGACCTTCGCGGATGCGGGCACCGACCAGACCACGGTGAGCCTGACCTGGAGCACGAGCCGATGGGCCTCCTCGAGCACCCCGGTGAGCTGCTTCACCTCGTCGAAAGGCAGGTCGAGGATGACCCTTCGTGACGCCCTCGCTCGCACGCTCACGAGCGCTCCTCAGGGATCGTTCTCGTGAGGCCCTCGCTCGCACGCTCACGAGCGCTCCTCAGGGATTGTTCTCGTGAGACCCGTCCTCTGGCTCACGGATCATTCTGGGGGAGCTCCGATCGGACGGTTATGGGGGACTCGGAAACGCTGGGGACACTCGCGGGAAGTGAGATTTCGCTCACCGAAACGAACCCAATCGAATCATCCGTCGGCAACATTCTCGCAAAACGGGCTTTGCTCCCTGAATCGCCATCAAAGGCAATTATTCGGCACGTTCTCTCAGTATCCCCGCGTCCCCTAGATACGGTGCCTGGGTCGAGGCGAAGAACCAGTCGCGCGACTGCGCCAGAGCGTGCCGCGGCACTGTATGCCCTTGCCAAAGGAGTATTGCGAGAATCAAGCGGACGTCCTGCCTTGCTGCCGGTACGGGGGTCGCGCATCAGGAATTCGGTCTTGCGCACCGCACAATGAGGGCTTTTCGCTGGCCACGTCCCCAAAGGGGGACACACGCAGGTTATTTATACCTGCGCGAGGACTAGTTCCCTCAAGGAATCTGGCGTATGTTCTTCTCAAGGCCGGTAGGCGCATCCTCATATTATGTGAGCCCCCGAGCATCTGGTCCTACGCCGGCACCCCCCCGCGGCGATGCTGATCGATGCTTGTCACATTGCGGAAGATTTCGGCGCCTGCCGGCCTGGACCCTGGGCAGATAGAGCCGCAGACCCGGAGCGTGCTCAGGGAATCGCGACGGCAACCGAGGTCGGTGTGACATCTCCCGTCCGCTCATCTGAGCACTCGCTACCCCGCCCGGGTGACGCCCGTGAGGGGTCTAGCAGCGCGGGTCGCCAAGTCGGCAGACTGGGTTCCATGACAGCCACCCTTTGGAGATTCAGCACCGTTGAGACGCTGAGTGAACCTTCCGACACGAAGAGCGCACCGCTCGTCGTCGTTCCCTGGTCGAAGTTCGGCACGCACCGGCTGTACGTGAACAACGCCGACGGACAGCAGGTTGGCTGGGTCGACCTGAAGACCGGCCACCGTTCGCTGACAATGCCTGAGCTCGCGTCCGCCTTCGAGATCGCAGTAGCCGACGCCGAAGATGCGGCCACGGAGGCCACCGACTCCGACACGCCGCATCGGGCAATTGAGCTAGCAATTGAGCTCGCCCTCATCGCTGGGCAGGCCTCGCTCCAAGCACGTGAATCGACGCCCGCAGATCTCGCGGAAAGTCGGTCGGCGAAACACCTCGAGGTCTGCATCGCTGCCGACAACGATGCCGACGAGCGCCCAGCCCTCATGCGCCACGCCTACCGGGGCAAGTTCGCGTACTCCAGCTGGGACGTGGGGGCACGCGGCAAGCGTCTGGTGGCGGAGGAGCTGGATCGGCCCGCTTCCCTTGATCCTCGTTGGGCCTACCTGAACTCCACTTCCATCGGCGACAACGACGCCGACATCGCCCACCTGTTCGTCGGCTCTGCAGTCGCCTCGCCGTCAACGCAAAGCATCGCCACGGCTGAGTGTCTGGCTGGCCGACGCTAGAAGGACCGGATGTCGCCCGTGCGGTCTGTTCACTGCGCATGAGCAGTCGGCAGGGTGAGGTGTGTGTCTGTCACCCCATGGATCTCCAGCGACCTCGAGACGTTAAGCGAACCCACCCCTGAGGCGGCAAGCGCACCGCTCGTCCTTGTCCCCTGGTCCAGGTACGGCAAGCGTCGCCTCTACGTCAACACTGCCGACGGCGCGCAGGTGGGGTGGGTCGACCTCGTCTCCGGCGAGCGCACACTGACAATGCCGGAGTTGGAAGGCGCCTTCGAGGGAGCGATCGCTGGTGAACGCGTCGAGGCTCCGCAGACCTACGCGGCGCGCCGTGTCCTCGATGAAATGCCGACGACCCTTCCGCGTCGAGCGCTGGACGAGCCCCCGCCGCCGCCGCCGCCGCCATCCCCGCCCCTCGAGCAGGCGCACCCATCCCCACCCCCTCCCCCCTTCATCACGTTCCTCGCCCGCGGTCTGGATGTGAAGACCGGTGATGGTGAACGGCCACAAGCAGCCCTACCTGCGCAACTCCCGCTTCGAGGCCGATCGGGCGGCCAAGCTGCTGTCCAGGGCCGTGGGCTGGTTGGTGGTGGTCACCCCGGCACTGGTGTTCCTGACCGACACCTTCATCCCGCAGGTCACCATCAAGGACCGGCCAGAGGGGGTCATCATCCTCGACCGGCTCGACCTGCCAAGGTACTTCCGCAAGCGTCCGGCCCGGCTCAGCGAGTCACAGGTCGCTGAGGTGTTCGGGTACGCGCGCAGGTCGTCCACCTGGAGCTGACCCCGTCGGACGACCCCTTCGTGACGCTCAGGATCGTTCCTGGCGGGGTCACCTCTGGTGGGGAATGCGAGGCTCGCGTAGCGTTCGTGGCGTCGACGCTGGGGGGCCAGCCGATCCGCACGCGGACTGGAGGGCCGGGATGTCCAAGACAACTCTGTGGTGCCGGGGGCTCGCCGGCGCGCTCACGCTGCTCCTTGCCGCAGGATGCGTGGCGCAACCACCGTCGGCCATCACTTCGGGGCAGCAGACGTCGGCGACCACGCCGACGTCCGGTCCAGCCACGAGCGTTACGGATCCCCAGCGCGAGGACGCCGCCTTCGGTGACATCGTCACCGGTACCGGGCTGGATTCCGGGACAGCGGCTTTCATGATGCTGGCTGGATCCACCCTGAAGGTGGTCGACGGGCATACCTTCGTGGCCCGGCAGTCGTTCCCGAACGGGGCCACCGCCAAGGCCGCCTACCACCTGTTCGCCGGCAGCGACCTGACGCCTGGCCAGCCGCCCGTCGTTACCTCCACCCGATCGGACAACGAGTTCCGGTTCTCACTCACCTACGCCGTTGCGACGGCGGACCTGCCCGCGGAACTGCTCCCACAGGTGCTCGACGGCCTGCCGGGTAGCGTCCCGGCGCAGCCCGCAAGGGACTCCGCGCTCGCGGCAATCGGCCTGGCCCCCGCCTGGGCGGGCGTTGGTCCGGCCGGTGTTCCCGCTGCCCCAATGGATGGATCCCCGTCAACCGTCGGCGTGCTTGTCGACGGTGTGATCGACCAAGCCGTTGAATCGGGCATCGACAAGGCGGTCAACACGATCAAGATCGACCAGACCCAGGCGGGGACGTCGTGGGAGGCCTTCAAGTCGGGCAAGAAGGTTTGGGACGCGCTTGAGGCCAACGGCCAGGTCGCCGACGCCCTCAAGCGCATCGCCGCGGCTCGCGACTGTGCGGAGAACCCCACCAACCCGCTCACCAAGACCGACTACGCCGACCACCCGGGGGCCAAGGACGAGGTCCTCAAGCAGTTGGACGGGATGAGCGACGAGGTGACCGGGGAGGCGGCCGTGCTGTTCGTCGAGCTCTTCACCGACTCCGGTGCAGGCCTGGTCAAGGCCGCTCCCTGGCTGGGATTCGTGACCGGGCCTGCCGTCAACTTCATCAAGAGCAGGCTCGGCCCCATCATCGAGGGGAGAGCGCAGGCAGCAGAGCAACTGGTGCCACCGTGCAAGCGCACGTCCTATCGGGTGACCGGTGGGGGCAGGCTGACCGTCAACAGCACGGTCGCCTCGGTCAGAGTCCCGTTCACGGTGAACGGCGCTGGCAACGGCTTCCGGGTCACCTTCTCGTTCACGCCCGGAGACAAGACCGGCACCTTCGGCAGCGTCACGTACGAGGGCTCGGGAGAGGGCATCACGATGAGCGGCTCCGGCGAGTACGCGATCAGCGGCAAGGATCCCGGGCCCTACAACCTGAAGATGACCGTCCACGGCTGCGTCAACGTCGGCAAGTGCGACACCAACACCGACATCTGGAAGCTGACGCCACAGACCGCTCGGTGAGCGAACTCGATCAGCGACCCTTCGTGACGCTCGCTGCGCTCGCTCCTCAGGGATCGTTTGGGCCCTTCGTGACGCCCTCAGGGATCGCTAGAGCTCGACCTCGGCGATCAGGTCTCGCATGGTGCGGACCCCGGCCAGCATCCGGTCGCGGATCGGTCCGGCGTGGTCCCCTTCGGGACGTGCCATTGCCGACATGACCGAGGCGATGACGATCCCGAAGGCGATCCTGGCCGTCTGCGGGTCGCCCGTTCGTTCCTGCATCAGCTTGAAGAACGGGCGGAGGCGCGCAATGGTCGACGTCCAGAAGTCCATCGCTAGGTCCGGCTGGCCATGCAGCAACTCCTTGATCCGCAGGAAGTCGGTGGGCAGCGAGACGGTCCTGCCCACCAACTCGCACGCGTCCCCGATCAGGCTGCCCTCGGCGGTAAGGAACCACTCTCTCTGCTCATCCGGGATCTCGGCCACCAGCAGGTCGAACGCTGCGGCGATCTTGCTCGGGTAGTAGTTGAAGAACGTCCGCGGCGAGATGCCCACCTCGGCGCAGATCTCCTCAACCGTCACGCTGTGCTGGCCACGCTCGGCGACCAGGCGGAGGGCGGTCTCGTGGATCGCCGCCCGCGTGGCCGACTTCTTGCGTTCCCGCAGCCCGCAGACCTGCTCGTCCACAGCATCGGTCGTCATGCGAGTCCCTCCAGAGCAGCATTATCCGACTTTTCCTGCAGTGCGGAGCGGGTCCGCAGCGGCGGCACCTTGAAGAACAAGGCCACCACGAACGCGAGCAGCATCACACCGAGCCCCACCCAGTAGATGGTCTTCACCGAGTCGCTGAAGCCCACCATGAACGGCTTCGTCAGCCGGGGGTCGGCCCCGGTGAGGAAGGACGTGTCGCTGGTGCTGCTGTCAGTCTTCACGTTGGTGTCGCCCGTGTCGCCGGACTTGATCGCGGTGACCAGAGTCGGCGTGAGCGTGTCGACCATCGCCCACCGCTGCACCGGGTCAGCCCAGTTCACGGCGAGCTTGCCGTCCAAGACGGCGAGGTTCCGCTCGAGCGCGACCTGCTGCAGCGCCTTCTCGTAGGCCTCGGGCAGGGCCTTCTTCACGGCCTTGTCGATGATCTTCTGGACCTTCGACAGCTGCTTTGCACCGCTGGCCAGCGTGCCGCTGCCCGACGCCGCCGCAGCAGCACCGGTCGGGATCGCGCTGCCCTTGGACGCCGCCATGGTGGCGCCGTCCGCGAGCTTGTGGGCACCGGTCGCCACCTGCGACAGGCCGGACGCGAGGCCCGGCTTGCCGGCGGCACCGTTGAGGTAGCCGCTGGTGGTGTACACGCTGGTGCCCAGTTCCTTCATGGCCGAGCTGACGGCCGACTCGTCGTCGGCGAGCTTGTCGCAGGAGGTGGTGTCACCGTCGTCGCAGGCCTTCTGGTCGGTGCCCATGTCGGCCATCGCGGAGCTGAGGCTGCCGAAGTCCTTCGTGGCCTGCGATGCGTTCTTCGCAGCGGTCTTCTCAGCCGCGCTGAGCTTGGTCAGGCCGCCGGCCAGCTGCTGTGCGCCGGAGCCGATCTGGCCGACACCGTTGACGAATGCGCCGGTGCCGAGTGCGAGCTTGTCCAGGCCCGAGCTGAGCGCGGAGATGCCGTCCCCGATCTTGCCGCTTCCCTCGGCCGCCTTCTTGGCGACGGCAGCGGTGACCTTCGCACGCACGGTGGTCTTCACTGCGTCCTTCACCTGCTTGGTGGCGTCGGTCAGGTTGTCGTCCACCTGGTCCTTGATCTTGTCGGTGATCGGCGTCCACATCTTGTCCATGATCGCCTTGTTGGCCGGGTCGTTGGCCACCGTGGGGTTGAGGGCGGCGTCAAGGGCGTTCCAGGTGGTCTTCTCGTCGCTCAGTGCGCCGGAGATGTTCGTCGGCAGGATGCCGAACAGCAGCGACAGCATGATCGCGGTGCCCAGGGTGCCGCCGATCTGGCGGAAGAACGTGGCCGAGCTGGTCGCGACGCCGATGTCCTTGGCGTCGACGGCTGCCTGGACGGCCATGGTGAGGGTCTGCATGAGCTGGCCGAGGCCGAGACCGACGATGAACATAGCGATACCCAGGTACCAGAACGGCTTGTCCAGGGTCATGAACGCGAGCATCAGGAAGCCGAGCGCTGTGGTCGCGGTGCCGGTCTTGGGGAACGCGCCGTACTTGCCGGTGCGGGCGATGATCTGGCCGCTGCCGATGGAGGCAAGCATCAGGCCGGCCATCAACGGCAGGGTGGCGAAGCCGGACTGGGTCGGGCTGTAGCCGAGCACGATCTGGATGTAGAGCGGCAGCGTGAGCATGGCGCCGAACATGCCGAAGCCGACCAGGATGCTGAGGACGGTTGCCATGGAGAAGGCGTTCTTGTTGAACAGCCGCAGCGGGATGATCGCGCTCTGCCCCATGTGCCGCTCGACCAGGATGAAGGCGGCCAGGCTGGCTGCGCCGATCACGTAGCAGGCGATGGACGCCGCGGACGTCCAGCCCCATTCGCGTCCCTGCTCGGCGACCAGGAGGAACGGAGCCAGCGTGGCGACGACCATGCCGGCGCCCCACCAGTCGATGGTGGGCTTGGCGTGCGGGGTGTGCGGCAGGTGGAGGAAGGCGATCACCATGAACAAGGCGATGACGCCGACCGGCACGTTGATCAGGAACACCCAGCGCCAGCCGGTGATGAACAGGATCTGGTCCGTGCCGGCGAACAGGCCGCCGACGAGCGGGCCGATCACAGAGGCGATGCCGAAGGTGGCCAGGAAGAAGCCCTGGTACTTGGCGCGCTCGCGGGGGGCCAGCATGTCGCCGATGATCGCCAGGGGCAGTGACATCAGGCCGCCGGCGCCGAGGCCCTGGAAGGCGCGGAACCCGGCGAGCATGATCATGGAGGTGGAGAAGCTGCTCAGGAACGAGCCGAGCAGGAAGATGCTGATGCTGAGGATGAACAGCGGTCGGCGTCCGAACAGGTCGGAGAGCTTGCCGTACAGCGGTGTGGTGACGGTGGCGGCGATCAGGTAGGCGGTGGTGACCCACGCCTGCTGGTCGAGGCCCTGCAGCTCGTCGCCGATGGTCCGGATCGCGGTACCGACGATGGTCTGGTCGAGTGCGCTCAGGAACATGCCTGCCATCAGCGCGTACATGACGAGCATGATCTGGGAGTGGTTCATGACCGGCTGAGGTGCTGTATCTACTGCATCTATCCGAGCTGAACGCTCGACGGTGGCGACGGCCACGACTACCTCCAGGAAGACGAAAAGCGCTGTCTTCTTGCAGCAGCGCATCTCTACGGTAGCGCAAGTTTGCACGGGTGCAAATTTGCAGGGACGCAGATAGGTAGGATTGCTCCCCTCGCGTCCCGATCCTGAGATGTGGGCGTTTGGCCTTGTCAGTGGCATGTCCCCCAAAGGAGGACGTCGTTCGTCAGTCGGTGGCTGCGGTTCGTGGGACTTCTGGGGTCAGGGCAAGCCCTCGTTGGCTCACCGTGCCCATCGCGACGTCTGCGATGGGACGCTGGGATGCTCGTGCGGTGGAGCGGAGGTACTCGAAGGCCTCACCCATGGACAGGCCCTGACGCTCGGCCACAACTCCCTTTGCCTGCTCGATGGTGACGCGGGTGTTGAGCGCGCTCTGCAGCTGCTGGGCCAGCACTTCCTGTTGCCGGATGCTCCAATGGTTGATGATCCCGATGGCGGCCATGTCAGCCATGACCCGGGCCACGTTGATGTCGTGGACGCTGAACGGCTCGATCCCCGACTGGAACAGGTTCAGGGCCCCGATGGTCTGGTCCCGCAACCGCATCGGCACGGCGTACGCGGTGTTGATGCCGACCGACATGGCTGCGGCAGCGAAGAGGGGCCAGCGCGTCGTGAACTGCGAGAGGTCGACGCCCGCGACCGGGGTACCCGTGCGGTACGCCTCGAGGCAGGGGCCGTCGTTGTTCTGCAGCTCGAACAGCTCCAGCATGCGGGTCTCCTCGTTGGTCGAGGCGAACACCCGCAGCGACTTGCGCTGGTCTGCCAGCATGATGCCGGCAGCCGTCACTCCCAGCACCTCCACGCACGCGCCTACCAGCCGGTCAGCCAGGCTCACGAGGTCGAAACCTGTGGTCGTGGTGTCTGCCAGCTCGATCAGGGTCGCGAACAGCACCTCGTCATGCGTCGATGTCATGTCCCCCGTGTCCTTTCATCCTCAACATTCGTCACGTCGCGGCCCACGGATACGATTCATCCGGGTTGGCGTCGGGGTAGAACTGGTCGGGGTTGAACCGGAGGGTCCGGCCCACCACCGATCGTGAAACGTCTTCCAGGGACAGCCCCACAGTAAAAGCATGCGCGCACAGCCGCGCCATGGCTTCGGCGATCGTGCTGTCGATCTGCACCATGACCATTCCTGTCGCCTGCGACGTGATCGCCAGCGGCGGGTCGAGTGCAGCGTCCAGCACGCTCGACCAGTCGCCCGACCCCGCGTCAGCCACCAGGAGTGCAACGCTCAGGTCATCGCACAGCGCGAGCTGTTGGCCCAACTGGGTGGCGTCGAGAGAAGCCGGCTCGGTGCCGTGCAGCGTGAGCATTCCCAAGCGTGCCCCACCGATCTGCAGCGGAAAAGCGCAGATCGAGCGCACCCCGAGCTGAACGGCCGCCCGCTCGAACGTCACCCAACCCTGACGCCACTGCTGATGCAGGTCGGGCACCATCACCGGGCCACCCTCGGCCCAGGCAGTAATGCTGGGCCCTTCTCCCAGCACGACCTGCAGGTCATCGAGCTGCCGGGCTCGTGGATCGGAGGCCCACACCACTCCACGCGGCCGATCCTCAACGACCCTGGACGCGCACACGGAGGTCAGTCCAGCCGGCTCCGCGACCGCCAGGGCGGCCCGACACAATCGTTCCACGCCCACCGAGGGCCAAGGCGAACCCGGATCATGCATCGGCACACACCCCCTTCCGGGACATGACGGTCGCGTCACGCAGGGGCAGCCGTGGCGAAGACTCTGAGCGAACGCCACCTTCCGTGGACGCTCGCAGCCTCACCACCCTATTACCCAGATCGAGCCGCGCTACCTGGCATCTGATCGATCAGACTCGTGCGACGGTGCCAATCCCCTGGTGGTGCCGGTGGCGACCAGCTCCTGGGCCACGAGGACGAGTTTGCGGTTGGAGTTCTCGGACATGTGTCGCAGCAGGTCGAAGGCTTGCTCCGCTGTGACCTTGTATCTCTCCATGAGGATGCCCTCGGCCTGTCCGATCAGGAGGCGCGAAACCATGGCCAGGCCTTTGTGTTCGCTCACGCGGGCGGCGGCCACCGCCACCGCCAGGTGCGCGGCGAGGCTGTGGGCAACGAGGATGTCTTCAGTGCTGTAGGCGTGCGGCCGTCCTGAGTACAGGTTGAGCGCCCCGTAGGAGTCTTCACCGGTGTACAGCAGCAGGGAGAGTATCGATCCAACCCCGTACCGCTGGGCAATCGTTGGACCCCAATGGGGCCAGCGCGGATCCGAGGCGATGTCGCTGCTGATCACTGTCGTGTGGGTTCTCACCGTGTCCACGCAGGGACCCTCACCGAGTTCGTACTGGAGCCAATCCCCACCAGTGACGAGCTCTGAGGTTGCAGCCATCGTCTCGAGGCCGTCGCGGGTGACCATCGTCACCCCTGCTTCATCACAGCCATCCACCATCTCGACCACCACAGCCACGGCAAGCTGAAGCTGCTGCGGCTCGCCGGCCGATGTCGACAGGTCGCGGGCGAAGCTGGCTGCTGCCGCCACCGTGCCATCTTTCGAGGGTAGATCCACGACACCTCCGACGTGATCGTGGTTCACGCCCGCGAGGTGAGCGGGCAGGAACCTCACCGTGTATATCCAGTATCGATCCTGGGTGTGGAAGTTTGCCCGAAGATCACCCGGTCCTGTTCGAATCGTCTAGGGCTGTCAGCGGGGGGTACTCGAAAGGTAGGCGGCGCTGTTGACGTAGAGAATCTCTCACCGCTCAGGCCCCGCCGGTCAAGACAACGGGCGGCGGGACCGGTCCCCGTCCCGGCATTTCACCTCCGGTGAGAGCGAGTTGCAGCCGCTGGACGCCCTCCGACCGCGATGGTCGCCGACCCGAGCCCATAGACCTGCGACCCCGATTCGGTCAATGCTTGCGGACAAGCACCAAGAAGGGGCTGACCCGCTGGGCAGCGATAGAATTCATCGTCAACATCGCATGGAGAACACCATGGCCTTCCACCCGAGAGGTGGGCATCGCTCGCACCCCTTGGTGCGGGTCGCCGTCGGTGCGCTTGCCGGGCTGCTGTGCAGCCTGTGGGCGCTCCTGGCGGTTGATGCTGAACGCTCGATCGCCCTGGATTCCCCCGACCGGCCGACAACCAGCGTCGTTGACCACTCCATCAGCTACGCCACGTATCCGGAGCGGGAGGCCGGGACCCACGCCGTTGACGCCACGCTCGTCGACCGGTGCCGGGAAAGCCATTTCGTCGTCGTCGCCTTCAGCGGCATCGGCATGGAGGCGAGTCAGTACCAGGCGAACGTGATCCAGCGTCCGATCGAGGATCTCGGTGGTTGCGTCATGTACCACTGGTATGGCCACTCCTACGACGCGGCTGCGTCGGCGCAGTCGGTCGCGGACGCCATTGAACAGGTCACACCGGACGGGCAGCGCAGGCGGGTGGTCTTCCTGGGCGCCAGCTTCGGCGGCATCGCCGCGGAGGACATCGCGACTGAGCCGGTCGTGGCGGACTCGCGGGTCATCGAACTGGTACGGATCATCATGATCGCTACGCCGGTGGACATGAGCGACGTCCTCCAGGACGTGTTCGGGGTGCCCGTTCCGCTGATCAAGGACATCCCCGTGGGCATCCCTCAGTTCGGAGGCCTGGTCGTCCTCGGGAATGCGATCAACGGCCAACGGCAACGCGGCCAGTTGGGCGATCCGGCGGAGTGGAAGAACACCCTCACGAATGCGGCCAAGACCCGGCCAGTGCTGGTCTGGAGCGAGCTCGAACGCTTGCGCAAGGGGTTACTCCGGGTCCGGCCTGACGTCCGCGTGGACTACCTGGGGTCCCCCGACAGCGAACTCACCGTTGATACCGACGAGGCGTACGCGCGGATCGAGAACATCGTGATCGCCGAGACACGCTACATCCGTCTCCACGATGGCGGCCACGACATGGGTTGGTTGGCGTCGACAGCCGGACCGTACAACGAGAAGCTCGTCCCCATCTTCCAGGAGTTGTTCGGCCCAGCCTGAGGCGGACGCAGTCCCGTCGTTTCGGGTCCTGTCAACAGGCCGGCCCGTTCACGTTGACGCCATTGCGCACGAACCGGTTCTTGTACAGGGCCACGCACTGCGCCTCGTCGACGACCTGGTAGAGCACCCCGGTGCGATTCTTGATGAACGTGCTTCGCGATACCGACAGACTCGCGCCGCTGTATCCGGCGACCCCCGTCTCGTTGGCAAGGAAGACGCTCTTCGAGACGTGCAATGAGAAGGGCAGGCTCAACACGACCGCACCCGTCTTGTTCTTGTAGAAGAAACTGCGGGTGACGGTGGCTTCCGACTCACCCCCGGCGAAGAACCCCTCCTCCGTGTTCTTGCTGAAGAGGCTCGCCTCTGCCGAGCATGTTCCGTTGCAGAAGAAACCCACTCGATTCTTCGTGAGCACCACGTTCTTCACGCTCGTGACGGAGTCACCACCCACCCCGACGTCCCAGCCCTGGATCCGGCCGTTCTTCACCTCGAGACTGGCCGCCGTGATCGTATTTCCGAACGCGGTGATGCCGCTGCCCGACCCTGGCCCGGACAGGGTGTGCCCTCGAAGGTCGACAATCACACGGGGAGCCAGATTCCCATCGGGAAAGACGCCCGTTGCGCGCACGGCGAAGTCCGTGCAGTGCAGGTCCTTCTGCAGATAGATCATGGCATCGTCGGTCACGACCATGCCGCATGTCATCGGCACACCGGAAGTAGCCGCGTCCGCCGTGGACGGGACCATGGAGGCACACAGGACAACCCCGGCCGCCACAGCCATGATTCGATTGATGAGCCTCTCGTGTCCCTCGCATCGCTGCATACGACTAATGGTCATATACGCCGTTGCCCGCATCCACTCGCGCGACTTCCGCAAATATGCGGCTGAGTGTGACGATGCGCGCGGCCCGGGGACGCTCTGTACGGGATCCTACGATGGACCCCGTGAAACTGAACCTCTGGTGGGGCGCTCCGGAGTGGAGCCAGCTGTGACCCGGGATCGCGACCCCGTTGGCCGGCCGCGGCAGGCGCGACCGCGGGATGCCCTCGGCCGTCCGCTGCCGTACGGGGCTGCCGGGGTCGAGCCGGTGTCCGAGGAGCCGCTGCCGCCGATGGAGTCGTTACGGCTGGCGCGGAGCCTGGTGAACGAGGGCAGGCCATTTGCCGCACACGAGGTCATGGAGGTCCGCTGGAAGGCCGGCCCGGCCGTGGAACGCAACCTGTGGCAGGGACTCGCACAGCTGTGTGTCGGCCTGACGCACGCGGCCCGCGGAAACAACGTCGGGGCCAACCGGCTGATCGACCGGGGTGCGGGCCTGGTCGCTGTCTACGGTGCCGGTGGAGGACCCACCTACGGACTGGACCTGGCGGCCGTTGTCGCATGGGTCCGCGGAGAAGCGGCGAAGGGCCATGAGGGCTAGCCCGGTGCCCGAACCCGAACCTGACGGGTCGGCCGCGATCGACCCGGTCACCGGGCCACGGACCAGTGATGCCCTGGCTGCCTTGCTGCGCTGGGAGGGGACCGGCGGGACGTGGGTCATGCGCGCAGGAAGGGGCGGCTGGACCAATGCCCGGGTGCGTGGATCGACGGGAAGCTGCCCACTCCCGGGGATGCCCGGCGATCAGCGACGAAGCGTCCCGAGGACGGCGGCGGTCACCTGCTCATAACTGCGTTCGGGGTGGAAGACCAGCCACTCGAGCCCGGCCATCAGCGTGGCGCCGACGATCGAGGCTGCCTGTACCCCGGCGACGACCTGGTCGGCTTCGCCCTCCTGCAGGTCGTCGATGAGCGGTGACAGAGCCAGGCCGCGCCACTTCTCGATCGACTCCCGCCATGACCGCTCGGTGCGGAACAGTTCGGTCACCATCACCCTGGCAGCGGAGGCGTGCTCCTGCACCAGCTTCAGCAGCACCCGCACCACTTCGTCGCGCAGGGCGGTGCCGCTGAGTCCTCGCGTCGCCTCGGTGAGTGCCTCAGCGAGCAGGGTGGTGTTGCGCGCCATGATCGCCTCGACCAGGCCGGCCTTGGACTCGAAGTTGTAGTAGATCGACCCCTTGGCGATCCCGGCGGCCGCGGCGATGTCGTCGATGGAAGTGGACGTCACCCCCCGGGCAGCGAACAGGTCGGTGGCGGCGTCCATGATCGCCTCGCGGGTGCCCGTTCGCCGGGCCACCCGCCCGTCCGTCTTCGATACCAGCGGTGCGCTCATCCTCGCCTCCTCGGTGTTCAGCGCCTTCGATGCTCAGCGCCCTAGATGCTCAATGCCGGATGCAGCCGCGCCATCGTCCACACGCGCTTGCGGGCGGACGCGATCGAGGTGACGGCCAGCGACACCACGAAGATAGCCGCCATCACCGCCACGCTGGTCCAGAACCGCGCTTCGATGCCGCCGGTGATGGCCTCGCGCAGACCGTTCACCACGTACGTCATGGGCATGTACGGGCTGATCGTCTGGAGGAAGGACGGGGTTGTCTGGATCGGATACGTCCCGCCGGCGGAGGCCAGCTGCACCATCAGCAGCACGATGATCACCACCTTGCCCACCGCCGAGCCGAGGGTGACCTGGAAGAACTGCTGCAGAGCGAAGAACGCCGCTGCGGCCAGCAGCGTGAAGCAGAAGGTGGCCGCGACGTTCTTCGGATCCAGCCCGATCGCGAAGTGCATCACCGACAACATGATGACCACCTGCCCGAGCGAGAGCACCAAGGCCGAGTTGAGCGAGCCCCACGCCATCCGGAACCCGTTGACCGAGGTCATCAGCGCCCTGGTCTGCAGCGGGCGCAGCAGCAGCCAGGTGATCAGCGCGCCGACCCACAGCGCCAGCCCGATGAAGAACGGCGCGAAGCCCTCTCCCCAGGATTCTGCTTCCCACACGTGGGTGGCCGACAGCGTCACCGGTGTGGCGACGGCCGTGGCCCGATCGTGGCGGACGTCCTTGGTGTCGTCGGGAATGGCGTCGGCGCCGCCGTCGAGCTTGTTACCCAGCTTTGCCGCACCGGCCTGTGCGTCGTCGAGCCCGGACGCGAGGTCTGGCGTGTTGGCGGCGATCTCCGAGCTGCCCGCACTGAGCTTTGACGCGCCGGTGTTGGCGGTCTTCAGCCCGGTCGCGAGGTCGGACGCGCCTTCGTGCAGCGCTTGGGCCCCGCTGATCAGGCCCTGCTCGGGGTCAGGATCGGTGAACCCGGAGGCAAGCTGCGCCAGTCCGGACTGCAACGCGGGGACGCCGGTGGCGGGATCGGACGCCGCGGTGCTCATGGTGGTGAGCCCTGCGGCCAGCTTGTCGGCACCGGCGGTGAGCTGCTGCACCTGGGCCAGGGTGGCAGGGTCTGCGAGCTGGGTGGCACCGGTGCGCAGGTCGGCGGCACCGGCCGCGAGCTGCTGGTGAGCGCCGTCCAGCTTGGCCAGGCCCGCACCGAGTTGGCCGTCCGGGGTGAGGACGGCGTGGATGTCTGTCCAGCCGGACTGCAGTGCCTCGGCGCCGTCGGAGAGGGTGGTCGCACCCGTGTGCACCTGGGTGATGCCGTTCTTCACCGACGCCGCCCCGCCAGCGAGGCCGGTCGCGTTGCTGTGGGCCGATGCGGTGGCCTTCTCGGCCGCGGAGAGGTAGGCGGCGGCAGCGTCGGTGTCGCCGTCGTGGAGCGCGGACTGAGCCTTGGCGAGGAGCCCGTCGATGCTCCCCAAGCCGTCGGCGAGGTCCGTGGCGCCGGTCGCCACTTCTGCCGCACCCTGGCCGAGTTCGGAATCGGAGCCGGTGGAGTTGGCCACTTCGGATGCGCCGGAGGCGACCTTCTTCGTGCCGAGCGCGAGCTGGCCGTCGGTGGCGGCGGCGGCGGAGGCGCCGTCCAGCCACTGCCGGGCCCCGCTCACCCAACTGCCGGCTCCAGAGGTGAAGCTGGAGGCCCCGTCCGCGTAACGGCTGGCGCCGTCGGCGAGGGTACCCACGCTGGAGGTGAGTTGGTGCATTCCCGCGGTCAGGGCGGGGGCACCGGTGTGGGGATCGGCGGCCTGCGCGAGGCCGTCCTGCAGCGCGGTGAGGTTCGCCGCGCCCGCCGTGAGCTGCGTGACGCCGTCGCCGGCGGTGGTGACGCCGGCCACATAGTCGCCGAGCTTGTCGCGCAGGGTCACGCTGCCGGCGGCGAGGTCGGTGGTGCCGTCGGCGAGTTTGGCGGCGCCCTGGGCAAGGTCCTTGGCGCCGACGTTGAGCCGGTCGGCGCCGTCGGCGGCGTCAGTGAGCCCGTCGGCAAGCGTGAACGCACCGTCGGAGGCCTTGGCGAAGCCGTCCCGGGCGTCGCCCACCCCGATCAGCAAGGTGTTGACTGCCTCCAAGCTGGCCTTCTTCGCGACGGCCTCCCGCACCTGCAGCATCGCAGTGCGGCCGAGGGTGGAGGCGAGGAAGGAGTTGCTGTCGTCGTAGCTGACCATGATCTTGGCCGAGCGCGGGGCATCCTTGCCGATGGAGAGGATGTCGGTGGAGAAGCTCTTGGGAATGGTGACCGCGAAGTAGTACTTCCCGGCCTCGACGCCGCTGGCGGCGGTTGCGGCGTCCACCGACGCCCAGCCGACCGAGCCGTCGTCGAGCAGTTCGTCCACCACGTCCTGGCCGTAGTGCTGGAGGGTGCCGTCGTCGTCCTTCTTCGGCTGGTCGGCGTTCACGAGGGCCACCGGCAGGTCGTTCATGCGGGTGGTCGGGTCCCAGAACGCCCAGACGTACATCGCGCCGTAGAGCAGTGGGATCAGCAGCATCACCGCGATCGCGGCGCGAGTGATGGGCTGGCGGGCGAACCGCTTCAGTTCGGTTCCGTGTGAGGTCCAGGCAAACATGGTTCTTCTCGTTGGTCGGGGTCAGCGGGTGGCGGGCAGCGGGATGTGGGCAGGCACGGTGTCCCAGCCGAGGCGGGACAGTTCGCCGGCACTCGCGGCGGAGGCGATGACCGTCACGCCGCGCCTGCTGAGAGCGTCCAGTGATTCCCAGACCAGCCGGCGGGCGTCGGTATCGTGCAGGGCGTCGATGTCGTCGACGACCACGAGCTGAGGGTCGCTGAGCATCGCCAGCGCGAGCCGCAGCTGCAGGTTGGCCGTTTCGTCGAGTTCGTGGACAAGCTGCTTCGCGCGCGGCACCTCGTTGCGTCCGAACACGCTCGAGCAGACCTCCGCGACCCGGTCGTCGTCGGGAGTGCGGACGATCCGGTACCACGGTGCCAGCCACGCTTCGCGCTCACGAAGAGCGGCGGCGACGGTGACCTCCTCGTCCAGGTCGTCAAGGCCGTGGACGCCGACGGCCGCGCTGCGCCGCTGAACGGCTGCCGCCCTGCCGGGCAGCCGGCGCCCCAGCACCACCAGGTCGGAGTCCCGGTTTGGCCTCATCCGGCCGACGAGCGTGAGGAGCAGGGAGGTCTTGCCACTGCCCGACCTGCCGGTGACCAGGTTCACGGTGCCGGCGGCGACCTCAAGATCGACCGGCCCGTAGATGCGGCCGCGCTTGCCGTCCAACTGCAGCGCGCAAGCACTGACCGCAGCTGGTTCGGGGGCGGCCGCCAGAATGTCTGCGGTCTGCTGCGGCTGTTCGTCGGTCACTGTCGCACTCACGTGGATTCTCCTTCGTGTCGCCACCAGAGTACTTAGACTGACCGGTCATTACAAAATCTTCACTCTCGAGGAGCCGCTGGCCTCCTTGCTCACCTGTAGTAGTCCGCGGTGACGTGGGCGTGCCCGAATCAGACTCGTGACAGCGCGACTGCGCGGACCGGGAAGTCGTCGAGCATCTGGGGCGTGAGCCTGCCGGTGAAGGTGTTCTGCTGCGAGACGTGGAAGCAGCCCAGCAGGGTCACGCTCCGTCCATCGGGGGTGACCAGAGCGGCCTCAGCGCCGTGCGCGAACGCCGGAGCCGGGCGTGGCACGTCCCAACCCAACTCGGTGAGGGTGGCGAGCAGCGCGTGCCAGCCGAAGGCACCCAGGGCCAGCAGCACCTGCGTCGACGGGCCCAGGAGCTGCAGCTCGCGTGCCAGCCATGGCGAGCAGCGTCGCCGCTCTTGTGGTGTCGGTTTGTTGGCCGGCGGCGCACATCGCACCGGCGCGGAGATTCGCACGCCGCTGAGGTCGAGCCCATCCCCGCGACTGATGGAAGCGGGCTGGTTGGCCAGTCCAGCTCGATACAGCCCGCCGTACAGGAAGTCGCCGGAGCGGTCACCGGTGAACATGCGCCCCGTGCGGTTGGCGCCGTGGGCCGCGGGCGCCAGCCCGACGATCA
>Ga0209745_1000488_pt1 | contig 24002 bp, 17 predicted proteins | sample BarGraNGADG00312_FD_184495 | JGI IMG/M metagenome (GOLD analysis project Ga0209745, IMG submission 184495) | Arctic peat soil microbial communities from Barrow, Alaska - Barrow Graham LP Ref core NGADG0004-312 (SPAdes) (version 2) | ecosystem: Environmental > Terrestrial > Soil > Wetlands > Peat...
GACTCTGAATTCTTCAAGCATTTTAGGGGTCCACGGTGTATAGCCGAAATCCGGTTCATCACCCATGAAACCCATAAATGTTTTACCAAACTCATTGCCGACGGCTTTCTTATATTCCTCATGAGTCCAGTCAATAAATTGTTTGGTGCCAACAGGATTAAGAAAATCGAATAACGAGGCGGTAGTATCTTTTACCCTGGCAGGGTTATTAACTGAGCGTGTAACTGCAGATCTGAAACGGCTTCCAGCAAGAAAGATACGCCAGTTTCCTTCAGGTACCTGCCAGTTCAGCTCACCTTTGCTGACATCGATGTTTTTACTTGTCTTATTATCGAGGTTAAATGCTGTAGCGCTTAATGTATAATAGGCCAATTTTTTCGAAATATTTTCTCCGCCTTTTGCATCAATTCTTTCGGTGACTACCAGTCCCTGCATTTTCAGATCGGGACGCTCATTGCTGAATTTACCACCGGCAAATCCACTTGGGTATTTACCTTCATCTTCAACCCAAACGCGCATCCCTCTGTTTTTTGCCTCTGCAACAGCGATCTTAAAAAGTGCAAACCATTCAGGTGAAAGATATTTTGCTGTCATGCCATATCCTGCTTCAACCATAACACCCTGAAAACCCATCGCTTTAATCATGTCAAGATCACGCTTAATAACAGTATCTGACATTGGTCCGTCCCATCCCCACCATAGAATCATTCCATATTCAGATGGAGGCGTTTTAAAGTTTGCAGCTATCTCTTTGGTCCCTATGTCTGAGAATTGTTGCCATGGTTGTTGGGCTCTCAGAGAAATGTGTACGAATATCAATACACTTATTAAAATCAGGTTTTTATTCATATCGGGAAAATTTAACTCAGTGATTTTCTATAAGTCCCGAAGGTCAATAATAAATTTGATTTGACAAAAGGAAAGAGGACTTATCTTATACAGGCGATTAGAGTAAAAAGGGAAAAAAAGAAAGCCGGCATTTTTGCCGGCTTTCATATTATATTTCACCAAAATAATAACTAGTACCCTGGATTCTGATAAGCAGCTTTTGCTGTAGCATCAAGAGGAATACCAGCTTCATCAGTTAGCAGATCGAGATAAACTCTTGGCCATACCCTGAATGTATAGTATTTCTGCATGGCACCTTTGCCGTTTCCATCCTGACCGTTGCCACTTGAAGTGTTAGCAGCTGCTGGCCATAGACCTGTCATGCTTGAAGCCATCTGGTTAAGATACATAACTCTGTCGTACAGAATACCTGCATTATGCTGATCTTCCCAAGAAAGACCTTCAGAAAGGAATTCACGTGCTTTTTCGTTATAGATAAAATGAATAAACATATCCGATTTGGAAGTGACAGTAGGAATATACTTTTCAGCATTTGCCTCAGGTGTCCCCGGGGTGAAGATATTTTCTGTAACTGCTATTGCAGTATAAGGATTTCCTGATGCGTTATATGGAGTAGTTTTATCTCCGGCAGGAAGCGAAGCAGCCTGTGGCTCAAACTTCACTAAAACTTCCGGACGGGCTTCTCCTGATTTATAAGCTGCACGATAACGCAAAACATTTATGTCATCAACAGCCAGGCCGTATTGACCTTTACGTCCATAGGCTTCGGCACGTATAAGATAGGTTTCCGCCAGGCGCATAAGCAGAGCATCGCGGGTACCTTTTTCAGAGTTATAGTTTGATTCATCACTACCTCCTCCTCTGGTTCCGTCAACATATTTCTTAGAAGAAAGATAAATACCGGTTCTTGTAGTACTCAGGCCCATGTCGCTTCCATCATAATACAGGCGATAGTAATATTTACCGGTAACAGCTGACCTGACCCACCGGGCCATAAACTGAAATGGCTGGCTGTTCACCATTGAAGAATCGAGAGCTTCTGTCTTCTGGTTTTCAATGTAAATGAGAGCTCTTTTGCCATATGCTATTCTCTTAGCGGTAGCTGATACTGTAGGTTCTCCAGCTGGCTTATTAGCGTTCCACCATGCAGCAGCCTTTGTGTTCCAGGTATATGATGAATTGCTTGTAGCCATGTTACTTATGTACTCGTACTGGAATGTTTTATAGTACCGTGAATCATTTACTTTATCGCGGAAATTATCGTAACCCCAGTCAGTTGGTTTATAGAGGCCGAATGCTCTTCCATAAGCCATGGTAGTCGCTACACCATCCACTTGAGTATAGGTACCGGTATGGTAATTGCAGGAACGGTTTCCACCGAATCTTCCATCGAATGCAGTGTTAATATCAAATTGGGCCGCCCAGATTACTTCAGAACTTGGAGTGCTTTCACTTACTTTCTGATCAAAAAGTGTCCAGTAGTCAGTTGCAAGACCTTTGTAAGTACCTGCTGCCCCCTGTAAGCCATTAATAACCTGAGTGGTAAGATAGATAGCGGAGTCGAGGTCTGTAGATACATTGCCTTTGAAAAGCATCTTCAGGTGTGTTTCACTACTGTTCTGGAATGTTGCTCCCTGTGCCCTGTTAAGATAGAGTTTGGCCAGAAGATGACCGGCTGCATACTTTGTTATGCGTCCTCTATCTGTCTGACTTACAGGTAGATTATCGTAGGCAAAACGAACATCACTGATTATTCTTTTATAAATATCTGTAAGGCTTGATTTAGGATAATAATATATTCCTATATCCTGACGTTTTGAATCAAGCAATAAAGGGACCTCTCCGAACTGGTTGGAAACAAGGTAATAAGCCCATGCACGCAGGAAGAGTATTTCAGCTTTGCGATTTGCAGCAAAAGTTGCATCAGTACCGAATTTTCCGGGTTTGGCTTTTTCAATCTGTTCGAGGGCAATGTTACAGTTATTAATGTGAGGATAAGCGCCCATTGGGGCATAGCTTGAGTTTGCCAATCCAATATATGCGATAAGGTTTAATCTGGCCACTGTGCTCACATCATTTCCATACGCTGAAGTATTGCTTTTTGCATATTCCATAGCTGTATTCATGTACTGGTCCGTTTCAGGATCGATCAGTTTTGTTCCATTATCCTGCCATTCGTGTTTAACTCTGGCATATACATACAGACCTTTGATGAGACTTTCGAGCCCGGCCTCATTATTATAGTAGTCTTGTGTAAGGGTCGATACCTGCTTCTCAACCAAAAAATCTTTGCAGGAGATTGTGGAAGCGATTATCAATAATAAGACAATAAATTTTTTCATATTTTTATTTTTTAAAAATTACAGAAGATTAGAAGCCAGCTTTAAGACCAAACACGAAACTTTGAACAAGTACAGTGTTATTGTTCATCCCACCAATGGGAGTATCGTTGGAACTAGGGGAAACGACATCCCAGTTTGTAGAATCTTCCGGGTTTATACCATGTTTGACTGCATCACCTCCGAACATAAATGGATTTACTACCTGGCAGCTGAGCTGTAAATTGCTTAATGATGTTATTTTAAGCCATTTAGAAGGCAGAGTATACGAGAGAGATATGTTTCGAACCGAAACTAATGAACCATCATTGTAGTTCAATGCTGCCGTAATGTTCTCAACATTGCCACTATTTGGCATTGGCCAACGCCCATTAGGATTATCCCATGACCAGTTATCGGTTTCAATGCGATTACCCGGATAACCACCAAAAAATGTTTGTCCGATTCTGGCATAAACAAAGAAGCTCAATTCCAGGTCTTTATACCTGACCGTATTGGTTATACCACCTGTCCATTTCGGACGGTTTGTACCGACTATTACCATATCTTCAGCGTTTATCTTGTGGTCACCGGCATCTTTTATTCCATCTCCATTGGTATCAACAGTAAGCTGATCCACTACTTTGATTGTTCCCGGGAAAAACTTATGACCATTAGCATTGAAGAGCGCCATTTCAGCAAGATCTTCGGTTGTATTCTGCCAGATTCCGCCATTTTGATAATTGTAATAAACCTGAGTAGGCTGACCTATGAACCAACGGTTTGCCAGTATATCCAGCGGTTTACCATTAGCATCCTTTGAGAGTAGTTCAACGATCTCCTCCTTATTGGCATAGTATGTAAAGTCTGTTGTCCAACCGAAGTCATTATTACGAATATTGACTGTTGTAAGTGATATTTCAACTCCTCTGTTTCTGGTTTTACCAATATTCTGGACTTTCGATACAAAACCGGACACGGCAGGAAGTGTTTTATTCAGAAGCAAATCACTCGTATTGGATTGATAAAGTTCAATTGTTCCTGAAACCCGGTTATTCAAAAATCCAAAATCGAGTCCAAGGTTTGACTGTGCTGTTTTTTCCCATGAAAGCATCGGGTTAGGTACAATCTGAGGTAAATAACCAACAGCTGGTACCGATCCGAAAACATAAGGATTTTTACTAAGAGGGCCTGAAGTAGAATAGGGACTAACTGATGAGTTACCTGTTATACCAAAACCGAAACGAAGTTTAACCTGGTCAATCCAGCTGATGTCCTTTAAGAATGATTCCTCCTGCATTTTCCATGCTAAAGCGAATGAAGGGAAGAATTCCCATTTATGTCCGGGGGCTAAAACCGAGGCACCATCCCAACGACCTGAACCTGTGAGAAGGTACTTATTCATAAGAGTGTAATTAAATCGGGCCATGTAAGACATAAGAGAATTTTCGGTGTAACTTGTACCATAACTGCTAGGGGTTCCGATCAGGTTAGATGCAATATCGTACCAGAGGCTTGTGTCATAAATCATGCTTGTACCACTGAGACTAATACCCTCCTGGCTTGATTTTTGAGCAGACTGAAGAAGAGTTACACCCAAAGTATGGATATTGGCAAAAGTCTTGTCGAAATACAAGAGGTTCTCTGCAACCCATGCAAAATTCTGAGTGGTGTTAAAACCGGCAGTATTTGGTGTGTTGGTAATGTGGCTTGTAGCTTTTGGACCGGTCCAGTTACCGCTTCTGTATTGACGGAATTGGGCACCAAAGTTCATCCGGTACCTTAACCAAGGGGCAAATTTAACCTCTGCAAATGTATTCGAATATATAGCATAAGTAGACCTTTGGTTAAGCGACTGATCGATATCAATAAGCGGGTTCCAGAGTCCAAGGTTACCTCCGGGATGGTAGTTATAGGTTCCATCCGCAAGTAATGGCAAAGCATAAGTATACTGGTCAAGAGCTCTTGAATAAAGATCCTTCGCCCCTGTATTTGATGTATTTACACCCTGAATTCCAAAATTCTGATTAGACCTCGATCCGTTAAGTGAAGCACCAATTGTAAGCCATTTGACCGGAGTGATATCCCCGTTCATAATGATGTTATAACGTTTGTAATCCTGGTCTTTCTGAACACCAATTTGGTCAAGATAACCTAACGAAAGATACAGATGTGAAAAATTGTCTCCTCTCGATAGCGAAAGCTGATGGTTCTGTGTTACGCCCTGGCGGAGTACATCCTTTGTCCAGTCATAGCTTCTCATATTAGCTGAGTTGTAAATTGGTACCTGAGCCGGCCAACCGAGAGCCAGTTCTTCAGCTGTACTAGATCTGGTAGAAACAGTTCCTCCAATAACACCACCATCCCATTCATATCCCATAAGTATCGACTCCGCTGAAATAGGGTCAACAGCAAGACCAAATTTGGTGTTATCTAATGTAGGATCCGGATACCAAGGGGTTGCCGGAACGTTTAAGTCAGTATTAGTTGTAGTATTATACTGCCTCCCATTTATCATGCCCAGTCGCCTCTTGTCAATTGTTTGTCCGGTGTTCATCCAATCTGTAAGGGAATGATAAGAGTCGAGCGAAACAGAAGTGTTATAATTGATAGAAATTTTACCGGCAGCTCCTTTTTTGGTAGAGATGAGGATAACGCCGTTAGCACCACGGGAACCGTAAATTGCTGTAGCTGATGCATCTTTGAGGATCTCAACGGAACTGATATCGTTTGGGTTAAAATCGGTCATATTACCTATTGCAAGCGGAATCCCATCAACGACATAGAGCGGAGCATTTGAAGCCTGCATGGAACGGTTTCCACGGATAGTGATAGGAGGGAGCTCGCCTGGTTTTATGTTAGATGTGATATCTACTCCGGTAGCTTTTCCCTGAAGAGCCTGAACAACATTCTGAACTGGACGTTCACTCAGGGTTTTCTCCGATACACTTGTCAGAGATCCGGTAACATCACTCTTTTTAGTTGTACCATAACCAACTACAATAACTTCATCAAGTCCAACTGCACTTTCTTCCAAAACAACATCAATCTTTGTCTGGTTACCAATTGCGACTTCCTTGTTTGACAAACCGATGAAAGAAAATACCAGATTTTTGCCTGCTGGTTCTACATTCAGAACATAGTTACCGGCAAGGTCAGTTGTGGTTCCTGTCATGTTCTCTTTCACTTTAACAGTAACCCCTGGAAGAGGTTCATTAGTGATTGTCTTTACAGAGCCCGTAATTCTACGAGTTCCTTCCTGAGCAGTAACGATCGCCGTTGAAAGCAATAATAACGCTAGGATGAATCTCATCCGGGACCATGATTTTTTTAGAATCTGTTCCCTGAAGAGGGAATCAATGATCATTTTTTTCATAATTTAGGTTAAGTTAGTATATAAAAATTAGGGTTTTTCACCAAGATAATATGAAGTTACAGGCGGTTGTTGGTAGCCCATAGACTGAACAACTATTTCTGCACGGTAGATAGGATCCTGCAATAAGCAAAAACGACGATCTTTTGCCGGAATAGTTGTTGTATAGATACGCAATTCACCCGGGAGAACAGTGATAATTTCTTCTCTCCAGTCACCGGCGATATCAGCAACAAAAGAGACGTCGCCTTTTATCTCGGTTGTCAGTTTTTGTCCGGAGTATTTAATGACCGAATAGTTTGCTGGAGGTCTTACCCTTCTTTGTGCAGGAGGTGTAGCAGGTGTTGCTGAACCTGGTGCAGTACTTGCATTACTTTGGGCAGGAGGTCTCGGAGGCATATTATTTGCATCAGATCTTGCTTCATTTACAGCTACCTCGCGAAGCAAATCGGCATCCCAGAATACCCAATTATTAAATCCCGGAAAATTTGCCGGAGGCTCCAGAGTCTTTCCACCTGCTGACAACATATAAAGAGGAGGTCGCTGGCTGTATCCCGCACCTCCCGGATCTGCCTTAGGTGATTCCTGGGCAAAACATTCCAACCCCGGTATTGTAGGATCTATATCAGCAACCAATCCTTCGCCAACATGTGTGGTTGGAATACCTATTGTCCAGATGGTTTTACCCGTTTTGGCATCGACAAGGCAAACACCTCTTCCGTTATCACGCGATTGTTCGAGGGAATAGAAGATTTCCAGACCAGGCCTTGTAGGATCAATATCGGTGACCATAGTAACATCAGGATGACCAAGTCCGGTTGACCAAAGTGCTGTACCATCATCATCAAGAACAACAGATCCCAGAACAATTTCATCACGGCCATCTCCGTCAACATCTGCCGGATGCAAACTATGAGATCCCTGGCTGCGGATAACAGGACTTTCTTCGTCACCGTCCCAATGCCATAATTTCTTTAATTCGCCTTTATTAAATGTATAAGCATCTACAACCATTAATTTATAGGTACCACGCTCTACAATGAGGCATGGGGTTTTCCCATCCAGAAAGGCCATTCCCAATTGGTTGCGACTTTGTCTGTTGTAACCACCAAATCTCGGATCGCGTTTCGGCCAGTCTACACGTACTTTTTCTTCTCCGGTCATTCCATCGAGGATTGAACACCATTCAGGTCCGGTAGTTACACGTCCGTCAGCTCCCCGTACATCAGTAGGGCCTGTTTTAACTGCAACCTCAGCTTTTCCGTCACCATCAAAATCATAAACAATATATGGAGTATACCAGATCCCTGGTTCCAGACCCAGACCCAAATCTTTTTTCCAGAGGAAAGTTCCATCATTCAGATACGCCTCTAATTTATAGGTAAGGCCATCTGTATTACCTGTCTTTCCACCCGGATCGATACCCTGTTCGGGTTGCTTAATTACAAAGTCCATTAATTTGTCGCCATTTAAATCGGCAACTGCAACACGTTGAGGGATGTAGTTCCCTTGAAACTTAATAGATCTGTAAAGTCCTTTTTCGATGGAGCTTTTATCAAAACTATAAATTTCCGAAGATTCGAGTTCTTTGCCTGCAACAACCGGCTTGACCCAATAATTATAACTTATTCCGGATTTAACCTTTTTGTCAATAAAATCTGTTGTCTGCTTTATCGGGGTATCATTTAATTTTAATGTTTTTTTCCCACCTTCGTTTCGATAGAGATTAAAAGTAACATCGGGTGAATCTGTTTTAAGTAATCGCCACGATACAAAGTGTTCTCCTTTTTCATTTAAGACAGCTACTACACCCCTGTTTAGCACTTCTTCTACGCGATTTGCTGCCCAGCCTGTTACTTTTTCCTTTTTTTCATGAGCGGGAGTCAGATTCTCATAATAATAGTATCTTTCTCTTACGTCTCCGTCATATTGCGGTCTCATGAGTTTTTGAAAAAACTCACGCTCTTTTCTGTCATTTTCTTCAGTAGTCTTTCTAATATCCTGCTCCTGTGCTTTTGAAGCAAAGGTTAGAAAGGACAGAACGAAAATGCAAGCTATCCGATTTATTGAATAAGTCATAGTTTGAAATTCTGTTAGGTTATTAATATAAATATAGTTTTAAAATAATGTTCCTCATACAAATATAAAGATGATTTTGTTAAAAACTAATTTGCCGGAGTTTTAATAAGGAAAGAATTCACTAATTATTTCTTCACCTCCACTGCGTAAACATTGGCTGCACCCTCAAAATTAGCTCTGAATATAATCCATTTACCATCAGGGCTAAAGTGAACATTTGGTTCCAGCTTATACTGGTGATATTTCAAGCTCACAAGTTTTTCAGAAATAAATTTATCGCCGGCTGGTGTAAACAAATATATCCATTGTCCGTCCGGTGCTTTGGCTACAGCGCCCGGGTGGCCGCCATCGCCGGCAAATAATGTTTCGGTACTATTGGTGTTGTAATGTACGCTCCACTCATTACGTTGTAAGCTATATTTCATTTCTTTACCAGAGGCCACATCATAACCACCTACAAAAAAGGTTTCGCCTTTTGGTTGTTGTAAATCAAACCAGATTGTTTTCCCACTTTTCCCGAACCATTCATGACCCCAGATTTCATTAACAATTGTGCGTTTATGAATTTGGGTTACCTGTTTTGTATTAACATCAATGGTCCAGACCCTGTTAACCTTGTGCCAAGGGCCTTCATGGCAAAACATTAATAATACGGGGTTAACGGAAGAAAACTGGACATGATTAAGCCATGCGCTATCGGTAAATATTTTATTAAGCCGGCCTGTTTCAATATTGATAGTAAATAACGTTTTGGGAAGTTTGGCTTCATATATCATAGTGAAATAATCGCTTTTGAGAGGGTTCTTTATCAGTATTTGTTTTTCAGCGTCGGTAGCCCTTGCACCGGCAAGTAATGTGCCATTTGAATTTACTGTGGTAATGACAGCCTTAAAATCTTCCGGAAAAACATACACCAGTTTTGTTTTTTTTGTTGAAAGATTAACTGAAAAAACGCTGTCTTTAATCTGGTAGAAAATTGTTTTTGTTATTTCACTAACCACTTCCCCATTCATGGGTGAAGGACTAAAAGTAAGTTGTTGTATTTTTTTGGTAGTAAGGTTGATGCTGTAAAGCTGTTTGTTGTTAATATTTCTTTCAGAAGCTGCTTCTTTTTTCATATCGGTAACATCATCAGGACTTTGTTTGCTGCTGTTATAAAAAACCATTTCGTCACCAATAAAAGGATTATTATGAAAATAAAAGCTAAGGCTGTTACCTTCCATTTTTGCAGTCAGCTTTACCACCTTATGTTTGGTATCTTTATCAATCCATTCATCTGGCATTTTACCACCACCTGTCGTTAGAATTTGCTGAGCGTTTATTTTAATAGAAAAAATTACGCACACTAAAAAAAAGATAATTATTTTTTTCATTTTTATAGAGCTGGTTTAAATTATCAGATGAAATAAGCAGGGAAATTGTCCTTTTTTTTGGTTAATTTTAATAATGAGTATGATTCACCACATAGTCTTTTAAATAATTAAGATTGTCTTTTAAATCTTTATTAGTGTACACAGCACTTTTTGAACCATAAACCCTAAGTACACCACCACGGGTAATTGTAATAACTTCTTCTGCACCTCTGCCTGTAAAATCAAACATGTGAAATACCATATCAGGAAAATAGAGTTCGCCGGCCCCTTTATCATTTAACCTGAACTTATACCAGAACACCTCCTTTTTACCTTTTCCGCTCCAATCGCCGGAGACGAAATCGGGATTACCATTCAACGGATAACCCTTCGGCCACATCGACACCAGGGTTCCTTTATTATCGAACCAGAAGAGCTGGCTGGAGAGACCCGGTTCGGCAGTTCCCTTTACCCCATAGGTTCTGCCCCCGACTACAGTTTGCGGGCCTGGAACATCCTTCAGGAAATTACCAACCTGAAGTTGCTGGCTATGTTCTGCAACATTTTGCCAAATTATTTCCTTAGTCATTCCATTAATAGCATATACGCCTACATCGCTGTTTGATATTATAATTTCCAGCTTCCCGTCTTTATTTATATCAGCAACTTCGTAGCTGTCGGCATGGTCATGGTTATCATTAAAAGGGTCAAAGCGGTTCCATATTTCCTTCCCTTTTGAATCCAATAAGAGTGAGCCAACCAGTATTTCATCAATTCCGTCATTATCCAGATCAACAGGATAGATATAATGCCCCATGTTATCTTTTTTCCTTATTTCTGAATGCTGCCACAAGTGTTTTAAATCTGCATCATACGCATCAGTATTAATTTTACCGCCCATGTCGGTAAAAACAATCAGTTCATTTGGAGCACCCTTTGTCAGCTTTGCAATTGCCAATCGGAAATTGTTATATACATGAGGTAAAGGCTGTGTTGGCCATTCTGCTTTACGAAGTATTTCGCCAGTTTGTCCATTTGCAATCACCAGATATTCTATTCCATCTATCAATCTCCAGTGAGCCACTTCTGCTTTGCCGTCATGGTTAAAATCCCACAAAATGCCGGGCGCTTCAAATTCTGTACGCAGCCTGGCATTTTCAGTTGGAGCCTTCCATGACCAAAGTTCTTTTCCGGCATTATTAAAAACTGTTGCTGAAAAATCGGAGGAAAGTATCATAAAATCAGTCTTTTTATCCCCGTCAACATCACCAAACTTGGCAATTCCCGAAACGGGAAGTTTATATTCCTTTATCAGTTGAACGTCGGGGTTTAACTGGTATGGGATTATATCATTTTCTTTGAGATTCGGATTTTTACTTAATACCAGAACGTCCACCACAGACGGTGGTGTGATTCGCGTTAACCTTACCGCAAGTCTCCCGGGTTTTAAATTAAATGAACCACCCTGTCTCCAGCATAAAGTAGTGTCACCAAAAGATTGATCCGTTACCAAAGAATCTAATATTACTTTAAATCCTTTACCTTTTGTCCCGCTGCTTCTTACATACAAATAGTATTTACCGGCTTCGCGGATATCTACCCAGGTAATCATGTTCACTATGGAGTTAAGCACTAATGCAGTATTATTAAAATACCAGGAATCTCCTGTTGCTTCAGCAATTACGTCACTTTTAGGCATCCGATCAAGAAAATCAGATGCAGGAATGATAACCGTTCCCATTGGAGCACTTTGCTGAGCATTGGCGAACATGCTTAAGCTCAGAATAATAACAATAAAAGCTAAACTTTTCTTCATGATAATAAAATTTAATTCATCGGACCGACGCCTGAGAGGTGTGTCCATTGATTGCACAAAACAACTAATAATAAGTATGATTTACAACATTGATTCTTAAATATTCAAGGTTTCTCTTTACAAGATTGCTATCGTCGGCATATTTGTATCCATAAACTTTCATGCGTCCGATCTCTTTTTGCAGTGTAATAACTTCTTCTGCCCGGCCTCCCATAAAATCAAACATGTGATAAACCGGATCCTCAAAGTATAATTCCCCTTTTCCTGTATCATTCATTCTGAACTTATACCAGAACAATTCATTTTTACCATCGCCTTTCCAGTCCCCTTTAACGAAAGCAGGATTTCCGGTAAGCGGATTGTCGGGCCATTTGGAAATGAAATTACCCTTAGGGTCAAACCATCGAACCTGAGCCCATAAGTATTGTCCTTCAGCATTTTTATCGACATAGGTTCTCGCGGTAACCGCTACCTGTGGTTCCGGATAGCCTTTAAGGAAATTGCCTGCTTCAATCCGTTGCGTATGTTCTGCTATATTTTCCCAGATCAGCTCCCCTGTAAGCGCCTTAAATGCAAAAACTCCAACATCACTATGTGCTGCAAGAAGTTCCACCTGGCCATCCTTATCAATATCTGCAAAAGTGTATGCATCTACATGATCGTGGTTATCATAAAAGATTTTAAAACGATTCCACAATTCGTTTCCTTTTGAGTCGAGCATTAACGAGCCTGTAGCTAACTCATCTATCCCGTCTCTGTTAATATCTATAGGATATACATAATGGCCGAGGTTGTCTTTCTTTCTGGATTCAGTATGCATCCAAACCTGCTTAAGATCGGCATTATAGTTTGCAATTGTAATTGTGCCGCCAATATCTGTGAATACTACTAAATTATTGGGGTAACCCGGGTTTAATCTGGCAACTGCAATTCTGTGATTGTTAAAATTATGTGGCAGAGGTGCGGTTGTTGGCCATTCGGTCTTCTTTTTTATTACACCCGTACGCCCGTCAGCTATTACAAGCCATTCCTTTCCATCTGTATAGCGCCAGTGGATTACCTCTCCAAAACCATCCTGATCGATATCCCAGATTACTCCCGGAGCTTCATCCTTCGCACTATCCTGCAAAGATTTGTAAGACCAGAGTTCTTTTCCGTCATGATCAAAAACGTATGTAGAATAATCGTCAGTTATTGCCATGAAATCTGTTTTCCCATCACCATTTACATCTCCGAATTTCACAGCGCTGGTTGCAGGCGGGATTTTATATTCTTTGAGAAGTTTCGCTTCATTTTTTAACTGGTATGGGATTAAGTCTGCTTCTTTGAAATCTGGGTTTTTGGTGAGCACCAATACATCCATCACAGGAGATAACTCTATACGCATTATCCTAACATTCACGTTTCCTTTTTTTAATTCAAAAACGCCTGCTTTTTTAAAAATAAGTGGTCCGTTTCCTAAATCTCCATCTATTACCTTATCATTAATGGAAATCCTGAAAGTACTGTTCTTTTTCCCCTGACTTCTTGCAAAAAGGTGGTAAGTGCCTGACTCGGGAATGGGAACTTTGAGAAGATAGTTTGACCGCGTGACCATTACCAGCGCCATATTATTGAAAAGCCATGGCACCTTAAGTGAAACAGCATCAGTAATGTAGTGTCGACTTGGGATATTTTCTAAAAAATCAGATGCGTCAAGAATTATTGTTGACAGAGAATCCTTGCTTAAGCTGTTCTGAGGATATTGATTCTGATTGTTACTGATACCTGAAGACTGACAAACAATTAAAACAGAAGTCAGCAAACCGGGAACTAACATTTTTATAAAAACTCTTCTCATTATTCCCTTTGAATTTCTTTGTTTGTGTAAATCAATGAAATACATAAAATTTATACTCCGTGGAACGCGTTATAAATGATATATTAAACGGCATTAATTTATGCGGAGAATATTTTTTAAAGGTATTAGTATTTATGTATCGTTTCCATAATTTATGTTTTTTTAACATTTTCGTCTTGTTCTATGTTAATTAATGCCAGCTTAAGTGAACGGTTTATTTCTTCTGAGACTTTAAACTATCTTCGGTCATTATTTATCAGTACCCTGCCATTGATCTTGAAAGCATCATTTGGATTTACTGGTCAAATGCCAAAAACCACAGATGAGACACTTATATGCATGAATTTCCTGCACCCGACGGGATTCCTTTATATAATTGATCATATCCTGTGCCTCCTCAAGTGAACCATAGATCGTCTTCTTGCAAGTCGGTTCAATTGGATTTATCTTTCTTCTATTATTCATGTTTTACAGCATATCCCATATACATAATACCGGTACTTCTGCTTTGGACCATAAGAAACTTCTTGCCAAATTCTTCGTAAGTCAGTTCACCCGCAGCTCTTTTATGAAGATAACGGAGCATTTTAAGATAGGATATGTTTGGTTCTATTCCACGGTGTTCTTTCCATTCTAACTGGTTTTGAGCTAATAAATATTTTATCTCATCGGGTTTGATAAACATTTTCCAGACATGAATGTTTGGCGGCATGATGGCCCATCGTTTCCATTCCTGCAATACTTTAATCGTACTTATTTTACTGATACAGGTCCGGTTGAAAGTGTCATAAATAAAAATGCCATCATCTTTCAAAACGCGTGAGACCTCAGAAATTACTTTTGGGAGATCATGAACATGTTCCAGTACATCGCAGCATAATACTGCATCGAAAGAATTATCCTGATATGGTATATTCTCTCCCGCGCCATTCTCATATTTGATATCAAGCTGACTTTCTTTTGCATGTGCTCTGGCAATTTCTAAAGATTGTGCCGCCGGATCAATACCGGTAGTAATAAATCCCATCTTCGCAATCTCTTCAGATAGTATTCCTCCTCCGCATCCAACTTCCAATACAGCTATCTTTTCCGGATTAACTTTAAGCTGATCGATTATTTTTTTTGCATAGCCAACCCTGAATGGGTTATATAGTGTCCTTAGAAGATTGAGAGGAAAATCTGGCTGCCACCATCTCTCCCCCTGTGCACTATAAATATCATTATTAATACGACTATATACTTCTTCAGGAATTTTCTGCATTATGATAAGAAATGAGTTTTATTAAAATTTAAATATCGGCAATTAATAATTACAGTTGTAAAATTAAGTGAATAAGTACTTTATTGTATTAATTATCAAACTCTTTCATTTATTTACCACCCCCTTTCTTATTTCCCCCAAGGGGGAAAAGGCCCCCTTTATAATCCCAACCAAGCGGGAGGTTTTGCTCCTTCCCTCGTGGGGGGAAGGTTGGGAAGGGGGTAAAAAATTCATATTAAATATTTGATTTAGTGTTTATTATAATAAGTTATTCTATTTATTCTTTTTGATTATAGTGAATCCATTTGCAGATAAACTTCTATTCCTGATAAAGCTGTACTTTAACTCATAGATTCCTCTTTTTACCAAAGTTATTCCAATAATCTGTTCAATCTTTTTCAGAAGGATAAGCAATCTCCAGACGGGTTGACGTGAATGGAAAAATTTCAACAGGAAATTGGCGGCGATCAGAGCCCAGCCTGGTTTAATATGTTCTTTCTCATAAAGATAAAAATTTGGAAAACGGAATGAAAATCGTTTTGCAATTGTATGAATTTCCGAAAGACTGATATTTGCCGGTTCAATCTTCACCGGATGCAAAAAATTGTCGGATGTGCACTGAATATTTTGTTTGATAAGCTCCAGAGAGATTGGTGCACCATTGTAAACCCGGATACCTGTAGAAACGAATACCAGATCCCATTTTGATGCAACTCTGCTGATATTGTTTAGCGACTCAAAAACCGTTTCGCGGGTTTCTGCAAAAGCGCCAAGCATTATGAACCATGTAACCGGAATCTTTTTCTTCTTTACCAGTTTTGAAGTATTTATAATATCATTATAGTCAAAGTCTTTGGCCAGGTTTTCAAGTATTGCATCGCATGTTGACTCAGCGCCGATATCCACTTCATCAAAACCGGCACATTTCATCAGATCAAGCAGCTCTTCATCTACTGCGCCAGGAGAAAGACCCATAGTATGCAACCTTAGATCAAGTTTTTTCCTGATGACTTCCCTCAGAACCTCTTTTGCGTGAGAAAGCGGGAAATTAAAAATACTATCTGTAAATTCAATGTGAGTAATGCCGGTTTCCTTCACAAGAATTTCAATCTCATCGGCAACAAGTCCGGGATTTCTTAAGCGATATTTTTTTCCTTCAATTTTATTATAGGTACAATAAGAGCACCTTAAGGCACAACCCCGTTTTGTCTGAATATGAAGAGGAGAACCAAACTTCCTGTACTGTTTAAGATTCAGATATCGAAGTGGTTTTGGAAAGGGTATTGAATCTAAGTTCTCCATCCTGAACGGCTCATTGTCTTCAGTGATGATCCCTTCACGACGGATAATCAGTCCCTTTAATCCCTCCATTGACTGACCTGATTCGACACGTTTTACAAATTCCGGCATAACTGCCTCTCCGTCACCACGTACTGCATATTCAAGATCAAAAAACTCAAGCATCTCTCTGCCACTTATCCCCACAGATGGACCGCCAATAACGATGGGCCCGGAGAATTCCTTTTTACAAAAATCAACAACATCATATTTAACATCTTCAAGTAGAAAGTGGGTTGCATAACCTCCTGTATCATCAATGTTTCTTATACTTATCCCAATAACATCCGGGACAAATTTTCTTATCGACTTTTGTATATCTTCTTCACAATTTAAAGAAAAACATAGATCGAGAAAAGCGACATTATGCTTTCCGTCGGCCTCAAGCGCACTCGCAACATAACAAAGCCCGAAAGGTATTACAGGCCAAGGGTGCATAAATCTGTTCGAGTTTATCAGTAAAACCTTGGCCATAATCAGAATATTGATTCCCCCCATTTCACAGAAATCGCATAAAGTAATGCAGCGGGTTCTGCTGCATTTATTCTGAAACCTCTTTTTTGAGCTTGTTTCTGAAGATCAAAAGCAGCAACACCCGGACCAACTTTTACAAGCCAGTTCTTTTCGTCGAAATGAATCGTTTTCATTCGGTTAAGATCCAGTATAACGCCTTCATTTACAGTAAATACAAGAAGATTCTGCCCATTGCATAATGGCGGCAATTTCGGGCTGTTTCATAAGGATTTTTTTTCCAAAAGTTTAGGTTAGCTATGTTTTCCATAATACAATATTTATCAATAAAGGATAAGATGAATTATCAAAGATATTCATAAAAATAATTGTAATGATGGATTAAAATGTAAAATGATTACAATGTATAACAACATGCTAACAATCAAAATTGTATAAAACGATCGATAAAGAGAAAGGTTGCTCCTGACGCTAATGAAGTAATTAGTTACAGCATGCCTGGATACAAACTGAACGGTATGCTGGTGCCAGGTATGCCAATTTGAGTTTGCCGTTAATACCTACTTCTAATAATGAGTCACAAGACAAATCAACTAGTCATTGAAAAAACTCATTGGCGCTGTGATTAACTTTTCTAAAACAGATAAACATCATATTTAATAATCTGTATATTTAACATTATGGCATGCAATTTGATTGTTATACTCTAATGAATCAAATTTATGTGAGTTATGAAAAAATTAAGATTTAATCTAAGTAGGATGCTTCTTGTTTTTGCATTCGGTTTGATTCCTTACTATAGTATAGCACAGGATGTCAAACCAGATAAACAAGAAAAGAAAGATTTAGAGCAAGCTGCTTTAATTGCTAATTTTAATGCGATTGACACTTTGATTTCCCGGAAAACATTCGTATTGGAAGCCGATTATCTTCAGGATAAGTATGGAAACAGAGTTCCGGTTACATCGTTGCTGAATTTTATAAAAGTTGATTCGCTAAGGGTTGTTTTACAAACAGGATCTAACTATAATTCGGGTTATAATGGTGTTGGCGGAGTCACTGCAGAAGGGTTTATTGAAAACTTTAAAGTTTCAAAAAACATGAAAAATTTAACTTATGCAGTTAGTTTTAGTGTAATGACAACTGTGGGCATTTATGACATTTTTATGGACATAAGTTCTGATGGTAACGCAAGTGCAACAATTTCCGGTTTAAACGGTGGCAAGCTTAGTTGGGAGGGCCGGTTTCAAAATCTTTACAATTCAAGGTTTTTTAAAGGACAAGAGACCTACTGATAATTTGGTCTCTTCATAATTGATGCAATTTTCTGTAATTACCAATGCGCTAAATACCCGGGGCATTTTACAATCTCGTTTTTAACATGAATGAACAAAGAATCATCATGATAAAAATCATAATTCTTGTTTTTTATTCTTAAATTAAATACATTTATCAGGTAAGTTTAAAGAAATTTTAAATATTATAGAGGTAAAATTAGTAATACTAAATCATTTAACCATGAAACGTAAATTATTACATTTAAGTTTTTTGTTATCCATTATTACCTTATTGCTTGTCTTTTCCTGTCAGAAAGAAAAAAGTTCGACCGGCACAGACAATACACCATTCAACACAAATTCTGTTGAGAAAAATGCTATTGTTGCAACTGCAGCATTTGATGAAATAAACGATTTTGCGCAGTCTGGATTTGATGCAACAGGAGCAAAAGGAGAAACTTTTGGCAGTTGCCCTGCAGTCAGTGTCAATTTTATGACTTCCCCATTTTCAATCAGCCTCGATTGGGGTACAGGTTGTCTTTACGGAGATGGGATAACGCGAAGTGGAACAATCGTAATGACTTTATCAGGGTTGATGAATGTGAAGAACAGCGTGGCCACGATGAAAATTGAAAACTATATCGTAGACGGAAAGAAAATTTCCGGCACAACAAAGATTACCTATTTGGGACCGAATGCAGTCAACAACTGGCCAAGATATTCTATTGTTTCGGAAGGGAAAATTGAGTTTCCCGATAAGGGTGTCGTAACCTACCGGTCAGAAAGCGTGCGGCTTCAGGCGGAAGGGACAAAAACCACTTCAATTACAGATGATGTCTGGAGAACTGAAATTCAGAGTGCCAGTGGTGTAAACAAAGACGGAACAAAATGGACCGGGAAGACAACCAAAGTAATGATTAAGAAAGGTGATTGCAAATGGTACAACAGCGGAACCTTCGTTATCACACCTGAAAAAGGTGATGTTAAAACTATCGATTTCGGGGATGGCACTTGCGACAATAAAGCTACCTTGAAAATTGGTGACAAGACTACCGATATCACTTTATAGCATTAGATCAGGGCTGATCGGACCTAAAATTAAATATATGGCGTTAACCAGGGTAACGGTATGATGCAAAAATCTGGCAAGAAACTTAGCAATATTTGTCGCTTTTATTAAGTAGGTTAATCACAACCGTAAGATTGTGAAAATTTTGATTTTTATGACTTTAAGAGGCTGTCAATTAATTTTTGTTCATTTTCTTTTAAGTGTACAACCTTATTAAAATTTGACCAATCCGGCTTTGTTCGTTTAACTCCTTCCCAAATGTAAACGTCTGAGAATTTTCCGCCAAATAATAATTTATCCATTGTATAGCGCTTGAAAACATGAACCATGTTTCCCGAATTAGAATCATATCCTGAAACTGTGGTACGTATCATTGAGGTGTCAGGGTTTGCAATTAGTGTTTTCAATTGTTTAAGAGCAGAACTGTTTTCATCACCATCCAAACGAATTTCTAAATACCAGGTCAGCTCTATGATGGGTGTATTAAATTCTCTTTTGTATAAGGTTCTTTTCACATTATCCGCAAGTTGAATAAACTCAACTGTTGCAGTGCAGTCGATTAAGTTTTTACCTTTGTTTCCAACTCGGGAAGAAAGATAAATTCTTTCATTTCTGTACCGGATAAAAAAATTGTTCGTGAGTAATATATCATTAGGTCTCTGCATAAATTTATATGCAATATAACCTCCAAAAACCGGGAAATAGATCATCTCAAAACAGGATTCAATCATTACAATTACTTGTCCTGCACCCGAATTGGGAACAATATCTCCATATCCAATTGTCGTGAAAGTAACTGCACTAAAATATATGTAGTCGAGGAAGCGAGCAGGATTAGCACCTGCCGCCGATTTAAAATCTAACGAGTCAAAGAAGTAATATAGCAACCCGAACACAAATGATAACAAAATGTATATAGCAACACCTTTCAAAACAGCCTTAATGATTCGATCAGACCAGATAGATGACGCAATTTTGGGAATTGTCTTTTTAAGTAGTTTTAGGTCCATACAGGTGGTTTATTCAAATAGGCTGAACAGGATCGTGATATTTTGGGTATTAATTTAATAAAAAGTTGTCAATAAATATCATAATCCCTCAAACATAGGAGAAAAATATCAGTTTTTTCAGGGTGACAGTAGAAATTAAATTTGGCATACAAGTCAATTCCATTAGTCCGGGAGAGATCCTCAAGAAAGCAAAATTCCCGGTGGAATTGAATCCTCTAATGTAATAATTATAAACGCTGCATTGAGAGTCCTCCTGAGATAAGTATGGTTTTCTATAAATCGATTGACGCGAAGTGTTAGAGTGGCTTTTCCAAATAAGTGTATGGTCATCCAATGGAAATAGAAAAATTGTTTTGATAAATCCTGCACTTGATGGTTCTTACAGCACAGAGTTGGTTCCGGGGGATTATCTGGTTATCCTTGATAAAGAGCAGAATATGGCAGGTAGCAGTAATCTGCCAATGGAAGTCTCAATAAAATCTCGGGATAAAACAATACTCAACATTAACATCGATACAGGAATTAGATAATTGATTGTTATATTGATTTTTTTAAGAACATTTTATTAAATATTACTCATCTGTATTACTTACGTCGTCAATCCATTTACCCGTTGCAATCACCAGACCATCAGGGTCATATAAGCTACCACTGCCATTTCTTTTATCATCTAGCCACTCACCCTCATATTTTTTGCCATCATCGTAGATCATTATGCCCTTTCCGGTCATCATGTCTTCAATCCAGTCACCATCATAAACTCGCCCATCAGGCCATGTAAATTTGCCTTTCCCATGCATCAGGTTATCTTTCCAATCTCCATCATACACTTTACCGCTTGCCCAGATATATCTTCCCTTTCCATGTTTTTTGTCTTCAGTCCAATCCCCGTCATAAACTTCCCCGCCAGTCCAGGAAAATTTACCTTTTCCATGTTTTTTGTCTTCAATCCAATTCCCATCATAAACATCCCCGTTAGGCCATGTCCTTTTACCTTTCCCATGCATATTGTTGTCTTTCCAATTCCCATTATATATGCGCCCATCAGGCCATATATATTTCCCTTCTCCATGCATATTGTTATCTTTCCAATCACCTTCATACAGACTCCCATTAGGCCAGGAATATTTACCCTTTCCAGTTTTCTTGCCTTCTAACCAATCCCCATCATATTCCTCCCCGCTAGCCAAAGTATACTTACCCGTTCCCTGATATTTACCATTTTGAAATTCACCTATATAAGTGTCCCCTGATTTAAAAGCCAGCATACCCTTTCCATGGAATTTCCCATCGTTTATTTCACCTGTATAAGTACCTTTAATATTTTTGGGGTTTGAGTAGTAAACTACCTTGTTTAATACTTTGCCTGATTTCCTCGATAATAATCCCAATTTTATCTTATAACCCTCTGCCGCCATTGTTTCTAAAATTTTTATAATTAGTAAATAGTTTAATAAGAATTATCTTCATTATGCCGTCTTCCCTACAAACCGGTGCAATCAAAATTAAAGTTTTTATTTTTAAAAACAACTCTTCATTGATTTCCCTGGTTTTAATGATGTCCAGACTCGTCAGATAGTTAATGTCCCATCATTTCTCCGATCTTGTCTCTTGACTTCTGACAACGATTTAAAGTGATTGCAAAAGACGGACAGCTTGACCTGACTCGTCCTGGAAAAACCTTACACATTTGGTTAGTAATCATGGTTACACTTTTCAGATTAACCCCTGCTCATTATGCTTAAAGAATATTGTTGGTGAACGGATAAAGGCAAAATCGGAAAGCGACAGAACCACTTACAATGTGACAAAAAAGATGCTTGAGGTCTCAAATACCGGAACCGATGTGCTAAAACTCATTCCCGGGATACAGATAGACCTGATGCAAAACGTTTCACTTGAAGGAAGCCCCGATATTCTCATATTTGTCGATGGAAAGGAACGGGATAAAAGCTTCATCAGCCAGCTCAGTCCGGATCAGATTTATCATATCGAATTGATTATATTGAAATTAAGTCTGTAAGATACGTTGGGGATTTTGCAATAAGAGTATACTTTAGTGATGGCGTTAATAAGCTTGTTGACTTTAGGCCATTTTTAGAATCATCATTACATCCGTCAATTCGTAAGTATTTGGATGAATCTAAGTTTAAGGAGTATCTGATTATTGATGGGAATCTTAATTGGAATGATTATAACATGATTTTCCCAATTGAAGACCTTTACCTGGGAAAAGTATAATCTTTTTCTCTCGCTGCACAAGCCAGACATCCAGATTGCATTTGGCTGGGAATGGCTCGTCAGGGGTGAAGTATTATTTGCAATCAAATAAAACAAATATGCCTTTCGATTTCCAAAGTTTATTGATATTTAAAAGTTTCTATAATGAGCATGCTGATTTCTTTACATGTATTGATGTCAATGGTTCCCAACTTTTCAATCAATCTTGTCTTGTCCACGCATCTAATTTGATCAACTACGAGCTGCCCGTTCTTGCCCTTAAAATGACAATTAAGCCTTGTAGGATATGGTTTAATCGTGCTGGTCATTGGTACAATTACTACAGTATTAAGAAATTTATTTACCTCATTTGGTGAAACTACCAAGCATGGACGCATTTTATTGATTTCTGATCCCTTAGTTGGGTTAAGTTCAATATTCCAAACTTCAAACCTTTTTACCATGTCCAGTCCTTTTTGTCAAAATCATTTTCAAGATCAATTATATCATTCTCTGGGGTAAAACCTTTGGCAATTGCATCATAAAATATCTGCTCCCAATTACTTCGTGCTTTATTTCCGGCTAATGGTGTTATTACTAACCCTCCATCTTTCACTTGAATATCAACTTGCTTTGCCTCTCCAAAAGTGCTTAAAAGCTTCTTCGGAATTATAAGCCCTCTGGAATTACCTATTTTTACTATTGTAGTTTCCATATTAAAAATCTTTATGCAAAGATAATTATTGTTCTAACATGTTATAACAATTGCTATTTTTTATTTTTAGTGAAGTCAAATCTAATTGCTTTCACAAAAAAATAGAATGGTGTTAACCACCACCGACCCCTGTACTACTTTGCCCTAATTACCTAAAAACCACCCAAAACCTGGCAAGAACCTGTTATCCCCTAACCCTGGCAAGAAACCTGGCAAGTTTTTGAACCCCAGGATTTTGGGAAGCACACTGCGTTTTAAATATAGAAAATATTATGTTAAATTTGTAAAAAATATTTAGGATGAACACAACGAAAACCACTTCGGTAAAAACTGATAAAGATCCGAAAGAACGGAACTGGGCTATCCCTGATCAGGTGGTTTCTCTGGAAGAGATTCAGACTGCTATTACTAGTGCTGAAAAAGGACCGTTTATGAATGTTCAGGAAGCAATGAACTATTTTGAACAATGGCTGAAATCGAGAGAAAAGAAGTAGTCCTGACCACAGCTTCCTAAACCGATATCAAGGTTGTCTTTGTGTTCGGGTCTGAAATGGGAATCAACATCGATGACCGGGAATTTTTATTTTAACACTAGACAAAATGCCACTCCAGAATTTCAAAAAGAAATCCAGTCAACTCCGATAAATGAAACACCCGTACTTGATGAAAGGGATTACATTATTGATTCTCGTGATAATGAGCGATATAAAATTGTTAAAATAGGCACACAAGTATGGATGGCTGAAAACCTGAGAACAATAAAGTATCGGAATGGTGATTTAATAGGCACTACATCTCCTGCATCTAAAGATTATTCTAGCGAAAGCAAGCCCAAATATCAATGGGCATATGATGGTATTGAGACTAATGTTCCGACCTATGGAAGATTATACACCTGGTATGCACTAACTGATAGTCGTAAGGTATGCCCAACAGGCTGGCATCTTCCAACTAAATCTGAATGGGCTATATTGATAAACTATTTGGGTTCTGATAGTGCTGGGAGTAAAATGA
>Ga0209745_1000490_pt1 | contig 23993 bp, 24 predicted proteins | sample BarGraNGADG00312_FD_184495 | JGI IMG/M metagenome (GOLD analysis project Ga0209745, IMG submission 184495) | Arctic peat soil microbial communities from Barrow, Alaska - Barrow Graham LP Ref core NGADG0004-312 (SPAdes) (version 2) | ecosystem: Environmental > Terrestrial > Soil > Wetlands > Peat...
CCTACATCGTGACGCGGTACGTCCCCGGTCCCGCGCTCGACCGGTTCGTGTGCGAGAACGGGCCACTCCGGGGTGAGGCATTGCTGCGGCTGGGTCGTGGGCTCTCCGACGCTCTGCACGCGATCCACGCCGCGGGCGTCATTCACAGGGACCTCAAGCCCGCGAATGTCCTTCTCCTTGATGGGGATCCGGTCGTTATCGACTTCGGTATCGCACACGTTGCGGACGACATCCGGTTGACGATGACCGGGCTGGTGATGGGGACGCCGGGCTATCTGTCGCCTGAGGTCGTCGAGGGCGCATCGGTCACCGAGGCCACGGACTGGTGGGGCTGGGCCGCCACGCTCGCGTTCGCCGCATCCGGCGTGCCGCCGTTCGGGCGCGGGCCGATGGATGTGGTCCTCGACCGAGTCCGTCGTGGCCAGGCAGATCTGTCCGGGGTGGACCCACGTCTGACGCCGCTGCTGCAGGCCGCCCTGTCGCCGTGGGCATCGGTGCGCCCGCAGGCCGACGAGATCGTCGACGCCCTGGACCGGTATGCCGCGGGTGCGCCCGCGACGGTCGCCCTCGCCGTCGTCGACCCCTTGCCCCCACCACAGCGGCAGCAGCCGCTCCTGTTCTCCACGCAGGCGCTGGACCAGGGGTTTGGCCCTGCCGGTGAGCAGGACCGGCGCGAAGACGGGGAGCCGGATCCCTCGCAGGAGTCGGACTGGCAGGCAGCCTGGGAGGGTGGGCCGGGTCAACCCGACCCCCGCATCGGGCGGCCGACCCGCATCTGGACGCTGCTCGCCCTGATGGTGGGAGTCCTTGGCGTCGCTGCGATCTGGCCGGTCGTGGCCATCGCGCTGATCGTCCTCTGGTTCTGGTCTGCCCGTTTCGCCGACCGTTCGGTCACCTCGTTGGTCGTGCGCCGCCACGAGCGCGGACGGCGGCGCAGGGACGTTCCGTTGGCGGTCGTGGCCAGTCCGTGGCACGTGATCATCTCAGCCGTCGCGACCGTCATCGCCTTGTTGCTCCCGGCGATCGTCGCGACCGCTTCGACGTTTTCGGCCGCGTTGGCCATCGGGGCCGTATCCGGCGGCGCCCCTCAACCGGACAGTTCGCTGACACTGGTCGTGGGTGGCTGCACCGGTCTGCTGATTGGCTGGTGGGGGCCCGGCGGTGCATCCCTGCGTCGCGGTTCCCGAAGCCTGGTTCGCGGCGTGGTGCCGGGCACCGTGGCGACGAGGCTCGTCGTGGCCATGTTCGTCATCCTGGGGGCCGGGCTCGGCGTGTGGGCCTGGATGCACCACGGGCAAACGGACTGGTGGCCATGGGTCTCGGGCCACTTCCCGCTGATCTCGCGTTTCTCCGGGTGAGGCGCCCACCTCCGCAACGCTGGTGTGGAGCGCTCCGCGTAGATGAACGTGGCAATCCGGGCCGGCCGCGGGGTGCCGCCTGAGCGGGTACGATTTCGCAGTCCCACCTGCCGCTGAGGAGGCTCTGCGACGGTGGTTCGCCGACGTGGCGCAATTGGCAGCGCACCTGTCTTGTAAACAGGGGGTTGGGGGTTCGAGTCCCCCCGTCGGCTCTGAATAGGAAGGACGGTCAACAGGCTCCTGACCTGCACAAACGTAGGTGGGGGCCGTGCGATTTCAGGTATGGGCACCGGTGTCACCACCCTCCTGAGGGCTGGTTGCCGGGCTCTGCGCTAGGAATGCGCTAGGACTGCAGGGCTGGCGGGGGTGAGCGCGATCACGTCTTGCGCCGACAGGCGTTGGCGATGCCACAGATCTTGGGGGCAGCGTGAGTCGGCAGCCCGGCCGAACGTTCGTCGTCGCCCGATTGCTCGACGGCACAGCTCGCGTGAAACCGCCATCGCTGGCGGATCGTACGCACGCCGCACCGGCGCCATTCAACCTGGCGAACATGCAGCACGCGCGGGGCGATGGCCCGAGGCCAAACCAGCGGCCCGACAGAAGAGTGGGACTGGCTACTTCGACTCCTATATAGCGACGTCATACATGATCGTCTTGCGCCTCGCCTTGGGACTGACGAGTGGGGTACCGCGGAGCCGCTCCGTATGACGCTCGCGCGGTCGGCATCACGGTGGCCCGGCTTGCGCGCGTCGCGGTCCTCCGAAGGTCCTTGCTTCGGTCGTACGGCGGCGATTCGCGGGTGTCAGCCGGCGTCGGTATCGCGGCGATCTTCTCGAGGACGCCCACATTGCCTCGGCCCATGACCAGCTCGATGGCATTCGTAGCCTTCGCCGTCGTGCGTTTGTGATCAGTGTGGCGGGCACATCCAGGCAGCGAAGCGCCTTGGTGTCGGCCGTGGCCATCTCGCAGGTCGACCACGGGCGCAGATCTACCTGTTGCCTCATGTCAATAGGTCCGGGACGTTGCATCTATTGACAACGTACTTGCCCTTCGGTTGAATGGCCTATCAGAAGTAAGAGTCCTGCTCATATGAGCGATTGGCACGATCTGAACTCTTGTTGGCCCCGCTCAACACGCATCGCCTGGCCCCTTCTCCTGTCAGGGGAGGGAGTCCGGAGTTATCTGATCCACAAGTTTTCCGAATTAGGGCAAAACTGCTACTTAATTGGATTCTGAGAGGAAGAGCATGGTTAATCTAGATGCCAGTCAGTTTGGCGGCATAACCAGACGGGACGCGTTGCGGGGCACACTGCTGGCCACCTCGGCTGTAGTTCTTCCCGGTTTCTTGGCGTCTTGCAGCAGCTCAGGAACAAAGGCGGGCGGAACCTCCGGCGCAACCGTTAGTGGAGGAGCTCCAGACTGGAAGCAGTTCCAGGGAACTACTCTGAATTTCATCTCGGAGAATACTGCCCCCAGTGCAGCTATTGCTGCCGATTCTGCAGCCTTTACTCAGAAAACCGGGATGAACGTCAAGATTCAGCAGATGGAGCTTGGCGCACTCGTGCAGAAGGTTGCTCTGGACTTTGGATCGGGTAGGGCGTCATACGACGTCATCTACGCGGATCCCTACCAAGTACTCGCGCCATACTACAAGGGACTCGTCGACCTGAATGTGTTCGCGCAGGACAAGTCTCTTCCGCCGATCCCTGGAGGGATTGAAGATTTCATTCCGTCACAGCTTCTGACGACCGGCAGATTCTTGGATGAAACCAAGCTGTACGCATTGCCGTACGATTGCCCCACGATGATCTGGATCTATCGCAAAGATATCTTTGCAAAATTCAAGGACCAAATGTCGCAAGCGCTTGGGTTCGACCCAACTCCTTCTGACAACACCACGTGGGAACAGTATTACAAGATTGCGAAGTGGTTTAATGACAACAAAGCTAAGACGGGCATCCCGTACGGCACCGGCCACCAAGCTAAGCAGTACGACTCGCTGATGTGTGACTTCTCCAACATTTTGGCATCTTATGGTGGAGGTTACTTCGCCGATGATACAAAGGTTGGCGGAATCGGCTCAGCGAGTCCGGGCAAGTGTATGCTCGATTCCCCGGAGGCGATCCAGGCTGCTGAGTTCTACAACAAACTGCTTTCCATCGCGAATCCTGGATCTACGACATGGGACTGGAGTGGGGCGGACGCGGGGTTCCAAGCAGGGCAAATGGTGATGGTCCCCAACTGGCACGAGTTTGCATCGGGGGACGTCGCCAAGTTTGGCGAAAACGTTGGTTTCTTCCGACTGCCGAAAGGCCCGAAGCGGTGTGCAAGTATCTTCGGCGGCACCGGAATCTCCATCAACGCAAACGCCTCGGAGAAGCAGCAGAAGGCAGCGTGGCTGTTCCTTCTCTGGGCCACATCGGGCGAGACTCAAGTTGCGGACCTCAAGTCCAAGGTCGGTGGAGGGACTCCCACAAGGACTTCGGTCTACGAGATGCCGGAGGTCGTTCAGAACAGCAAGTGGCCATCGACGATGCCCAATCTCCTTGCGACAAACGCTGCGAGAGAGGCTTGGAAGCCGGAGAACGCCTACATGCGGCCCAAGATTTCGCAGTGGAACCAAGTGGACACGGTAGTGTTCACGGAGTTGTCGAAGATGCTGGCTGGTCAGCAGTCACCCTCAGCAGCGATGAAGTCGGCAAAACAGCAGATCGACAAGATCGTCGGCGCGTAGCGAGGATGTCGTGACCCCCGCCACGAGGAAGCGCAAATATCCGCTGGGCGGGCCGGCGAGCGGAGGCATCTCCTCAGAATCCAGGCGACGAAAGAAGAGTCGCTGGATACCGTCATTCGAACTGCGGATGATGCTACCCGGGATCGTTCCGCTAGCTGTACTATCTTTGATCCCATTCGGCTATCTGATATGGATGAGCGTGAGCAAGGTCACGCTGATCGGTGGAGTAAGCCTAACGGGAGTTGGCGGGGACAACTGGTCCAAGATGTTCAGTGACCCCGCGGTGTCGGCGAGTTGGAAAATTAGCGCTTTCTATTTCGTCGCCACCGTGGGGATAGAGATGTTGCTAGGTGTGGGGATAGCAATCCTCGTACATGAGCGTCTATTTGGCCGTAACATTCTGGTCTCTATATTGCTAATGCCCATGTTTGTGGCACCTGTTATAGTTGGTTTGTTGGGACGTTTCCTTACGGATTCAAGTTTCGGTCTGTATAGTTGGCTGCTAACGTTGGTTGGTATTGACAGCAACGTCCTTGGAAGCCCAAGAACGGCACTTGCAGCTGTTGTGGCCCTGGACGTCTGGGAGTGGACGCCTCTCATCATGCTGATTACTCTTGCCGGACTGTCTGCGGTGCCCCAGCCTTTGATTGAAGCAGCGTCGTTGGACGGTGCAGGCTACTTCAAACGCCTGTGGTACGTGGTCATTCCGTCAATATCAGGAGTGCTCGTCGTCGCCCTATTGATACGTGCAATGGACGCGATCCGGTTCTTTGACATCATCTGGATCACGACGAACGGTGGACCAGCAGATGCAACGAAGATTATCCCGCTTCGTCTCTATGAGATCGCTTTCCGGTTCTTTGACCTAGGATACGCTGCTGCAATAGGGCTCACTATGCTCCTGTTCAGCATAATCATGGCGAATCTCTTCGTTGCCCTGCTGGAGAAGAAGAAGGGGGCAGCGCAGTGATAGCTCGCCGCAGTCGTTTTTCTTCAGCTGTCCTTCAAATATTGACGGTTCTCGTTGTTCTCTTCACCGCTGTCCCACTCGTCTGGATGGCTTTGAGCTCCATTAAGCCGACAAACGACATCATGAGCCATCGTCCGGTATTCCTTTTCCGCCCTACGCTTGAACACTACCGAGGGCTTTTCACAAATGGCAACCACGTGGATCGCTACTTGGTGAACAGCCTTGTAGCGGCGGGCGTGTCGTCGCTGATCGCCACGGCCCTCGGTGCTTTGGGAGGTTACGGGCTTTCGCGATCTACAATGCGCGGAAAGCGGCACTTGGCATTCTGGATAATCTCGACGCGGATGGCGCCGATTGCCGCGGTTCTCTTGCCCCTTTTTCTTATCTTTCGGAGACTGGGTCTCCTCGACTCGCTCTCGGGTTTGGTAGTTGCCTACTTGACTTTCAATCTTCCTTTCGCGATTTGGATCATGGCGGCTTTCTTTGATAGCCTTCCAGGTTCGCTTGAGGAAGCAGCCCGGGTTGATGGATGCTCAAGATGGGGTGCATTTTGGCGGATCTCCCTGCCATTGACGAGGGCTGGGCTCGTGACGACTTGGATTCTTTGCCTGGTCTTCTCTTGGAATGATTATTCGTTTGCCCAGACTTTTTCTGGAACATCTTCCCAAACACTCCCTATAGCTGCAACGCAACTGATAACGCAGACAGGAATCGACTGGGGTCAGTTAACTGCCGTTGGCGTCATTGTTGTTGTGCCGATGGTCATTGCGGGACTCGCCGTTCGACGCTGGCTTGTGACCGGGTTGACGTTAGGTGCGGTGACGGGAGAGTGAGATAACCATGTCTAGCTTTGGAGCCAGTGCGGCGACATTTATTTGACTCGGCGTTCTCGGTCATTCACTATTGGTAATTTCTCTTCAGAGACGAGAGGGTAATGTCTGTTCTGGATGCGTTTGACTTGACCGGGCGGGTCGCCGTTGTGACCGGCGGTAACCGCGGACTCGGGCTCGCTTTTGCTCGAGCTTTGGGCGAGGCCGGCGCTCGGGTGGCCATCGCCGCACGGGATTCCGAGACGTCGGCTGCCGCGTTGGCTGACGTGAGGGCGGTGTCGCCTGATGCGATTGCGGTGACGTTGGATGTCACAAATCGGGAAGATGTGTACAGGATGTTGGAGACTGTGACGGCGCGACTCGGGCCGGTGGATGTTCTGGTCAACAATGCTGGGGCTTGCATCCATCGGCCCTCTTTGGAGGTCACCCCTGAGCAGTGGAACGAGGTTATGCGGGTCAATCTTGACGGTGTTTGGAACTGCAGCCAAATCATCGGTGAGCAAATGGTGGGACGGCGCAGCGGCGTAATCGTTAATGTAGGGTCCATCTCGGCTCTCATCGTTAATCGGCCACAGTGGCAGCCGGCATATAACTCTTCGAAGGCCGCCGTTCATCAACTGACCAAGTCGTTAGCTGCAGAATGGGCGCCGTATGGCGTGCGTGTCAATGCGTTGGCCCCCGGCTACATGAAGACGGAGATGGCTCAGGTCGACGAGCCCAAGTTCCATCGCTACTGGATTGAGGACGCCCCGATGGAGAGATGCGGCGTGCCGGCAGAGCTTGGTGCGACGATGGTTTATCTGGCGAGTGACGCTTCGGCTTTTATGACCGGCTCTATTCTTGTCATAGATGGCGGCTATACGCTGTTCTAGCGTTTACAGATGGGGTCTCGGGATGGTCGTGACACTGCCTTGGCAGAGAGCTTTATCGGTGCCACCTATTGTTGAGAAGACTAGAATTCCTGCGAAGCGCTAGGAGTGATGATGAAGGCAGCTGTTATCTATAGACCTGGTCAAGTGGAGATCACTACGTTGCCTGATCCCACTCCGGGGCCACGGGATGTGGTCGTGGCTGTTGCGGGCTGCGGTATCTGTGGCACCGATTTGCATATTCTTGATGGAGAGTTCGCCCCTTCATTGCCGATCGTGCCCGGGCATGAGTTCGCAGGTGAGGTGGTAGCGGTTGGTAAGTCGGTGTCGGAACTGATGGTCGGGGATTTGGTGGCGGTAGATCCATCGCTGTACTGCGGCGAGTGCTATTACTGTAGACGTGGTCGTGATAATCTGTGTGAGCGTTACAATGCTATAGGTGTAACGACGGCTGGAGCTGCCGCTGACTACACTCTGGCACCGGTGGCGAACTGTTTTCGTTTGCCTGAGGGGGTAGATGCAGCCGAGGCGGCGTTGATTGAGCCCCTCTCGTGCGCAGTGAGAGGTTTCGACATTTTGCAGCCACAGATGGGAGACCACTTCCTCATCTATGGCGCGGGCACCATGGGTCTCATGATGATGGAGCTCGCAAAGCGTTGTGGCGCGGCCAGCGTAAGCATGGTTGACATTAATCCGTCACGGCTGGCAACGGCGCGTCTTCTCTCGTGCACCGCAGCAGTTTCAAGCGCGGACGAACTGGATCGTCCGCGCGGATGGGACGTTGTGATCGACTGCACGGGTGTCGTGGCCGCGATAGAGGACGGTCTGGCTCGCGTGGCTCCTGGCGGGACATTCCAGCAGTTCGGAGTTTCAAGTCAGAGCGCTGTTGCGCGCTTTGAACCGTATAGGATATTTAGTCAAGAGATCAGAATCGTTGGTTCGAGGGCAGTATTGCACAGCTATGAGCGGGCCGGGGATCTCTTCCTCGCAGGGGTCATCCCTGCAGGCGTGATGATCAGTCACTCCTTTGCCCTGGAGGACTATTCCAAGGCATTGCAACAGTTCAAGGATGGGGTCGGAGGGAAGATACAAGTTCAGCCGAAGCTCGCTGGGTTGGCCGGAAACGTCCGCTTGGTGGGTGGGGAGAACCGCATTGGAGACCGCTGAAGTGCAACCACGAAAGGTTTGAGGTGACCCGATGAGAACAGTTGTTCTGCGTGGTCCGAGGGACATCGTCCTGGAGGATCGCCCTATGCCCAAACCGGCAGACCGAGAGGTCCTTGTGCAGGTCCGGGCAGTGGGTGTGTGTGGTTCGGATACTCATTACTACGAGCACGGCCGCATAGGGAATTTCGTGGTGGAGTCGCCACTTGTCTTGGGCCACGAGGCTTCTGGTGTCATCGTAGGAGTCGGGCACGGTGTCAGCGAAGGTCGGGTTGGCGAACGCGTGTCGATTGAGCCGGGCGTACCAGATATGACGTGTCCACAATGTCTGTCGGGTCGCTACAATCTGTGCCCAAGCATGCGTTTCTTCGCAACGCCACCGATCGATGGCGCATTTGCCGAGTACGTCACCGTTCATGAGTCCTTCGCCCATGTTGTTCCTTCCAACATCAGCGACGAAGGTGCGGCTTTGTTGGAGCCTCTATCGGTCGGGGTTTGGTCTTGCCGAAAGGGCGCGGTGGGGCCTGGGTCGCGGGTACTCATTACGGGCGCTGGTGCCATAGGCTTGATTAGCATGCAATGTGCACTTGCCAGTGGAGCAACGGAAGTCGTAGTTTCTGACATTAACCCGGTTCGGCTTGCCTTGGCCAAAGAACTGGGAGCGACCGCGGTCATCGATGCCGGCGAGGGTGGTCTGGGTGAATTGGATATGCCGCCTGATGTTCTGATCGAATGTTCTGGGCACCCGCCGGCGATCGGGGAGGCGATTAGCAAGCTTGCACCGGCCGGCCGGGCTGTCCTCGTCGGAATGGGAGGTGACGAGATTCGGCTGCCCCTGGCTGTTGTCCAGCAGCGTGAGATCGTTGTGACGGGCACGTTCCGCTACGCCAACACGTGGCCGACCGCAATTGCATTGGTATCGTCAGGACGAATCAGCTTGGACCGACTGGTTACCGGCCGCTATCGCTTGGACGAGGCCGAAGCTGCACTTGTCTCCAGCCGTGACGACAAGACTGCTGTCAAGGCCGTCGTCTATCCGCAGAAATGACGGCGAAAGCAGGGGCGTCTGATGCGATGGAGGCGCTCCTGAGGAGTTGGAAGGAGTTGTTTGGCCCACAAAAAGTTGCACGGACACAACCATGGGCACCCTTCGAAAGCGTTAGGTGTGCACCGCCGCTCACGGCTGCAAACGCAAAGGCTCCGAGGTCGGCGCTGTAATGCGACGTCGGCGGGGTTTGGCAGTCCGGCTGGACGAGGAGAAGCAGTTGTCAGGACCTGGGGTCAGGATGTGCCTGCGAGGCGTTAGACGTTGCCGCGTCGGTTCCAATGGCGTTCAGCGACCGGTCCTCACCCCTAGGAAGAGCCCATGAGACCGCTGAATGCCGATGCGCTTGCGAGTTTCGCCCCCGTCCCGACGCCGACCTATGACCGTACGGGGGTCCGCACGGGAATCGTGCACATTGGAGTGGGTGGTTTCCACCGCGCTCATGAGGCTGCGTATCTCGACCAGCTGATGAACGAGGGTAAGGCCCTTGACTGGGGGATCAGCGGGGTCGGCCTGCTTGCGCAGGACCGCCGGATGCACGAGGTCATGACCGCTCAGGACTGCCTGTACACGTTGGTCGTCAAGCATGCCGACGGGTCGCTGCACCCTCGGGTTGTCGGCTCGATCATCGCGTACCGGTTCGCCCCCGACGACCCCGAGGCTGTCCTTGAGCTGATGGCCGATGCGGGCACCCGGATCGTCTCCCTGACGATCACCGAGGGGGGGTACCTCGTGAACCAGATCACCGGAGAGTTCGACGCCGACGACCCGGGCATTCGGCAGGACCTTCAGGTCGGCTCCGCACCCAGCACCGCCTTCGGGTTCATCACCGAAGCGCTGTCACGGCGGCGGGCGCGCGGCGTCCCTGCGTTCACGGTGATGTCGTGCGACAACATTCCGGGCAACGGTCAGGTCGCACACAAGATGCTCAGTGCGTTCGCGCGTCTGAAGGACCCCGAGCTCGCGGACTGGCTGGACAGGGAGGTCAGCTTCCCGAACTCGATGGTCGACCGGATCACCCCGGTCACGACCGAGGCTGACAGGGCCCTGTTGGCGGAGCGGTTCGGTGTCGAGGATGCCTGGCCGGTCGTTTGTGAGCCGTTCACCCAGTGGGCGTTGGAGGACAGCTTCAGTTCGGGGCGTCCGCCGTTGCAGGACGTCGGCGTCCAGATGGTCAAGGACGTCGAGCCCTACGAGCTGATGAAGCTTCGCCTGCTCAACGCCAGCCATCAGGCGCTGTGCTACCTGGGGTACCTCGCGGGCTACCGGTACGCCCATGAGGTCGCCCAGGACCCACTCTTCACGAGTTTCCTTCTCGGCTATATGGATCACGAAGCGACCCCTACCCTGGCTCCGGTTCCGGGCGTGGATCTGCGGCAGTACAAGCATCAGCTCATCGAGCGCTTTGCCAACCCGGAGATCCGCGACACGTTGGCGCGTCTGTGCGCGGAGAGCTCGGATCGCATTCCCAAGTGGTTGCTTCCGGTCATCCGGGAACAGCTCGCCAGCGGCGGTGAGATCGGGCGATCCGCGCTTGTGGTGGCCGCCTGGGCCAGGTACGCCGAGGGCCAGGACGAGCAGGGCCAACCGATTGAGGTCGTCGACAGGCTCCGGGACCAGCTGATCGAGCGAGCGGGCCGCCAGCGCGAGGAGCCCCTGATCTTCATCTCCGACCGTGACCTCTTCGGTGACCTCATCGACGACGAACGGTTCGTCCTGGCCTACCGCTCGGCCCTTGACTCGCTGCACCGCCTGGGTGCCCGTGCCACGCTCGAGGCCATGACGGAGAACCAGGTCTGAGCGGAGAGGACTTGTCAATGTCAGCTGGTCGACGGACGCTGGTCGCCGGAGTGGACTCCTCGACCCAGTCCACCAAGGTCGTGGTGTGCGATGCCGACACTGGTGAAGTGGTCCGCCAGGGGTCGGCCGGCCATCCCAGCGGCACCGAGATCCATCCGGACCTGTGGTGGCAGGCGTTTCAAGAGGCGACCGCCAGCGGGCTGCTCGACGAGGTTCAGGCCATCGCCGTCGGGGGGCAGCAGCACGGGATGGTCACCCTCGACGATGCGGGCGCGGTCGTCCGACCGGCGTTGTTGTGGAACGACACGCGCTCTGCCTCCGCGGCGCGCGACCTGGTTGCCGAGTTCGGCGGCCCGGCGGCTTGGGCGAACGCCGTCGGCTCAGTGCCCCTGGCTGCTTTCACCGTCACCAAGCTTCGCTGGCTGGCGCAACACGAGCCCGGGCTCGCGAACCGGGTCCAGGACGTGTTGTTGCCACATGACTGGCTCACCACGCGCATCCTCGGGGGCGGCGCTATTCAACCTGGCGCGGCGGTCACGGATCGCGGCGACGCTTCGGGCACCGGATACTGGTCGCCGCTGAGCGGGCAATACCGCACCGACCTGCTCGAGCTGGCGTTCGGCCGGCTGGTCGGGACACCGCGTGTTCTTGGTCCGAACGAGGCTGCGGGTGAGACTGCTGGAGGGATGCTGGTGGCCGCCGGTACCGGCGACAACATGGGTGCGGCACTCGGTCTCGGGCTGGAACCCGGCGACGTCGTGGTCTCGCTTGGGACCAGCGGCACAGTCTTCGGCGTCCATACCGCTCCGACGACGGATGCGACTGGAGTCGTAGCAGGATTCGCCGACGCCACGGGGCGTTTCTTGCCCCTGGTCTGCACCCTCAACGCGGCCAGGGTGCTCACCGCCGCCGCCGCGATGATGGGGACCGATCTGGTCGGGCTGGACCGCCTGGCGATGAGCGCCGAGCCGGGCGCCGGTGGTCTCGTCCTGCTGCCCTACCTCGACGGCGAACGCACGCCTGACCTTCCCGACGCCACCGGCACCCTGGGTGGGCTCACCCGCACCAATGCCACACCAGAGAACCTCGCCCGTGCGGCTGTGGAAGGGATGCTGTGCGGTCTCGCTGATGGGATGGATGCACTGAGGGCTCAAGGACTGAAGACTCGGCGGGTGCTCCTCATCGGCGGAGCCGCTCGCTCCTTGGCTGTGCAGGAGATCGCCCCGAGCATCTTCGGCGCACCCGTGACGGTGCCGGCGCCTCTCGAGTACGTGGCGATCGGCGCCGCCCGCCAAGCTGCCTGGGCGCTAGGTGCGAGAGCTGGTAAGCAGGACTTCCCCCACTGGACCGCAGACACATCGGCAGTGCGCCCTCTGGGCGACCCGGCCGGGGGGGAGCGTGTGCGGAGTGCCTACGGTCAGCTCCGGGAGACCGTCCACCCCCACTGATCACAGTCATCAGTGCGCCAGAATTCAAGCGGTCAGTCATTGGGCTTGGCGCGGTCGGTGTGCGAGGCGCAGTCGGACTCATCGCCTGAGTTCGCAGTGATATCCATAGGTCCTGGACCAGGGATACTGCAACCATCGACGCTCGGCGTGGACCCTCACGCCTGCCCAATCAGTCAGGAAGAACTGGGGCCAGGCTGACCTAGTGCAGAACGGCGTCGGGGCGGCTCGGCGCCCTTGCGCGTGCAAGTGTCCGCGGCAACGGCATTAGCATCCAGCAGCAACCTCTCCATATCTTCGACACGCAGGCCGTCCAGTTCTTCATGCGTGAGCCATTTGCGGTCGTGCAGGTGGGCCAGTGCGCCGGCAGTAAACGCATCTCCAGCGCCGACGGTATCGGCGACGACGACTTTCGGGCTCGGGGCATGGACGGCGCCGTTTCGGTTTCGCGCGTAGGCGCCCTTTCCACCGAACGTGACAACGACCAGGGCTGGTCCCGTTGAGAGCCACCGGTCAGCCACGTCCTCTGGCCTCTCATTTGGATAGAGAGATATGAGATCCGCCGCGCTGACCTTGACAAGGTCGACGAGCGTGACCCAGGAGGTGAGCCGCTCGCGGTAGGCGTCCAGGTCACCGATGAGCCCCGTGCGGACATTCGGGTCCAAACTGATAAAGCGATTGTGAGATTCTCTGCGTATCAGGCCTTCGAGGGTTGTGGCGGCTGGTTCCAATACGAGTGAGATGGAACCGACATGCAGTCCGGCGCCATCGGGTAGATGCGGAAGTTGGTGCGGATTGAGCAACCGATCGGCGGTGCCCTCGGAGTAGAACGAATACTCCGGCTCCCCGTCCCCGACATGGACGATCGCTACCGCCGTCTGCTCGGTCGCGTTGATCACTAAGCCGAGGTCGACACCGCTGTTGAGGAGGTGCTGGCGTAGCAGCCGCCCGAACGGGTCATCGGAGATTCGTCCCAGGAAGGAAGTTGGTACACCAAGTCGCCCCAGACCGACAGCGACGTTGTATGGAGAACCACCCGGATGAGGAACGTAACCTCGCTCGGAGCCGAAGTTGGTCGGCGTGAGGTCAACCAACGCCTCGCCAGCCACGACGATCATCGGACAGTCACTCTGGATGCGGCCGCGGTGGCACCATTAGTGACCTGCTCAATGATGTGCGCTGGGGCGAGAGTGCTGGCCCAGGCGCACATGTTCTGAAAATGGGGGGGCTGCGGGTCCCCGTGCCACAGAGTGGAGGAGTCAGTGTCGAAGCTTCGAGAGGCTCCCTTAGGGCTCAGCAGCCCGATCTGGCGTCGGGCGGTGTCGATATACAGGTGCAGCATGGTGAGTGATGACCTCGCGGTAAAGGATCAGTTGAAGAAGAAACCGCCGTCGATAACAAGTGACTGGCCGGTCATGTAGTTCGAGTCTCGAGAGGCGAGGTACGAAACCAACCCCGCGACGTCCTCAGGTGTCTCCAGCCGCTGCAAAGCGATCTGGGAGGTCATTCCCTGAAGTGCGGACCCGCGTGGGGCGCCTGACTGCATCGTGAGCGCCTCGTCGATCTGGTCCCACATCGGCGTCTGCACGACCCCCGGGCAATACGCGTTCACGGTGATGCCGTGAGGAGCCAACTCCTGTGCGGCGCTGTGAGTGAGGCCGCGGATGGCGAACTTGGAGGCCGAATATGCGCTCTGCATTCGTCCCCCACGGAAGGCGGCGACCGATGCTGCACTGATCAATTTGCCCCCTCCACCCTGCGCAATCATCCTCTCTGCGGCGGCTTTGAAGCACAGGAACACACTGCGAACGTTGACGGCCATGATGTGGTCCCAATCCTCGGCTGTCGTGTCCAACATCGCAGCTGTAGTCGAGACGCCGGCGTTTGCAACCATGACGTCGAGGCGTCCGAGGGTTTGGACCCCTTGACTTACCATCGCGTCTACGGCTGCGGGGTCGCTGACGTCCCCAGGCAGGACGACGCAGCGTTGGCCCGATCGAGAAATGTGGTCAGCCAGGCGCGAAAGGTCAGCCTCCTGGGAAGCCAGATCATTGACCCCGACAGCGAAGCCGTCTTCGGCTAGGCGTACTGCAATGGCCCTCCCGATCCCCCGTGACGCTCCAGTGACGATCGCAACGCGGTCATTTACGTGATCCGTAGGCACCGCTACCTCCATTCTCATGTGAGCATGAAATGCTCATGTGCATCTAGGATGCTGGTCGCTCTGAGATCCGTCAACACGGCCCACCTGCACGCGGCGGGCTTCCTCGGGCAAGTTCCCCGCCACCCAGCGCCGCAGAGAGGCCACCGACGCCGCCAGCCCGTGCTCGTCGACCAATCGCTGATGAATCGTGGACACCGCAGACGCCAGTCCGCCTCGGTCATCACAGGGGCCCACCAGGCAACAACCCAGCCGCCGCGACCGGAGCCAGGTAATTGCGCACCGTCTTGCGGACCATGCCCAAACTGTCGCCTGTGATAGGTGAGGTGGTGACTCAACGCGTCCCCCCTGTTGCCTGATGTCAATAGGTCCGGGAACGTTGCCCCCCTTGACAAGTACACATAGCCAAGCCATCATCATGATGGTCCATTTGAGCCATCATCGCTCGTACGAGCAGGAGTGTGTGAACATGCTGGCTACAATTCCGGTGCCTGCATCGGGCAATGACGGGGAAGCCGCTGTCGTGAGCCAGTGGCTTATTGAGGTCGGGCAACGGGTCCAGATCGGTACACCGTTGGTGGAACTGGAGACGTCCAAGTCGGTCCTTGTCGTGGAGGCAACGACTGCGGGGGTTTTGCTGCGTCAGTTGGCCGCAGAAGGTGAGGAAGTCGAGGTGCATGCGCCTCTAGCCCTGGTGGGCGAGCCGGGTGATGAGCCCACTAGCGCAACGAGCCTGAATGCTCCGGCGGGCGGGAAGTCTGGGCGATCGGACAAGAACGTAATCCACCCGGTGCCTACAGAAGGCGACGGAACCGACGCGCACCCTCCCGTGCGGACGCTGTTCGACCAAGAACAGGAACGTCGGTCGGCGTCGGTGCACGAGCTCGTGGCAGGCCAATACACCGCACGGCACCCAGAAGCCTCACCCAAGGAACTTCCCCCCGCGGATCCGAACTATCCGGCCTCACCGCGGGCACGGTTGTCAGCCTTCCGACGAGGTGTCCCTTTGGCTTCTCTTGAGGGCAGCGGTCCTGGTGGTCTGATAACGGTCAATGACGTGGTCGCCTTCGGCCGCGCCCAGGATAACCGGGCTCGAGGTCGCCGGCAGCCTCAGCCTTCCCAGCCGCAACCCATGGTCCGGCAGCCCTTGTATGCAGGTCTTGAAGAACGAAAAGATGCCGTGCCCGTCAGCCGGTCTGAAGCCCCCGAAGCCATACGAATTCCCGTGACCGGGGCACGTAAGATCGTCGCCGAGCTCATGAGCACATCCCTGGCAAACTCCGCACAGTTGACGCTACATCGTCGCGCTGATGCCCGACCTTTGGTGGGTCTGAGGGCGCGACTGCAGTCCAGTCCGGTAGTTCAAGACTCAAGGATCACGTATAACGACCTCCTCATGTTTGTTGTCTCGCGAGTTGCGGGCAGACATCCAAAGTTGAACGCCCACTTTTATTGGGACGGTATAGCACAATTTTCCGTCGTCCACTTGGGCATGGCAGTGGACACGCCCCGCGGGTTGATGGTGCCCAGCGTGAAGATGGCTGATTCGCTCTCTCTGACCGGCCTCGTTAGCGCCATCCGGCTCGAGACTCAATCGGCAATGGCTGGAACGTTGGTGGGCGCGACTGCCGAGGAGGCCACGATCACCGTATCTAATCTGGGGGCTTTTGGCGTCGAATACTTCACCCCAGTTCTTAATCTGCCCCAGGTCGCCATCCTCGGCATTGGAGCCCTGTCATCAAAGATGGAGGCATGCGAACTGCCGCTCTCCCTGACATTCGATCACCGTGCCGCTGACGGGGTGGACGCGGCTAGGTTCCTAGCGGAACTGGTGCAAGGAGTCGAACATATCGATACCTTGCTAGCGAACTAACTGAAGGAAACGACTGTGACGAAGCAATTGTTAGTTGATCCTGAGTTGCTGCGCGCGCCGGGGATCTTGGCACTCGGCGAGATCCCGCTAAACATACCAGCCCCGAATATCCAGACATGTCGAGATGAGCTCGGCGACGGCGCTCTGACTCATGCGCTTAGAAGCATGGTCATTATCCGCGAGTTCGAGTCGATGCTCGACGCTCTTAAGAAGACCGGATCGTATGCGGGGATCGCATATAACCATGAAGGGCCCGCGCACCTCTCCGTGGGACAGGAGGCTGCAGCGGTAGGACAATCAATGGCCCTAGGGGTTGATGATTTCATCTTCGGGTCTCACCGCAGCCACGGTGAGTTTCTCGCCAAAGGACTCTCAGCGATATACAAGAGCGCCGATGCCTGGCTCGAGGAAACTATGCAGTCCTACCGCGGGGGGTGCCTATACGATATCCTCAGACGCCATGCTCCGATCAAAGGCGTGAAGGACGAGGCCGACCAATACCTGATCGTCGGGTTGCTGGCCGAGATCTTTGGCCGCACCGCAGGCTTTAATGGCGGTTTGGGGGGAAGCATGCATGCATTCTTCCCCCCGTTCGGAATCTATCCGAACAATGCGATCGTTGCGGGGAGCGCCCCGATAGCCACTGGCGCCGCGTTGTGGCGCCGGGTTCAGAGCAAGCCGGGCTGCGTTGTTGCCAACATCGGCGACGCTTCGACCGGGTGCGGGGTCTTCTGGGAATCCTTGAACTTTGCGGCGATGGGGCAGTTGCAGACGCTTTGGGACGAAGCCCATCATGGGGGCCTGCCCATCATCTACTTTATCGTCAACAACTTCTATGGGATGGGTGGCCAGACCATAGGAGAGACTATGGCTTACGACCGAGTGTCCAGGATTGGCGCCGGGATGCGCCCTGACAGCGTTCACGCCGAGACTGTCGATGGCCAAGATGTGCTGGCGGTCTGGGCCGCGGTGAGCAGGGCGCGCCGTGTTCTTGAGGCCGGTGAAGGCCCCGTGCTGCTGGATGTCCAGACCTACCGGCAATCGGGCCACTCACCCTCGGACGCCTCGACGTACCGAACGCGAGAGGAGGTTGCCCTGTGGGGAGCCTTGGACCCCATTCAGATATTTAGCGAACAACTCGTTGCCGCGGGGGTTCTGGACGATTCCCAACTGGAGGAGATGTACGCGGCGGCCCGGGAACTCACGGAGTTGGCTCTGCGCCTGTTGAGCGACCTCTCGACCTTTCCGCGACTCGACCTTGGCGCCGACCCAGATGCGATCGCCAAATTGATGTTCTCCTCCACACAGATAGACCTAGACGACGCCACCGAGGGCGCGACATTGGCTCCGCTCAAGGAGTCGACTCATTTCAAAGCTGTCCAAGCAAAATCACGTTCCGCAGTCGGTCCGGATGGAAAGTCCCTGCCGAAATCCAAAACCGTCCTGTTCCGGGATGCGCTTTTTGAGGCATTAGCTGAGCATGTCACCCGTGACGGGAGGGTAGTGCTGTACGGCGAGGAGAACCGTGACTGGGGCGGCGCGTTCGGCGTTTATCGCGGCCTAACGGATATCCTGCCATACCATCGCCTATTTAACGCACCCATAAGCGAAGCCGCGATCGTTGGTACGGCGGTTGGGTATGCGATGGCCGGAGGTCGTGCGGTCGTTGAACTAATGTACAGCGACTTTTTGGGGCGCGCAGGAGACGAGGTCTTTAATCAACTCGCCAAATGGCAGAGTATGTCGGGCGGTGTTCTGCGGATGCCCGTCGTTCTGCGGACGTCGGTGGGGAGTAAATACGGTGCCCAGCACTCTCAGGATTGGAGTAGTTTGGCCTATCACATCCCGGGACTGAAGATCGCATACCCTGCGACCCCTTACGATGCTAAGGGATTGTTGGCATCTGCCTTGTCCGGCGATGACCCAGTAATATTCTTGGAGTCTCAGCGGCTGTACGACCAAGCTGAGGTCGTGCATAAAGAGGTCCCTGCAGAGTATTACAAGGTGCCGTTTGGCGAACCGTTCAGAGCGCGCGCAGGCGATGACCTGACCATTGCCACCATCGGACCGATGCTCTATCGTGCCTTGGTTGCCGCCGAACGACTGGCCACCGATCATGGAATCGAGACTGAGGTCATCGACCTTCGCACGCTAGTTCCGCTGAATCCGGCGATGATCTTGGAAAGCGTCGGTCGGACCGGTCGGTTACTCATCGTGGGGGACTCGTGCGCCCGAGGGAGTTGGATGCATACCCTTGCCAGCCTAGTATCCGCGGAGGCATTTCCCTCACTTGATGCCCCGGTGGTCGTGATCGGGGCACCCAACTGGATTACGCCTCCCGCAGAGATGGAAGACACCTTCTTCCCGACCGTCGATCGCATCCTTGCTGAAATACACGCGAGGATCCTGCCCCTGGATGGTTATGATGCGTCCTTCCCATTAGTTGATCTTGTGGCGGAGTCGTCTCGGGGCGCCTAGTTTCGCGGGCTATTCTCATTAGAGATCCAAAATCCCGAGGGCGGAGTTGGGTGCAATTGACCCACGGTTGCTGTTCCGCCGGGCCTTAACTGGGGGCGTTTGGGGTTACGTACTGCGGACGACGACTTGGAACTTGACCGGTGGCGGCTGACGGCTACCAGTCGTGCGGCCACGGCAGCGGGCATCGCCGGCGACCTTGCGTCGGCCCCATTGCCTGCCGGCCGACGCTGAACGGTCAGTAGGTGCTGGGCCAAACCGACACGGCCTGTTCCAGCACGCCAGGGTCAAAGGGTCTGTAGCCGGCGCTTTCAGCAACGTCCTTCGCTACATCGCTGCCCTGACCACTAGGCGCCCTGGTGGTCAGGGCGGCGATCAGCGAAGATGAATGTGCGGATACGGCATCAGGGATCCTGTTGGATGCAGGGACCCCATGATGATCACCAGCCGTGTCGTGTCCAGCCGTGTCGTATCCGGACTGCCTCTCTCACTGCTGGGGGGCGTGACGCGGTGCGACACGCCGTCGACCACGACTTTGCTGGGAGCACCGCAGCCTCGGAACCGCCGGAACTCACCGGAGATTCATTTACGACACACGAAGCTAGCGGCATACTGATCAACGATGATTAAGGGAGTGATGATGCTCGGCATATATGTTGACTCAGGGGCCTTAGGGGAAATCGAACTCTTGCTGAGTTCTGGCATCTTTCGTGGCGTAACGACGAATCCAACACTGCTTCGCCGGGAGGGGGTCAAAGAGTCGGACCTTCCGAATTTCTACGCCCGGGTCGTGGCCGCAGGCGCCGAGGAGGTCTTTTTCCAGGCGTGGGGGTCTAACGAGACTGAATTGATCGCTCGCGCAAGGAGCCTCTATGCAATAGGCCCGAAGGTCGTTGTTAAGCTGGTAACGAGCGTGGCAGGGACCCGGGCTGCTGCGTCTCTGTCTCATCGTGGGTTTCCCGTCTTGATGACGGCGGTGTACAACGCGTCCCAGGCCATTGTTGGCGCCGCTGCGGGCGTGAGATACGTCGCGCCATACCTCGGGCGTATGGGCGACGCCGGGCGCCCTGCGCACTCCGAGATCGCAGTCATGGCACGTGCTCTTCGTGGGGTTGGGAGTGACACGGAATTGCTCGTCGCGAGCGTTCGCTCCCCGCAGGATGTGGTCATGCTTGCAGCCGAGGGAGTCAGCAAGTTTGCGCTGGCACCTTCAGTGGCAAGGGGCTTCTTCAACGAACCCTTGACCGATGCTGCCTCTTTGGTCTTCGAAGAGGCAGCATCGGATATGTCAAATTGATCGCTTCGGCGATTTGCATCACTCTGGCCAAAGCGTTGTGCCTGTTGGGACCAACGCTAGACTGGGCTCACCGTTTGAGGTTCGTGGAGGCGATATGTTACCTAACATAGCATCGGCGCGAGGGATGCAGATGTTGCTCGTCGCGCAAAAATTCTATATTGATGGGAAGTCAAAGAGCGAGATTGGCGAAGACCTGAAGCTCTCCCGATTCAAAGTCGCTCGACTCCTAGAGCAGGCAATTGAAGACGGGGTCGTCGAAATTCGTCTCATACCACCAGTCGACATCGATCTCGCGATGGGTAGCGCCTTAGAGAGAAAGTATAGATTATCGTCTGTCTTGGTGGCCTCGAACGAGACGACCGACATCGAACAAAGTCGTGACCAGATAGGCCGTATCGCGGCAATGGACTTGCAGAACGTTCTTTCCGATGGGGACGTCGTGGGTATCGCCTGGGGGCGGACCATGGATGCGATGGTCCGTGCCGTATGGCAGTTACCGCGGTGCAGCTTCGTTCAGATGGTCGGGGGTGTGCATACTTCGCCACCTGCCATGGACTCAATGGATCTAGTTCGACGTCTCGCTGAGACCTCCGGGGGAGGGGCATTCCCGCTTTATGCCCCACTGATCGTGGCTGACACCACTACCGCGCAGCGGTTGGCCAAGGATCCACTGGTGCATAAGACACTGGAGAAGTTCAATGAACTGACTCACGCTGTGGTAGGGATCGGTTCTTGGAATCCGCCTGATTCCTCCGTGCGAGATATGCTCATTCCAGATATCGTCACCTTGGAAGATGAAGGTGCCGTGGCCGATGTTTGCGCGACGGTTCTTGACGCCGATGGACACCCTGTCTTGTCAACTCGGAAGCTTTCGGAGCGCTCGCTTTCGATCTCGTGGGAGCGCCTGTCGAAGGTTCCTCATGTTGTAGCTGTGGCTGGCGGCGTCGACAAAGCCGATGCTATCCGCGCCGTTATCACTAGCGGCATCATCCACACGCTAGTGACTGATGGCGCAGCCGCTCGACGGCTACTGGGCTCAACCCCCGGGTGAAGTTGTAGCGGCAGCAGGTTGCTACCTGAGACGCCTGGTCCGTGACAGGGGGCGCAGGTCGCGACGGGACGTGGCTGCCGCCGGTGCACTTGGCCCACACCCGCAGCTGCAGGTTCAGCCGGTGCAGGGTGGGCCACATCCAACGGTCGTGCCAGTTGACCAGCGCGTCCGAGGGTGCGATCTCCTTCTGCGAGTAGGCCGCTTTCCACGCCACCATCAAGGCGGTGGGCTCCTCCACGGCCACCGGGTGCAGGAACCAACACGGTGGGATCGTCTCAGCCTCGCCGCGTAGCTCGTACCTCGCGATGAGCCAGTCCGCCCAGCCCCGAGGGACTCTAGGCGTCCCGTCATTGCCTCGAGCACCTCGGCCAGCATGAGCGGGTCGAGCGGCTCCACTGGCAGGTCCCCATGGACGTCAGGGCCACTCGACGGCTGCTGGTCAGTGGGGTTCGTGCCGTCCGCCCAGTCACCCGCAACGCCTGAGCCTGGCTTGACTTGAAGACCGGGCATCCTTGCGCTCCCACCACGCCGGCAGTCGGACAAGCGTAGCGGGCACCGCGCGACACAGCAGCAGCGCCTCGCCAACGGGTATCCGGGCGAGCGCCTCGACGGGGAGGATCCGCTCTCGTTCAGTGGATGTGGATGTTGACACCTGGGCGCGCGAAACGAACCCTCCTGGGCTGGAGTGGGATTGGCGACGAACCCGCCGGTCGCCGACCACCCGGGAGATCTTCTCGAGGTCGTCGGCCTCGGTGCACCCGCCCAGGAGCAGCTTGATCGAGCTGGCACCCCAGATCGAGTCGGCACCGTCACGACCCCACCGGGCCCGCAGCTGGGCGAAGGACTGGACGAAGGCCCACGTCGACATGCCCCGGCCGCCGCCGTCGGCCATCATCATGGGCAGGTCTGGCAGGGGTGCGACGTTGGCCGCTTCGTCGAGGACGAACGTCAGCGGCGGGTCCAGTCTGCCCCCCGGTCGGGTCTGGCTCAGGCGGCGGTGCGATCTGCTCCGCTGCGCGCTTGCCGACGCCCAGGTTGACGTGGGTGGGAAGGTCCGCGGTGACGGCGATCTGGGAGTGGCCCCTCGGAGACCACCTTCAGTGCGACGCCAGCGGCTACGGTGTCGACGCTGCGGGAAGACGGACCCCCTACTGTCCTAGAACCCAAGTGGCAACCGAGGGTCACTATTCGCTCGGCAGCGACAACGCCCTGACGTACTTGTCCGCCTTGGCGAGAACGCCCTTGAGCGCCGCGCCACTTGTCAGCTGTGGCGTTTGGCGTCCACCCAGTCCGCGGCCGCGAACAACGCACGAGCGACCGATCTTGCGCACGTTGTTGTCAGGTATTCCTCGTGGTCGGCAGACAGCCAGACGCCGATGTCGCCATTCTTGTTCTGCACGGAAGCGACGTCGGCGGAGAAACCTTCGTGGCCTCTTAAGGGTGGCCAGTGCGGCCCAAAGTGCAGGCACGGTTCTGTTTCCCCCTCAGGATGCTTGATGTGGCACCAGCTCGGGCAGGTTGTGGAGGTCATGCTTTCAGTCTGCGCCACCCGAGGGCTCGCGTCGCCGTCGGCATACCCGTGTCTTGCGTCACCTTCGAGCGGCCCACCTGCCCTCGGACTACCCCCGGCAGGCAGGCGCGGTCCAGCTCGGCGTGTACGCCGGCGGAACACCGACGCCGGCCAAGACGCCCCGCAGGTAGTTGGCCGTCCTGTTCGAAGACATGGCCGCAAATTGTCGCAGTGCAAGAGGCGTCTGGAAGTCGGGGTTGGTGGGTACGCGAGATGCGGCTGAGCAGCATGTTGTCGCTCAGGTGATACTCCCCACACTGCCGCTAGGGACACGTCTTGGGGATATGTTCGGCCGCATAATTGAGGGACAGAGTTCGAGTTTCTGTCTCAGTGCGAAGGGAGAACAGATGCCTTCGACGAGGGAAGAGCACATGTACCGATATTTCGCGCCCGGGCACCACGAGGCGGACTTCGTGGGCCTCCTGGAGGCGGTGCCCGATGCCTTGGTGGGGGTGGACCGGGAAGGCGTGATCCGGCACATCAATCGCCGGGCGCAATTGCTGTTCGGCTATGAACGCGACGACCTGGTCGGCCTGCCCATCGAGACTCTGGTGCCGGACTCTGTCCGGCCAGGCCACCCGGCGCACCGGGAAGCCTACTTGGCAGGCCCTAGAACTCGGCGCCCAGAACCCGATCGGCAGGGAACGAACGAAAGGAAGCCTGCTGCGTCACCACGGTGTCTACGCGGACGGCACCGGGACGGCACCGAGTTCCCCCTGAACCTCAGTTTGTTCCAGTTCGACACCGAGGACGGCCTGCTGGTCATCGCGGCGGTGCACGACCTGACCGACCGCGAGAAGGCAAACGACAAGCGCGACCGGATGAGCCGACTGGCGGCGATCGTCGAGTTCAGCAGGGAAGCCAACATCGGCATCGGGCCCGACGGCATCATCACCAGCTGGAACCCGGCGGCCGAGAGGCTCTACGGCTACTCGAGCGAGGAGATGATCGGCAAGCCCGGCTGGTTCATGACTCCCGATAGGGCACCCCGCTGAAGGTTCTCGTTCGTTGGTCTTGCACGACACCTTCCGGGCACCCGTCGGAGATCCAACGAAGCACCCCGAGTTGCAGAGCGTTGATTGGCCTGTCCAAGTAGTGCATTCGCTCATGGTTGCGATTAGCCCCGCTTCCAACCGACCTCAGAAAGTTCCTGGAACACTGAGGATCCCCGCCCGTTCCACGAACTTCGACTTCCCCCGTGTCGAGGTGCGCCTGTCTCGCGGGCCAGGTTTGCTAGCGGCTTTGCTAACAGCGGCTTGGGATCGTGGTGTACGGCCATGGACGAATCGGGTTGTCAGGCAAGGCAATTGAGCACGCGTGGGATGCCGGGGGACCGGTGTGGATGGCTACC
>Ga0209745_1000491_pt1 | contig 23957 bp, 21 predicted proteins | sample BarGraNGADG00312_FD_184495 | JGI IMG/M metagenome (GOLD analysis project Ga0209745, IMG submission 184495) | Arctic peat soil microbial communities from Barrow, Alaska - Barrow Graham LP Ref core NGADG0004-312 (SPAdes) (version 2) | ecosystem: Environmental > Terrestrial > Soil > Wetlands > Peat...
GGCTTCTCCGACTAGGCTGGAGCGAGGAGTCACTGGACCAGCAGCCATGCCACACCTTGTGTTTCCGACGTTCTTCCCTCCGTGCTGGAGTGAGGGAGGGAGTCCCTCGAGGAGTAATCCGCAGCCACAGGGTCCAGTCCTCTAGGCGTTGAGGCCGGCGAGGACATCGACGAGGGGGACCCGTCCCGAGCAACATCTCGAGCAGCCCCGCCTTCGGCTAACGCACGAAAAGAGACCTGACCCCAGGACATGCGGTGAGCCCGTTTTCGCGAGTGACAGAATCCGGTCCATCGTATAGAATTGACCTCCCCCGAGCGGGGGGAAGGCAGATCGCCGATCTTGCACAGGACGGTGCGAATGAACCCACTGGCTCAAGAATTGAACGCTGTGATAGAGAGCGCGAGCCCGCCGCTTTATTCCGTCCTCTCGCAGCTCGGCAGGGAGCTGTTCTTCCCTAAGGGGATACTCACGCAGACGGCCGAGGCGCGCGAGAAAGCCTACCTTTTCGACGCTACCATAGGCATCGCCCGCGCCGGGGGAGAGGCCATGCACCTCGAGGCCGTGATGGAAAGCATAAGCGGCCTTTCGCCCGACCAGGCACTGGACTACGCCCCCTCGACCGGCAACCCCGCGCTGAGGCGCCGCTGGCTCGAGGACATGATGAAGAAGAACCCCGCGCTCAAAGGCAAGAACACGAGCCTCCCGGTCGTCACAAGTGGAATCACTCACGGCCTGACGATCGCTGGCGAGCTGTTCGTCGACCCCGGTGACGTAGTGCTGCTCCCGGACAAGTTCTGGGGAAACTATCGCATGGTGTACGGCACGCGCCGCGGGGCCGAGATAAGGACCTTCCCCTTCTTCACGGGTTACGGCGGCTTCGACACCGCGGAGCTCGCGTGGAGCCTCGGCGAGGCGCTCGACCAGAAGGGCAAGGCGGTGGTCCTGCTCAACTTCCCGAACAACCCGACCGGCTACTCGCTGAGGCGCGCCGAGGCCGAGGGCCTGGTCGAGGCGCTGACGTCGGTGACGGGGCCGGGCCGCGACGTCGTGGTGTTGCTGGACGACGCTTACTTCGGCCTTTTTTACGAGGAGGACGTGTTCGACCAGTCGTTGTTCGGCCTGCTGGCCGGCGCCGACGAGCACCTGTTCCCCGTGAAGCTGGACGGTGCCACCAAGGAGGAGTACGTCTGGGGGTTGCGCGTCGGGTTCATCACCTTCAGCGCGATGGCCGGTGGCAGGGAGGCGGACGTCTTCTCGGCGCTGGAGAAGAAGGCAGGGGGGGCGATCAGGGGCAACGTGTCCAACGTCTCCCAGCTCTCGCAGTCCATCCTGCTCACCGCGATGGACGACCCGGACTTCGAGCGGCAGAAAGCGGAGAAATACGCGCTGATGAAAGAGCGCGCGATGAAGGTCAAAGAGGTGTTGAGGAACCCCGACTACGCAGCCGTGTGGGAGCCGTACCCTTTCAACTCGGGTTATTTCATGTGCGTGCGGCTCAAGAACGGCGGCGCCGAGCGGTTCAGGACCAGGCTGCTGGAGGAGTTCGGTGTCGGTGTCATCGCCGACGGCGATGCCGATATAAGGATAGCTTTCTCGTGCCTCGAGGTGGAGGACATCCCGCGGCTGTTCGACGCCATGTACAGGTGCGCGATGGAGTTGGGCTAGAGAGCCGCGCCAGCTGCAGGCGCTGGCCGGTGTTTAAGGAGATACCGATGGCAGATGACAACAGGAACACGATCTACATAATCGACGTGACCAACCGGGACGGGGTGCAGACATCGCAGCTCGGGCTCGCCAAGATCGAGAAGACGATCATCAACATGTACCTGGACCAGATGGGCGTCTTCCAGAGCGAGGCGGGGTTCCCGACGACGAACCACGAGACGAGCTACCTCAAGGGCAACATCGAGCTCGTCAATATCGGCGCGATAAAACGGTTGAGGATATCGGGCTGGCTGAGGGCGATCAAGGCCGACATCGAGCTGGCGCGCGAGATGGTGCCGGACCTCAAGCACGTGAACATATCCATCTCGACGTCTCCGCAGATGATAAACGGCAAGTGGAGCGGGGAGCGCACCTTCAAGGACGTCGTCAAGCTGATGACCGACGCCATCGACAGGGCCAGGGAGCTCGAGTTCGAGACGATCGGGGTCAACGCGGAGGACGGCTCGAGGACCCCGATAGAAGAGCTCATCGAGTTCTCGCTGGCGGCCAAGGGTCACGGCGCCACCCGGGTGCGCTATTGCGATACCCTCGGATACGACGACCCGTTCACCAGCTATGACCGGATGAAGACCCTGGCCGAGGAGGTCGGCCTCGACATAGAGCTCCACGCGCACAACGACCTGGGGATGGGCGTGGCGTGCTCGGTCGCCGGGGCCAAGGGCGCTATCGACGGCGGTGTGGACGCCTACATCAACACCACTATCAACGGGATCGGCGAGCGGGCCGGCAACGCGGACATGATCTCCTGCCTTCTGGCCATAGAGAAATCGAGCGGGCTGGAGGGAAGGTACGACCTGGACCCGGCCATAGACCTCACCAAGTCCTGGCGCATCGCAAAGTACGCTGCTTACGCGTTCGGTGTCCCTATCCCGGTCAACCAGGTGGGAGTAGGACGCAACGCTTTCGCGCACGAGTCGGGCATCCACGCCGACGGCGCGCTCAAGGACAGGCGCAACTACGAGCTCTACGATTGCGAGGAGCTGGGGCGCGGGGACCCGGAGATCATCGAGACCGGCCGGATGATAACCACAGGCGCGTACGGGGGCATAAAAGGTTTCAGGAACGTCTACGACAGGCTCGAGATAGAGTTCCACTCCGACAAGGAGGCCCGCGAGATACTCGACCTCGTCCGGCTGGCCAACGTCACGACGGGCAAACCGTTGACCGAGGACGAGCTGCGGTTCGTCGCCACCTACCCGGACCAGGCCCGAAAGATCCTCACCCTCACCACCTACCAGGAACCCGAGATCGCGGCGATGCGGACCGCCGTTACCAGGAAGACCGGCTTTCCCTGGGAGAAGACGCTCGACTGACGGGCAACGACGGCCGTCGCGGACGGACGGGGCCCGACAGATGACGGTGGGCGTCGCAGCGGGCTGCGCCGGCAACCGTCTGGTGAGCCTCGACCGAGAGCGGCAATGCGCCGGCAGCGGGCCGGCTGGAAAGATCGCGACTGTAAGGAGGGTCCCATGGGAAGCCCCGAGATCCACTGGATGTCCGCCCTCGAGCTGATGGAAGCCTACCGCAAGAGGTCGCTTTCGCCCGTTGAGGCGACCGAGGCCATACTGGCGCGGATCGAAGAGGTCAACCCCAGGATAAACGCCGTGGTGACCCTGACCGCGGAGCTCGCCCTCGAGCAGGCCAGGGAGTCCGAGCGGCGCTACGCGGGCGGAGAAGCGCGCGTCCTCGACGGGGTCCCCATCACCATCAAGGACCTCATCACAACCCGTGGCATCCGGACGACTTTCGGCTCGAAACTCTATGCAGACTTCGTTCCGGAGAATGACGCCGTGCTGGTCGAGCGACTGCGGGACGCGGGCAGCGTGATGCTCGGCAAGACCAACACCCCGGAGTTCGGGCTGGTCGCGGTCACCGACAACCTCCTGTTCGGCCCGTCGTGGAACCCCTGGGACCTCAGCAAGACGACCGGGGGCTCAAGCGGGGGAGCGGCCGCGGCGGCGGCGGCGGGCCTGGGGCCGCTCGCGGTGGGCAACGACGGCGGGGGGTCCATCCGGGTACCCTCGAGCCTGTGCGGCGTATTCGGCCTGAAGCCCCAGTTCGCGCGCATACCGAGCTACGGAAAGCCGTTCCACGGCTGGGAGATGATGAACGCCGAAGGCCCGATCACCAGGACCGTCGCGGACGCGGCCCTGATGCTGGACGTGATGGCCGGCCCGGACGAGCGCGACCGCTTCTCGATACAGGCGCCGACCGTGAACTACCTCGAATCGCTGAAAGGCGGCGTCAAGGGCCTCAAGGTCGCTTACACCGCGGGCCTCTCCAACACGGCGGTCGACCCCGAGGTGGTCGAGATTACGAGGAATGCCGCCTCGGTGTTCGGCGAGCTGGGGTGCGAGGTGGCGGAGGACGACCCCGGCATACCGGAGATGTCCGGCGACCTGGTGACCGTGGTGGTGCTGGAGACCGCGACGGCCCACGAGGAACACCTGGACGAGGCCAAGGAGATAATGTACCCGCTGTACAGGCCGTTTCTCGAGCTCCCGGTGGTATTCACCTCGATGGACTATACGAGGGTGTTCTTCCACCGCGAGGACATGTGGCAGGCGCTGTGGCCGTTCTTCGAGAAGTACGACCTCCTGCTGACCCCGACCACGGCGTGCGCGGCCTTCGACATGAAAGAGGGCGGCATGCTGGGCCCCGACGAGATAAACGGCATACCGGTGAGTCCCGCCTCGTGGATAGGGTTCACGTTCCCGTTCAACTTCAGCGGCCAGCCGGCGGCGTCCGTCCCTTGCGGCTTCACGGCGGCGGGATTGCCGGTCGGGCTCCAGATAGTGGGCCGCCGGTACGACGAGGAGACTGTCCTGCGAGCCGCGGCGGCTTTCGAGGAAGCGATGCCCTGGGCCGGTACGCACCCGGACCTCTGAGGGCCGGGCGGGCGCGACGACTGAGGTTCCGCGACGGCAAGGAGACCAGATGAGCCCCGATGAGATCCACTGGATGTCCGCAATCGAGCTGATCGACGCGTACCGGCGCAGGACACTTTCGCCGGTGGAGGTGGCCGGGGCGATACTCGCGAGGATCGACGAGGTCAACCCGAAGATAAACGCTATCGTGACCCTGACCGCCGAGCTGGCGCTGCAAGAGGCGGCCGAAGCCGAGGCCGCGTACGCGAGGGGCGACGCCGGCCCCCTGGCCGGGGTTCCTTTCACGGTCAAGGACATCATCCCGACCGGCGGCATCCGCACGACGTTCGGCTCGAAGCTGTACGAGGACTTCGTGCCCGACCGGGACGCCATAGTCTTCGAGCGGCTCAAGGGCGCGGGCGGCGTCATGCTGGGCAAGACCAACGTGCCCGACCTGGCGTTGATGGCCGTCACCGACAACCTCATCTTCGGACCGGCCAGGAACCCATGGGACACGCGCAAGACCACAGGGGGCTCGAGCGGCGGCGCGGCGGGCGCGGTCGCAGCCGGGCTCGGCCCGCTCGCGGCGGCGAACGACGGTGGAGGCTCCATCAGGATACCGGCGCACCTCTGCGGCGTCTTCGGCATAAAGCCGCAGTTCGGAAGGGTACCCAGCTACCCGCAGGTCTATCACGGCGGAGAGACGACCAACCACGAGGGCCCGATAACCCGGACCGTCGCTGACGCCGCCCTGATGCTCGACGTGACGGCGGGCCCGGACGAGCGGGACCGCTTCTCGCTGCCGGCATGCGGAACGTCGTACCTCGACGCACTCGTTGGCGGCGTTGAGGGGCTCAGGGTCGCTTACACCGACGGGCTCACCGTCCCCTGCGTCGAGCGAGAGGTCGCACGGGTCGCCCGAGAGGCGGCCGCGGTCTTCGCCGGGCTTGGCTGCGAGCTGGTCGAGGATGACCCTCACATCCCGGACCTCACCCAGGACCTCGTGACCATCATGATCCTCGAGACCGCGACCGCCTTCGAGGACCGGATGGAGGAAGCGAAAGAGAAGCTGTTCCCGCTATACCTGCCCTTCCTCGACCTCCCGGCGGCTTTCTCGTCGCTCGACTACGTCCGCGCCAGGTACCACAGGGAAGACCTGTGGCAGTCGATATGGCCGTTCTTCGAGAAGTACGACCTCCTGCTTACCCCGACCGCGGCCTGCGCCGCCTTCGACCTGAAAGAAGGTGGCTCCATGGGCCCGGAGACCATCGACGGCGTCGAGGCGTCGCCCGCGTCGCTCGCCGGTTTCACGGTCCCCTTCAACTTCACCGGCCAGCCCGCCGCGTCCGTCCCGTGCGGGTTCACCGCCGCGGGGCTCCCCGTGGGACTGCAGATAGTGGGCCGAAGGTACGACGAGGCGACGGTCCTGCGCGCGGCGGCCGCGTTCGAGGAAGCCCGCCCGTGGGCGGCGCGCCATCCCGGCATCGGCTGAGACGCACGCGCGGGTTTGGGGCGTTCGCGGGCGCGTTCCCCTTGGTGCCTGGATCGCTTGATGCGGTACAATAAAAGTCGTGGCGGCACCGTTCGAAGAATCGACCGTTGGTGATCGCATTGAAGGTCTACCGAGTAGCTTATCTGGGGAATGACTCCGAGACCGCGCTCGCCCTCGAGGGGCCCCTGAAACAGGCGGGCATGGAGTTTGTCGCGGCGTCAGGCGACTTCCAGGGCATCCGGCACATCGCCGGTTCGGGCTGCGACATCATCCTCTGGGACGCGGACAACGACGGCTCCGGGATCAGGGGGCCGGTGGACGAGATGCGCAAGGCCGGGCTCGAGACTCAGCCGGTGGTGGCGGTAGTGGGGCAGGGCCGGGTCGAGGACGCCGTCGAGAGCCTGGCGCAAGGCGCGGTCGACTTCATGTTCAAGCCCATCCGGGAGCAGCCCCTGCCCCGGATAATCGCCGCTCTCAACTCCGGCCAGAAACAGCGCCGCGTCGACTGGTGCAACCGCGTTATCGAGGACATCAACAACCAGGTGCGGGGCATACTGGCCACGCTCGCCGACCCCGCGTACATCGTCAGCCCCGAGTACCAGATACTGTACATGAACAGGGCGGCCGAGGAGATCTTCGGCGAAGGCCTGCGGGGCGGCGCCTGCTACGTGGTCTTCTACGACCGCACCGAGCCCTGCGAAGTCTGCCTGAAGACAAGGGGGCCGGCGAGATGGCGGTCGGTGTTGAAGAACGGAAAGACCTACCGCTTCATCTCCGCGACCATGAGGAGCTCTAACGGCGATCTGGAGAGGCTCGCGGTGGGGACGGACATCACCCCACACGAGGAAGTCCTTAAGATACACAAGACCTTCATCAGCAACGTCAGCCACGACCTGAGAACGCCCCTGGCCGCCATCGAGCAGTACGTCGGCATCCTCCTGGACGGGCTGGCCGGAGACCTGACAGATGACCAGAAGAACTACCTCGACGTCGTCAGGCGCAGCAGCTTCCGCCTGCACAACCTCATCGAGAACCTGATAGACGCGAACAACATCCTGTCGGGCCACTTCAAGCTGAAGCTCCAGGTGGCGGACATCCAGGACATAATCGGGATCATCCTGGACCGTCTCCAGTCGCAGGCGAGGGACAAGGGGCTCGACTTCGACGTCAGCGTGCCCGCCGACCTCCCGAAGGTGTACGCGGACACGAACCGCATCGCCCAGGTCCTGGCGAACATCGCCGGCAACTCCATAAAGTTCACCGAGAAGGGCGCCGTGCACATAAGGGCCGGCTACATGCCGCGGGAAGAGGGAAGGATAATCGTGTCCGTGGAGGACACGGGGATCGGTATACCGAAGGAAGACCTGGGCAAGATATTCGAGCTGTTCTTCCGCGTCGAGAACGACCAGGTCTACGTAGAGGAAGGCGCCGGCCTGGGGCTCGCGATATCGCGCGACATCATGAGGGCGCACGGCGGGACCCTCTGGGCGGAGAGCATGGAGGGGATGGGCAGCGCGTTCCACCTGACGCTCCCCGTGTACAAGGGAGGCGCCTCCCCGCACTAGCGGGACTACGTCCGGCCGCCTTGCGGCGAAATGCGACTTTCTGTGCCGGGGCAACACTCGCCCCGTTTCGAGTATCCGGCTGGCAACACTCGGGAGGACTGAATCGTGACGGACGAAACGGTTCAAGCGGGCAAGCTTATCCTGGTGGCGGACGACGACAAGGACCTTGTCACGGCGCTCACCATCCGGCTGCGGGCGGCGGGGTACCGCGTGGCGTGCGCGTACGACGGGGACGAAGCGCACCGGACAGCGATCGAACAGAGGCCCGACCTCATCATCCTGGACATCCGCATGCCGGCCGGCGGCGGTTTCTCGGCCATCGACAGGCTCAAGCACTCGGCGGCGACCAGGAACACGCCGGTCGTGTTCCTGACGGCGTTCGACGACGAGGAGATGCGGGAGCAGGCGAAGAACCTCGGCTCGGCCGGGTACTTCCGTAAGCCTTTCAACGACACCGAGTTCATGGACACGGTTACCAAGGTGCTCCAATAGCGGCGTTCATCTGGTCACCCGTGGCTGCTCGGGAAGTTGCTCGGGAGAGGTTCCCCTCGTCGATGTCCTCGCCGGCCTTACCGCCTCTGGAACTGGATCATGTGGCTGCGGATTACTCCTCGAGAGACCCCATCCCTCGCTCCCCCTCGGTGAAGCTCGCTATGCCGGCAACTCATCGGGCTCGAAGACGGCCGCCTCGGACCCGCCGGGCAGTGTCGCCGCCGGCTCCTCCGACCTCTGGGCCAGGATCACCGTGCCGACCATGATGAAGGCGAAGCCCAGTATCCTCAGGGTGGTCAGGGTGGCGCTCTTCGGAAGCGACTCCCCCAGTATCATCATTCCCACCAGGATCGGTATGAGCTGGGCCAGCCCGGCCTGTATGGGCACCACGATGACCGCCATCCCACGCTGCAGCGCGGCCTGGTACATGACGAGCGCGGGGAACGTGACGGCCGCCCACGCGAGCACGAAGACGAGCGAGCCCACGAAGTCGCCCTTCGTCCAGTCGTAGAGGAGGACGCGGGCGAATATGGTCGTCCAGCCGTACAGGAGCCCGATGGATATCCCCAGCCCCGCGGCCTCCCGGCCCCCGCTACCGACCGCCCGCATCACCAGCGGCGCCGCGATCGCCAGCAGGACCACCGCCCCCGCCACCGCCCAGAGCGCCACCGGATTGAATTTCAGGGTATCGGAAGCGGTCTTCCCGGTCACCTCTTCAGCGAGGCTTACCGCTATCAGCATCACACCGAGCACGTCGATGGCGATGGCGACCAGGTCGATCCTCCTGGGCTTCTCGCCGAGGTTCTTGATCGCCAGGTAGGCGAGGAACGCTATCCCGGCCGCGAGTATCGGGGCCACGATCGATACGGCCGCCAGGGCCAGGGCGATGCCGTAGAGCACCGACGCGGCCAGCATGATGCCGGTCGCGAAGAGCCATGTCCTGTTGGTGAAGAAAGCTTTGAGGACGTTGCGCTGCAGCTTGAACTTGACCCGTGGCAGCTCGTCCACGGCCTTCTTCCAGAGGTACGCGGAGTAGTTGTAGCCGAGCGACGCGACGATGGCGCACAGGACGGCGACGACGGTCTTCATGGCTTGATCCTTCCGCCGGCCGGCGCCCGCGCGTCGTTTCTACAACAGGGACTCATCGGCGGCGAGGACCGCGACCTCGCCGGGCATGCCCGGCGCCGGAGCGGGCGCTTTCACGGGTGCCGGCGCGGCCTCCTCCGCGCGCCGCGACAGTATCACTGTGCCGAGCATTATCAAGCAGAACGCCGTTATCCTGAGGGCCGCGAGGACGGGGTTGTCGGGGAGCCTCTCGTTGAGGGCGATCATCCCCACCAGGATGGGGACGAGCTGCGACATCCCCGAGAGTATCGGGACCACGACCACCGCCATGCCCCTCTGGAGAGCGGCCTGCTGTGTAACGATGGCCGGCACGTAGGTCAACAGCCAGGCGACGAGGAAGAAGCTCGAGAATATCACCATCAGGTGTTTCTGGGACCAGCCGCTCGACCAGTCGTTCATGAGCAGCTTCGCGAAGACCGCGCCGATGCCGTAGAGAAGTCCGACAGTCACTCCAAGGCCCGCCGCGAGCCTGCTGGGAGAGCCCTTGCGCATAAGCACGGGGACGATCACGGCGACGAAGATGATGACGCTCGCGAAGATGGCGAGCGAGCCGCGCTTGTAGATGACCTCCGGGGTCTTCTGGCCGATGAGGCTCACCCCGATGAGCACCACCCCGAACAGCGTCATGCCGATCGCGAAGTAATCTATCCTCCTTGGCTTCTCGCCCAGGTTCCTGATCGCCAGGTAAGCCAGCAGGATCACCCCCGACGCGACCAGGGGCTGCACGATCGAGACCGGGGCCATCCCCAGCGAGGCCGCGTAGAGGGCCCCTCCGACCACCCCCAGCCCGATGGCGAAGATGATCTTTTTATTTGTAAGGAAAGCCTTGAAGATGCCGCTCGTCAACTTGAGCCCGACGGTGGGGAGGCTGCCTACGGCGACCTTGTTGACGTACATGCCGTAGTTGAGGGTGAGTGACGCGAGAAGGGATAGGATTACCGCGATGCCGATGGTCATTTAGTCCTCCACGATGGAATCGATAAGCACCCTTGTCAGACTTTAGCAGATATCGGCACCCGGTATCACGCCCGAGGTCTCAATCGCCGACCTTCACAAGCTCGTACTCCCTGGTGCCCAGGCCGAGCTCCTCTCCGTACTGGAGCTGCCTCGACCAGTCGGTCCCGAACACCGCGATGAACTTGTCCGGGGAGTGGGGCTCAGCCTTCTGGCCCGGTGGGGGGGCGCCCGCGCTCGCCGCCGCGCGGTTCACCATGTCGGCCGCCGCCTGGTCTATCGCCACCGGGTCCCTTGAAGCGAGGAAGCCAATGTCGGGAACCATGGGGGCCGCGCTGTAGTTCCAGCAGTCGCAGGTCGGGGTCACGTTAACGAGGAAACTGAAAAAGCCGGCTTTGCCCCGCTTATTCTCGAGCACCGCGTACGTTATCTCGGCAAGCTTTTCCTGCGCCACCCGGGGGTCCCCGACCCACCTGACCTGGATCGCCTTCGAGGAGCAGGACGAAAGGCATTCGCCACACCCGTAGCAGACGTCCCTGTCTATCTCGATCTTGCCGTCGACCACGGAGATGGCGCCGGTCGGGCAGTTCTCGAGGCAGCCCTCGCACAGCTCGCAGCGTTCCGCGTCGACGGTGGGCCGCACCATCTCGTGCACCGCCATCTTCATGCGCCTTCCACCGCCGCCCATGCCGAGGTTCTTGATGGTGCCGGCGAAGCCGGTGAGACCGTGCCCGGTGACGTGTGTCACCACCATGAGGCTGTTCGCGTCATGGATCCCCGCTGCGACCTCGACCTCCTCGAAGTGCTTGAGGCCGACCCGGACCCTGGTGATGTCGGACCCGCGGAGCCCGTCGGCTATCAGCACCGGCGCGAGGGTGGTCAGGGGCCCGAACCCGTGCTCCGCGGCTATCATCACGTGATCGCGCGCGTTCGCCCTTCCGCTGAAGTAGAGGCAACCGGTGTCCGTAAGGAAAGGCCTGCCGCCGAGGCTCGTGATCTCTTCCACGACCGCCCGGACGTAGTGGGGCTGCACGAAAGAGGTGTTCCCGCGCTCGCCGAAGTGGACCTTGACGGCAACGAGGTCCCTGTCGCTGATGACCTCCTCGAAGCCGGCCGCCTCGAACAGCATGTGTATCTTGTCCAGCGGGCCCTGCTGGAACCTGCCGCCCGCGGTGGCAAAAAAGACCTTTGACGACAACAGCATCTCCTCCCTTCCAGCATTATAAGGCTGTCCGCGCATGAGCCAAAACCGGCCCGCCGAGCCGGTCACCGGGGGCAGTGGCTCGCGCGGCCCGGTGATATAATCCTCGAAAGCCCGCGGCGGGGCTTCCGCTGCCGGGCCCTGTGCGGGCCGGGCCTGTGGCCCCGGCCCGGTCGGACACTGGTGGGGTGGTCAAGGTGGGCGATTTCTTCGAGGGCATCGAGCAGGTGCAGTTAAAGGTCGACGGGGGAAAGGCGCGCTTCCCCATCTTCTACCGCGACGCCCGCGGGGTCGTGCTGCTGCTCAGCGCGAACCTGCTGAAGCTGCGCAGGATGCTGCCGGACCCGCGCTTCATCCCCGCCCAGCTCGCCCCGGGGGTGGGGGCTCTGGCGCTGGCGGCCTTCGAGTACCACGAGACCGACATCGGGCCGTACAACGAGTTCCAGATAGGCATCCTGCTGAACGCGCCTTACTACGCCGGGGTGCCGTGCTACAACGTGATGAGGCAGTACCTCGACCGCATGTACAGCATCTACGTGCACCGCCTGCCGGTAACCACCGAGATCGCCCTGCGCGCGGGCATAGATTTCTACAACTACCCGAAGTTCATCGGAGGCATCGAGTTCGGCGACCAGGCGTCGAGGGTCGACTGCGACCTCTCGCGCGACGGCGAGCGGATACTCTCGATCTCGGGCGCGAAGGTGCCGACGCGAGCGGTCGGAGAGATGAGGTTCCTCACTAACCTGTTCCACTTCCGCCAGCCCCAGGCGGCGGAGTTCAAGGTCAACGTGCAGGAAGGGGCCATCTGCTGGATGCCGCGAGACGTGTCCTGGTGGTTCAACACCTCGAACGAGATAGGCGCCGAGCTGTCAGGCGCCGTCCTGGGGAGCAGGGCCGCGATGTACCTCTATATGCCGAAGATACAGTGCGTGCTCTACGGTCCGGAGCACGTTCCGATGCCGTTACTGCAGCGGGTCGTGACTTCCGAAGGCTTCCTGCCCGGCGCCGCGGCGCACGCCGCGAAGAAGCCGGCGGCAAAGAAGAAGGCGGCGAGGAAACCACCCGGCCCTAAGAGCGCCGGCTAGAGCGTGCAAGGAGGATTCGCGTGGACGACTCGAACGTCGCTGGCTGCGGGTGCGGCTGTGCGTGTGAGGGGAACTCGGACTGGCCCGAGCCCGATCCCAACCAGATGAAGCTCCTCATCGGCTCCGGCATAGCGTACATAGCGTACGGCGGGTACGTCGTCGCCCGGAGGCGGCCCAGGTGGCTCCCGCTGTGGCTGGCGGCCCTGGTTACGTGGTTCACGCTGTGCAAGTACCTCATCTGCACACGCTGCGAGAGGTACGGCGAAGCCTGCGATTTCTACTACCTGGGCAAGTGGGCGGCACGGCTTTTCGAGCGGCAGCCGGGCAGGACGCTGGACAAGGCCGGCATCGCCGCCGAGGGCGGTTCGGTCGCGGTGCTCCAGTTGCTGCCCATCCTCGCATCCCTGGGAAAGTGGCGGATGCTGCTCAAGTACCTGGTGCTGTTCGCGGCCGGCCAGTGGGCGCTCCTCTCGATATGCTGCCGCAGGTGCATCCAGTACTCGACCGACCCCTGGAAGAGGGAGACCTGCCCGTCATACAGACAGGCCCAGAAGCTCTTCGGCGACAAAGTATAAGGATGCTGGAGCGAGGGATGGGGTCTCTAGAGTAGAATTCCACGCCACGCGCGGTGTTTCCGACGGAGTTCTATCCGTGCTGGAGCGAGGGACGGGGTTTCCCGAGGAGTAATCCGCAGCCGCAGGTTCCAGTCATCGAAGCTTTTAGGCCGGCGAGGACATCGACGAGGGAGACCCCTCCCTCGCAACATCCCGAGCAGCCCCGAGTGACCGACGAGGGAGAGTCCTCCCTCGCAACTTCCCGAGCAGTCCCGCTTACCGCTGCCAACGCACGAAAAGAGACCTGACCCCTCCGTGTGCGTATCAGATCTCGCGGGACTCCAGGTACCTGACCAGCTTATCCAGAGTCTCGTCGCTGATGACGTGCTCTATCTCGCAGGCGTCGGTGTCGGCGACCGCCTCGTCGACCTCGAGGACGTTGGTGAAGAAACGCTTGATGACTTCGTGCTTCTTGTCGAGGCCGCGCGCTATCCTGCGGCCCTTCGCGGTCAGGGACACGTGCTGGTACTTGTCGTGGGTGGCCAGCCCCTTCTCCACCAGGCGCTCGACCATCTCGGACACGCTCGGGTAAGAGACGCCGAGAGACGCCGCGATGTCCTTGACCCGGACCTGGCCTCCCTTGCCCCCGATCTCGTAAATGACCTCCAGGTACCTCTCGAATGCGCCGTTCGCCATCGGCTCAGGTCCCCTCGTCCGCGTGCCCCGGGCCGGCATCCCCGGCCGGCGGGCACTCCTCATCGGCGGCATCGCATCCACGCCTGAACACGCAGGCCGCGCATGACACCAGGCCGCACTCGTCGCATTCTCCGGGGCGGTAGACGGAGAGCCGCCCCTTCCTCTCGAGGAACTCGAGCATACCCTCGAGGGCGCCCTGTTCTACGTCGAGCCTGCGCGCGAGCTCCCTGACCGTCAGCGGCCCCTGCTCTTTCTCTATCTCACGCATTATCTCTTCGAGCAACATTACCTCCCCGCGCCGAACAGCAGCCCGACCCGATATATCATGAACGCTATCAGCCAGGCCAGCGCAAACGAGTATCCTACCGCGAACGCGGTCCACCTCCACGACCCGGTCTCCCTCTTGATGACGGCCAGCGTCGCGGCGCAGGGCGTATATATGAGAGTGAAAGCCATGAACCCGTAAGCGGTCAGTGGCGTGAACACCCTCTGGAGCTGGGTCGATATGGCGGCACGGTTGCCGCCGACCCCGAACAGCGTCCCGTAGGTGCTGACCACGATCTCCTTGGCCACGAACCCGAACAGCAGCGCCACCGCGGCCCTCCAGTCGAAACCGAGCGGTTTGACGAGGGGCTCGAGCACGTGCCCGATCCTCCCCGCGACGCTGACACTGCTCCCGTACCTGACCCCCGGCGGCAGATAGCAGAGGAGCCAGATGACGACCGACCCGGCGAGGATCACGGTGCCCGCCTTGCGGAGGAAGAGCGAGCCGCGCTCCCACATGTGGATCATGGTCCCGCGGAAAGTGGGCACGCGGTAGGGCGGGAGCTCCATCACGAAAGGCTCGCTCTCGCCCGGGAAGAGGAACTTCCGGAAGAGCTTGGCCATCGCGACGGCAAGTATGATCCCGAGCAGGTAGAGGGAGAAGGTCACCGTGCCCTGGTTGGCCGCGAAGAACGCGGCGGTGAACAGCGCGTAGACCGGCAGCCTGGCGGTGCAGGACATGAGCGGGTTGACCAGGATGGTTATCATGCGGTCCTTCTCGGACTCGAGCGTCCGGGTCGCCATCACCGCCGGGACGTTGCACCCGAAGCCCATCAGCATCGGGATGAAGGACTTGCCGTGCAGGCCCAGCCAGTGCATTATCCGGTCCATTATGAAGGCGGCCCGGGCCATGTAGCCGGTGTCCTCGAGTATCGAGATGCAGATGAAGATTATGAATATCTGCGGCAGGAACACCAGTACCGAGCCGACCCCACCGATCACCCCGTTGACCAGGAGCGAGTTCAGCCACGCCGGCGACACTATGTTGCTGGCGACGAGGTCGCTCAGGAGCCTGACGAGCCTGTCGATCCAGTGCATGGGGTACTTGCCCAGGAAGAAGGTCAGGAAGAACATCAGCCACATGAACAGCGCGAAGAACGGAAAGCCCAGTATCCTGCTGGTCAGCACCCCGTCGATGCGGTCCGACGTCGTGACGGGTTCCTCGAACTCGCGCCTGACGGTCTCCTTGGTGATGCCGGCCACGAACCCGTAACGGTTGTCTACTATCACGGTCTCTATGTCCTCACCGAATATCGCGAAAAGGTGCCTGCGGCTCTCGGAGAGGGTGCGCACGACGGCCGAATCGGGCCCGAAGGCGTCGACGACGTCGGACTCGACCCGCGGGTCCTCCTCGAGCAGCTTGAGCGCCACCCACCGCGAGGAGTAACCGCCGGACAAGCCCCCGGAGGTGCCGGGTGCCCTCCCTGACTCCTCGAGATCGAGGGCCGCTTCCAGCTTGCCGATCTCTTCCTCGATCTCGCGGCCGTAATTAACACGTATCGGCCTGACCCTCGCCGTGCCCAGCGCGGTGGACAGGACCGTCTCCTTCAGGACGTCGGTCCCCCGGTTCCGCACTCCCACCATCGGGACGACCGGCATGCCCAGCAGCTCCGAGAGGAGGTCGGTGTCGATCGTCACGCCCCGGCCCTCGGCCACGTCCATCATGTTGAGCGCCATCACGATGGGTACGCCGAGCTCCATGATCTGGGTTGTCAGGTAGAGGTTCCGCTCGATGTTGCTGGCGTCGACGATGTCGATGACGACGTCGGCCTCGCCCTCGGCCACGTAATCGCGCACGATGATCTCTTCGGCGGAGTAGGCGGTCAGGCTGTAGGTCCCGGGCAGGTCGACCACGCTGAGCAGGCGTCCGCCGTACCTCGCCTGGCCTTCCTTCTTCTCGACTGTGACCCCCGCCCAGTTGCCCACGTGCTGCCTCGACCCGGTCAGGTTGTTGAAAACCGTGGTCTTGCCGGCGTTGGGGTTGCCGGCGAGGGCTATGGTTATGGGCCGGTCAAGGTCGTCTGGCATGGAGAGGCCCCGGAGACTTCACTCCTGAGAGCGAGGGGGGAGGTGCGGTTCGGCGGGCGATCACCGGGCGTCGCCGCCTTCTGCATCCGGCATTATCATCAGCCGTATGGCCACTCCCCTGGAGAGGCAGAGCCTGGAGCCCTTCACGGCGATGATCATCGGTCCGGGGGCGGTATTCTGGATGACGGTGACTTGAACGCCCGGCACGAGCCCCATGTAGTTGAGCCTGTGCTCGAGCTTGTGACCCCGGTCGGTGGTCAGGAGGTGCCTTTCGCGGTTGCCGACGCGATGCTTCCTGGCCCCGGCTCGAGCGCCATGCTCGTCGTGGTGCCTCAGGCCGCGGATATCTTTGAGTACGCCGCTGTCCCCGGACCGCATGACCGCCAGCGGCATCAGGGCGGCTCCGGTCAACCCCCGAGCACCTCCACCCAGATGTCGCCTGCCTCCTCCTTGCGGAGGGACAGGTGGAACCCGGTCATCTTCAGCTCCAGGGGGTCTCCGAGCGGCGCGACGCGCTCGAGGGTGAACGGCGTGCCCGAGACGACGCCGATGTCCATCAGCCTCCGGCGCAGTTTGCCGTTGCAGGACAACTTCCGGATGGTGCCGGAAACGCCCGGTTCGAGGTCGCCAAGCCTTACGAGCTGTGTCTCGGTCGCGTCGGCGGCGTGCGCCGACACGTCGGTCGCCGCGTGCGTCTCTTCGATCTGACCGCCTGGCCGGAAACCGGTGACCGCACCGTTGCGCGATCGCCTCCTTTTCCGTACGGCTCCCTGCAATTACCTCACACCCTCAAGGATTAGGCTAACCTAACATTTACAGGTACAATTTACCATCCGACCGTCCGGCGTGTCAATAGTGCTTATCATCCTTTAAAAGGAGCGAAGCGCACCCTGGCGGCCTTTCGTGAGTCCGTCACGGCGAACGCGGTCGGGGGCGGACCGCGTATGAGGCGGAATAGATGGTGCGTCGGGTGGCGTTCGGCCGCCAGTGGTAGAATCCGCATGGCGTTGTGACTTGTCATGGAGCCGCGGCGCCCCCTGTGGTACGAAAGGCGTATAGATAACGAACCTGCCGGAGTCCGCATTACGCGGGCCGGGGATAAGAATGCCAGAAAGTGAAACAGAGCTGGGCCTCAACGACTTCGCGAAGGAACTGGTCGCAGCCTCAGGCATTGACCTGGACATAAGCCACTGCTATGGGTGCGCGCGATGCAGCTCGGCGTGCAAGGTAGCTATTTTCGGCGGGCTGGAGGACCGGATCACGCCCCGCACGATCCTCTACCGGGCTCTCACCGGTGAGCCGGAGAGCCTGCTCTCCTCGGAGTTCATCTGGCTGTGCTCCGGGTGCCGGAGGTGCGAAGACGCGTGCCCGCAGAACGTCAAGATATCCGAGGTGGTCCGTGCGCTCAGGAGGCTCTCTTCCGAGAGGGGCAAGACCAACCCGATAGCGGCAAGGGTTAACGAGCGGGTATGCATGCACTGCGGCTCGTGCGTCGACGCGTGCCCGAACCGGGCGATAGCCATAGTGGAAGGCGGTCCGAAGGGGAGTGTGGCACGGATTGACCCGGCCGAGTGCCGGGGCTGCGGAGGTTGCTCGGCGGTCTGCCCGAACGGGGCCGTACAGCCGAGCTCACTCACCTACATAGAGGTGCTCGAAGTATTCAAAAGGCGTTGAGCGGATGACCACCCATATCGAGGCTGAAGACGAACTCGTGCTGAAGAGACAGCCATTCGTGCCGTCGCTCGCGGTGTTCCATTGCCGGTGGTGCTTGCCGGAAACGGATCTGGTCCGGTCTTTCCTTCCCCCGGAGGTCGCCGAGTGCTCCACTTTCATCACGCTCAACTGCACCGCCCGAATGGAGGCCGAGTTCGCGATAAAAGCTTTCTCGGAAGGTTTTGACGGCGTCCTGGTGCTCGGATGCGAGATAGGGGAGTGCCACTTCCGGACCGGCAACCACCAGGCCGTCAAGCGCCTGGCGCTGCTCAAGAAGATGATGTCCCTGTGCGGCGTCTACCCCGCGAGGCTGGGCTTCTTCTGGATCTCGCCTTACGACGAAGACGCGATCAGGAAAAACGTCGGGTCGATGGTCCACGGCATATCGTCGGTAGGGCCCTTCAAGTATGGGAAGACATGGATTCGCCCAAGACCCCGGTAAGGAAACGAGAACTGAGGGATAGCGCGGGCCTGCTCATCGGCTCCGGCCAGGTGGCCGGCGTGCTCGGGCTCAGGCGCATTTCCGACCACGTCGAACCGTACTTCTTCAGGACCATGGAGGAGCTCGAGAACCTGAGCGTCAACGGGAAGTACCCGATCGCCGGCGTCGCGAGGAGGCTTATGGTCAGGTGGCCTGACGAGGCGCTGGGGATCGTGGCAAGGGGGTGCGACGAGCGGCACCTCATCGAGCTGGTGAAAAAGGGAAGCATCGCCGGAGACAGGCTGAGGCTGATAGGGCTGGCGTGCACCCGGGAAGAGGCGGACGAATGCAGGTGCGAGCGCCCCTTCCCGACCAGGGTGAACGCGGGCGAGCGCATCGGCTTATGCGAGTACCCGCCGGATGCGGAGATGGAGATGATGCTCGACATGGAGATCTGGGACAGGCGGAGGTACTGGACAGACGTTTTCAGCCGCTGCATCAAGTGCTACGGCTGCCGGAACAGCTGCCCCCTCTGCAACTGCGACGACTGCCGGCTCGAGGAGTCGCGCTGGGTGCGGGTAGGGGAGATACCGCCCGAGTTCCCGTCGTTCCATCTCATCAGGGCTTTCCACCTCGCGGACAAGTGCGTAGGCTGCGGGGCGTGCGAGAGGGCATGCCCGATGGGGATTCCGCTGCGGGAGTTCCACAGGCTCATACGGGAAGAGGTCAAGAGCCTGTTCGATTACGAGGCTGGCCTGACTATCGACGAGAAGTCCCCGCTCATAACCGACTTCGAGCAGGGACCGATGAAGGTGACACCTGATGGACTATGAGACGGTGATGTCGGTCTGCCCTTACTGTGGCTGCGGTTGCGGGCTGTACCTCGAGCTCATAGACGGGCACCTCGCGGGCACCATGCCCTCGTGCACCCATCCGATCAGCAGGGGGGCTCTCTGCATCAAGGGATGGTCGGCTCACGAGTTCGTGGAGAGCGAAGACCGCCTCAGAAAGCCTCTGTGGAAGAGGGGGGCGAACCTCGAGTCGACGGACTGGGATACGGCGCTGTATTTCGCCGCCGAGAGGCTCAAGTACATCGCCGACAATTACGGCCCCGATTCGATCGGTTTCCTGTCGTCCGCGAAGTGCACCAACGAGGAGAACTACGCCTTCATGAAGTTCGCGAGGTCGGTGGTTGGGACAAACCACATCGACCACTGCGCGAGGCTCTGCCACGCGCCCACCGTCGCGGCGCTGGCGAGGTCCTTCGGCAGCGGCGCCATGACGAACTCGGTGCCGGACATCGAGCAGTCCTCCTGCATACTGGTTACCGGCTCTAACACGAGCGAGAACCACCCGATGGTTGCCGCGAGGGTGCTCGCCGCGCGCGAGAACGGCGCTTACGTCGTGGTCGTCGACCCCCGGCGCATACACCTCGCCGAGTACGCGGACCTGTTCGTACAGCCGAGGCTGGGGACCGACGTCGCGTGGATAAACGGCATGATGAACATCATCATCGAGGAGGGCTGGCACGACAACGACTTCATAATCAGGCGGACCGAACAGTTCGAGGAGCTGAAGGCCTGCGTCGCGACGTATACGCCCGACGTGGTCCGGGACGTCACCGGGGTCGAGCCGGGGCTGCTGCGGCTTGCGGCGAGGATGTACGCACTGTCGTCCAACTCCGCCATCCTCTACACGATGGGCATAACCGAGCACACCACCGGCACCGACAACGTGCTGGCCCTGGCGAACCTCGCGATGCTGACCGGCCAGGTGGGCAAGCCGGGGAGCGGCATAAACCCGCTGCGCGGGCAGAACAACGTGCAGGGGGCGTGCGACATGGGCGCCCTGCCCGACGTGCTTACCGGTTACCAGAAGGTGGACGATGACGAGGCGCGCGGCAAATTCGAGGAGGCGTGGGGGACAGCGCTGCCCCGCGAGCCGGGCCTGACGGTGGTCGAGCTCATCGACGCCGCCGCGAGCGGCAGCATAAAGGCGCTGTACATCATGGGCGAGAACCCGATGCTCTCGGATCCCGACATCAACCATGTCAGGGAAGCACTGTCCAGCCTGGAGCTCCTGGTCGTCCAGGACATCTTCATGAACCCGACCGCCGAGCTGGCGACGGTGGTGTTCCCGGCCTGCAGCTTCGCCGAGAAAGAGGGGACCTTCACCTCGACGGACCGCCGCGTTCAGAAGATCCGCAAGGCGATAGAGCCGGTAGGCGACTCGAAGCCAGACTGGGAGATAATCAAGCTGCTCGCGCAGATTATGGGCTCCCCGGGGCTCGACTTCGCGGGTCCCGAGGAGATATTCGACGAGATGGCGAGCCTGACCCCGACCTATGCGGGTATAAACTACTCAAGGCTCGAGCGCTCATCTCTGCAGTGGCCCTGTCGCGACGAGAAAGACCCCGGCACGCCCATCCTGCACCGGGAGTCTTTCACCAGGGGCAGGGGAGTTTTCGTGCCGGTGGAATGGCGCCCCCCGGCCGAGGTCGTGGATGAGGAATACCCGCTGTACCTGACAACGGGGCGGGTGCACTTCCACTACCACACGGGGACCATGAGCCGCCGCAGCCCTACCCTCAACCGCGAGATGTCCTCGGCCGCCGTCGACGTGAACCCGGAGGACGCGGAGGACCTGGACGTCGAGGAGAACGATCTCGTCAAGGTGAGCTCGCGCCGCGGCGAGGTAAAGATAAGGGCGAGGCTGACCCGGATGGTCCCTCCGGGCACGGTCTTCATACCGTTCAACTTCCAGGAGAGCGCGGCCAACGCACTTACCAACCCCGCGCGCGACCCGGTCTCGAAGATCCCGGAGTTCAAGGTATGCGCGGTGCGGATGGAAAAAGTGACCCCGAGGGTGGTGAGGTAAGTGGCCGTGCGCGCCAGGAAAAAGTATGCGGACGAGCACGAGCTCCAGGTGGTCCAGCCGACCTGGGTGGACACCCTGACCCTCACGCTCGACAGGGACGCGTGCATAGGTTGCGACCTGTGCAGGCAGGTGTGCCCGACCGAGGCGGTATCGCTGGTGCGCCTCGAGGGGCGCTCCGTGCCGGACGTCGACCAGGGGGCGTGCTCCCTGTGCGGGCTCTGCGCGACTTTCTGTCCCGTCGGGGCGGTGAAGCTGGTCGCCAGGAACACCTGGAAAGACACCTCCGAAGAGAGGACCCCGATCCTGGACGTCGGCGGAGTGCCGAGTTTCTCGAGAGGCATGAGCCTCGACGCCTCGCTCTGCCCAGAGGGGTGCGACGTGTGTGTCGGCGCTTGCCCGAGGGACGCGCTGAGGATGGGGAAGTCCGGGCTGTCGCTCAGGCGCGAGAGGTGCCTGTCGTGCGCCCACTGCGAGGCTGTGTGCCCGGTGGAGGGTGCGATAAAGGTCATCAGGTTGTTCGAGGGAAGCATCGTGGTCGACCTCGAGAAGTGCCCGCCCGACTGTGACGAGTGCGTCCGGGTCTGCCCCACGCGGTCATTCGAGGCGTTGCCCGAAGGCGGCGCCAGGGCCGAGAGCGGGCACTGTATCTGCTGCGGCGCCTGCCTGGTCGCCTGCCCGCACGGGGCGATAGACCTGACGAGGTTGAGGATGCGGTCGTCCGGCGACGGGTTCTCGGCGGTCTGGAGCCGCGCCGTCGACAGGCTGCTTTCGGAGAACGAACGCTTCCTGAGCCAGAGCGAGAAAAACTATGTGAAGCTGACCGAGATGCTCAAGAGTTCGAGGATCTGAGACAAGGTGGAGGCCGGAGTGCCGATGGCTGAAGAGAGCGAAAACACGGGAGGGACGCGGATGCCCGAAGAAGAGGTCCGCATAGGCGTCTACATCTGCCACTGCGGGTTGAACATCGCGCAGACTGTTGACTGCGCGGCCGTGGCGGAACACGCCGCGGCGCTGCCGAACGTGGTCGTCTCGAAGGAGAACATGTACTCCTGCGCCGACCCCGGGCAGATACAGATAAGGAACGACATCGAGGAGTACGGGCTCAACCGCGTGGTCGTGGCCGCGTGCTCGGTGAAGATGCACGGGCCCACTTTCATGACGGTTTGCGAGGAGGCGGGCCTCAACCCTTACCTCTTCCAGATGGTCAACATCCGCGAGCACTGCTCCTGGGTACACATGCAGGACAAGGAGGGCGCCACCAGGAAGGCCATAGACCAGGTGAGGATGGCCGTCGCGGGCGTGACTTTCGCGGAGCCGCTGGAGGACCGGGTCGTCTCGGTCCGGCACAGGGCGCTGGTCATCGGCGGCGGGGTCGCGGGCCTCCAGTCGGCCCTCGACATCGCGAACGCCGGCTACCAGGTCTACCTGGTGGAGAAGTCACACTACCTGGGCGGCAGGTCGAACCAGCTCTACCGCATGTTCGACCGCATGGAGCGCATCTCGTGCGTCGTGACACCGCTTGTCATGAAGGTTGTGAACCACCACCTCATCACCGTCTTCACGGGCGCCGACGTCGAGAGCATCGACGGCTACGTGGGCAACTTCAGGGCGAACCTCCGCCTGAACCCCCGCTGTGTAAACGAGTCGTGCGACTGCTGCGGCAGGTGCGCCGAGGTGTGCCCGGTGTCGGTGGGCAACGAGTTCGAGGCCGGCCTGAGCGACCGGAAAGCGATATACCTGCCGGACCGCCAGGCGGTCCCCCACATCTATTGCGTGGACGACAGCCGGTGCATAGACTGCGGCGTCTGCGAGGAGGTCTGCCCCCGGGACGCGATCGACATCAGCGAGGGAGCCCGCAGCGAGGCATTCGACGTCGGCACCGTGATACTTGCTGTCGGCGCGAGGCCGTACGAGCCGCCGGAAGGCAACCGCTGGTGCTACGACGGGGAGGGTGACGTCTTCACCTCGCTGGAGATGGAGAGGATGCTGCACAGCCAGGGCCCCACGGATGGAAGGCCGCTGCGCAGGACCGACGGGGAAATGCCTCGCCGGGTCTCCTTCATCCAGTGCGTCGGCTCGCGCGACCCCGACGAGAACGCGTGGTGCTCTCGGATCTGCTGCATGAACACAATAAAGGAAGCTCGAGCCATCAAGACGAGGTTCCCCCAGGTCACAGTCTCCGTCTACCACCAGGACATAAGGCTCTACAAGAAAGAGCACGAGGACCTCTACAGGGAAGCGCGAGACTCGGGGGTCATCTTCATGCGCGCCCGGGTCGAGAGGGTCTCGGACGACGACGGACGTCTCAGGGTCCACGCGGTCGACGAGCTCATCGGTGAGCCGACGGTCCAGGAGGTCGACATGGTCGTCCTGGCAACGGGCCTCACCCGCTCCGAGGACGCACAGAAGTTCCAGGACATGCTCAAGGTCCCCAACAGCGCCGACGGTTTCTTCCTCGAGGCGCACCCGAAGCTCAGGCCGCTGGAGACGGCCATCGACGGCGTGATGCTCGCCGGGTCGTGCCAGTTCCCCAAGGACATCGGCGACAGCATGCTGCAGGCGAGCGGCGCCGCCGCGAAGTGCCTGGGGCTGCTGTCGAAAGAGAACCTGCATCTTGACGCTATCATCTCGACCATCGACCAGGACAAGTGCAACGGGTGCCTCGTCTGCGTCAAGAAATGCCCCTTCGCCGCCATTACCACCGACGAGGTGACGGTTGACGGCAAGAAGAAGAAGAGGGCCCGGGTCGTCGAGGCCTCCTGCAAAGGCTGCGGGGTGTGCGCGGCCCGGTGTAAGCAGGGCGCCGTCGAGGCGCAGGGCTTCACCGACGAGCAGCTC
>Ga0209745_1000494_pt1 | contig 23885 bp, 30 predicted proteins | sample BarGraNGADG00312_FD_184495 | JGI IMG/M metagenome (GOLD analysis project Ga0209745, IMG submission 184495) | Arctic peat soil microbial communities from Barrow, Alaska - Barrow Graham LP Ref core NGADG0004-312 (SPAdes) (version 2) | ecosystem: Environmental > Terrestrial > Soil > Wetlands > Peat...
ATGTCCGACACCCAAAATACTCCACTCACTCCCGTCCAAATCGCTGAAACCATCGTTGCTTTTGGTTGGACTCCAATCGGTCTCAATGGCAAGCAGCCTATTACCAAGGAATGGCAAAAGACGTCCCGCACTGGCGCCATTGACAAGATTAAAGGCTTCTTCCAAGTTAACCCACAAGTTAACGTTGGTGTGTTGACTGGCAAAGCTTCAGGCATCGTTGTAGCCGACATTGAAGCTCCCAACGTCAACGCTTGGTTGGAACTTGTCGATAAGAATGGAATGCCCCGAACATTCGTTATCATGACCGGCTCCGGCGGATTTCACTACTACTTCAAGGCTGATGAGAAAGTTCGAAACCTTTCGTCAACTAAGATTAAGGGTATTGGTGATTACCTTGCCGACGGTCGACAAGCTGTCTTTGCTGGATCCATCAACTACGAGAAACAAACACAATACACTGTGATTGAAGGCTATGATGTTGAAGCTCAATCTGGCGACCGATATCCTGTGTTGGCTTCGATGCCTGATTGGTTGGTTACTTACATCAATCCCAATGCTCACTTGATGCCTTCCATCATGCCTTCAGGTGCTCACATTGGCAACGCCATCCAGCCTCCAACGATTATGCAACAACTTCACACTGCTCCTGCAATCACTCAACAAGCTCCTCCTGTGGTTCCCGAACCCGCTCCTGTGGTTCCAGTTGTTCAACCGGCTTCTGTAGTTCCAACTCAGACGACAATTGAGCTTCCACAACCAATCATTCCAACCATCACACAAACAGCGATTCCAACCCAACAACCAATCATTCCAACCATCATCCCTTCCCAATTGTCCATTCCCATCGTCCCCACGATTGGCAAACCAACAATCCCAACCATCCAACCCACCTTGACTAATTAAAAAAAGCCCTTATATTGCTCCATTGGAGTAACGTAAAACAATCGCCTTAAGCTTCATCTGAAGTAGTCTAAATGACTGATCTCGTTGTAATCGCTATTTTAGCTCGGGACAAAGCTCACACTCTACCTCTGTACTTGAGCTGTATAGAACATCTCGAATATCCCAAGAAGTCCATAGCTCTCTACATTCGAACAAATAACAATAGTGACAACTCTATCGAGATTATTAAGACATGGTTGAAGCGAGTTGAGAGCCAATATGAATCTGTCTATTACTCTGATGTTGATCTTCAACAAGATGATTCAACTGTTTGGTCACCTGAACGATTCAAAGTGATTTCATCAATTCGACAAGCTTCAATTGATTACGCTATCATGAAGAAGGCACATTACTTCGTCGTTGATTGTGACAATTTCATCATGCCAAACACTCTGGCTGCAATGTGGTGGACTAACTTACCAGTCATTGGTCCAATGCTACCTCTCCAAGGAGAAAGATATGCCAACTATCACGTCAAGACAACCGTCAATGGTTATTATTCAGATACTGAACATCATGATCAGATACTGTCCAAGAACTATCGTGGTATTCTGATGGTTGATGTTGTTCATTGTACTTACTTCATTCGAAACCATGTTCTGAAGGATGTGAAGTATGACGATGATACTGCTCGACATGAGTATGTTATCTTCAGCGACAATTTGAGACAACAGAATATTGCTCAATACATCGATAATCGCTATCCTTTCGGCCAATTAACTATGGCTCGTACCATGGAGGATTTCAAGTCAACTATCTGGACTGATCCATATTTCATAGAACGAATCAAGGAAGTCTATGAACAGTGAGTATGCGTGTTGCTTCGATGAAGCAACACGTCAAGTTAATAGTAAATGGCGCAACGAACAATACCTGGATTCCTTGCAATGTAAGTATTCAGATCTTCGGCCATGCCAGATGAGTTTGGGCTGAAGACGAAGTCATATTCAGCTGCCCTATTCAGTATAGAGTTAAGAGATTTATTTGCAGACTTTCGGTAAATGTCTGGATGTATAATCAACACATCGATTGGTCTGGGCGACATATATTCTAATTCAAAGTTTAGGAAGACATGGGTATGAATCAGATCAACCGAGAAATCACGCTGCAGTGCCGGCCACAACAACGTCTGATTCAGGATTGGTTGATCCTGATACACATTTCCACTGATCAAGTCATTGTAGTCTAACTGTTGAATGAATAACACACGTCCCTGATTGGCCAAACCGTATGCTATCGATGCTTCATCTCGAGTATCCCAACGTTGATCGAACTTACTGAAGTTCTTGGTTGATTCATAACGCTGCATGGATTGGGAGATGAACTTAGTTGATGATTCGGCAGTTGTCTCTGGAAGTTCGATGATCGCGTTGTTGACCTTTATCTTCCGATCTTGATATATCTTCTGTAGATACTCCTTGATTGTCTCTGGTTCGTCTATTCCACTCAGCATTTGTTGAAGCGATATAAGATATTGGCGTATTACGTCAATTTCAGACTTTTTATTGATGCAACAAGCATCTAACAACACCGGGACGTTCCCTGATGTAGTCAGTCACTCTCGATCCCATGCCTGAATTATCATCACATACAACGAAGTCGTATGATGAACACATCTCGACGATATCCAACATGAGATTGCGCTTGTATGCTTGTCCCATAGCGCCATAATTCTCATAGTAGATGGCAATCACATCAACGTTTCGGGCTGGGATGTACTTCGCTGATTGGTCAAGAAAGATAGGTAAATCTTTGACATGAACACGTGCGGACTCTTCGGTCAAAGTGGTTGACTGAAGGACAAACCTTAACAAAGATTGGTTGAAGATAGAATCGCTACTGCTAGAGTATTCTATACTGTCTAGCTCAGTCAATACAACAACTTTGCCTTGTGACGAATATGTATAGGCAGCATCTGCCAACTTCTCAATCCCTCCAACGCTTTGGATTAATGTTGTCTGGTATCGAATTGATACATCATCCTCAGTATCAGCATCAAAAGCTAATGGTAATGTGTCAGTGATAGACGTTGGTTCAGCAATAGTTATCGTCTCATCATTAACTTTGAGATGATTGCCAGACATGTTGATGCTGTTCAGCATTGCCTCTAGGATATCTTGATGGTTAGACATGGTCGTCATTTGGACGCTCGCCAAGGACATTTCAATAGTTAATCATTTTTGAACACGTTGCTTCAATGAAGCAACTTACTTTTTACTATGGACGCAGCAAGCATCTAACGACACCGAGATGCTCTTCTATGTATTCATTCAGCATAGTTCCAGTGTTCCATGAGTCATCAAGAGCAACATAATCATATCTGCTGGCAATGTCCATGATAGATTGAATCATTGTCTGTCTGAAATCATCACCAGCCATGTTTGTGTAGTTTGTTGTATATGCCACTACAACATCAACGTTCCGAGATGGGATATACTTACCTTCCGAATCGAGAAAGATAGGCAAATCTTTGATCAACAACCATTGTGATAACGATTGGGGAGTTATTACGTACTGAAGGAGCGATTGAGTGAAGATTGGATCACGACTCGTTGTCGTTTCATGATCATCAAGTTCAGCAATCACCAAGACTTTACCCGATGTTTGATATGCGTAAGCAGCATCGATGAGCTTGTCAACGCCACCAACATCTCTGATGACTGTTGTTTGATAGACTTGAGGCGCATCAGACTCGAAAGGATCAAAAGATGCTTCTGGTGAGTCAGTTATTGTCGAAGGAGCTTGGATAGTCACAACTTGACCATTGACTTGTAACTTATCACCGCCTTGATGAATCTTGCTGAGCAGCTCATATTTGACTGAGTCAGGATCGAGAAGGTCTAGCTCTTCGGATGCCATTTGTATCCGGAGACAACAATTATTCTTAATGATTCAATTTCGGTAAAGTTTTTATGGAATGAGGCAGCATCGAAGAAAGCCTGGATGCTGTTCAGCATATTGTCGGATAGCGAGCCCAACGCTCCAAGCATCATTTAACACGATGAAATCATAATCGCTGAGGAGGTTAATTAACTCTCGAATGCTGGATGATATTATATCATCATTCTTATCTCGATACATCCGACTGAAAGCAATCACAGCATCAACCGTTCGTGGTTGCAGATATTGCATCTCGAAGTTAAGGAAAATTGGCAAATCTTTGATGAGAGCTCGATCGGTTTCATCAAAGCTAGGAGCTACTTCTGCCTCGAATCTGAGAAAGGATTGAACAAAGATGGGATCCATTTGTTCAAAAGCTCGCTCTTCATCATCTTCTTCTGTGACGACAACTACACTGCCAAAAGTACGATAAGCGTATGCTGCATCAGCTAGCTTATTGCGTCCTCCGACATGTTGGATAACAGTTGATTGATATCGTTGAATTGGATCAACGGAGCCAGAATTAACATTTGATGTAGCTTGGGCTGCTGGGATATTGATGATTTGACCATTAACTGAGAGTCGGTTACCGGCCCACATCATGTCAGCTATCAAATTGAATTTATGTTCAGGTTCCATTTGAAGACGGATTCAGAGCGAACCAAAGGTCAATCATTTTTGAGTGCGCATTAGTCTCTCGACTAATACGATAAGTTAGACAGATTCGAGAGCTTCCTTCAGATGTTGTTGGAAGTCTCCATCGAACTTGGCTAGCCATCCAACTTTGGGAGTGAACTTACTCAACGATTTGATGTCACCAGCCTTGTATGTATAGAATGTTGGAAATGCTCCGATGCCATATGTTTCAACAATTTCGGGAGTGTCCTTGGCTTCAACTGCTAGAAAGAGAATCTCACCTTTGAAGGATTCTGCCCACTTTTCAAGATAAGGAACAGCATCCTTGCATGGTTGACAACCTGGTCGGCTAAACTTAACGAAGACGATCTTCTCTTTGTTGGGAGGATTCTGGATCAGATCTTCGAATTGTTCAGAACTCTGAATCTTGATAAGTCGTTCGGAATTGGCCATTAACTTTTAGACTCGGTCAGATAACTCTAAGCTCAACGATCAATTCTCATCTCAATGATTGACATTTCATCTATCATGTCACATCGACTTACAAAGGATGATCCAATTACTCTTGCTTCTTTTGGTTGCTCCAGCAACCGCTCAATTCAACAAATGTGATATAGAACTAGGCAATGTTATGCTCTTCAAGCTGACTGCACAACACTTGATGGCTGAATTCGGTCGAAACTTGACAGCTACTCTTCACACTCTGTCAAATGACGCATACTATCTGTACTACCCTTCATTCGTAGGTGGTTATGGTAAGGATCAGATCACCACTCTACTGACAACTATTCAGTTCAATCAACGATTCGATGCCATCCCCAACATCGGAGACAATGCGAAACCTGTTTACTATATAACTGGCTGTGATCCTGACACGATGAAAATCAACGGTACGGTTGAGCTCAATGTTCTCGGTAGCTTCAACTTCACATCTAGTGGTGGACAATGGTCATTGTTCCTGCCTGGCTTAGAACCTAATGATAAGACAATTGTTTATTATTACAGCCTGACTCTAACCTTCGTCAATAATCTAGTAACGGCTAAGGTAGTCAATTACAACTTGGCTGACCTTGTTGGACAATATGGCGTAGAGAATTGCTATTACCAACAGTTCTTCGCTCCATGGTCAGTTGCCATCACTCGAGACTATATCCTGAATCCCAGGCAAGAAGGGACACCATTCCGTTGGAACTTCCCTGAGTTCAACGGATGTTAAAAATTGATGAGAGATTCGTTAAGTTTAACGAACCTCTCAAATGATCTACGACAGTCCTCGATCGTATCAACCTGAGATAGACTCTCCCATAGGCACTCTTGCATTATCGAATTCGATAATTAGACAAGGAGCCAAGGTAGGTGATAAAGTGTACACTATCCCATCACTTGTCGATTCTACGATTATCAGTACTTCAATCACTCCTCAGCTGCGTGAAGGTCATTACAAGGAGACAGTCGTTTACTTCACTAAGCAATCGACTGTTGATACAGCCTGGGCAGCAGCTAATAATGGATACACGACGTTGGTAGTGGCATCAGAGCTCTTCGACAACGACTTTCAATATCAAACTAACCTAAGAGTCATAGACAGTCAAGAGATGATTCTCTATAAATCAGTCCATGTATTCCTCAACTCTCAGAGTGAATTCTTACCGCCTCGCAAGATCGATGTTATTCATCCTCCTCCACCTTTAGTTGAAGAGTATGATCCATTTTCAGTTGAAGACTATAATCCATCTTCGGTTGAAGCATATGATCTTAACTGGTTAAGTCTTGCCCAATTTTATGATGTTGTTATCGTTGATACACCATTTAACTTTGAATTATCATCAGTGCCTGGCCTGCTCTCAATCTTCATTGGAACTAATGAATCATATCCAGGGTATGTTAGAATACCAAACACTGCGACTTCCACATCTAATGTCGAAGCTTTCGAACTTAAACGTCAATCGATAGTTTCACGATTGTTGTAAATGGAAAAACTCGCACGATCTCCGGAGTTCAACGGATGTTAATTGAAATTTGTCATAGATCACAAATGATCTACGACAGTCCAAGATCATACCAACCTGACGATGAAGAAGACGAGGTAGAGGCCAGGATAGCTCGCCTCACATCTTTTAGTGATAGTATCCTTCGTCGTGGAGCCAAAACAGGATCCACTATCTATAGAATTCCGCCGTTAGTTGAGCCAAGCATGCCTATGTCTTCAATAAGTAGCTTCAATCCTATGTACAATCAGACCACTTATGTTAAGAGTGCTTCTCCATCGCTCGAACTAGCTTGGGCAGCTGTTCAGAGATATCGGGTGCTAGTTCTGACAGATCAGAATTTCCTACAGTGCATGTACCAAACTAATGTCCGTGCCGTTAGAGATGAACGCAGCATGTTCAAGGGTGCCACTATCTTCCTTGACACTAATGGACAATTCTTGCCACCTCGAAATATCGATATTCTGTATTCCCCCAACACCGATGAAGATCAACCAGAACATAACTTCCTGGTTGCCGCACAATATGATGTCGTGATAGTTGATGTGATTAATGATCCTGATCACTATGCCAAATACCCAGGTTTGATTCCGATCATTGTCGAACCGTTCTCTTACGAACCGGGAATAAATATCCTGCGTCCATAAAATGGAAAAACTCGCACGAAGCATAATCGAACGTGGTGCTATTGTTGACGGTAAGGTATACAAGATACCGAGAATTGGTCGATCGTTCGAAGTTCCACAATTTAACGATGTGTCGCCAGAGTATGCCGGAACGCTCCATGTAGAGCGAAACGACACGTCAATTGACATGGCTTATGCTGCGGCTGCCAAGTATCATACTGTCTATCTAGCAACTAAATCGTCAGCTCTGAAATATAGATCCAATCTGGAGATTATGAGACTGTATGAACCATACGTCCAAACAGGTGTGTCTATATTTCTGACAGCCAATGGCGACTTCCTTGAACCTCGAAAAGTTGATGTAATAGTTGCCAACGATATTAGTCCAATGCTTCGAATTGAGGATGTTCTGGCTGCCTGTTCATCTTACGAAGTGACAGTAGTCAATGAAGAATTCACTGGTAAGCTCATTCCTTACATCTATAAGTATCGAGGTTTGGTTCGCTGTCTGGTAGACTAAAATTTCTCCTTCGAACTAAATGCAGTTCGAAGGAGAGGAAGGCATCTATGATGATCCAATATTATCGAGCCAGCAGTATAGCTTAGCACAATTGTCGAAGGATATCGTAGCTCGAGGAGCTAAGGGTAATGGTAAGATTTACAGTATTCCAACTCTGACTCAATCCAACAGAATGACGAAGGGAAGTTCTCGTCTATGGTCATCAACGGTTGAGTTAACATCTACGGCAGATCGAGGTGATCTGGCATATGCCGCTGCTGCCAAGAATCTCGACACTTGTTACATCTGGCTTTACTCAAGATTCGACATGACATCAACGTTACCTTATCGATCCAACCTTTGGTCATATCTCGAAGCGAATGATCATCCAGAAAGACCAACTGAGGGAAGATATGATGCTCCCTTGTATATCTCTGAGGTCTCCATCTTCCTGACAACTGATGGTAAGTTTCTGGAGCCAAGGACTATCGACGTTGTCACACTTTCCTTAGATGCTGGTTCGGTTGCAGAGTTGAAAGCTGCCATTCTGTTGGCGATTAATCATGCCAACAATTATGATGTTGTAATCTTCGAGAATGGTCGTGACTTCGTAAAGCCCTTAGTCAGACAGAACAATGGGACGTTACGATCCGTTGTATTGCCATTGTGAAAGTATTGATTGCTTCAATGAAGCGACCAAAATTGATTAATTAATGGAATGCCAGTTGCACAGTCATCAGCGAACAATGACAACCATCCATGATATACCCGATCATCTCTTGATTTATCTTATCTCCGTGGCCATGCCAGAGAGTCGATATATTCGGCGACTGGAGATGATATCCAAACGGTTCAAACTAGCATCACATCAAAGGATTGTTATTATGTTGGATGGTATAGTTTCAAGTGAACATTTGGCTAAATACACCTACCTTCGTTTGATCTTGGGAAAGACGACCGGCCCATCAGAACAGTTGATGAAGTTGCCTCTTCCATTTCTTGAAGTGGGAGCTTCACATTATGGGCTGATGCGATGGATGGTTGATTGCAAATATCCGATAATTTGCTATCATCATTTCATTAAGACTATGACGGGTAAATCAAACTTTCTAAAGTTTGTCTATTATCGCAAACGATTACGGATCATTGGTCATCATCACTTCTGGTGGAATATCGTGAAGTCCTTAGTTGATCAAGGACTTCAGATTTCATTCAGAGGTATAGATGATGATCGTGATCTAGATGTTGAAATTCCAATCTTCAAGCCTAATATGGAAACTATCACGATCATCATACGACGTTTTGGTAGTATATGCGATATTGAGCGAGCACTGGCTCATTCTGGAGCCAAGAAGATTCTCATCGATTATCGAGCTTATGATCCGTCAATCGAGGATATCAAGCTTCAATTACAAATCTATGCTAACTTCGATTACGCCTTCGTTTAAAAGCATCCGATCACTTCAATGAAGTGACCAAAATTGATTAATTAATAAGACTCCTCATAGATGTACCCAAATGAATCCAACTCTCCTCACCATACCAACTGACTGTCTGATCAGCATTGTTAACTTCGTTGATCGTTCGAATATTTCCAAACTTGAACGAACATGTAAGACGCTCAAGGACGCTTCACGTCGGCGAACGTTGCTCATTTCTGACAAACCTACATCGTTCGCTGACCTTGAACGATATCCTAACTTGTTAGCTTATGACGGATATGTCAATATCGATTATAGAGGCAAGTTGCCAGATAGTTTGACTAAGCAGACTATTCGATCAAAGACTGATATCTTTTGGCTTCTTGATTTCATGAAGAATCATCCTCAGACTCCAATCGATGCGCTGATATACTGGGCCGATGCGCCCACCCAAATATTCGTTAAACTTGATTTTATCCGAATGGAGACTAATGCTGCGTTCCCTTTACGTCTTGTTCGAATGTTGCGAACATATCGGATTAATGCTATCTTCAGTGTATCGAGTAGCCTTCAGTGTGATGATCCAGACTTCATGATTCCATCGTACGTCCATTGCGTCGAGACGCAAGTTTACAGTCCAATAGAGTCGAAATATATCATTGAGTCTGCGGCCAAAGCTGGAGTCAAGACGTTGCTTATTCATTACAAAGGATTGAGAGATGACATAAAGATCATCCAGCAACTCAAGGTTCCAAAAGATCTACAAATCACCTGGTCCTTCCCAGTGACTCCTAAATATGTCGACTTCGACTCTGATTAGAGTAGCATCGGAGATGCGCGAATTCGCTAAAAAGTATCCGATCGTTCTAACAGAACGTTTAGAGTTCAACCCATTCGATCTCGATATCAAAGCAGTGTTGTATCAACATCTTCATCCATCCTAACGATCCATATGATCTGATTATGACTCTCTCAATAGATATCTTACTAAATTGGTGGACCATTGGATAGCGTCCCATCCTTTGGCCAATATCCAAGTCGATTATTAACTTACCAACTCTCTGAGGAAGATAAGTATAGATGAGGAATCCATCGAGAGTCAGATCAATCGTTGAATCCAAGGCACTATTCAATAGATGATATGGTGCTCTAGGATGACTCTTATCAGCAGTAATACGACCATCCTTGTAATCAAAGACGACTGAGAAATCCCAAGTATATCTCACTGCTATTTGAGGTTTCAAAGTTATGAGTCTAGTGAAGGCCATAATGTCACCAACCAAATGTAGATCGTAATGCAATGATGTTAGATTGTCGGTTCGATAGCACAATATCTGACCATCAAATGAAGTCAAGGAATGATATCGGTACAGGATAGTCGTAGATAATCGCGGATAGTCTAAGCGAGTCCGGCAACGTGAAGCTTCATACCATAGCTTACAAACTCTCTCAATTAATGGTGAACAGAGTTCAAGGATATGAATCAGGAGTTCGAGAGGCAGCTTATCCATTTATGTATTGCTCACATTGAGCAATACGCTTTTTAAATCAACTTGACCTTTTCAGCGATCAAAGTGTCAAGTAGATCATTGATAGCTGTTGGTTGGAAGATCTTCAAAGTCGAAAGTACGAGATGATTGGCTAGATCCTTATTGCTGAACACAAGGATGTTTCCTGACTTCTTCTCGGGGACTAGAGAATCGAAGTTCTTACCATAATGCATTGGTTGCACCTTAACAATGTACTTGCTCAATGCAACCATAAACTCTTGTCCCTTGTTCTCAGGCTTGCCGATAATGTTGATCAGACAGAGCTTGTATACCTTGTTAGTTAGACCATTGTTGATCATATGTCTGACATCGTCGTATTTGGGATCTTCATCTTGATACATATAGTCACATGATCGTTTGGCTACTCCAATTCGAGTGATTGCATCTTTGCTTAGATAGTTGAATAGATAGACGTTATCTCGGATAGCCAGATACCAGAAGAAGCATATCTGAGAATCAGCCAATAACTTATCAATGACCGCTTCAGCTTGCTGTTGTGTCGCTTTAGGATTATGTTCAATGGACATAAACACATTCTCGATTCCTTCATGCCAGCCAGATGTTAATATCCATTTGAGGGAAGCTGGAATGGTCCAGCGAGAGCCGCACATGAGTGGACCAAGCATGACTGAACGGAGAGTCAGAGTTGGAGCTAAGATTGGTCCGACCATCGATTGAAAGTAAGGCAACGATGCAGCGTATAAACCTTTGAGTCTAACATAAGCTGAATTGTAAGCTGCCTTATCACCATCAAACTCAGGTGAAGTAGACGGAAATATGTTAATCAGCTGCAAATAATTGACAGCTACACCAACTGTCTCTCCTCGGTATATTGGTTCATTTGAATCAGCTTGTTTGAGTAGAAGAGGTAAGATGTCAAGCATTGGCTGACCATGTTCAAGAACAACTGTTTCAAGCAAAGAGACCAGATCATCATAACTTACAGTATCATTTACCATCTGAAGACGGACAATACCGACCTTATAGATAGCTCGACCAAGCTCAGTATCTCCTCGGATATTGCTAAGATTCATGACAGTTGCTGGCAAGTTCCCTTTATCCCATTTGCCTGTGAAGATGCTCCATAATTGTGATGCATAATTCTCAACTGTAGCTTTGAGGGATGCAAGCTCGCCGACCTTCCAATTCTGGAGGAGTCCATCAAAATCAACCTCCTCCCTCTTGAGAGAAGGAGGTGGTACATTGAAAGCTGCTAGTTTGTCAGCAAAGTCATCTGATATTGTCACTTTGCCTTCTTCGATTCCAAGAATAGAGTATGAATGTTTACCTGTCATCTTCTTGCTTGCGGCCTTATCCAAGAGAGTTTCGAGCTTCTCTAGTTCGGCCAATCTGTTTATCAAGTAAACGTCATGTCCAACATCTCTATGTTCAGGTGGAATGCATTGTCGAGTGAAGGTAATTCGATAGATAATCTCAGCTCTCATATGATAGATCTTGGATTGAAATCGTTTGACGACAGTGTTATCAATCTTGCTGACATCTGATGGAACAACGATAGCATCAGCCAACAGTTGATAATGCTTGTAAGTGAAGTAGATAGCAAGGCATGGACGCAAATGATCTTGACAGTAATGACTAGCAACAACTGTATTAGGACATTGGCCAGTTGATTTATTGTAAGCGTCAAAGACGCGCGAGCTTGTCTCGCAAGCCCAGCAACGTTCGATGGTAGACATAGTTTTGGTTCGTCCAGGGTCCTTTGATTAGTCTATCACTTTTCAGTTCACTCTCGTAGAGTGAACTGTCGTGCTTTTTTAGAGAATGAGAGTATTACTCTCCAACAGCTTTGTTATAAGTTCGTGGACACCGCATAATACAAATCTCTCGAGTATTCCATTGGCGAATAGAGTAAAGGTTAAAAGAGTAGGTTTATCCTCAATGGCCACAACATGATTCTTTTTCTCGATATGTACTCGAACACTCTGACAGATCAAAAATTCGATACGGTAACAGAATGACGTGTATTTGATTGTAGGACACTCCTTCCAATTGATTAACCATAAACGATAAATCCGTTTACCCAAGTTAAGTAGTGTTAACTCCTTAACGGCAAGGTCAAATGTACAGGCTGAATGTCGAAGAGTAACGAGCCACAAATGTTCAAATCCCAGCTTAGTATACTTCATCAATTCATCGTCAGAACGCTGCATCAGATTGTAGAGATGAGGATTCTTGGATGCTGCTACTGTCCATCCAATGTCTCTACCCGACCATATCATTAATCTCTTCATAATATCATAGTCCTTCATGGTGTGGTTCGCTTCATAGTCTTTCCGCAATAAGTTGAAGTTTATTCCGAAGTTGTAGTGTGACTCATTTATGCTTTGCAAATCAGTCCACATACCACCTGCAATCATAGGCATAAGCATGCAACAGATGAAACATATCAGTTGACCTTCGATTCCTCCAATCAATGACTCGAAATATGGCGTGGCGTATTTGTAATGTTGATCAAACCTTTGTCCCAGCTCATCCCTTATTTTGCGGCAAAACATTGGAGTACGATCTACATTAGTTTCGCTTAGCTTGCAAATACAATTGAGAACGAAGTAGATATCGATGGCCGAGCTCTCAACATCTTTAGTGTCCTTAATTCGGTTCGATTTGTTAAGATCATGGAGCAGTTTGGATGATTGTAACAAGCAATAACTCTCTACCAGATCATAGAGATCATCATAATCTAACTCTCTAAACACATCTCCCTTATCGAGTTGATCCCTGAAAGGAGCGTTATCGATGAACAATCTCACAGTTGCTGGAGTGATGGCCATATTCGATTTAGTCAACAGTTGAAGCCTGTCCCAAAGCTTATCAACTTGATCTGTTATCAACTGCTTGAATTCGATAAGCTCCTCGTCACGCATCTTGATAAAGTCGATCTCAACTTCCTTAGTCTCTGACGAGCGTTCCATCGTCTGAAGGAAGGAGTCAAAGAATCCATTCTTGAAATCGACCTTGCCTTCCTCCACAGTTGGAAACAAAACCTTTGGCTTGATTTCAGACTCCAACTGATGGATAGTATCTAGCAGATCCTTAATTCTCTTCGAATGGCCTTCATCTCGATGTTCAGGCGGCACACAATAGTTCGTGAATTCCATTCGGTCAATGACGGCAAGGTTAAAATAATACAGTCGTTTCTTCGACTTCTTGAGATCCTGAGCTAGAGCTTCATGCTGTTTGTATCGAAAGTAGAGAGTGAGACAATATTTGACATGTTTCTTGCAGTAACGCCCTTGGTCTGGAACGTTACTGCATTGCTCATCATTGTAATACCAACATTGGTTGGTCGACATCGTTTGCCTATCAAGTGTCTATTGAGTAACTGTATCAATTTTGACAACTGACTTACTTTCGTTCATCGATCCTTCTATCATCAAAGGATGAATCGAATATTGCGACGATTCCTCAGATGGTGGAGGATGATGGCTGAACTATTCGTCATCCGATAATAGACTTACATTATCACTCCATTGGAGTGATAAACAGACTTTTTACCAAGTGAAGAGAATGTTGGATGGAATTGGGACATCCTTCGGCTTCAGAATGTAGGGTATCTGATGGACTTCAAGTGATTCACTCGACATCGTGTCTTGAATGTCATCATCATCGTCGGCTTCTTCAAAGATAATCTGGTAATATTCACCATCGTGAATTAGGCTGGTATACATAACTTCTTCCTCAATGTAAGGAAGGTAACCTCTTCTCACATTGGCTAACATCTTAGACCGAAAGGTATTCAAGTTGAGCCACAATGTACCACTGACGTTAATGTAGTTCCAATGATCGACGGAGAATTCAGTCAGAATGTGGAAGGTTGATGGAAGTTCGGCGAACTCATTATCGCCGAATGAGACGAAGTCTGTGCCATCAAAGATGTACTGTCCATCTCCATGACAGAAATCGTAGAAATCTTCAATCTGCACAACATCACCCCGTTTTGGTTGATATTTAGACTTGACATAAGAGGCAAGTTTGGATAGATTCAAATCACTCATCCGAAATCCTCGACCTTGCACATCAGCATTTGAATCGATGACATCTGTTGTATCAGCGCTAGGGACAACGAAAAGAGTGGCAGGCATCGTATGTTTGGGCATCATATCAGAGCTAAAGAATCAATAATCAGTTTCGAACTGGTCCAGTGGACCAGTGCAAGCTTTTTTACCAAGTGAAGAGAACGTTGAATGGGATTGGGATATCTGTTTCGTGTAGAATGAATGGTCTAGGATGAGCTTCGAGATGGAGACTGGTCAAATCAGATATCTTCAACATTATCTCCTCTGTAGTATCATATTTACCATCCTCGGTGTCAAACACAAGTTGATAGTAATCACCATCATGATAGAAGCAGGTATGTGTGACTGCTTCCTTAACATATGGCAGGTGACCTCGCTCTATATTGGCCAAGAGCTTGGATCGAAATAATGGAAGATCTAACCAAACCTTGCTTCCAATATTGACTTCATCCCAGTGATCAAGAGGGAACTCTGTTATAACATGAAAGGTTGATGGGATTTCAGCGAACTCTCCACCGTTGAACATAATGAATGATGTTCCATCGAAGATGTACTGTCCGCCTCCATAACAGGGATCATAAACATCTTCGACTCTTGCGACATCTCCGCGAACGGGTGAATGTTTTGATTTGATGTATGAGGTCAACTTCGATCGATCAACGAGAGCTGAACAGAATCCAAATTCTTGATCATCAGCTGTTGAGTTGATAACATCTGTTGTATCAACAGTTGGAACAACGAAAAGAGTGGCAGGCATCTTGTTTAATGCAACCTCCGGTAGCCATGATGAATCAGATCAATTTCTTGGATACTCCAAATGAATGTCGGCCCTCATCTTTGGCATTATCTTCATCATTCTGATCGCTATTACAGCGGTTGCAGCTACCTATGCCATTAAGAGTGAAAGGACGCTAGCCAACAATCCATCGTTTCCAACCGATCCTGACCTCCTCAACGCTCACAAGTATCTGACGATTGCTGGTATTGTTGGATGGACGACAATTGGTATCATCATTCTACTCATCATTCTATATTTCGTCTTTGGTGCTGAGACGATTGTTTACACTGGCTCTATTGTTACAATCATCCTTGGTCTCATATCTGTTGCGTTGGCTGCAACAGTTGGCATTCTATCTACCATCGGAGCTATTGATATGAAGAAGTCACCTAACTTCACCAATCAGGGACTAGATAAGGAAGCATATGATGACGCAATCATTGCAGCCGTCTGTGGTGTTGGTTCAGTTGGATTACTCATCGTAATCTTGATCATCTATTGGGTTAACCGATATCGCAGATCAGCTCGGGAAGCTAAGGCTGTCAAGAATCAAGAGCAGTTGTTATTCGAATTGCAGAAATTGAAGCTATCCGAGAACGTTCAAGTTCAACAACAAAAGATACTCGAAGACAGGTTGCAGAACATACAACTAGCCAAACAAGTTAATGGAGACCTCGGACAATAAGACAGTAGAGACTCGCAAGAAACATTATGGTAAACCATCAGCCAATGTGACCAAACCACGATTTGCGCTGCTCAACGAAGCTGTTCCAACCAAGGGACATCCACCTGCATTTGCGCTGACTGAGATCAATGCAGCTGATAAGAGCGAGTTTGAGCTTATTGTCGGTACTACATTCGTTCCGAACGAGTTCAAGGAGTTCCACAATGTCAAGGTTGCAACAACTGTCACTATCACTACTTGCAAAGGTATGTCAGAGAAGATGGCGACCAATGGTATTCCAATCATCAACATCTTCGCTAACTATGGACCTGAAGTTGTGACAGTTCGATCTGATGATATTGGAGGTCCTGGTCTAGTCACAATCAAGGCAGGAAAGTCTAAGCAAATTACCATCTACCCATTGAAGGATGGAAGCTTCCGTCTCTATTAAAAAAGTGCGTATTACTCCATTGGAGTAACAAGCTGATCAGAAATCAGGCCAAATGTCAACCAATCGCAATTCGACGATACGAGAATATTCATCACATTCTCCTAAGCAAACAAGGATGGATTTATCATCCTTACCTGGCAATATACAATTGACAAATTCTACTGTAGGATTGAGCATGGTAAACGGTGGAGATGTTCGTTGATCGTCCTCAGTCATGTAGATGAGTTGATGCTCATAGTCTCTCAGGGTATTCGATTGCCATATCGTCTTATGAACAACACCTAACCATCCTTGCTTCCAACGGATGAATTGGGAAGAACCTCTTAACTCACCTCGGATTGGATTTTGGCTATACACTAGTCTATTCTCTTCAGGGAAGACAGTGACTAGAATGAGAGGCGAAACATTATAGACAAACGTCATGGTATCTGGAAAGAAATCGATGGGCATCCAGTTCTTCTCCCAGATGCCATAGTTGGTCGGAAAGACGGATGCTTCCTTTCCAGCATTCCAAGTGAGAAGCTGGCTTCCAAAGTTGAATGGTTTGACTAGATAGATAGTCGTTACTTGTTTACCTTGGAGAATGCCAGACAAGCAAGCAAATCCCATAGTGAAAGCGATAGTGTTGAGAGGTCGGACAGCGAACGATCCCCATACTTCACCCTTATACCTGAAGAGTCTTATATCTTCAATGTGAAATGCAGATGTGATCGATTTATCGAAGAACGTTATGGGGATGCTTATTGGCTTGAAGTTTAGATCAAGCTTGAGGACCACATTAGCAGTCTTGTATGGGACTTGAGAAGCAGGTGGACATCTATAATGTCCAATATCTGTCGTGTAGAGATTGCATAATCGAATAACAGCCATGTAATAGGTTTCACATTTGAGCAAACTGAAGTTGCCCTGTCGAAAGTCCCATTCGGTGTTAAATTGAATTGTGGATATCACTTTGAGATTAGTTGGCTCGGCCATTTACTCTATTTAATCTCATCTTTATAACAAATGGCCGATCTATCTGAGATCAGTGAAGATGCAGTCGAAGGTTTGACTAACTGTGGTTATGAAGTTGATAGTCTATTGGGGACAGGAGAGTACGGTGAAGTGGTCAGAGTGACTAAGGATCAACAAGTGTACGCAGCTAAGGTCATTCTCTATGGCAATGAACCGACTGAAATCAACGTTCTGTTTCGTCTCGTTCACCCCAACATCTTGCACGGTTCAGCCTTCGTCAATCGTCTGAAATGCCAAACACCATTAACAGCTATCATCACTCCTCTCTTTGGTCCATCTTTGGCAGACGCTTTCAAGTCAAAGAATTACATAGCTGACAAGCATATGTTCCAAATACTTGATGGTTTGGCATTTCTTCATTCTCAAAGGATCATCCATGATGATCTGAATGCTGACAATGTTCTGCTCGATGGTAACGATAACGCGATTATCATTGACTTTGGTATCTGTCAGTATGTCGATGATGTTGTGATTGGCAAACCACTGGCGTCAGGCGACGTTGTTAGTCAAAAGTCAGATATGGATGCTTTTCAGAAGATGTTCAAGAATCGTCTGCCTCAAGGCATCGATCTTACGAGTGCTGCCACGGCGCTCAATTCATTCCAAGGTACGAGAGCTGTAGGAATGGTTGAGACGGCTTTCGATGTTGGCAATCCAACACTTGACATTATCCATCTGATTGATATTATCGTCAGTATATTGTCAGAATCAACGGTTGATCTATTTCTGTCCATCCTCTTCTTAGCTGTTGATCTGGCTTATCGTTCCAAGACATCCCTCAGCAAAGATGCTGCCTTGGCCTATTGCATATTAGCCATTCGTCTAATGCAGCCCGAAGTTGAGAAGAAGACAGCCCTTCTTACTGAGTCTAAGAGTCTAGCCAAGTCGGTGGAGGAGATAATCTTGTCGATCATCAATCAGCTTGGCGGTTGTCTAGTTCGACCATATCTGTACTCAGCTGCAACTGACATCAAACAATTGACCAACAGTTATCATTACTTGTTGCTCAAGCCCGAATTGTACTTCAATGTAGATGTCGCAAAATGGTATACTGAGAAGAATCCGCCAACTGGTGGACAATCTAAGATCAATAGTCGAATCAAAGGCTTCTTCGCTTGAATGATATATTGCTTCATTGAAGCAATATTCAAAGATATAGATGATATTCAGAGATATTGGAGGATCAGGAGATATTCGGAGATATGGAGACCTCATATCTCCTAATTCAGACTTATTCAGAGATACAGAGTGATCAGAGATATACCAACTTATCATCTCTGAAAGTGATTATCATATGAACAACATGACTTCAAATTATAAATGCAACACGACGACGAATATGATCTCATGACTCTAGTCAAGGAGAAGACGATCAAATGCCTTGATGACGGATTTATTCGATTGCGCAATGTCTCTCCTCGTATGGCACCCAAAGGACGAACAGCTGAGTTTGCAATTGTCGAGAGTGCCCGTATATCATTCGGTCGCGGTCTCAAGACGCTTGTTGAAGATCAAGGATTGTTGGAATATGTGATGCTCAACGGACACACTTCAACACTTGAAGATATCAGCTTTGGCTTCCACATGCGAGCTCCGTTGTTTGTCATTATCCACTTCCTTCGACATCGAACAGGCAAATTCAATATGAAGAGTCAACGATATGCTGAAGTGGAGGATGACTCTTTCTATCATCTCTCAAGCAAGGCTGAAGCGATGCCTGAAGAGGGTGGCATTCGTCTCCAATCCAAGACCAATAAACAGTCGAGTGACAAAGGTGAGGTCAAGGATGAATTGCTGGAGGCAGTGGTAGAAGCTGAGAAGCGAATCGATGCTTGTATTGAGTCATATCACAAGATGATCGATTTGGGCATGGCCAAGGAGCTTGCTCGATTCTGCTTACCGACTAGCATTTACTCTGAGCTCTATATGACCTTTGATCTCAACAATCTCCTGAAGTTGTTCAGCCTTCGAGCCGATAAGCATGCTCAGGCCGAAACACGAGTATACGCTGGAGCTATGATCAAGTTGGTTACACCTATTATTCCTGATGCGATGAAGATTTGGGAAGATCAGTTTAATGGTATCAAATTAACAGCCTCCGAGCTGTTATGCATCAGTGGAGAGAAGCCATTCACTTCAAACTCCAAACTTGTCTTAGCTGCTAGTCAGAAGAAGATGCAGATGGTAGGTGACCTATTTAACAATCGACTCAAGAATGTTAACAAGAATGAATAGTGTGCGAGCTTGTCTCACTAAAAAGTCTTGGGCTGATGACTCTCTAAGAGTCACCAGTCTGTCCGAAACTGATTTCTAAACTCCTTGACCTGAAGGAGGGACAAAATGTCTGTCGTAACCAAATACACTGTTCGCTTCTTCGCTGTCACATCCCCATACAAAGTGTGGAGACTCGGAAAGAGTGAACGAACATCTACTTTGCCAGAAAGTGTCCTTCGACAGGGTTTACCATCAAGCTTGTTCAAATCATTGTTCAAGGAATGCGCTGTCGCAGCTGTAATCAATCATGAAATACCATTAATGACAGTTAATGATGATACAGTGTTCGAGATGTCCTTTGACACTCTAGATGATCAGATGTTGATCAACATCTGGGTTGGATCAGAGAAGCCAAAGTTTGAAGTTCTTGAGAGTAAATCAGTGTCGATTGATGGTGTAGTCAAAGGATTTGCCTACAAGTTGGAACAAGGTGCTTATATGAGATCTGATCGACTCGATCTCTTCTATTGTTTGATCAATCACTACATCAAGTCTTGCACTGCGATAGATATGGAGAAGTTAGTTGATGGTAAAACAAGGCTCCATTTGGCCTTCAGCTTTGACTTTGGATATGCATATCCAAGCGCTGTTGTAATGATTGATGATAAAGTTAGTGGATGTCCTGAAGGTTACGTTGAATGTGAGATGATACGGGAGAATCTTGGAGTTAACATCTTCGTCAAACGAGACAAGATGTTGAAGCGTGAGCTCATTACTGAAGCTGACATCAAGCTCTAAAAAAAGCATATTGCTCTGATGGAGCAATATGAATCAACGGCGTATGCAACAAACGTAGAAGAAGGTGATAAACCAATCACCGACGGACCAATTATGAGGATCTGGATCGATTATTCTAGTTGTTGATTGCTCTCGAGTTGGAGGACCATGTTGGGTTGGCAAGAGTAACGGTTGATCCATATCAGTTTTAATTCAACTGATATGCTTTTTAGATCTCCCTATCGACCAGAGGTTTAGTGTATTCATCAATTGGTGGCTTAAGACCCATCGCAGTGTACTTGTTCAGATTTTCATTTGAGATAACCTGAAGCTTATCTTGGTCGTCTAACTGACCAATTATGATACTGTCGCCGTCATGACGGATGATGATAACTCTATCGTCCGATTTAACCCAAGGATTCAATGTGTGATGTTTATATCCAATGATCTTGAGAAGCGGAATAGCATGATTGACCATCACTGTTTGAAACATTCCTTTCTTACTCAGGCCATACATGTAGCTATATTCGATTCCAAGATCGTCCAAACGAGCATGTTCGAGATTATTTGGTTCGATGATCAATTGTTCACCCACAAAATTACGAGATATACGACCAATACAGACATGCTTGTAGTACAGCATGTCGAAAAGATCACATGTAACAGATTTCTCGGGATAACCATTTAGCTCATATACCTTGACTGATATCTTATCAGTACCAAGTATGTATTCCTCGTAATCCTTCACAGAATAACCTTGCTTGATGAGATCCTCGATCTCATCGTAATCTAATTCCATATCCTCGGTCGGGAAGAAGTCATTCATGACAGCTATAACCTTGTTGCCATCAATGATGTATGTATCATTGAGAATCTCAAGGTGAGCATACTTGTTGATGGGAAAGGGAGTTCTAACAGACATTTGAGCCTGTCTTGAGATGAATGGATTGCCCAATCACTTTCGACTCGGGAAATGATTGAGCAATCGTTTACGCCCACAGAGTGACAAATGGCTACAATCTATTACATCGACGGAAATGCTGTTCAAGCTATGACTGGCAAATCGGCCATGATTAATGGATGGGATGATAGTGTATCCGATAAATTGGTGACTAGTTACTTGAAGGAACATCACACACCAAAACGTGGCGACGTTGCTTGTTATGAATTCAATGGAACTGTTGACTTCGTTCCAGATACAATCTACATTTATGATGGTGAGATGTTCAAGCAACTTTCTTTCTGCAAAGCTCGAGGCGAGTTCGTCATTCCAGATGAGTTCAGAGATGACAACTTTCCATCTAACTATTGGTGCCTTCGAGGTTCCGATGCTCTTGATTATGCTTGGAAGTTCGACTTTGAAGAGTTAGAGGAGCCAACCTTCGAACTCCGACTTGAACCAATTCGGCAACAACTTCTATCCAACTTGAGAGAGGTCGCAATCAATGAAGAAGACTCCATGACAATTACACATTTCGTCAGTGACAAGATTACCTACACTCTGACTGGCAGTCTTCAATATACTATGGCTGAGATTCGTCAGATTATTGAAGACGATGCTTACATGAACATCACTTATGTACCTTGGTACGATGTTCAGAAAGACGTTGACATTCGAATGTTCGAAATGACCGTGTAAAAAGCATCGTTCATGACTCTCTCAAGAGTTATGAACATCAGAATTGATTCAGTGGCATAAGACTCAACATTCAAGTTAAAATGATGGATACTCTTGTTGTAACTATTGGCGAGTTTGTCGCTGAGCACTACATTACACTCATACCTATTGTACTAGTCTGGATAGCCAGAACCTATGCAATTGATCTTGGACCTAATCCTAAGAAAGAATGGTCTGAAACTGGTCCGATACGCAAAGTCGATTGGTTCAACTTTATACTAGTTGCAATTGTCCCGTTCGTAGCTGAAGCGTCCCTGTATCTCACAACTGACGTTGTGATCTGGTCAGTCCTCCAAGCAATCGTTCAATTCTACATGTTTATCACTCATCTCTCTTGGAGCATTGGCTTTGGTCAACCAGGCTACCTTAACTTCCCATATGTTGATGGATTGACGATTGGCAAAAGTTTCATGACAATTGCCATCGGTGCTGATCTCATATCGTTCTTCATCTTCGTTGATTACACTCGACACATGAACATACCTTTGAACGGTAATTTGGCAGATCTCATCTGGTGGAACGTCTTCTCTCACATCTGTGAATGGATTCTTATTCGAGAGGATCCAGTGCGATTCTATGTGTACGTCTTCGGACCTGATGAGAAGAAGTTGCCACTCATAGTTGCTTGGCTGAAATGGTTAGAAGGCTGGATCGATTCTATTGGCCATCTTGTAAGCTTTCTCATTGCTGCTATCTATCTTGACTCAACTCTGACTGGTGTAGCTATCTTCTTCCCAACCTTACTGTTCATGGCTACCCTTCAAGCTTGGGATAGCAAGAACTTACCTGCCTATCTTGGACTTGCTCCACCTGGCTTGAACAGTCGATAAACTTGTGTATTGCTCTAGTAGAGCAATACAGGCTTTTTAGCATCTTCAAGGAGCAAGACTCAAACCAAGGATCCAGACATCCAACAACTGATCTTCAGGAACATCGGTGATCTTCTTGGCTTCATCGTCCCAGATTCCAATAACTAACGTTTGATCATTAGATTGCTGAGCAAGGAAAGGAGTTCCCTCTACTCGGAATATACCAACAAGATCAGAGAAAGGCGCGAGAGTGACAGACGACATTTTGAGAACATAAATGAATTGACGAAATCACCAATCAATTGTAGATGAGACGGACTCTTTCAGACTGCCGTTGTCTTCGACAATAACAATAGAGGAGAAGGAATACAATTGATAAGATTGTCAATAGACCGATGGCTAATGGTATGATGACACGGATAACCATCGATGTCGAAACAATTGGTGGTATCTCTCCTGCACTCGCAACGGAGAATAGTGTGAGAATAATCAAGATCATTTTGACTTTAACCATAGCCATTTAAGGCAAAAGACAATCTCAGTCGTCGATAATAACGAGCTTAAGTTTGATAGATGAGAGCTTCAACCAGTCGTACATTGGAGGTGTTGATAAATACACATTGACATTAGAATGGACGCCCACGGATATATGATAAGGTACATTCGCGATCTGTGTATGATCGATCCTAATAACTTTGTATCCTGCCCGCAACGCTTCACTCATCTTCTCAATATCGCGTTTATGCCTATCCTCTAATGATTGTTTACCGAAGAATGGCGCTTCTTCGAAATGTTGCTCTCCATCGAATTCGATGATATATTTAGAGCCGTTGTACTCAAACGCGAAGTCATATCGTTTCGGTTGGATGATTATGAATTCGCGTTCATAATTTACGTTCCATTCAGTAAGTTGCTTGGCAA
>Ga0209745_1000495_pt1 | contig 23851 bp, 19 predicted proteins | sample BarGraNGADG00312_FD_184495 | JGI IMG/M metagenome (GOLD analysis project Ga0209745, IMG submission 184495) | Arctic peat soil microbial communities from Barrow, Alaska - Barrow Graham LP Ref core NGADG0004-312 (SPAdes) (version 2) | ecosystem: Environmental > Terrestrial > Soil > Wetlands > Peat...
CGAACTGTTGTTCTCGGTTCTTCGCTCTCCGCCAGCTGGCGGAGTCGGGGTAAACGAAGAACCGAAGCGAAGCGGAGCTCGACGAAGTCAAAATCAATGGGGGATTTATGTATGATTGCCGATAGTCATTTTATTTTTTACTCTTTGCCGTTGTTTTGACAGGCTTCTTAGGAATTGATTTAATTAAAATTGTTTTTTTTGTCTTTGCTAACTTATCAGTACTCTTCTTTACAGGTTTATCAGGTTTTTTAAGTGCAGTTTTAACAACAGGTTTTGGTTCTTTCTTTATTTTAGGTTTAGTTGCCGATTTAATTTTGGGGCTTTTTTTTGTAAGTTTCTCTATTTCAAATGTCTGTTTCTCAATAATCATATCTTTTTCAATGAGTTGAGCTCCGAGATTAAATATCAGCTCCTGTTCTGCAGTATCAGGGAAATGTTTTCTTAATCTGATCTCAAAATCGCTTAGTACGTTCATATAATTCATAAAGGCATCATATGGCGTTTCGTAAGGGTTAAAATATGCATGCACTGCGCCGTCGGAAAAGAATTTGGTAGCCATATAGTAAAAATGGTCGCTCGACTGGAGATATTCCCAATCCTTTTTAATCAGGTCATCTTCGCATTTATTAACTTTCCCGGCGAGGCTATATAATTTATCAAGAGCAGCAACCTGAAGTTCATTTCCAACCCATGCAGTAATATCACGCTCTTCGTCGGCCCATGAGATCGGAGAAGGAATACTAATTGCCGACACCGGTTGGAGTGAATCGGCAATCTCTGTTGGTGTCATAAACCTGAAATGTGTTTTCTTCAGTATTGAACCTGGCATGTGATATAGAAAATCAAAAATTCCCGTCTCTTTCCAATTGTGCTCGCCGAAAGTCTCGTAGTCGAGGAAAATATTTAACAATTCACTTTTGGGAGCAAGTTTATTTATCCATGAAGCGTATTTATCTGCTGTTAAAGGCCAGGAGTTCCAGTCTCTGTTCGAGAACCGAAAGGCAATATCATCACTTAATACAAAGTTTCTTAAGAGTACTTTCAGGCGTGGGTTTATTGAATTACAGTAGAGATAGTTGGGGCTTTTCCATCCCAAAACATGTTTTGCTCCTTCAGTAAGGATCGATTTAAAACCCATATCTGCAACCCACGACCCGATTACGTCGGAGTATATCAATTCTGTATTACGAAAAGAGGTAGGTTCAACCCCCAGAAATTCTTTAATCATCTCTTTATGGCTTGTAACCTGCCGTTCAAATTCACTCCTGCTTTTAAGGGAAACAAGTGAATGTGAATTGGTTTCGGCCAGAAATTCCACCATTCCTGTTTCCGCCAGTTTTTTGAATGACTCAAGCACTTCCGGAGCATATAGCCGGAATTGGCTGATTGCCAGACCTGAAAGACAAAACGTGACTTTAAATTTGCCTTTATGTTTATGAATAAGATCTAAAATAATATTATTTGCCGGGAGATAGCATTTTTCTGCTACTTTTCTCATGATAGATTCGTTCGAGAAATCATCATAGTAATAATGGTCATGTCCCAGGTCAAAAAACCTGTACCTTTTAAGCCGGAAGGGCTGATGAACCTGAAAATAAAAGCATATTGCTTTTTTGCTTGGTGCACTCATATTCTATTTCTTATTATCTTCAATAACTCTGTAGTATATATCTCTCACATGTCTGGCGGAGTTATCCCATTTTAGCCGTATAACTTCTTCCTTACCGTTTTTAATAAACATACGAGATAGAGCAGGATAGTTAAGAATACCATAAATTGCATCGGCCATAGCGTCAATATCCCAGAAATCTGTTTTAACTGCATGGGTAAGGATCTCTGCCACACCCGATTGTTTGCTTATAATTACAGGAACGTTGGATTGCATAGCCTCAAGAGGAGATATCCCAAATGGCTCTGATACTGATGGCATTATATAAACATCGCTCATATCGAGCATGGTAAAGACGTCTGCTCCTTTAAGAAACCCGGTAAAATGGAACCTGTCGGTTATTTTCAATGCAGCAGCTCTCCGCATCATTCTTTCCATCATATCTCCCGATCCTGCCATAACAAATCTTACATTGTGCATTACCTGCAACACTTTATATGCTGCTTCAATAAAATATTCCGGACCTTTCTGAAGGGTAATACGGCCAAGAAATGTTACAACCTTTTCATCAAAACCTTTTCTGTTGATTTTGTTTTCATAAATCTGTACAGGTTCAACGGCATTATAAACAGTTTCTACTTTATCAGGATTTATATTGTATTTATTAATGACGATGTCGCGTGTCATGTTACTGACTGTAATAATTTTAGAGGCAGCATCCATACCACTTTTTTCAATACGGTATACATCGGGGTTTACATTACCCCCACTACGGTCAAAGTCGGTAGCATGAACATGTATCACCAACGGTTTACCAGACACTTCCATAGCCGCTATTCCTGCAGGATAAGCGAGCCAGTCATGTGCATGGATAATATCAAACTCATTTTCTTCGGCTATAACAGAAGCGACGACTGCATATTTGTAAATTTCATCCATCAGACTGTTGTCGTATTTTCCGGAAAATTCGACCAGTCCATTTTTGTTCGTATGAACCATAAGATTATAGCCGGAAACCTCTGAACTTAAAATTTTCCAGAAATCTTCAGGATCCGTATACGGAACTATTTTAGATGATACTTCGATTTTATCAAGAGGGTATCTGAAACCCTGGTAATAAACCTGTTTATAAGCAACGGATACCTTATTTGCACCAATCACCCTGACCATAGTCTGGTCCTCATCTCCCCAGACTTTTGGCACGACAAAGATCACTTTAAGGTCATCGAGTGTTGACATGCCTTTCGTTAAGCCAAAACTCGCTGTTCCCAATCCTCCTGAGATATGAGGCGGAAATTCCCATCCAAACATTAGCACTCGCATATCCGACCTACGTTATTGATTTGCATAATTAGTTTCAAGCAGATCTATTATCCTAAGTACTTCGCCAACACTCCATGCCTGTGAAATAGCACCCTGAGGTGAATGAGGCGGATCACCATCATATATTTCGGAGATAGTACTTATACCATGTTCGCTCATCACCTCTTCGAGACCATAAATTAATTTTCTGATTTTTTGTACCCCCTGTTGACCATAGACCTTTAGCCAACCCTCGCAGAATGGGCCGTAAAGCCATGGCCAGACAGTACCCTGATGATAAGCGTTATCTCTCTCCTCCTGATTTCCTTTATATATACCCTTATAAAATGTATTTCCGGGTGAAAGGGTTCTAAGGCCTCTGCTTGTAACAAGCTCTTTATCTGCAATATCGAGGACTTTCTTCATCTGTTCCTTATCAAGCATCGAATAGGGTAATGAAACAGCTATTACCATATTTGGTCTTACAAAAGTATTTTTACCTTCATCATCATTAACATAATCAGCCAGATAGCCCAACTTGTCATCCCAAAACATTTCCAGAAATGATTTTTTTATCAATTCCGGAAATTTTTCATATTCCTTTATAAACTTTTTGTCATTTTGCATCCCTGCCATTTCAAGAGAAAAGCATATAGCATTGTACCAAAGCGAATTTATCTCAACGGCATAACCTCTTCGAGGGGTTACAGGAGCTCCATACACTACTGCATCCATCCATGTAAGGGCTTTCCCCGGCTCTCCGGCATAGATCAGTCCATTATCTCTCATGTGGATATTGAAGACAGTACCATTTTTATAAGCATTCAGTACTGATTTTGCAGCAGTTCCATATCTCTCCCAGCCATCTGTTCCTCCTTTAAGGACATATTGCTGAACAGCCCAGAAAAACCAGAGAGGAGCATCAACTGAATTAAATGCGGGGTCATTATCACCTCCCATATTAGGAAACAAACCATCCTTCATTCTATCAATCTGGGTATCAAGCACATCTCTATACAAAACCAGTTTATGCCGGGCAGTTGCCAATCCGGGAAGTGATATAAAAGTATCTCTGCCCCATGCACCAAACCAGGGATAGCCTGCTATGATGAGTGTTTTTCCTCCCCTTTTCTCAACAAACTGATGAGCAGCATTTCTCAAACAATTTATATAACTATCCCTGGGAGTTTTTCCGGATACGGTCTTTGTAAACTTCTGCTTAAGTCCTGATGTTTTTTCCTCTTTTGTCGAAGCGGAAAATACTATTATATCTCCATTCTTTGCTTCAATTTCGAAAAATCCGGGAGTAAAAAGATCTTCAGAGAAATCATATCCTCTTTTTTGTTCTTCAGGATATTCCACACCAAGATACCAATCGGGATTGTGAATAAACTCAACATCTTTTGAAAACTGCATATTCAAAGAAGGGAAACCCTCATATAACTTTGATTTGATCCCGTTTTCAATGAATTCAACTTTAGTGTTTGCAGAATGATTAGCATGAGTCAGCTCGTGAATATTTCTAAAAACCAGGAATGGACGAATCTGAAGTTTCATTGGCTCCGATGCTTCAAGAATTGTGATCCTGAGCAGAAATTGTTCTTCATAATGAACCAGTAATCTTTCCTGTTTCAGGATAACTCCTCCTACTCTGTAAGTTCTGGATGGAATATATTCAGTATCAAAGTCTTCTAAATATTTATGCCCCTTTGGAATAAAATAATCGCCCTTATATTTCCTTATACCGGTATTAAAACTCTTGTCATGGTTTACAACTGTTAAATCGAGTGATGAAAACAATACGAATCTTTCGCCACCAAGTTCATCTACAGGGCATACAAGTAACCCATGATATTTACGGGTATTACAGCCAACAAGTGTTGTGGAAGAGTAAGATCCTGCCCTGTTTGTCCTTAAAATTTCCCTCGACAGCGAATACTCAAGGTTCACCACCTGACTCTTTTCGAACTTTATGTAACTCATATAATTCCTTCCTGTATGGTATTTTAAAATTTATGTAAGTTAGCCATAATTAGTGAAATTTCAAACTCCCCGACGAAGGAAATAAAATTATTAAAATTTTATAAAATTAGTGCCGCATAAAAAAAAGAATAACTTTGCTTTTCAATATTTCAAAATAATTACCAATTAACATCTTACTTCATGAATAAGAAGATTTTTCTTTATTTATTTGCAGCACTGGCGTTTGCCGGGTGTAAAAATAATGCGGTTCAAATTTCAGGTACCATTGTAAATCCTGTAAGCGGAGAGTATATTTTCCTCGATGAATTGAAGTCAAATGAACTGTTAACTGTTGATTCGGTTAAGATATCTGATAATGGGACATTTAACTTTAAAAAAGAGATTAATCTGCCTGCCTTTTACTTACTTAAAACCAATGACAATAACTTTATTACGATGCTTATAGCTCCCGGTGAGAAATTAAGCATGAAGGCTTACCACGATTCTTTGAATTATCCATTATCCTTATCCGGTTCAAAGGGTACGGAATCAATGGTAGAATATAACAGAACACTTCGAAAAACCATTGATAAATTAACAGGATTGAACAACATTTATAAGCAAAATATTGATAATCCTAAACTACCAGCCGTTATGGAATCTCTTGATAGTTTGGCGAATATCTATCTTAATGAGATAAACTCCTATACAAAGACCTATATTGATGAAAATATAAAATCGCTTGTAAGTCTTGTGGCGCTTTATCAGCAGGTAGCTCCCAGTGTTTATGTTCTTAATCCCACAAAGGATCTCAAATACTTTGTAAAAGTTGATTCGTCATTAACCATACTATACCCTAAATACGAGCCGGTTACAGCACTTCACGAACAGGTTCAGAAACTGATTGCCGGTATGAATGGTACAGCGGAAGTTGCCCCTGCTTCAGGAGTAGGATCTGAAGTGCCTGAAATATCTCTTCCTACACCTGCCGGTGATACAATTAAGCTCTCGTCAACAAAAGGTTCTGTTGTGCTGCTCGATTTTTGGGCATCATGGTGTGCACCGTGCAGACAGGAGAATCCGAATCTTGTAAAAGCATACAACCTTTATAATAAAAAAGGATTTACAATTTATCAGGTATCGCTCGATAAAACCAAAGAAGCCTGGATGAAAGGGATACAGGATGATAATCTTGGAAAATGGATCCATGTAAGTGACATACAATACTGGAATTCAGTAGTTGTTCCTCTTTATAAGATTGAATCCATTCCCACTAATTACCTGCTTGATAAAGAAGGCCGTATAATTGCTAAAAACCTTAGAGGGGAGCAACTGCAACTTAAACTGGCTGAACTATTCAATAAATAAAAAAATAATTATATATAGAAATTTAGTAATCTGACTTTAATGAAAAGAACACTGTTTCTGCTGGCTCTGATTTCTATTCTTTCAGGATGCAAGGATAAGGGGAAATTCACTTTTGATGGAGTCATAAAAGGTAAAGAAGAAAAATACATTTATATCAGCAGGATTGATGTTGATACTCCTTTGTTAATAGACTCTGCAAAAATAAACAGAAAGGGAGAGTTCCGGTTTAAAGTAAAAGTTTTCGAACCTGATTTTTATGAGGTGGGGTTTTCTTCATCAGACTTTATAACTCTGCTTGCTGGTCCGGGTGAAAAAATAAAAGTTGTATTTGAAGGTAAAAATCTTTTCGAAAAATACACTATTACCGGCTCTGATGAATCAGAAAAGTTACAGATGCTTGATCTTACACTTAATGAAACAAAAAGAAAACTTGATTCACTGAGTACATTATATAATAAGGCTTCCGTTGAATCCGGATTTGATACAAAAGGTCCGTTACTCGAAGCGGAGTTTGACAATTTGATTAAAGCGCAGCGTAAGAATAACATAGCATTCATTATTAACAATATAAACTCGCTTACTTCAATAAAAGCGCTTTATCAGAAAATTAACCCCGAAACTAATGTACTTTACGATCAACGTGACCTCCAGTATTTTAAGATTGTTACTGATTCACTGAAATATCATTATCCAAACTCAAAACAAGTTCAGGCACTTGCACGAGACTTTGAAAAGGAGATGAAAATAATGTATTCAAACCAGCTTGCTAAAATTACCAAAGACTTGCCTCAAACAAAACTTGATCCTGATTTAAAAGATGTTACAGGCAAAAGAATAAGATTCTCCTCTATTAAGGGGAAATATGTTCTTCTGACTTTCTGGTCATTCCAGTCAAAAGAATGTGTTGAGGAAAATATTCAATTAAAGGGGTTTTACAAACTTTACAGCAAAAAGGGATTTGAAATTTATCAGATTAATCTTGATGAAAGAGAAGCCGATTGGAAAACGGCTGTGAAATTTGATGAGTTGCCCTGGATAAGTACAAGGGAAGATAATGTCCTTAATCCTATAAATGCAAGATTATTTAATGTAAAGAGTTTACCGACAAACTATCTGTTCGATAAGAACGGTGATATTATAGCATCAAATCTTCATGGAAGATCATTGCAGCTGAAGCTCGAACAGTTGCTAAATAAATAGATCCAACTTTGACAGAAAACAGGAAAATATATTTCGCCTCTGATTTTCACCTCGGACTACCTGCAGGATCTCCGCCTCTGGAAAGAGAAAAGAAAGTTGTCTCCTGGTTGAATTCCATTATCCATGATGCAAAAGAGATATATCTTCTTGGTGATATTTTTGATTTCTGGTGGGAATATAAGCTTGTCGTTCCCCGTGGATTCACCAGATTTCTGGGCACCGTTGCTGCTATAACAGATTCAGGTATTCCGGTTCATTTTTTTACCGGGAATCACGATATGTGGGTTGGAGATTATCTTAAAAGCGAGTGCGGGCTCATAATTCATACAACACCAATAACTACTTTGCTTAACGGGAAAAATTTCTATCTGGCACATGGAGAAGGGCTTGGAACAACAGATACTAAATACAAAATTCTTCTTTCAATATTCCATAATAAGACACTTAGGGCCATGTACTCATCTCTTCATCCATTAATTGGGATTGGAATAGGACTCCGATGGTCTTTAAACTCAAGACTTGGAAAGGGAATAACAAAAGAATTTCTGGGCGAAGATAAAGAGGACCTTATCAGATATGCCAAATCTTTACTCAAAAAGAATAAAATAGACTACTTTATTTTTGGTCACCGGCATCTTGCAATGATCTACAAATTACCACAGCAGTCTGAAATAGTATTTCTGGGTGACTGGATAAAAAACGGAAGTTATGCTGAATGGGATGGTACTAAACTTACCTTCAAAACATTGGATTAATCAGCCCTGTCTTCAACCTTCACATTTAACGTATAATAGGAATACATGTCGTTTATTTTTTCAAACTTATACATCAATTTACTGCCTGATTTTCTGGCCATATCAATAAGCCCCATATTACCTGTACTATTATCGGAACTGATAGTCTGCCCGGAAAGTGATTTTCTAAAGAGCTCTTTCAGTCCTATTTTGTCATAAGTATTAATTGTATCCAGTTTTTCCCTCAGGTGATCGACTTTCGTATTCAGAATAAGATTACCGGTGGTTAGAGTGTACTCTTTATCAGCCATTCTTATCATTGCAACGGGCATACCCAGTTTTTCTTCAGCATCTCTGCCCGGACTATATTTCGCAACGTTTTCGAGTATCTCAACAAGAATGCTGAAGACCCTTTTCCGTAGATTAGACACAATATCTTCCTCTGCAAGTTTCGTTTCAGTAAATGACAGAACTTCTTTTCCTACATCGGGAGAAATATGTCCTGACCATAAAAGGTAAATATTGTTTTCGGCCATGAGTCTTTCAAGCTGAGAAATATCCTTCCCCTGAAAAGGCAGCTCATTACTTCCAAAATGAGTTCCCATTCCACCTGAATCGACTGTCTTACTCAGGATAAAATAAGAGTATTCATCGTCGATCGGAACAAAATCATAATCGAGTTTATTACCGGTTTTTTTTGCCATTTCAATCAGGCCAAGGCCAGCCCCCCCTTTATTACTTAATTCTGAGGTGCTTAGCATTTGTCTGTAAACATTCCTGATTTCCTTTGTTTCAAGATTATTGATCTCATCCAGTTTAACTTTAAGATCATTGATACTTGAAGTTGGAAGAACATTTCCGGTGGTAACTGTATAACCGCTGTTAGTTTTGGAGTAAACTACAAGAGACATGTCGGCATGATGACTCTTATTACTGTGTCGTGTTACATTCTGAAGGCTTTCAAGTACAAACATGAAAAGTCTTTTCCTGCCAACAAATCCAAATTCCGAATTCTCCATTTCCTTTTCAAGAAGCATGAGAAGATTAGCGGAATTTTCATTAGTGACTACACCTCTGTATACGAACATAAGGCGCTCTTTCATCATTTTGTCGCGTATAAGGCGAGTTAGATCCATGCAATCAAGATCATATAGATTAATAAGATTATAAAATTAATATAATTTGATTATTCCACCAACAAAAATAGATATAAAGGAATTTAAATCCGATAGCAGGAACATAATAATTCGATTCGAGACAACACTTCATTAAAGGATTGAGCTCAATTCAGTCCGGCATTTGAGACAGATACCTGCGCTTTTTTGATCTATGTCTTCAACATAAGTACTTGACCTCATCACACATATTGGAATATGGCAGTGTACTAAACCGAAGGCATGACCAAGTTCATGAATGACTTCTTTTTTAAATCGTTCAAAAATAATATTGTCATCAGTACTCATTCCATACCGCTCATTACTAAATCTGTAAAGAGAGGCAATTCCTGAGCGGCCATTCAAAAATGCCTGTCCGAAAATATACGTTAGAATAGGTATAAAAAGATCTACACTAAATAATCCCAGGGTTTTAACTGTATCAGAAGAGAACATATTCTCAACCTCCTTCAATAATTTAGTCCCGTTATATTGTCGTCTTATAGGATCATAAAATTCGCTTAAATCGAGATGACCCTCTTTAAGATTCACTGAAGTATGGAATTCATGAGTTACAGCTTCAGCGACATTCTTAAGAAAATGTTCGTCGAAATACCCAAAAGAGATCAATGTGATATTTTGATTGGCCATACAGGAAGTAAAATCTTATTCAGAAGGCTTTAACCCGTATTTGGAAATTTTATTATAGAGAGTTACTCTATCGACCTTTAAGGCCTTGGCAGCCCTGGAAATATTCCAGTTATATTTATTCAGGATCAGAAGAATATGTGATTTTTCGAGGTCGTCGAGGCTCTCAATTGATGTGGTTAAAATGGTCTTTTCGAGTGGTAGGTCCTTAAGTGAAATTTTCTTGCCATTTCCAACAACAAGCGCTCTCTCAATCATGTTTTCAAGCTCACGTACATTCCCGGGAAAATTAAATTCTTCCAGACGTTTTAATGCTGTTGTATCAATTGAAATAGTTGGCCGGTTCATGGATGTGCAATACTTCTTTATAAAATATTCCACCAGCAATGGAATATCCTCAATCCTTTCACGTAGGGGTGGGACATAAATATTTACCACATTTAATCTGTAAAATAAATCCTCACGAAAGGTTCCTTTCTCAACCATGCTTTTCAAATCTCTGTTTGTAGCACATATCACCCTGAAGTCTGAAGAAATTTCCTTGTTTCCCCCTACCCTTATAAATTTTTTTGATTCCAGAACCCGAAGTAGGTCTATTTGCATCTTCGTTGAGATTGTGGCTATTTCATCAAGAAAGATAGTGCCGTTATCAGCCATTTCAAATCTGCCTTTCCTGTTATACATAGCGCCTGTAAAAGCACCCTTTTCATGACCGAACAATTCACTTTCCAATAAACTTTCAGTAAGCGCTCCACAATGCACACTTACAAGAGGAAAAAACTTTCGGGGAGAATTAGAATGGATAGCCCTGGCAACCAATTCCTTACCGGTACCACTTTCGCCTGTGATTACGACTGATGAATTAGACTGAGCAACACTTTCAATATCTTTCAAAACCCGTTTGATTGATTCACTTTTACCGATCATATCCTCTATATTCTCGAGTGATACGACCTTCTTTTTCAGGTTTTCGTTTTCCTCGGTCAATGAGATTTGCTTTGTAGCATTCCTGATCAGATGGGAAAGGTCGTCGGGATCAAAAGGTTTTGTCACATAATCAAATGCCCCGTCTTTCAGGGCCTGAACTGCGGTGTCTACAGTTGCAAATGCTGTCATTACAATAACAATTGAATCTGACTTAAGAAGTTTAATTCTTCGAAGCATTTCCAATCCATCCATTCCCGGCATTTTTATATCAGCAAGGATAATATCAAAGCTATCAGATTCAAGCATTGACAAAGCCCTGTTGGCATTCTCGGCGCATTCGACGCGATATCCGTCTTCGATGAACCAGTTGTACAATGAGTCTCTTACGGATTCCTCATCATCTACAATTAATATTGATATCTTTTTCACTATTATTCCTCTCCCTTAAATCCTGATTACAGGTAACGTTATAGATATTGTAGTTCCCTTACCAAGTTCTGATTTTACATCGATTTTTCCGTTATGACTTTTCACAATACCATGAACAATAGCCAAACCCAGTCCAATACCACTTGTATCATGCTTTGTTGAGAAAAATGGTTGAAAGATATTAGGAATATCGTCCTCTGGCATACCTATGCCATTATCTGTTATTTCAAAAACTATTGATTCTGCGTCAGGGTTTCTTGTAGATATTATGATTTCTCCGTTTTCAAGAACGGCCTCTGTTGCATTCACAAGAATTGCAACACATGCCTGTTTAATCTGGTTTGGGCTGCAAAAAATCAGGTCGGATTTAGCTGTAAAATCAGTAAGGAAACTAATATTTGCAATTTTAATCGGATGCGTCATTAATTCATAGGTCTCCTGCAATATTTTATGAAGATGTTTCGACTCAAAATCATCCTGATCTTTCCTTGAGAAATCGAGCAACCCTTTGACTATCTCACCGCATCGCTTTGTTTCATTTTCAATCAGTTTCAAATGCTTTAATATAGTCTGCTTTTTGGCATCATCGAGATCCGGATTACTTAACTGTTTATATATCAATTTAGTATATATAAGAATTCCCGATAAAGGATTATTTATTTCGTGTGCAACCGAAGATGACAATTTCCCAAGAGATGCGATTCTCTCAATATGGATTAATTCGTTTCGTGCAGCCCCTAATTCTTCAGACTTTTTCTGAACCTTATATTCTAGCTGCTGAGACCAGTTTTGCAATTCTTGTGTTGCAGACTGCAGATTGTCGAGCATATCATTAAATGCCATGGAAACCATCCGCATATCGTCAAGCTGATTGGGTCTTATCTCCAACCTTGTGTTTTTATTACCATTGGAAACTGCAACGCTTGCTTTTAAAAGATCATTTAACGGATCTTTTATCTTCTTCCTGGTGAATAATATCAGAATTAAGACCAGGAGTAAGGTAGAAAAAGTTGCCAGAATATAAAACTTAGCTGAAGACTTCTCAACGGCATTGTCGAGATCATATAATGGCATTTTAATTATAAGTGAACCCAATACCTCATCGCTCTCCGGATGAGCATGACATGCTGCTGTGTAGCACGATTTTTCATTGAGAATAGGAGATCTCATCAGCAAATGCCTGTGACTGTTATCATTTTGATTCATGTTACACTCACTCTTGACATTTATGATCCGGTAAGACTTCTCTTTCCTTGGGAACATCGACTGAATGTTCTGATGGCAACTTATACAATTTGGATTGCTGTGGGTGGTTGTATCGGAAGAAAAAGAGGAATAAACGAGACTATCCTTCGCATCATACATATTTACATCATCAATCCCCGACATAGTATTAATAATATCGAGAGTGCTCTGAAGTGTACTTTTATTGTTCTCGAGCATTGAATGATATAATGACCCTTCAACGATGGATCCAATATTATTGCCATTCTGACGGATAACTGTATTTAAATTCTGTTCATAGACAGATCTGAAAATAATTCCAAATAAAACAAACAAAACAAGAGAAGAGATGGTTATAATATATACAACCCGGCTATAGATAGAGGAGCGAAATTTTACGTACTTTTTAAGGAATGCTGATACCTTATTATCTTCTTGTTTTGAACTGACTGATAACCACATTATTAAGTTCCTTGATTTTCAACTTTTTACTGTTATAAAATTAACATAAAAATCAATAATCAGTAATATTACAGAATCCTATTTTTCCTGAGACTAATTTAAAAAGGATTTCTGGAAGTCCTGCCATACTTCGACAGGCAGTTCTGAAAGAGGTCTGTCGCATAATTCACCACCATCCTGTAAAATAACCGGCAAATATTCGGTTGAATGTTTTGCCATTGAAACTGCAAGAAAATCCTTAAATCTTTCCATTTCGTTTTTTGCCCAATCAATTGCTGCTTCAGCCAGGAAATAATGGTCAGTTTCTGAGATCCACTCCGATGGTTTTATCATGTAAACCCACCCTTTTTCATACGGATCTTCATTTATGACTCCAGGGGTATCATGAAGTTTTGAATTTGTATTCATAACCTTCCCCGATATAGGTGAATAAATCTGTAGCAGTTTCCCGTTTTGATTAATTTCTGCGAGTAATTCTCCTTTGTTAATGAAACTACCAGGGTTTTTAAGGTTGAGGAATTTCACCTCACCAATTATATGTTGTAAAAAATCATCCAGTCCCACTTTAGCTAAACCTGATTTTTCAAGGTGAGTCCACGTATGATTCCTTGTATAAAACAATCCAAGCGGAATCCTCAAAATACCGGCAGAAAGATTAGCCGGAACGTGGTTCCTTATTCCGTTCTTCCTGTTTATTAACACCCAGAATGGAACTATCAGTAACAGGAATGTTATGATAATTAAATATTCGATTCCTTTGGTTTCGAAAATATTGTTGTAGCTGAATCCGTCCATATTTTTAAGTTTTATACTTACTCAAAAGAATATTTGTAAGCGGTTAGTTTAATTTTTTTCATCCACCCAGGAAGGTGAATCTCTTAAGACGGGCATCCTGTTAATCACCCATCTGAATATCCATATTTCGGTAAAGATTACCGTAATTGTAACCACCAATTCCATCCAGGTGGGAACATAACGTATTGCTGCGTCCCATCTGAAACCAATTACGGTTACATTGAGTCTGTTAAGAATAACTCCAACCATTGTCAGAATTGCCGCAACTTTAATTAAAAGTACATTGTTCCTCCGATAGCTGTAGAAAAAGAGCAGCATTGGAAAAAGCACAAAACCAATCATCTCGAGGAGATACCAATATCCCATTGGTGTATTTAAAAAATCCCAACGTTTTCCATGCACAAATACCAGAACCTGCAGGAAAAAATATGCAAACATTGCAACAGCACAAATCTTTGATAATCCAATTATTATACCACTGTGTGCTTTGTGGTTCTTTTCACTTATCTGATTGAAAACTTTATGGCTTATCGACCCTTCAAAAATGACCATTGAAAGGCCGGCAAAAACACTGGAAACAAAAAACATTACCGGAATAAATTCAGAATACCAGAGCGGATGTATCTTATCTTTTGCCATCAGGTAAAGTGCACCTAATCCCGATTGGTGCAATGTGGATAATGTTATCCCGAAGATTACTGCAGCAACAGTCATCCCGGAAAGTATTTTCCTTGCACGTTTTGCTCCGAGCCATTCCGCAACAGCCGGTGAAAATTCAATCAGCTGGGCAACCATGTAAAGCAGGAAATGCCAGGCAACCAAAAACAGAACCGAACTGGTACCAAAGCTGTTACCAATAATCGGATTAATAACATTCCAGGGACGGCCCAGATCTAAAAGCAATGCTCCTGCGTAAAATACATATGCAAGAAAACCATTCAGGACTGTGATCCGCACAATGGAATGGTATTTCTGCATATTCAGAATATAAACCATAAAAGTGAGTACATAAGCACCACCTGCAAATGCAACACCTGTTACTACATCAAAACCGATCCATAATCCCCATGGAACTTCCTGTGTGAGGTTTGTTACTGACCCTAATCCTTTCCAGAAACGGACAACAATTATTGCCAGACCAAGGAGTATTACCGGAATAGAAATGATATTAAAAGGGGTTAAAAATTTGCCTCTTGGCTTAAATTCCCCAATCAGAAACTGCCAGATTGATTTCCCGTCATTGTCTTTTGCAATTGTAACTTCTGTATTACTCATCATCTTCAACATTTGAGTGATTGTTTTTGGTTGCTTCGCGTATACCTAATAATATTGCCGGCCAGAGAACAAATACAGTAGGTACACTATAAAGGAATCCTTTTGACAATTCCGGGTATGATTTTGTCTGAATTGAAGTGTTTAATCCCAGTTCGTTAAATGGTACTCCGGCAAGATATAAGAATCCTGTTCCACCGGCTTCCTGTTCTCCATATATGTGATCTGTATATTGTTCGGGTTTCTCAACAATTCTTTTTCGAGCTTCTTTAATCAGATCTCTTCTTTTACCGAAAATCAAGGCTTCCGCAGGGCAATTTTCAACACAGGCCGGAATTTTACCCTCTGTAAGTCTTGAATAGCACATATTGCATTTCTCAATTTTAGGATTGGCGCTGTGATACTCAAATTTTGGAATATCGAACGGACAGGAAACCATGCAATAGCGGCATCCCATACATTTATTACCTCTCCAGATTACTGCTCCCTCTTTTGTTTTATACATAGCCTGAGTAAGGCAGGCAGCAGTACATGCCGGCTCATTGCAGTGCATACACTGCTTTTTAAGAAAAGCTTCCCCTTTTGAGGTTTTGAAAGAATTAACAACTGTCCGGTGCGATTCATCTGTTTTTCTTATAATACCGGCCTCAATTGTGTCGACTGGTGCAGGCAATCCATTTGCTTCAGCACAAGATGATTCACAGGTCTGACAACCGACACAACGCGTTGAATCATAGAGGATACCTGAGAATTCGATATTGTTTCCCGGGGCAGGGGCTGCTTTCACTGCCTTGCCAACAGCCAGGGTAGCACCCGTTACACCAAGTACCTTAAAGAAATTTCTTCTATTTAAAGCCATATTTACTTGTTTTTGAAATAGTTAAAACATTTCATAAAACCACAATTGCCTGGATGGGTCAATGAATTTTGTCTGAAAATCGTCCCAGACCTCTGGTCCCAGATTTGAAAGCGTTCCATCAATCAGCTCGCCCCCATCCTGCAGAATAACCAGGGAGTATTTTTCTGTTTCTGTTACCAGGGCCGAAGCCAGAAAATCCTTTAATCTTGAAAACTCATTTTTTATAAACTGTCTGTGTTTATCTGCCATGAATAATAACTGATTCTCTCTTCCCCAGTTTGTTGGCTCGATCTTATAAATCCATCCAGCATCATAAGGAGAAGAGTTTATTAACGAGGAATTTGTTTCCAGAAGCTTGTTTTTCTCTTTAATAGTCCCTGATACGGGGGCATAAAGATTTAGTTGCTTGCCGTTTTGGATAACAGTCAGAATCTTTTCTCCTTTTTTAAATTCATCGCCCGCGTTTCTCATACTGATTCTGGTAAGAGTTCCGGTTATGTGTTGAAGAAAATCATCAATTCCCACTCTTACAACTCCGTTTTGTTCCATATATGCCCAGGTATGCGTTTTGTCAAAGTAGATTCCTTTTGGTATTACTAATGTATTTTCATCAGGGACAGATTTAGAAAAAGTGCTTTCGATAGGGACGATCGTTTTTTTCCGTTTCAAATAACTGACTAAAGCATCCAATAAGAGAACAGTCAATAAAATGACAGCGATAATGAACAAGATGGGTTTAAATATTGACCTTTCACCGACAGTGGTACCCATATTCACTTTTGCATCATATAGCTTATCGACAGACGTTTGCCTTTCCGTAACTAAGAGATCTGAATAACCTTTACTATATAGATATTGCTGGCCATCAGTGAGGATCCATTTCATAAAAGCAATCTCTGAATCATTTTTCATCTGGCCTGATGAGACAGAATAAATATTGCTGATTAAAGCTTTTGGATATTTACCAATCCAGACACCTCTTGAAAATGCATTAAGATCCTCATAAATATTCTCATTAGAATCTACTATCCCATTGCCATTTCTGTCGATAGGTAACAATCTGATATTTTCTGCTATCCCCTGACTTTTTAAATCCATGATATTTACCAATTTGCAAAATCCGACAGCATTGGGATCCTTTTGAATTGATGAAATAAGCTCTTCAGCTGTTTTCATTTGAATGCCTGCAGTATTAATCTGATCAGTATTAAGGAATACGGATAAACCCTTTGATACTGATTCATCATTAATCCAAATATAATTTGCTTTAGTGGTGATATTGTTTTTTAGAAGAATTCCCCACTTTTGGGAATCCTGATTACTTAAGAACTTTAACAAAACCTCTGTTGAAACTCCCTTTCCTAATATTTCCTCGAGATAAGGGTTTTTTGAATTTATTACCGGAACAATAACATCACGTCCGATCACAATCTTCCGTACCGATTCATTCTCAAATCCGGGAAAGTATTCATTTGATATTAATCCGATATCTCCTTCGTTAAATAAACTTCCATCTATTTTATTATCTGAAACTCTTACGACTTTAATTTTCGTTTCAGGAAATAATTTATTGTATTCCACTGACCACTTACTTGCAAGGCTGTACATATCAGGAGAGCTGAAAACCCTTAGTGAATCTCTTCCGGAAGTTGTGTTTTCAGTCACCAAATCCATACTCCATAAACTACTATAAATCATTAGTAGCAAAGTGATTAATAAACATATTCCCTTTTTCATACTCTTAGTTTTGTAGCTCGTAAAAATTCATTTTCACAAAATATACGAGCAGTTTTTCTTTGATTTTTAAAATTCAGATATGGTTAGTCAACAATGATGCCAAATAAAAAAACAAGACTCAACGTCTTGTTTTTATGCATGTTAGCAAGCAAGTGATAATAAATGATCAGAGTGTATAGTGTTGAATTTACTTACACTGTATAAATAATATATCCGCAAATCCCTGTTTAATATAGGGACTGCCATAACTGTTTATTTTTTCAACACCTGTTGAATTATTCACCATTTGTTACCCTGCCAAGCCTTTTCTGTCGAGATATCACTAGTTAAACCATGCTTCGGCAGAGCGAGCGAAGACGAGCTCTCATCCGGCCCAGCCCTCCCTGTCGAGATTCCGGTAGTTAATTGCTTCAGAAATATGTTCAGCTGATATGTGTTCTGAATCGCCCAGGTCGGCAATAGTTCTTGCGACTTTAAGTATTCTGTCGTAAGCCCGTGCTGATAGTCCTCTTATGTCCATGGCAGTTTTCAGCAATCTACCTCCTGATTCGTCGAGCTGACAATATTTTCTCTGCATTGATGATGACATTTGTGAATTTGAGTAAACTCCTTTTACCGATTCAAATCGTTTTGCCTGAATAGCTCTGGCTTTTACAACTCTTTCGCGCACTACAGATGAATGTTCTGTTTTACCGGAATCTGAAAGTTTATCATAATTTACAGGAACAACTTCAATATGAATATCTATACGATCGAGAAGCGGACCCGATATTCTGTTCAGGTATTTCTGCACCATTCCCGGAGAGCACATACAATCTTTTTCAGGATGATTATGAAACCCGCATGGACAAGGATTCATTGAGGCCACGAGCATAAAGCTTGCAGGATAGTCAACAGTAGATTTTGCCCTTGAGATTGTAATAACCCTGTCTTCGAGAGGTTGTCGCATAACTTCCAAAACAGTACGTTTGAATTCCGGCAATTCATCGAGGAACAATACACCATTATGCCCGAGGGAAATCTCTCCCGGTTGTGGGAAAGTGCCGCCACCTACCAGTGCGACATCAGAAATTGTATGATGAGGCGATCTGAAAGGTCTCTTAGTCATGAGTGCTGTCTGGTGATCTATTTTCCCGGCAACAGAATGAATTTTTGTTGTCTCCAGAGCTTCTTCAAGTGTCAGAGGAGGTATTATCGTTGGCAATCTCTTTGCCAGCATAGTTTTACCTGCTCCCGGGGGTCCAATCATAATAATATTATGTCCTCCGGCAGCTGCAACCTCTAGTGCACGTTTAACATTCTCCTGACCCCGAACGTCTGAAAAATCAACATCATATTTGTTAGCTTCACTTGCAAAGATCTCTAACAGATCGACTTTTACAGGAGCGAACTTTCTTGTACCATTAAAAAAATCTACAACATCACCCAGGTTTTCCATCCCATAAACATCAAGGCCTTCTACAACAGCTGCCTCACGGACATTCCTTACCGGGACTATAACTCCTTTGAATCCTTCCTCCCTGGCTTTCAGGGCAATTGGAAGCACCCCCTTTACCGGCTGCAAAGTACCGTCGAGCGACAACTCGCCAATTAATATATATGACTCAATATCACCCTTTGCGACTTTTTCGTCGGCTGCAAGTATACCGAGCGCAAGAGGCAGGTCGTAAGAAGAGCCCTCCTTCCGGATATCGGCTGGAGCCATGTTTATAACAACCTGTTTGCCAGGCCAGTGAAGATTCAGTGCACGTAATGCAGATTCGATTCTCTGCTGACTTTCTTTCACTGCAGAATCAGGTAGTCCAACAAGAAAAAATCGAACACCGCGTGATACATTAACTTCAATAGTAACGGTCACAGCATCTATACCATTAACGGCACTTGCAAAAGTTTTGACTAACATAATAATAAATTTACTAGCACATTAGGAAACGCATATCAAATATAGAGAAATAAAGATAAAAGACATGCGCCTTCACTCTTTTTTTATAAAATCTGCCATTGAGACAGAAAGCTACGGCGAACAAAGACAGGAAAAAGATAAAAGGTTAGTACGAAAAAAAAGCCCGGGTCTAACCTCCCGGACTTAATTAACTAACCAACCTAACAAAACTTTATATTGCAGTCCCTCCTCTTTCTCCGGTTCGTATTCTGATACATTCGTCGAGAGGAGTTACAAATATCTTTCCATCACCAACCGATCCTGCGCCATTAGTACGGGCAGATTTGAGAATTGCGTTTACCGTTATCTCAACAAACGCTTCATTAACAGCTATTTCAATTTTAATCTTTGGGATCAGATCAGGAATAATGATCTGTCCCCGGTACATCTCCTCAATTCTCTGCTGACCGTGGCCAGATACGCGGCTTACAGTAATTCTCTTTATATCAGCTTCTATGAGCGCTTCTCTCACTTTATCGAGCTGTACTTCCCTTATTATTGCAGTAATTAATCTCATTTGATTCTGTTTTATAAAGTTGAAATTAACTCGGATTTAACATTCCGTATCCTCTCTCACCATGATAGGATCTGTCGAGACCGGCCATTTCATCATCTTCGGATGATTTAAATTTCATAAACTTATTTAAAGTAAAAATTATCATGAAAGTCATTCCGGCTGCATAGCCAATTGCAATGATTACAGCTAAAGCCTGAATTCCGAGTTGGTTCCAAACGGTCCAGGTGCCTCCGGCAATAGACGCTGCATCAGCCATCCACGACGGACGTATAAAGAAGACCAGAAGAAGTGCTCCTGTAATACCACCTACACCATGAATACCAAAAGCGTCGAGACTATCGTCGTATCCAAGTTTGTTTTTCATCAAAATTGCCATATAGCAGATCATTGATGCGATTAGTCCCAGAGCCATTGCTCCGTATGGTTGAACAACACCAGCGGCTGGGGTAACCGCGACCAGGCCAGCAAGAATTCCACTGGCAAAACCCAGTGCAGTTGCTTTTCCCTGATGTAAACTCTCAATTATCACCCATGCCAAAGCTCCTGATGCAGCCGCTGCCTGTGTAGCAACAAGAGCCTGTGCTGTACTTAATCCTGAAGAAACACTGCTGCCGGCATTAAAACCGAACCATCCGACCCATAACAAGCCTGCACCCAGCATAGTAATTACCATATTATTCGGACGAATTACCTGATATGGATAACCACGACGGGCCCCGAGATATAATGCAGCAACAAGACCACTCACTCCGGCAGAAATATGTACCACTGTTCCCCCGGCAAAATCTATCGCTCCTTTTGCACCAAGTTTAAACAGGAATCCGTCGGAGGCCCAAACCCAATGACAAAGTGGATTATAAACCAGCAGTCCCCAGATAGCTATGAAGAAACAATATGCTTTAAAAGATACTCTTTCTGCAAATGCACCTGCGATAAGTGCCGGAGTAATTATTGCAAATTTCCCCTGGAACATGGAAAAAACATATTCAGGAACTCCAACGGCCATAATTTTTGTATCTATCCCTTTCAAGAAGAAATAGTCAGGATTCCATCCGATCCATCCGCCTAATATATTATTTCCAAAACACATGCTATATCCAACAATGACCCATAGTACGCTTATAATTCCCATAGCAACATAACTATGCATAATTGTACCAAGTACGTTTTTTGAGCGAACCAGTCCTCCGTAAAACATGGCCAGTCCGGGAATCATTAACAAAACTAATGCAGTTGAAGTAAGCATCCATGCCGTAGCTCCTGAATCTATAACGGCTCCGTCAGCAGCATACAAACCTGTTATGCCGGTAAATAGAAGTATCAGCATTATCAGGGGTTTTTTCAATCCTTTCTTCATCATAATATAGTTGTATTAATACCAGAATTTATCGCCACGCAGCGTTTATACATTCCAAATTCATAATTGAAAAATTAAAGACTATAAATGCAAATAATTTCTCCGGCAAATATAAATATTTTTAGGGGTATTTCAATTTATTTCATATATATTTTCATTTTGTACCCTACTTTTTGGGGGTTCTAACTGACTATTTGTACTATTTATTAAACTTACATCTCTGTTTTTATAGGGTATTTACAATTTAATCTGTTTTTATAACCAGTCTTTTACTATATTGTTACGATAAAAAAAGCCTGACACATTAAAGGTCAGGCATCACAAAGTGAAGAATGTAAAATATTTACCAAAAATTACACTCTATGCTATCTTACTATTGGGGCACAAGCTTTTATTAAAAGAAGATTTGCTTCAAGACCATCAAGGTAGGTAAGTGCCCAGGTGAGATTAATATCTATGAAGTTTCTATAGGTAAAGTCCGAATTCACTTCGCCTAGGTTATTGAAATGAAATATTACAGGTGCAGATTTGGCAAGACGCTCATAACCTTTGGTATTTTCCATCGCAGTGACCAGGTTTTTTAAAGCTGTCTCCAGTTTAATCCCAACAGGAGATTCTCCTGCAGCTTCCAACGACTGTCCCGCAACAGCAGGAGCCTCTGGTCTATTAAGGTTTCCCGCATTGGTTTCCCATTGTTCTCTGGAAGTACCCTCTTTTTTTAAAATAATATCCTGATAATCATTAACAATTTTAATAGCCTCATCTATCTTCAGACTAACTGTTGATTTTGGGTTGGCTTCAGGGAGTTGACCAAGTGCCTTTTCAATTTGGTTGTAATTTCGTGAAAGCCTATAGCTATCCTCAACCCTCGACTTTGATACATTTAAAGCCAGCAGGACAGAAAAAACAGAATTGAGTGCAAGGAGCGAGAGTACAAAAACTACATTATAAATATTGAAATTCTTATTCTTCGAAGTAACACTAAGGAAGACCGGAAGGAATACAACGTAAGGGAATGGAAGTGCTATCGTAAGGAAGATACCGGCATAAGGCCAATGTTGAATTTTGAACAGCATTGCAGTAAAAACCACAACACAGGTAATATAAGTCACAATATAAAGTGACAAATTCGCTTTGATCCTGTCTGCTTTATAATTATTGATTATTGCTAAAGGGAGGAAGACCCAAACCATGGTTACCAGTCCTAATGTTAATAATATCGATGCACCCGGCCAGTGATTTATTTTCAAAGTTGCACCGGTAAAAATTATCAGGGTTGTAATTATACCAAGTGTATAGATTTTTTGCTTCATGACTTTATGTATTTATTTGATTATTATTTCTTTGCAACTGATCTTAAAATATATGATTCAACTGTAAGCACGCTGTTTTTAAGAAGTTGAAGCGAGTGAAGTCCTGACATTAACGATACTTCGTCGGCATTAGTAATTTTACCAGGCAAAAACAATGAAGGATCCAACAGATCTTTAAACTTTTCTACATCAATCCCTGAATTCAGATTTGATAAATAGTTCTGGTACTCATTCATACTGGAAATAAGTTCTTCCCTTGGCTTGCAGCCGGGCAGAAGAAAATTAATTACCGGGGAAGGGAAAAATGGGTTTGAAAGAAGTTCACATTTGATCTCCGGTCCCATATCCGTCTGAGTTATCTGAGCCGGATTCAGAGCCGGGACACCTGGTTTTCCTTCTGATTCTGCAACCATCTTCGTTTGCATATTCCCAATCAGAGAAATCAGCCCAGCTGTTTTGGCATGAAGCTGCCCCATCATTTGATAACTGGAAGAATCACGATACTGCTCTAAAATTGACTTGTTATTTGCATATAAAGTCTGATACATTACCTGTTGTTGTTGCAATTGCGGGAAATAGCCCTTTTCATAAGAATTCTGCAAACTGAGATTGAGCAGAACTCCGGGGAAAATTATCAAAAGAGTAGCAATCATTACAAAAATGAACCTGAATTTTACATAACGCTCATTTCGCCATGTTAGCCATGTGAACCATGGAAAAGCGACTACACAAAGAATCACAACACCTAAGGTCATCAAAACGTTCGCCATTGGCCATTGCTGAATTTTAAAGAGCAGTCCTAAACAGAAATAGATTATTCCTGAAGCACCAAAAATATAGACAGCTCTCTTTCTCTTATATTCCGGATCCATTAACTTAAATAACAAAAGGGAAGGGACAAAAAACAAAATACCGGAAATTGTTGCCAGAAGTAAAATTATTCCTGCTCCCGGCCAGTGTTGTATTTTAAACACAATTCCTAAAATAAAGAACATCCCTGCAAAAAATGCAGAAATGAACAGGAAGAGTTTCTTTCTGTT